>Ga0209208_10002885_pt1 | contig 24697 bp, 17 predicted proteins | sample S1TSphfallax_3_FD_187694 | JGI IMG/M metagenome (GOLD analysis project Ga0209208, IMG submission 187694) | Host-associated microbial communities from peat moss isolated from Minnesota, USA - S1T2_Fd - Sphagnum fallax MG (SPAdes) (version 2) | ecosystem: Host-associated > Plants > Peat moss >...
TTTTTTGTTTTTTTTTTTTTTTTTTTTTTTTTTTTTTGTTTCATGGTTTGGATTTGGGATTAGGCATGCCCTTGTTTTTGTCTTGGTTTAAGAAATCCTATAAACTTGGTTGTTTTCGTGCCTATGACAAGCTATGAGTGCTACTTAAGGAGTGGAAGGTGATGAAAATTGACATTAATTCTTTGAGAATAAGCCATAGTGTTGGGCCAATGACTCTGAATGTTAAACTAAGGGAGTGTGGGTGTTGAAATAAGTAATAGAGGTGATGAAAAACTGAAAACAAGATTTTTAATGCTTAGAGAAATATTGTGTGTTATTTCTAGAACATGGACTCCATGAAGTGGTTTCCTATGTGATGTAAACTCAAAATGTTAGGCTAAAGAACATGAATGTGCCATTACCTTCCTCTTAATGTTACACCAAATATTCATTAAACTAGAAATGAAAACATGTGGATAGTGATTAAACATACCAAAACTTGATTGGTTGAAATTTGTAGCAATGTGGAAAGTAGGACCTTAATGTTCTGAAAGTAAGCCATGGGTTTTGTTCTTTGATATGGAATTCAACATGAATTGGTAGGTCTTATGCCCAAAAAAATGATCAATTGCTTACATCTCCAAATTTTCATAAACACCACCTGTGCACAAACATAACAACCCATTCTAACATCGAAGTTCACATTTTCTAAAATTTTAAAATTTCAATACAAACTAAATTCTCCAAGGACAATCTTCATGCAAAATAGATACATGTAAAAATGCAATTTGAATTAAACATTTAAAGTGTTGGGGTCAAAAAGAACCTACTTGGTGAATCTTCATCTATATTGCCATCTTAGATCAAATTATTCCATCTTTAGTGCCCACAATGTCACAACCCTAGCCTTGGGCTCACAACCAAAGCAAGGGTTTGCAAGGTCGTGGGCCAAGAGGGAAGCCCGGGAGTCACATTTCATGCTCTCGGAAGTGTAGGAGAGTGTGAGGGAATGAACCTTCACACTCCCAAGTGAACTCCCACTTTGTGAATTGGAGTCTCGATGGACTTCTGAATCTTCAAAAAGCAATTGCAGGGGTCAAAACACATTAGATTGAAAAGTTTTTTATATCATTGAAAAGATCTTGGAACGTAGATGTCTAAAATGGGCTCGCATAACCCATTTGGACACTTAAAACACAAGTTATGGCCAAAAGAAAGGTCGGGAGTCAAATTGGCAATTTGACTTCCGACCACTAAAAGTCGGGAATCACCCCGATTCCGTTGCGTGTAGGTGGCGTGCAACATACCATTGAAAAGCTCTTGAAAAGGGCTACAACTTTGCTTTAGACCTCATCTCAATTGGAGGTCTACACACAAAGTTATGGGCCCCCAAAGTTGTGAGAGTTTAACTTTGGGAATTTCGAGACTCTCACTTGGGAGTCTCGAGACGAAATGACATTTGGCTATTGGTCCCATGGCCAAGCACAAAGTACACTATAAGGGGGAAGGTGGTGGCTTCCCCCAAGTCCAGGTCGTGGTGAGTCTTGTGAGTCTGTGTTTGCCCGTGGCTCATCCGTGCACCAAAATGTTATAATTGCGCACTATCCAACTTGTTGTTTGGTTTGTACAGGTTTGTGTGAGTAATTGAATTGCTTGTCAGTTTTCCTAGTCCCATCCTGGAGCTCCAACACGCCCCTCTACCCCCGAAGTGCTGCAAGCCAAGGAATGCACCCCAACTCCTTCTCCTTCCGTTGTTTTCACCTTTGGACTTGCAATTAAGTCCATCAAGGAGCCTGAGGGTGCATCACATAATGTTGTTGAGATTTGATGTCAAAGCACTAATTAACATCAACATAAGATGCATGAAATGGCAAATGATGTCAAATCAAATGGTAGATAGTTTATTGTTTTACATATTCAGATGTTGATACAAAAATAAAAAGATTAAAACCTAGATAATTAAAAAATGCATGGCCTATTGATTTTTTTTTCAAAAATGAAATTGAACTTAATGATGATGGCAAACCTTGAACGTGTATTGAGGAATGAAAATAAACTCCATTAAACTTTTGGAAAACACGTCATCCATCCTCTTAGGGAATTAGGTTACATCCACTATCCATGGATCTATGCCCACCACAAAGGGAACATTCAAAAAACCTTCAACAATGCTACAAGAAAATGTACATACCAATATGATTTAGGTTTTCATTCAGGAAAAAGTACTTAGCTACCCTAGCATCATTACAAAAGAAGCAAAAGGAATGATTACAACATTAACCTCAAAGTTTTCCTCGGTGCAAATCCTCTAGAAAATGATTGAATAAGTATATTATACAAATGTGTATAAGGACAAAGACATGCAATTAAACATAAAACACCTTGGTCCCCTACAAATTTGACATACTTCAAAATTGAGTACTTTGGGACTTTTTTGGAAGAAATGCACAACAACCAAGATTGTTCATGTGTTTGCAATGTTTTCCCATTTCTTGAACCTCAACACATAATAACATGAATATTGTATGTAATCAACTCTTTCGTTCAAGCTTAAATCCACAATATTAGATGGTTCAAGGAAGCTTACTACAATAATATATTATTCTAAAAAATCATCTTCAAGGGAGATGCTCTAGAATAGAATCTGCATGGAAAACATTTTGACTCAAAATTGTTATCCATAGGAGAATCTGTGAAAGAAACTACAAGAAGGGAGAGAGTGAAAAGAGAAATTTGTTTACCTATAGGGTGAAAGCATGGTTAGGTGTCTCAAAAGTGGCATTTGATAATCCATAATCTAACACTAGCAATTTTTTTGTAATTTTAACAATTATCAAACCATAAATCCTATAAGTATCCCCTATGCTTTTAATCATAAATAGGTAAAGCCTTTCAACCTATTAATAAACCAACCCATGAATATCCTTAAACATGTGATTGATAAAAAAATCCTTGCAAAAGATTAAAGAATTTAAAGTGAAATGGACTCCCAAGGATAAAATTTATAACAATCACATCATTTAAAATTGAAAAAATATATATTAGGAAAATTTCAATGCACTTCACTAATCGATTCTTCATTTGATTTGAATTGAAATTTTTTTTTGGACATTACTTTGATGTATTTTTTGAATCCACATTTTTCATTTTCTCTATGTGACAAGAGTAGTGTTCTCATTTCAAAAGTCCATTACGAATCCATAATCTTCTTAAAATTTATCCAAATTTTTTATGATGATTCCCATTAAAGTCTATGACAACATGAATAATTAAAATTTTGATAATGTTAATTTTGAATGTGGCATTAAATTTTACATTTGTATGTAACCTAGAATAATTACAAATTTGATAGCCCAAATAGTCCCCCTATTCATGCTTTCACCTTATAGTTAGTTATAATGTTAGTCAAACATCATAAATCATAAAGAACCGAATTTGTGCAATGATCCATTGAACATCAAATGCAATCCCAATAATATCAACATAAATAAGTTGTGTTATTAAAAACACAAATTTTTTTTTCTAAAGAGCTCACTACTAATGCATTAACAAATGTTGACAATCTATTGAAATGCACTTAAACAACAACCTTGCATGAGTCATAAATAACCAGCAAATTGTCAAAATTCATTACTTCATTTGAAAATAGTGCAAAAAACTTTGCAACACATATTTTGCAAGAAGCACCATGGCCAACATATCTTCTAAAATTCGAACTCTATGTGTATATGAACCAAAGGGTGATAATATATGTTTTCAAGGTTTTGAGCCATTAAACTTCCTACAAAGCTCATTTTAATTAGAAGATAATCACATTGAACTTTATCACAAAAAATATTTACAGATCTCATGTGGAGTTGCTAAAAGAAAAGAGATATGCCTTTCAAGTCTATTATCTATGTTTAGTTTCACAATCACATACTTAAAAGTTTGACTTTGGTGGTGCAATCCATTAGCTCCACTTAGGTGTTATAGTTCATTAACTCCCATTCAATGATGTAGACCCTTAGTTTCATCATCTCTATTTTTTGTGTAGCACTTCCATGGTATATATTGTGTTACAGAAGTCCAAGTTATCACTACCTACAAACATGTAACATATAACCCACAAAAACCAAAATCAACAATGATCAAAATAGTCAAATGTTGTGATAAGGAGCTCTAATGCACTTGAGCCCTTGGTGTTGGTGTGCATCTTGTCATGCATACATTTCATTGATAGCATTTTTTTCAAGTGCACATGTTGTTCAATCCTAACAATATGTTCAGTGCACATGTTCAACACCAAAAGATCTTTCAATCATTGTTGTGAGAGCACACAACCATTCTTGACAAGACCATTGCAATGATCACGGGGGAAAAACTACATGTTTTCAAAATGAACTTGCTAGGACCATTGGATCAAAGCATATTGTGAAGATGTCCTTTTATGGTTATGGATGACAGATGAAATTTGAACATTGTGGTCATGGCATCCACATAGTTCACCAATGAACTTTGGCATATACTGTTTGTTTGGCCTTCAAAATGTATATAGTTGTGCTAAATGAATTGGTGCATGAAGCCCATATATAATTTTGATGTGCAGTTGGTTACAAATTCACATTAACTACCTTGGGCATTAGAATATATATTTTGTCAATAGTTTGTTGATCATTTTTTACACAAATTATTTATTTAAATGCATGAAATTTAGTGGTGCATCTAATTAATCAACAAATCATACAAAAAACTCAATGATTTGATGAATCAATTTCTTACATTAAAATAAATAACTTTGCTTTAAACATCATGTACATTACATGATATTTACCCATAGCAAAGGACTCATAAAGTTCAAATACACCTTGAATTTCAAAAACAAATAATTTAGAAAGTATGGTATTTCGAGTTTTTTTTAAACATGTTTAATAACTTCATCTACTACTTTTAAAAATTTGAGAAGCAAGAAAATTATATTATGAAAATTACTTATGGCCCTTTATGAAAGTAGTGTTGTTGAATGAAATTGTTAAAGGTCCTTTACTCAAACCAAAACATGAAATTGAAACATTTGGAGATTTAATTTCGATTTCTCAACATACATATTACTCAAAAAATAGAACTTTCCATGATTCACATTCCATTAACGTGGCACCACATAGACAAATGTAACAAGAATTGCAAAAAAGTTGACATTTAAACATCAATTTTGGCTCATTTGAGCTCATCCGCACCCAAGTTGATTCCATTCGTGAATCCATAATCATCCTTGAAAGCATGGAAATCAATGGCAATAAGGGCCCATGGTAGATTTTTCATAAGATTTGTAATTTTGGCATCCACTTTTCTAGAGTTTTTTTTCCAACCATAGTTTGAATCACATTTGTATCATCCTCACTAGGAGGTTGATCCTTGCTTTGCCTACTCCTCATGATGAAGACACATTAAAATCAAAGTCCCAAACAATACACCATTTACTTCTTTCAAATTATGCCTTATACCATTTGTAGTACATATTTATATATCCCTTATAGGGTGAAATCATGTATAGCATACATGACCAGCTCTTTGATTACTCATTCAAAAAAGAAAAATCTCACATGCAAGGTTTTCATTCAAAAGTTTTTAATGTTACAAAGTCTCAAGATTTTTAATCAAGAGCATAACTTTTCCTATTACACTTTCTTGCAATGTCATTCATTCACCTAGATCTTCAACTTTGTAGATAATGTAAAATTTAATTTATAACTAATTAATTATGATTATTCATTGATAACAACATTGGTTTTATACATTACGTTTCAAATTTTGTTTCATGATAAATAGTTTATTCTATTGACATAAAATATTTAGTATAATCTAGGTTCATGGACCAACCGCACATGCAACTAAAATCTATTCAAAAGATGATAATGATAACTCTACAAATAGATTATTAAGGTGACAAATTTTCATACTAGATTTGGGTTGGAGTCTTGTCTTTTGTGTGAAGATTTCTGAGCTTGTAACCTTTGCAATTTTCCTTCGCTAGTTCAATGTCAAGTAATCTTTGAACTTCCTATCATAGTCAATATTCATACATATTAAAGTCTAACATCTTGCAACCAAATGAAATTTACAACAAGGCACCCAAGCAAGATACTTGAAAAATGTCCCAATTCATTTCATTGGTACACAAGTACCTACCACCTTGGAGAGGCTCAAATCAATGTAATGTAAGTTGTTTGACCTAACTCCTTTCAATTTGTACTATTAAAGTGTTGTTGCTCTTCTATTAACTTGTAATAAAGTTGACCAAAACTAATTCTTTAGGTCACATTGCAAGCTAATAGAAAAAAAACAACAACAAAAATATCCAAGCATTACACATGTTGGATGTGTAGGTAAGTTGTTTCGTGCTACTTGTGGACATTTCATTCACAACTATGGATGCATCAACTACATGCTCCCACATTTCTAGTAAGTACACTTGACACATTTAAGGCAATGTTTTTGACATAGAAAATGGACTAACAATTGATAGCCCATTTGCAACAAAAAAGCTCCATCTATTGACTTCCTCCCACAACAAACCTCCATAAAACACACAAAACAATTATCAAACAATAAACTCATGAAACAACTTACCTACACATCCAACATCTTTCTTATTATTTTTAATATGCATCACAAGTTGGCAACATAATTTAAATTGTTGGTGTTAAGAATCTAGGTTTTGATTACAATGTTTCTTGTAGATAGCAAATGAGGATGTTAAACCACAATTTGCATCATTAGAAACATTAGTAGGGACTTAACAAACATGGATTCACAAAGTGGAAAATTTTGTCTTAGTGAACATTATAGCTATTCAACATTATAATAATCCATCAAATTCAACAACTTATATTTTTAAACAACTCCACAAAATCTAAAATCTAAAAGCCTATCTACTCCAATTACAACAAAGCAAAAGAATTATTTACCAACAAATGTTCTGCTTTAGGCTAATTGGTTTGACACCACAAAAGTGAGTGGTTCTACAACTCATAATAGTTACACTTGCAACCAAAACCAACAAGTCATTAGATTATTGAAATTTAGTTAACATCATATTTAGCAAAATGCAAAAACTTGACAAAATTATTGTTTCCTTTAGAAAAGATGTAGTTTTAATGTTTAATTAACATGCTACCACAACAAGTGTTCATTGAATTGAACTTAGATACAACCAACAAAACATATTTTTTTGTTCTTGAAAAGGACTTGTATTTCTTTTTAGTATGTAATACTAACATTGCATTCCCAATTTCTTGTAGGTTATAAATCAAAATACATATTACCTTGGGAAAATGAACTTGGAAATGTTTTGATTCCAAACTATTGCAATTACAACCATCATTGATTTCTTGGGGGATATATAAGCTTGAACTTTTAGGGTAGATGCAAACTACAATAGCTCACTTTTGTGACAAAACAGTGTTTTCCTTAGGTACCCTTTATTCAAATGCATATAGTGATTAATATATCTTTTGATGTACTAATTAGGACTTGAATGTATACTAACAACTTCATTATGAAAAGATAGTACTAGAATTCTTGGTTTTTGAAATGGTCCAAGTTGATTAATTAGTTTTGCTTGATTAGTGAACATGTACATTTTCACTAAAGGCTAGAGGCTTAAATGGCATGTGTATCTTTTCACTAGTCAACTTGGTCAAAATGACCTATTTGTCTATTTGTTAACTTGGACATCTAATCAAATTGGACAAAAATTTGACTACCTTGGTCGAAATGGCCAATGACATTTAGTCAATTGGAACATTTAATCAAGTTGGACATCTTAAAAATGACACTTTTCATCAAAGTGGCCAATGGGGTTTAAGTCAAATATAACATTTAGTCAAGATGGCCAATATTATTATAGTCAAATGGGGCATCCTACCAACCTATCTACCGTATTCTACAACCTTCCTACCTAGCTACCTATTTACCTATTTACTAACCTACTTATTTACCTACCTGCTTACCTACCTGCCTACCTACTATAACCTATTCACCTATCTATCAGCTTACCGACCCACCCACATGTATTAATTATTACTTACCTATTTACCTAACTACCCACCCACCTACCTCCTTGCCTACTTATTTACCTACTAGCCACCTACCTATCAACTTACCCACCCACCTACTTCCTACAACATACCTACCTAAGTACCTCATAGTCTTGTAATGATGTGTTGAAATAAACATGTGAAATTAAAAACTTGACAAAAGTTGAACACCTTTTGATGGTGTGGTCCATTGGTTAAGGATTTGGTTTATCATTGAAGAGGTCAAAGGTTCAATTCCTAATACTTGTAATCTATGTATATGTTTAGGGGGTTAAAAAGGTAGGCTAAACTATGTAAATTAATTAGGTTATATTAAGTTAAATTAAAGTAGGTAGGTTAAACTAAGGTAGGCTACCACCTACCTACCTACATTTTTACGACCTACCTACCTACTTATCTATCTACAAATTATTTTTTATAATAATATTAAAATAAATTATTTAAATCATTTGATCAATCAAATGGTCCTTATTCTGCTAGTCATAAAGTAGTGAAAATTGTGTGGTTATTTATTGATAAAAATTCATTTGTTAGTAGTAATGGACTTTTGAAATCGAAAATATGGATTGGTTGTCTTATTGGAACATCACAAAATGGAATTATTATATTGATTCACATTCTAAATTTGTTATTGGGATTTAATATGTAATGTAATACAATATGATAAACTCGTATGAGGAATCTTTTCTTTGAAAACCTTAATTGTTTAATAGCTAGGAACTTTTGAATGGTTAAAATTTGACCATATTTTCATAAGTCCATATATGAGTTGCAATTTTTGTTTGCTTTTCAATTTTTTGTCTTAAAAAGTATGGTTTTTCAAAGTTTTAAATGGGGCATTATTCTTTTGGACTTTGTGTGTTTTCCTTTTAGGACTTACAAATTTTTTAAATGACATCAATTACATTAAATACAAGTTCTCACAAAGATTTGGGAAGGTTTATAGGTGATTGAACATCTATTATTCAAATATTAAAATAATAATATTTTCTAAACTAACAACCATGTCCATTTGAATCATTTTAAAGAATCTTGGATGGACTTACAGGGAGTGTAATTTCTAGTGTTATTGAACCATTGTACTGTGCATTCACCTTTTTAGACAATTTATGAAACTTCAACTACAACCCATGGGATGACTTGTAGGAATAGAAATTGTTGATCATTGCTTGAAAATAAAACCTAACATTCAAGTTACATGATTCCAACAAACTTCAACAACAAATTGTCCAAAAATTGATTAAGAAGAAAACATCTTCAAGTAAAGATGTCATTGTAGTAGTTGCTTATGATTGATAAAAAATGTTGATCCATACTACATTTAATTTTTCTCACTTGAAAGAACAATACATTTTCAAATTAAACTTTAAATAATGACAACCATGATTTCACAAAGTCATTCAAGGGTTCAAGCATACTATACAAGCTTGCTTGAGATTACGGAAGCTTACTTACTTAAGATGTAAGTTGCACAAACCTTCAAATTGCACAAAATATAAAACAATTTTCTAAGGTATAGTAATTAGGGCTTACCAACTTGTTGCTATTACTACATGTGGTGTGTTTTCCATTGCCTTGGGACACTTCCAAGCTCACACTCCCTTTCAAAATTGTTTGCATAATTGTTTCAATGCACTTTCATGATATTTGTCGATGTTGATAACCAATTAGGGTGGTCACAAGTTGCAATTAATCTATTGATAATTGTCAAAAATAATTAGTGTGCATGATCCCCTTCCCACATGTATTAATTGAAAACATAAAGACGACAACAACATAATTTGTACATCAACTTTAAAAGTTGAAGTTTAAACCCTATTTTAACTTTACTTTGGTGGGAAAAATAAATGGCTAACTTTACCTTGTGAAAATTGTATAATGTGTACTTCAATAAACATTGCATTTTTTCACCCCAAATATACCACCATAGTGTGCTTCCACCCTTTTCTAAGTTATTTCGCCTTAAATTATTTTTGGTTATTATAGGTTATTTCACCCTAAGTTTTTTAGGTTATTCTACCTTAGGCTATTGTTGATTGTTATAAGTTATTTTTAATTATTCTAAGTTATTTCAATTTAAAAAATTTTGGTTATTCTACTTTAAATTAATTTTGGATATTTTAAATTATTCCACCTTATGCTATTTTCAACTATTCCATGTTAAATTCCTTTAATCAATTATACCTTGGGCTATTCTCAATTATTTAAGGTTATTCAACCTTAATTTATTCCACCATATGCTATTATATGTTAATCCAAATTATTTTAAAATATTATACATAGGATATTATAGGTTATATAACCTTTGGTTGGTTTAAACTACAACAATTTGAGGTATAACTTAAAGTAAAATATTTTAAAATAGCATGTGGTATAACTTTAAACAATTTAAAATTAAAGAATCAATAATAATATAAGGTAGAATAACCTAAGATTAAAATGTTTAAAAAACTCCTTGCTTAGAATGTCCATTGTTTTAGTCAACCTTTTTGTAGTTTACTAGTGCCTAGAACCATTTCTTTCTTCTTGAGCCTTTCATGAGCCTCAACAATCATACGCTTAATGACCAAACCTCCAAGGCTATGTCCAACTAGCACAATTTTTTGATGTTCATAAAGCTTCCAATCAAAACTTCACAAACAACACCAAATGTCCTTCACATCAAAATATATTTATGTAGCTTCTAAATTTGTGGTTGGATAAATACAACATATAGTCTATTGTAACTATCTTTTTTTCAACAAATCAAACCTAACAATTGCCTCATTAGCAATATGTCTTTAACTTTCCTTGATTTAAATCAATCATGTTCACCAATTTATGAACTATGAACTAAATGGGTCCTTTTGCAAGCTAAATTTTGACTTTTTCCAACCACAAAATCAATAAACTTTCAATTCAAGATCTCTAAATTCCACATCCTATCATGCATAGAATTTTATGGACTAGGTAGAAGTGCACAAAACACCTTACAAAAATCTATCATGCACTCTAATTATTTATCTTTCTTTCACAGACCAATGAAATATATACCACCAATCTTCATGACCAAGAATGACTAGGGGTTCATCCCCAAGATTCAAATGTTAAGTACTTCCAAATTTGGAAAAAAACCCTTGCCCCTTCATGTAGACCAATTAAAACTACAACAAAATGGAGGTAACAATGAAACTCCTGGAAAATGGAAATAGGTTTATGAAGTTGGGTCACCATACTTGTAGATGAGTTTTTACACAAAGTTTAATTTGATGTCGCACATGTTCCTTATGGAACCTCAACGACCCCAACGACCAATAATCAAATCATAGGACAATGACAACATTCTCACATTTTCAATCCCTTCCTATTGAAGATCTTCAAGTAACCACATTTGAGAACAACATCATCAATGTTGCATGCCATCCACATAGTCCTCCAAGGCCTCATTCCGTATTATAGTCTAGGGAAGAAAATGAGGGTCAAAGTTTTTTAATTCAACTCTACATTCTCATTCTATTTTAGCCAAAGTTGATTCACTTTATAAATCTACAGTTTATCCCCATCCAAAACACACAACACACACCTTTTCAATGAAAAAAATCTTCAACGAATCTTAAGCAAAAGCACTAAAAGAAACACACTTCAACAAATCCTAAGCAAAAACACTAAAAGAAACACACTTCAACAAAGAAAACCATAAGCCTTAGAAAAACCACATCAAAAACTAGAAACACTTTGAGGAACCCCAAAAAGAAAAGCGTCTCACTTTGTTTGTGCCAACAAAATTTACCAAGGTAATTCCTATTGTAATGCCACAAAACCAATGGAAGATGTCAAAAGCACATTAAAACATTGTCACATTTGTTTGAATTGAGAAGTTCAAAAAGACAAAAAACAAGCAACAAGATATGAACAAAGCTCTTTGAGGGTCGCCTCTCATCCACCTCTTGCCTAGTTGTACAAACTACTTGATCTTCACTAGATAAAAACAAAAAAGAGGGATAAGAAATCACTTTCGAAGATCCTCACTTGATGAAAATAGAAAAGAGAATGTGAAAGATCCTCACTAGATGAAGAAAGAAAAGAGGGAATGGGAGATCCTCCGTAGATGAAGAAAGAAAAGAAACAACTCAAAAAGGATCTCAAACACTCCATTGCACTTCACAAGGGATATCGGGAAAGTGATGTTGCTCCCTTTTTAGTTCTAACACAAGTTTAGACTAAGAACAAAAGAAGTCAAAAATAAATAAATTGCAGGCATGTTTGTTTCATGTGCAAGAAAGTAGGCTCCAACCTCCTTGTGGTTGTTGGTTGGAATCTTAAATATCAAGTGTAAGACTTTTATTTTTGTTTTGTGCATAATATCATAATATGAATCACATAGTTCAAAACATGGCCCATGCAAGGCACGAAACGACAAGGCCTTGGAAGTTTAATGGGGGAGTATAAATTTCATCCATAGGGAATTGCAAACTCTTAGAAAAAACAAAGAAAGTGACCAAAAAATCATGTGACAATGTCATCATTCATCATGAAGATGTTAAAATGACACCATTTATATCAAGCCACTCATATATGAAGGAACTCTCAATGCTATCACGAAGATTAGTTTGCTAGGTGGCCAAACATGTTGCAAAACCTTATGGTTAGAATAAATTTTACCAAAATGTAGGTGACATCTCTAAACCCACAAAAAGTAAACAATAAAACTACAAAAAATGTCCAATGAATGTCTAAGATATAAATAACCACTTGCATGTGGTTTGTGCTTCAAAGGTTCATCTTCCTCTCTTTTAATAACAATATCTCTAAAATAAAAAAGGGGCAAAGTTAGAGAAACATCTATGGGTGCTTCCCATTTGATCCACTTTGAAAAAAAACCAATAATTTTTCGTGAATGCAAGGGGTTTATGTTCATGAAATTGAACAGAGGTACTATCTATATTTTATGAAACATAATAATTAATTGAACCAATAATTAAACCCCTTATGTTCATGAGATTGAAAGGTGATAGCCTTTGGACTTTAATTTATATTATACAATGAATTTTTTTAAAAAATCATCAACCTTTTAAAAAGTTTCATTAATTAAACTTTCTATAACATTTTTAAAACTCTTGCTATTCATGTTTTATTTAAACTTTTGTCAATTATTCTTTTAAAAGTTTTTGCTAACAATGTCTTCTAAAAAGATTTATCAATTTTTTAAAAAAGGTTTCATTAATTTTATATCTTCTAAAAACTAAAGTAAATTAGAATAAACTAAAATAGCAACTAAAGTAGCCTATGACCTTGGCCCAAATGTAAACTCATTACCCACTTAATTTTTCCATCCAAAACCATTTTTTTACTTTTTTATTGAATTTCCAATGAAAAATATAGTCAAATTTTCATATTTCCCATACCTCAAATCTAAAAAACATTCAAATCCAGTTCATTAAATCCCATTCATCCAGGGGTTTCCAACAATACTAAGAGTACGCCCAAATTTCCCTATCAATTTTTGTTTTGAATTAAACGAATTTTTAATTGAAAAAATTGTTCAATATTCAATAACTTCTCTATAGTAGTTCAAAAACATTATGGAACCAACTTCATACACCCTTGCTCATCAAGGGCTTTCCTACATACTAAGACCACAATAAGAGGTGTTGAGATTTGGGAGATTTCAACATGGCAAACAAAACAAACAAACCTTCCTTCATAGATAGATATGTCATTGACAAATGTGGATTTAAGGCCTTGAAAATGGCTAACAAAGATAGCCTTGGGGGTAAGGCCTAGAGAGAACACTTGTAACTATGAGGATGGGGTATAGCAAAAGCAAACTATTTGGGCCCTAATGAAGCACTTTGAAATTTCTTCCTTCATTGTTCTGGTATACCAAACTTATCCACATTTCATTTCATGGAGCCCTTTCCTCCCTTACATAAAAAGGGAGATTTCTCAATTGCAAACTCTTCCCCGTCCCTAGAAGCCTGAGTCCAATTACATCTTTCTGACATTTACAATCTGGAAAGAAACTTAATCAAGTATAAAGAACCAGTCAACACAAGAATGGGCTACAAATGCACAAAGATTATAGTAGAATTAGTATTATCTTGGCCAGTGAGGATGCACCAGGCTGAATTGGCCATTGACAGTGAATGGAATTGCCCATTCTAGCTAGAGGATGGCATGTGCAAGCACTGTGTTGGGGAAGGGCTAGATTTGTCATCAGCTCAAAACAAAATAATGATTAGTTGCTTCATCCTGTGAAACAAGGATCTGTTAGCAATCACCCAATAGCAGAAACATGTTAGTACAAGTAGGCACCCAAAGAACTCAACTTACATATTATCATTACACACAGGATTTGCACTGATCACACACATCCCTGTTCCAACATTGCCTGGGCTACTTGTAAGAAGCTTGCAATGTTGGCTCCATGCACCAGCACCCTGCCAGGAACACAGAAATCACTCAGAAAAGGACTGAAAGACAGCTTCCAAGGCCTTCAGCTTTTCCAAGAAGATTTTTTTTCTTAGTGGAAACCCAGCAGAATGGCCAAGAGCTCTTACTCAGGACTTCCTTTGACAATTCCAAAATCATTAGCAGCCTTGAGAGATTTCTGATAGATGTCCTTCATAATCTCCTGTAACTTGATATCCACATCTTCAGAATTCCATTGTACACGATTGGTACTTTGCAGCATTTCCAGACCTTGGATGGCAACCTACCACCCACAGCAGACATTCATTAGAAACCAGGCTTTGAACTAAAATAACCTCACATCATCAAAACCTTGTTTTACAAAACCACCAGTGTTGTTCCAATGTGGTGAAGACAGTGCTGAGAATTGAAGATTGTTCACTCCAAAAAAATCAATAACCCACCCCTCCAGCATTTGCAGCTTTGCCGGGCCCAAAAACAATTTTTGACTTCCGGAAAACCTCAATGGCTTCAACTGTACATGGCATATTTGCACCTGTATCCAACCCACCCAACACAAAGAAGTTCCAGATCAGAGTAGGGGGAATGCCTTTCTTCAAAAAGAATCACCAGAGGTAAAAAAAAGTGGCCATTTCATACTCCTAATAAACTTCTCTTTCTCTGTGCAAAGGAGACGCTTTCACATATGCATTCTGATGATAATAGGGCATGCACTACCTTCAATGACAAGTTGGCATCCAGCATTCACTAACGCCATGGCATCAGCATGCTTGAGCTCATTCTGTGTTGCACAAGGGAATGCAACATCACACTTCACTGACCATGGCTTGCCGTCATGGTTGTATTTTGCCCTCGGGTAACTTTTTGTGTATTCTCTGCAAGGTACACTTCCCTATTGTTAGAGAAGGCATGTCACAAACACCACCACACTGGCAAGAGTATTATAAGACCCAATGGCTCATACCCATTATTGGGCATGTCATTCAAGGCTATTGTTGAGTTATGAGAGAAATCCTTCACTTTGGTGAACATCTTCATTTGTAAGATTCCTCCACTAAAATTCATCCTTCCTGTAAGAGGGAACAAGTAGGCAGGCAGAGGAACTTCACCGGAGGCTCTTATTATGGACTTTGATATCACGCAACAGGGCTAGCTTGCCATAATCAAACCCTTCATCGTCCAGCAGATATCCCCTTGAATCTGCAAGTTGGCAAAGGGATATCTATCAGGAACCCTGTACTGTGATTTTCTTCAGGTAAGCAATACATTTGCAGTCCAGGTGAAGTTATTCCATTCAAATCACTTGAAAGTTTGGTAGGAGTTTACCACAAATTCATACTACATCAGAGACCATGGTCACACAAAAGGACTGAAGGCCTTCAGTGCATTTACCTTACCTGAAATCGTGACTGGAACAGCACCAAAGGCGATGAGTTTCTCCAACACATACATAGCTACTTTCCCAGCACCACTAACTACACACCTGCATTACAAGCACATATTTAATCCATGAACAGGGACTTGAAACTAATGTTCCACGTTTCCAAGGTATCTTCCGAATCGCTGCTAAACATTTGCTTGTAAACACAGAAACCCTGATTAAATTGATGGAACTGCTGAAAGCATGTATCTCTCCAATATCTGTGCATAGAGACAGTTCTCAATATAAGCTGAGTTTCTGACAAGATTTCATCATATGGGTTTTTTTCTTTTTTTTCCCTGTCCTTTGATTAGCTGAGGAGCTTGTGAAAGTGATCATTTCTTTGTTAGAGTACATGAAATGACAAACCTGAGACCTTTCAAATCCTTGTATAAATCAGCCAGGACCTCCTTGGCATAAAATACCTGTGACCCACAAAATGACACTTCCATCAACAGCAGCAAACCAGATACTATGAAAAAACTCTTCAAACATGAAATTGAATAAAGACTAGTTTGGGTCATTTGCACTGTGAACAGGAGACCAGACCAGGTGTCTGGATGCATTTTGAGGAGCCTTTGGTGATGAGTGGAACATCTAACATCAACTAAAAACCAAATCATATTGCTTCAGGAATAGCAAGCTTGAGAGTATCATGGGCAATTACCACGCCATACCCTGTAGCCTCTGGCCGCAGGTTGGAAGGACCCCACTGAACACCTTTGAATCCCAGCATACCCTGCGAATATTTGCAAAGTGTGATTTCTATGAGCAGCATGCTCATTTCTCTGTCTAACCCTCAGCCTCTGAACATAGTTCTCCATCAAAACTGTACACAGGATTTCTCTCACCACATGGGTATGAAAAGCCAGTAGTTACAAAAAGCAGGAACACTGCCATAAGCCTTTCGTGTCCTTCTGCCTCTCATATCTAATCCACATGGACTGGAAAGAATCAGAGAATGTGAAACGACATCTATTGACCAGAAAACCCTGCAAGATTCTACTAGTTTGATCACACCAAAATTTGGCAAAAAATCATGAACTAGAAACAGTTTGGCAGAAAGGAGGATTTGAGTACCTCATATTGGCTTGTCAGTCGTCGGTGCTGCCCAAAGAGATATCCAATCTCACGAGGTCCAACACCAATATCTCCCAGAGGAGTATCCTATAATACGAAAGCAGAATTTGGTGAATCATATCAGTTGACCAGCTGAGCCAGAGATAAGGAAACATACCTATGGATTTACTAGAGTTACCAACTAGCTAATCATGACTCCCCACTAACTTCATCAGCTCCTTATGGTGGTTGTAGAGAAGTCTATCATAATCTGCTCAAAATTTCAGGCAAAACATCATCCATAAATCTGCATCTGGGTTTTTGTTGCATTTCTGGAAAACTCAGTAACTCGGTCATGACATTGCCTAGCACTCAAGAGATAACAAAACACAAAAACACAGAGAAATTGGCATAGGAACTTTGCAGTCAGCCCCATAGGTGTGTAACATTGTTCAAGGAAATTTCCTCAACAACTCAGCATGCTAGTATGCAAGCTAATGATATGGCTGATATGGAAGAAACAGGGTCCCAACCCGTTTCCTATGTTGAATTAAGTGGACATTATTCCACCCCTATGGAATAAACAGAAAAAAGGAGCTATCCAAGTCATGAAAAGTTAAGAACAAATGGGTCAGGCAGACAGAAGTCCTGGAAATTGTTGTTGTTAGAAGGTCTGACAGCCTGGACAACATTTCCTACAGCTGTTCTAGGTACAAACTTTTCCTGTCTCAACCCACATAACTCAAGAGCTGCAGCGCAGGAAAAGCAACCTTTCCCGTTGGTGCGATTACACATAGCACCAACCTAGAGAAAATAGGAAGACTCCACAAAAACTAACTTCTTCGTGAGAAGGCATGGAGTACATACAAATACAGGTGCCTGATTGGGTCCAATATGGCGATACAGCTCCTCCATGAAGCTCTGGCAGAATCTCACAATCTGCCACAACAACCAAATTGCTCCTCATTTTGCTGATCATTCAACGGGTAGTGCACATTTGGAAAAAAATCAGTCAAACATGTAAGTTCACCAAATAGTAGGCTGAATTTCAAAGCCCCTGAACAGAACATATTTCCATTTCGTTCTGTTTGCCTAAATCCTTTGAGAATTCAGAAATCACACTAAGACTTTACATGAGCAAATTTGAACCCCATCAAGGCCATATGCAAAGGAACATTTACTCTACTCTGCCATATTTGTGCAGGGAAGGAGCTGCATGACAAAAGGTAAGATTAGAGTACTGACCTCGTTCTCACTCTTCCCCTTTGGATCAAAATCGCTACCTCCCTTAGCACCTCCCAAATTGAGGGATGAAAGAGAATTCTTCAAGGTCTGCAATTGAGAACCTTTAGTGTCAAAATGGTTCTCAATACCCCAAACATCCAGTTATTATTTCTTCTCAATCAGATCTTGAAGTACAGTAACACCACCATACAGAAATCAATTTTAGATTGCATACAGACTACAAGACCTAATCTGTGCACTGAAAAAAATACACCAAAAAAAGGCAGATGAAGGAGTGAATCAAAACCTGCTCAAAAGCAAGAAATTTCATTATGCTGAGATTCACAGAAGGATGGAAGCGAAGACCACCCTTGTAAGGACCAAGAGCTTGGTTAAACTGCACTCGAAAGCCCCTGTTGACATGGGCTTCTCCCTTGTCATCCACCCAAGGCACTCTGAATATGATCACTCTTTCTGGCTCCAACAGGCGCTCTAAGACATGTACAAATCTGCCATGGACAATTACATCAGAAGATGTTATATCTGCCACCCATCTTTCTACCCTCCTTCTTTGCTCTATATGTACAATGATCACAGCTCAAATATTGGCTGTAGACTCCAATGCCACAGAAATGATTTTTGGAGACAAAGAAAAAAGGAGACTTTTATCTAATCTGAAAAACCTAATCTTGGGAGATCTTGCGTGTTTTGGCAACTTCTTTTGTGGTTGCTTTGTAGTGTAAAACCCATCTTTGTAGGTGTTCCACACTTTTGTAGGAAGAATCAAGATTCCCCGGACAGGAAATCCAGAGTCTCATGTTCATTGGACCCTAAAAGTTGTGTTTTGAAAATGAATCAAATCATGTAAAAGGGACTCTCTTGGATGCAAAGCACAGCAGAGGGGGTCATACTGGGGCATTTTGGACAGGACAGGTTCGAGAGAGTGCACAACTTCTTGAACAGCTTGGATAAACTCCAATTCATGGGGATCTCGCTGCAGTATAGCTGTGCTCCAAATAGTCCAGCATCCCACAAATTGAAAAAAGACAGTTCAGGATTGCAGCAAACATTCCATACATCAGCTGACAGGTCAAATGCATCCAATAGTTGAGTCCTCCCATGGTGGATCATTCTATGAACATGAGCTCAAAGTCATTCCTATGTTATATGCAACCACAAATGCAGACTGCTGGGGTGCGGTGCCTAGCTCATATGTTTCTGTCTAACATAGGGTGTTGAGAAGTGAGAAACGACTGACATGTAGGTACAGCACGTGGTAAATATCCCTCGCTACTCCATTGTCTGCTGAGATCTGTCACAGAAAAGTGCCAGGGAAGAAAAGAAATCAGCATGATGCAGCTTGTCTTTTTTCTCCACAGATGCAAACCTACTACAGAGGACATGCTGTGAAAATCTCTAGATACCTCCAGCAAACTATGCGTCAACTTTCAAAGCCATCTCCTGTAAATCCCACCTAATCTAGAGGAAGACATACACCAAGTCCAGGATAGTATCTTTAGCAGCAAGGCACATCTAGCAGAGCTTGCTCTTTGCACCTCAGATAGAGGAGATTCTTGAGATCCAAGAAATAACTTTGTTGTAGACAAAAGACATGAGACATGAGTCCACTTTTCTCCAGCACAATTTCTTGAGAAAAGTCTCTCATGAATGCATAAAAAGACTAGAAAGTACAATACCATGCTCACTGCTGATCGGATACTGCACAACTTGCCTCCCTGCAAAGGCACATGGTGAAGAATGCAACACACCATCGATAAACATCAGCATAATATTTGAGAAGTTAAAGAAATGAACATTAGGGCAAGCTCATGCACATTCCACTAAAAGTTGTCCCACAGTGCAAACAAAACCTGAAGAAAACAAAGGACCAACTGCTTGGACCAGACTCTTCGAATCTTCTCAAAAGCTTTAAATAACTCAACACAAGCATGCTAGAGAGAGATCAGCAGCTCATCAATGGGTGATATTAAAAGCATTCAGAAGGCCATCTACAGTAATCATTAATCTCAATCCTCCTTTTCATGGAAGCTAGTGACCAAAAATGCATGACCCTAAGGTGTTTGGAAGCACTTAGTTGCATAGAGAAAACCAAATGCGGATCTTCATGTCTCTCACTTCAGACAGTTTTGCAAATTTTTGGTTCTGATTCTTTGCAAAGAAGAGGATCCATGGCCAAGACTGGTTATTCTGAAGGCACAATCATTTTGTATCAGCACTGAGTTTGTTTGCCACAATTGATGTCAACAATTGACTTCAGAGTGGTGGCATTCCTATGGCATTCCAATGTCCTTGTTTGTCTCTGGACTCATTGAAGTTCATGAATCTTGAGAGGAAAAGTGTTTACAAAATTCATTTGGGTTCAGCTGTATTCCAAAGAAAAAAATGCAACAAAAAAGATGCAGCAAGCCAAAGCATGAGGGATTGAGGAATGGAAGATGTGTGGGGAAGTGTATGTCGCACCTTTTATGAAAACAGGTCTAAGATCAATGAGACCCAAGCCTTTGTCCTTAGAGGCCATCTGCAGACGCAATGCCTCCTTGTGCAGCAGACTGTTGTTATGTTCTTCCAAGGCACTCATTTGCATGTTGCGGCTCCCTTCGTTGCCGTAGGGATTCCGTCTGTGCTTTCTGCCATACTCCTTGCAAACAGAACAGAAAATGCGAGGCGTGCCTTCATGAACCGCAACGTAAGCCCATTTGTAAGTCTCGGCCCACTCGTCTCGCCACTTCTTCACCACTTTCTTCTTTTTCCTTGGATTTGGCTTCATGCCGTGCTGCTCCATCAGGGCGGCATGTGTATCGGGATTGAACTGCGGTGCTGCTGCACCAGCACCATCATCCCCGGGCCCCAATTCCAAGTCTATTTCCTCCTCTCCTCCTGCTCCCATCTCTCGCACTGCCTGCACATGAGAAACTCATCACTCCATTTGTGCTTCAAAATTCCCACAACTCTCTCTCTCTCTCTCTCTCTCTCTCGCACTGCCTGCACATGACAACCTATCGATCTTTTTTTGCTCAAAGGAGCAACGCAACCTAAACCACCATGAGCGTTGCGTCAAAAGTTGCTGGAGAACCTTACTTACTGTGATGACAGTGGTCGGGACGTCCCAAAACGCACACATCAAATCCAGGCTTGCAGAGAGTGAGCGTTATCTTCGGTTGAGTATGCACTATGGGGTATAAAGCTTCGCACAGTTTCCCAAAAGAGTACTACAAATCCCTCACGATATCTCAGATTCCCAAAATCCTTTTAGAAACAAGACTTAGTGGTCGTAGCTCCGATCTCTTGCTCACAAAAGCATACTGTTCCGATGCCCTGACGCAATTCAGTTCTCACACTGCCTGCCACCCACTCTTCCTATAGCGACATGTCCCAAATGATATCCCGCTAATGGGTAACTGCCTCTCGATCCCCACCCCTTCCGCCCAGCAGACACAGCAAACCTCTTTCCTGCTCTTGCGCCGGCTTTCTCTTCCGCTACTACTACTCAAATTACGATCCAATCACGACCCATGTTTGGCATGTTTCTCGTCCCCTACTACTACAAAAACACACACCCATTCCGCCATCCGCCGAGAAGGAGCGGAAAACAAGACCAGAGTAGGACTTGGTACTACTCCTACTGCCATCTTCCCTTGCCATAGCTTCACTGTGATGAGTTCTCTTGTTGCCTCTGCTCGGAGACTTGGGCTTCCCCCACATCCCATGTTTTCTTCTCTTGGATCTCCACAGGAACATAGTTACAAGGCACCGCCATCGTCGTCGTCCTCCTCCTCCTCCTGCTCGCGTTCTCTCTTTCTCTCGGGCGTGCTCTTCGCCATCGCCGTTGCTCTGCTGCTCCACGGGCCCGTGTTCTAGCACGGGTAGGTTACCAGCGGGGACTGGGTTCGACTTCGTACCGGGGACCCGGTTCCACTCGGGTGGTGGGTCCCGGTTCCAGTTGGGGGGGGGCGGGTCCCGGTTTTGCAACGCGAGGGCTCTTTGTCCACCTGGCCGCCCAAGAATGACGGCCATTGACTACGTGGACAAACAACTGGATCTGATTTCTTGGACCCTATTTTCACTCACCTGTTGCACTACCAAAATACCCACCCATTTTTTATTTTATAATTGGCCTCTAGCCTCAAATTTGGGTGCCTAAACCTAACAATGGATGTAGGGATGGATGAAAATTGGGCTACAATAGCAATTGAACAACCAGGTCTTCCAATTTTAGGGGTTTTAGGGAATTTTTTGCTTTAATTTAGGTATTTGGACAGATTTAGCTTGGAGGCGTGTAACCGACTGACCATTTCCAATCCCCCAGAATGGGTCCCATCGGTCATAGAGTAGGGGAGGTGGGGGACGGCTCTGGTTCCACAGAAAGTGGCGAGACCTGGCGTCTCCCACTGTCCTCTAAAGTTGTGAATTTGTTTTAATTCACCCATCATCGAACACTGAACCCCCCTTACACCAACCTTATATCTTCAGCGCTCCTTTATCAAATTGAGCAATTTTTGTGATATTTGAAAGCTCTAAGTGGAGGGCTACAAATATTTTTTCTTTGATCTTCTTAGGAGGACGCAGAGGAACAATGTGTGAGGATTGGAGCTCCTTTGAGTTCCTAATTGTTTGCTCACCAGCCTATGTACCCTACACCCTGAAGAGCTGTGTCTGGAACTGTGGAAGGTTTAACTAATCTTTTGCAAAATATTAATCAAATACAATACAAGATCTTACTCGTTGTATATATACTAGTTTGAACCCTGTGCGTGTGTATTTGATGATACATATTACAAAATTACAAGTACAAACTACATTTCCAGAACCTCTCTATATACCACATTCCCCATGTATTCATGGGGACCCTGGCCGCTGAAAATCTTGTTGGGTTTGTTGCTGATATTGATATCAAAATTTGGAGGGTGCCCCCTTGGGGTCGGGCATGCCTTTCCTAGACAGCGACAGATGCGCAGAGGGGGGGAGGGTTATTTATTTCTGCCAGGGTTTTCTTCCCTGTATGATGCCATCCAATGATGGATGATGGGACGAATGAACAGATGGATGGGTCACGTGATGAATAAAACTTCACTGAAAACAACCACGCCGTCCTTTACTATATGTAATGTAATAATTGGAAATAGGTTTGGGCTGTGGACTGGTTCCTCAATCTCAAAAGTGATGGGTTAAAATCAGCCTTGGCCAGCTATTGAGTTCTGACCCACATTGTTGGCCGGTTCTTTGAAACCGAACTCGTTCTCGGCCAGTTTTTTTGGGTCTGGTGAATGGGTATATCAGGTGTGGTTATTGTTTCATGAAACCTTCGGCCTCAGCTCCAACCCAGAAATCATTAGAAAAGTCATACCCACCTTTGCCTCTGACCCAGGTCCAAAAAAGAGTGGGGTTCTCTACAGGAAACCTAATGTGCATGCAATTAGAAAACTTGGGTTCTTTGATTGGAACTCGACATGTGTGAAATTAGAAAACTGGAGTTATATATTAGAACTCGATGTGCATAGAATTAAAAAACCCATGGAAAAATATGGAGCACACATTGTCACAATTTAATTCCTTGATTGCAACCTTGGAATGACAAGAGCACACCACCATTTTGATTACCACTTTTAGTCAAGATGGTGAGTGTGCAAGATGCATCAACTTTCGATGTGGATGAACATGATTTTTTCTTCCCTCATTTTGATTCATTCCATTTTGTTTGTTGTATCTGTATCTTTTGTTTCTCCTCTCTCTCTTTGTGATCCATGTATGTGTCTTCATTTATTCTGAAGGTCTAGATTCAAAAAGCTCAAGGGTTGTTGGTGCTTATGTTACTGCAGGTCATTGTCGCCAATAACTATTCTTTCAAATCATTGATCCCTTAGTCCAGATCAACCCTACCGGATCAAACTTCTTTTGAATTACATTTAGTGACTTTCAATTCTCACCCGACCTTTGCAACCCACTATTATTGTGAAATCTCCAACTCTAGATGCTAATTTTAATTCCTTCCACATTGTTTTTGGGCACATTGTAACAATTAGTAACAATATCATGAATGATGTGAAACAAGAAAGCCCATCCAACATTGATGACCTTGTAGTGCAAGAGCATTATTAGGGCCTGAGTGAACCAGCACCCACCAGAGCACCAGTTGAGTTGAGGATGTGGCCGTTTTGGGATGAACTGCATCTATGGAATTTTATTTTATTTTTCCTCTCCCCCTGCCCCTCAATTTCAAACCTACCTACCCCTAAAACACTTACTTACCGCCTGATTTCTCTCCTTCTTATTTCTTTTTCTTCTTCTTTTCCCTTCTTTTTTTTCTTTTTCCTCTCCCACGACTTTGCTCCCCTAAGCTTCTGGACATGGGAGAGAAGGAAAGAGGGGTTTTCTTGTCAAGTTTTTTTTTTGCAATACCCATGTATGGTTTTTGGCTTGGATTAGAATTCTTCTCAAATTCAATAACTACATTGGGTTGATTAAAATTTCTTGGGGTGTTTTGTTTGTTTCTAAATGCATGCACATT
>Ga0209208_10002886_pt1 | contig 24695 bp, 18 predicted proteins | sample S1TSphfallax_3_FD_187694 | JGI IMG/M metagenome (GOLD analysis project Ga0209208, IMG submission 187694) | Host-associated microbial communities from peat moss isolated from Minnesota, USA - S1T2_Fd - Sphagnum fallax MG (SPAdes) (version 2) | ecosystem: Host-associated > Plants > Peat moss >...
TGGAATGGAGGTAAACACCTTTGCCATCAAGGCACTTCACAAGTTGTCATATTATGTTACATTATGTTCTATTTATCAAATACTTCATTTTAAACATCACAAAAATATAAACTTTGAAAATTCATATATTATTGAAATTTTGTTCAAATGAAATGATTCAAGTTTACTTTTAGAAAAAATTCAATAATGTACATAATTACATTTATTTCCTTTTGAAAATTTAAAAGCATTTGAACAAAAAAAACATTAAATATCATTATTCAATGGCATTTTAATGACCATTCTTTTGGAAAAAAAAAGTAATAAATGGATAATTGTTTTGTTAATAAAAATTAGACTACCTATGTTAAGTTACTTTCAATTATTATATGACTATTTTTCATTAATTTAAATTATTTCAGTTTAAGCTACTTGTAGCTATTATAAGTTACTTTTGGCTATTAAAGGTTATTTCACCTTATGTTATTATTGTAAATACTAGGTTATTATAGGTTATTTCACCTTAAGTTATTTTTATTTATTACATTTTATTTCACCTTACATTATTTTTAGCAATCTTAAGCAATTATAATATATGGTTATTGGTTATTATTTTATTAAGGCTATTGGTGGTTAGTAATGACTATTGGTACCTATTCTATCAGTGGTTATTAATGCCTATTAGTGATTATTTTATTAATAATTATTGGTGGTTACTCTATTAATGGCTATTGATGGACATTTTATTGGTGGATATTGGTGCTTATTATTGGTTATTATATTAATGGCTATTAGTGACTATTATATTAATGGTTATTGGTGGCTATTATATTAGTGGTTATTGGTGACTATTATATTAATAATTATTAGTGGCTATTATTTTAGTCGTTATTAGTGGCTATTATATTAGTAGTTATTAGTGGTTATTATATTAGTCGTTATTGGTGGTTATTTGTGGTTATTCTATTAATGGTTATTATGGTTATTATATTGATGGTTATTGTGGTTATTCTATTGGTGGCTATCAATAGTTATTCTGTTGGTGGTTATTTTATTAATGGTTATTGTGGTTATTTTATTAATGGCTATTGGTTGTTATTTTATAAATGGCTATTGGTGGTTATTCTATTAATGATTATTAGTGGTTATTCTATTAATGGCTATTGATGGATATTTTATTAGTGGTTATTGGTGGTTATTAATGGCTATTGATTTGTCGCAACCCTAGCCTTGGGTTTGACGAAGGCAAAGGGGTTGCAAGGTTACGGGCCAAGAGGAAGCCCGAGAGTCAAATCACATACTCCTGGGAGTCTAAGAAAGTGCAAGGGAGTGAACCCTCACACTCCCAAGGTAATTTCCACTTTGGGAGATGGAGTCCCGATGGACTCCTGAAACTTCAGAGAGCGATTTTGGGGGTCAAAAATCAATGGCTTGTGGCGTTTTTTATATCATTGGAAATCTCTTGGAACGCAGATGTTTAAAATGGGCTTTCATTACTCATTTGGACATCTAAAACACAAGTTATGGCCAAAAGAAGGGTAAAAAAAAGTCGGGAATCGATCTGATTTACTTAGTTTTAGATAACGTGCGATATACCATTGGAAAGCGCTCAACAAGGGCTACAACGTTGCTTTAGACCACACCTCAATCTAAGGTTTGCTCACAAAGTTATGGGGCCCCAAAGTCACGGGAGTCCTAGTTGGCATAATTTCAGGACTCTCACTCGGGAGTCCCGGGAGAGAAAAGCCATTTGGATGTGGGCCTCATGGAGAGGTGCAGAGTATACTATAAAGGGGAAGGTGGTGGCTTCCCCCAAGTCCAGGCTGTGGTGAGTCTTGTGTGTCCGTGTTGCTCGTGGCTCATCCAAGCACCAAAGGTGCTCCAACTATGCACTAACCACCTTGTGTGGGTTTTGTGTAGGCCTGTGTGAGTGAGTGAAGCTTGTCAATTCTTTTTAGTCCCATCCCGGAGCTCCAGCACACCCCTCTACCCTTCAAAGTGCTATGAGCTAGGGAGCGTGCATGACTCCTCTTTCTTCCACTGTTTTCTACTTGGACTCACATTTGAATATTTCAAGGAGTTGGGAGTGCATCATAATTGGTATTATATTAGTGGTTATTGGTGGCTATTATATTAAAGGGGTTTTGGTGGATATTTTGTTATTGGATACTGGTGGTTATTAATGGTTATTATATTAGTGGCTATTAGTGGCTACTCTTTTAATGGCTATTGGTGAATATTCTATTGGTGGATATTGGTGGTTATTAATGTTGTTATATTAATGGCTATTGGTGGTTATTCCGTTGTAAGCCATTGGTGGTTATTTCATTGGTTGTTATTGATGCCTATTTTATTAATGATTATTAGTGGTTATTGTATTATATGTTATATTACAACTATTGGTGATTGTTGTATTATAAATTATTGTTGGATATTCCTTTTTATAATATCATAAGGTATTGGTAGTTATTATATTGTAGGGTACTTTAAATTATTTTTCATAGGTTATTATTTTCTATTTTAAGTTATATTACTTTAGGTCATTATATTATATTATAAATTATTTTAAGTTATTATTTTAAGGATGGAATAATTTATAATTACATAAAGTAGAATGACCTTGAATAACTTACAATATAACTTGAAATAACATATATTAATTTAAAATAAAATAACCTAAGGTATAGCCTAAAGTTAGTTGAATAATTTAATTTAGAATAACTTAAAAGCTTATAATAAGTTAGTTAAGATACCTTAAGGTAAAATAACGTATAATATTTTAGGGTACAATAATTTATAATAACTTATAATAACATAAAATATAAGTTAGAATAACTAAAGTAGCTTAAAATAATATAAGGTATATCATAAAATAGCATAGATAGAATTAAAGAAAAAACATAGAAATAAACCTATTTACTATAATAAATTATAATAGTGAATCATGTTAATTAATATTGAAACATGATATCTACATAGTGACATTATAATGAGATAACTTTCATCGGGGTGAAATTAATAAAATGTAATGAATTTATCTCACTTTTAAGGTCCCATAGTGATTTAGGTTAGTAAATTGCACCCCACTTTTGTAGTAGTGCTACTTGTTACCTAACCTAGGCCCTTATGTTGAAAAATCGAACCTTGTTACCTTTTAATATTATATTAAAATATCAAAAATTTGAACTTTTTTTCTTGGGGTTAAGTGGGGCTAGGCTTTCATTTTAATTTGAACTAGCATGCTAGATTTTATACAAGGTATCATCCAAGGTGATACTTACTAGTTTTAAATTAAAAACCAATTCAAAACCCTAGCTAATTTTCATTTTTCTTTTAATACCCACCCAACATTGGTACATACGTAATATTGAAATTGGTTAAAAACTAGTATAGGCTAGTATTCCTTCAAGTCACTATCAAGCTAATATTAATATAAGGTGAATATTGTTTAAGTGTATACTAGTGTTGGGTGGTTACCTAATTTGGTTAGTTAGAACCATCGCTTTTAATTCCAATTAGCAAAAAAATCAAGTTAAAAATTAGATTTGGAATTAAAACTTAACCCAAATCTGATTTTGGAATTAGAATTGGACTTTTTGAGGGTGATTTGGAAAAAACAAGTTTAGAACCTAAGTTAACTAATAGAAAACCGCTAGTTTTAAACCAATTTATTTGAAACCGAGATGGAGTTTGATTTTAAAAACCAAAACTAAAATTGGAACCTAAATTTTTTTTTCAAGAACTAGATGACAACTAAACTCAAGGTTCCATTTTTATGGGGAACCAAAATTAAAACTATTCTAAATTTTGAAAAAGAGTTTTTTTGAAATGTTAAAGGGTAAAAATACCTAAACGAGTTAGTGCTGTTGGCATCCTAATAACTAATTAGTTATTAGTGGTAGACTTATTGTCTTTTAACAAAGTGATGAAGCTAGTGGGATTAATTAGTTCGTGTTGATGAGTGGTTGGTTGTAATCCAACCAATCACCTACGAGATTTCTAGGAAGGATTAGGATAAAAACCTATTTTCATGGCGTCAATGTGAGCCTTGTGTGGTTTTGTGGAGAAGGAGGATGAAAGGAGGACTTCTAGGGATTTAGGGATTTTATTCTATTCGATGTTGTTGTAGTTTGGAGTTTGGGTGATGAGGGCTTTCTCTTGGAGAGGTGTTGTATGTGTAACATTAAAGAAGGGAGAGGAGCATGGAATTGTATTGTACTTGCGTCATTTCAATGGAAAAAGGTTGAAATAATAACTTAATGTCTTGTTGGAGTTTTCTTTATCTTGGAATGTATTAGAATATGATGGAAGGTAGTATATTTTAAGTTTGCACAATGTTTTGTTACATTTTATATAGTAGTTCTATGTTTCTTCTACAAAAGTAGTAAGAATGTATGTTTGGTTTTAGTCTTTGGAGTAGGAAATCTCTTGTTGCCATAGGAAGGTAGTAGCTAGTTGATGGCAGTAAGAAGGGATTAGACTTGAAAGTCAAAGTTGGCAAGGTAAATGAGACTGTTGTAGATGGGTAGGTAACAACCATGGAGGATGTATAGTGGCTACAAATGGTAAGCATTGTTGAGAAGGCTTAATGAGGACTACCGAAAGTAGACAATGCCATTGGAAGGTCTGCATGCCCTATAAAGGTTAGATAGTAGTTGTGGAAGGCCTACAAACCCATTGGACACCCTTTTGATACAGTAAAAATATTATAAAAGTTTGGAGAATAATTACTTCTCAATCTTTCTTATTTTGCTTGCTTTTTATTCTTCTTTCTTTTTACACTATTGAGTGGCCTATAGTTAGGATGGTAGGTTTGCACCTAAATGATAAATCCTACCTTCTTTTTCTCTTTGCATAAACTTTTTACTATTACTTGAGTAGTTATAATAAAATTAGTAAGTCATAATACTTCTTATTTGAAGTAAAGAAAAGTTGAACTTGTTCCCTTGGCATTGCTTTCTTTAAGACAATAATGTTCAGAGAATGCATTTTCACCCTTTACAACTAGAATTGAAAGTTCTTCATAAAAATTAAGAACCACTCCAACATTGGTAATGTCCTTGTTACAAGTGTTGATATTAGAGACATGCGTGTATACCAAACAAATCATGGCTTTTCTGATCAAAAGTCTTTATTATCAAGTGAGTCAATTTCATTTGTCGTCCATTTGGATGATGATTCATCCTAGCACTTATATAGATTGTTGAATGTGTTTTAATTTCACACTGTTTATAAATATTGGACAATATAAAGAACATAAAATTTGAGCTTGAAACTTTTCAAATTACTCTCAATTTATGGAGTTCAAAAAGAAATCTCTGGAGGCTACCTTGAAAGGGTTTTTCTCAAGCTTAAAAGAATCATCAAATCACCCCCAAATCAAGAAAAGAAAGACAGAGGTTTGAACCCCTTACTCAATTATGCAGCCAATGTAAACTGGCCATCTACTCTTTTCTGGTATAAGTTTGGGCAAGAAAGGAGAAAACTTCAGGCATTGGGCAATTTGGGCAGTCCAAAGCGGACTGGTGAGTTTGCATTCTGTCCTTTGTGAGGTGGAGTTGGCAATTGGTGATGTGGGCTTGCCAACTTGATGGACATTGCAAACTGGTGAGGTGCCTGTGGATTTAGCCACTTGACAAAGTGGAAAACTCAACTTGGCAAATTAGCCCAGCAATCGGTTCTCTATACTCTAGGCCTTGAAATATAATATGGGTACTGATACTTGGGAATGTAATTCCTTAATTTTCCTTTTAAAACAAAATCTTTCCTTTGATTGATCCTACCACTTTACAACCTGCATTTGAGATCAAAGAACACCAATTTGACTCTCTTGAGGTTCACATCCCAAAAGCCTCCCCTCTATACAAATTTGCTGATATAAAGTCACATCACATGGTTTTTGGAAATATCTCCTACTTATATTATATTTGTAACTTAGGCCCACTTTAGATGGGGTCCGGGGCCCAAATTCTTAGGAACCAATTTGGACTCATTTGAAGCAAATTGAATCTTTGAGTTGGACCCTAGCTTGCATCTAGGTTCTCCCAATTGTAAGCTCTCCTTTGAACTCTTCATTTTTTGGGTCTGAACCAATTGATTTTCCCTCCAAAATGGTGCCATGTAGGTTTACCCTTGATTTGCCACTTTTTGGTCTTGGACCCTCATCTAAAGGTCATGGGTCTAATGTATGCTGTCAGCCCATAGGATTGTTCTATTTTATTGGAACACTTAAACCTGGTATATGGGTGATTTTTTGAGATCTATGGCATGGTCATCCTTGGACAATTTCAAAGACAATTTTGTATCATACGGTTGTCCTTGAACATTTCTAGAGATAATTTTAGAGACAACTACCTCATTCTTTTTTCCTACCCATTCAACATGGATATGAAAAAATAAAATTAACATGTGTCTATTCATGTCTATGAAATTTATATTAATTTAAATTAAACATGACATTGACATAAATAATGATGAATTATTGAAAACCATATGAAAACATAAGGGAAAAAAAAAAGAAAAAAGTTGATCGTCAATGGTAGTGTGTAGCAGCACAAAGCGCTAATAAGCACATACTGAAATGTCTTGAATTATTGAGTCAGTACAGCTGTGGAGTTTTTAAAGTTCTAAATGGTTTTGGGGCAGAGTTACATTTGCACTGTATCTAAATGAGCAAGCTTAACTATCTCCCAAGATAACCCTCCAAAATGGACCCATAACCAGCTTTACAGGGCGTCTGCGTAGCATGTCTCTTCCTCATTGGACATCCACACCTCTGTTATATCACATATTAAGCTGCACAGTTTCCGAGCTAGGTATCCATTTACATCCATAACATTCTCAGTACATGGATTTATCCCAACTTTACATGCATAACGTGCTCACCACATGGATGAAACATGACTGCAGGTGTGCTGGTTATGTCTAGTAATTGGCCAGAGCTGGCTGGTTACCCAAGAACAGTTGAGGTGCTACCACACCTCACCAACACTATTCTTGGTGACCAGCCACTTGGTCCCTAGTTCATACTGATGACTTTTTTTGTGACAAAATTTCTCCACTTCATGAAAAAATATTGAAGAAGAGATATTCAGTCTCAAATTCTCTGATTTAAAAATTAAAAAAATTTGCCACAATTGCCTCCAATATGGATGTGTGCTTAAGATTTTTTACTTTCACATTTTGAACATAGCCAAATTTGGCTAAATATACTTATGGATAAAAGCCACTTGACCAACATCACAGAATTGAAAAGAAAATACTGATCCATACCCAAGTTTTGCTCCAGCTGTGCTCTTCTTCACCAATCACCTTTGGAGATTCTACCAATTGTTGAGCCATGTTCAGATATGCATACATATGGCCACGGTGAAGCAGCACACCAACTGGTGCACCATCCACTGGATGCCTGTTATTACTCAGTTGTGGATGAACCTCAACTGAGTTAATATTTGGTTTCACCTTGGTAACCAATGCTGTAGGAAATAGGTCTTGTACATAGGTTTGCAGGAAGGAAAACAGGTAACTACTAAGTAAGTACGTGGTTTATACATTTGTAAGGGCTGTTTTTACTACCTACTAACAACCTGCTTGTGGGTTGTTAGTAAATAGGTAGGTAGTTTTAAAAAAAAAAGCAACTAAGCTAACCACCATGGTTAGCTAAGGAACTGGAACACAACAGAAAACTGTTTCCAGACCATTTATCATCCATCCTCCATGGTGCACTGGTGGGTGCTGGTTCACTGTGGCCCCATACATACATATTTTGGTGTACATGTGCAGCTCCCGGGCAGGGCAGGAGTAAGCTAGCCAGGACCTGGAGAGGGTCTGGGTCGGGGACAGTAACAAGCACAAGGACTGTCAGTGTATTTAGGAATTGAAGCTTTTAGTTAACACACGTGGTAGATAACCAAGTACAACATTTAGCATTAAGGCCCTGGAAGGATTCCTTCTTGCAAGTCAGCCAAGTACCTACTTGTCCTTGAAAACAATTAATAAGATGCACAGCGTCATGCAAAAACTGCGCAGGCAGGGGTGTGAGACTTGAGTGACCAGTGAAGTTAGTTGCTGCTCCTTTATTGATACCAGTGTTGCTCTACTAGTATAGACTTTTTGAACATACCAGCAGCCTGGTCCAAGTACATATTGAGTACTTTATAAAAATTACTACAACCCTTGTCTGTATACAGACAGGGTTAAAAAATTCATACAAGCATGGCCTTGGTATTGGGTCCTTTTTAAAACTTTCATAGCAGCCTGATCATACATATATATATATATATGTTGGGTCCAAGGGAGATTTTTGGCTTCTAGGGGTGAGAATGGTACAAATTTCAGCCCACCTTATTCATGTTTTGTATTAATTAGATGGCGGGGTGTGTCATAGTTTTTGTTTCTATTGAGAATGAGCCCATCACCAATTTTTTCTGGAACATTAGGCACTCCCCAGTATAGAAGCCTAGATATGCTTCCCACTCCAAAATAGAAGCATGGATATGCTTCCCTGTGGCACTCCTTTTCACTTACATACATGGAAGTTGAATTGTGGCCAAACGGTATGGGATAAAATTGAGGTGCTATTGGGAACTTCTTGGGGAAGGGGGAATTTGGGGAGCTTCATTGGAATCCTCCCCCTCCCCACACCCGGCCCCCAAACCCACCCAAGAAAAAAAAAACCTAAGCCCCCTCCGAGTGTCTGTTGAGCCTTCTTGGTTGCAAGAAATTTCTATTTCAAACTGTCTGTCACCATTTTCAACCTGAGCTAACACCCGCATTATAAAACTGGCGGTACTTATTTGTCTGGTATTGAAACTCATATAAAACTGGTACAAGGCTGGTAATATCTCAGGTCCCTCTCAAGCTGGTACTGGTACAAGGCTGGTATTGCCTCAACTCATACCAGCATGATAAAGGTCCTTCAATACTGCCTTTGATACACTACACAGACCAGACTAATCACCATGCACAGGCCTATATACCACAGACCAACACTCATTGATACCTACTAAACTTGTTTTTTGGTCCCCAGACCCGAGGTTGGAGCACATGCAGCAAATTGATAATTAAGTTATCAGATGCTGGCCTCATGCTTTGCTCACAGACAGCTACCTTCCAGGTGTATTATTACTGTCTGGTGGACTCCAATAAACACAGGTGGGCATGTAAAAGTATGATATGAGAGAGTTCCCTTTGATGTGTGTGTGTGTGCATCTGACACTGTTGTGGAAGTATCAATCAAATCATATGTGTTTTTCCTTAGAACTTGAGAGCTACAAAAATTGGGTTTGTATAATAAAAATATGTCAGACAAAAAATGCCTTGGAAAAAGCCATGCTAATTGCTGGTCATCAGGGGCTCTCACACAAGTTTAGTCCCATTTTTAGTAGGATGCATTTAGCTACGTGATGATGACCAAATTAGCATTGAATTTAGTGATGGGGGAGCACTCGCCAGATGGCAGAGAGAGGGCCTGTGAAAGTAAGTAAGCAGCTAGCTCTGCCATAGTCCTCCGTTTAGACAAAAAGAATTTGATGTGTCTTCCTTTCTGATGATTATGAGCACATGGGTGTTCATTATTGTTCTGAAAATTCAGACTCCATCATCTAGGGGGGATTGGATTACCTATTTGGCACACAAATTAGCTCTCCAAGTTGGCAAGTCGGTATAGGCCTTTTAACAGCTTCTCCTTTTAACTGCACCCCTTCAAACACTAGGTGAAAATGATGGTCATAGGGACCAAATTTGAAACCTGTTTTCCTGTTTGAGTGATCCCACCCCCCCGCCCTTTCTCTCTCTGACTGGACATGCAGGACCAGGTCCCCCCTCCCCCTCTGGCATCACATTAGGAAGGTGATCGCAATTCCCTTTAAAAAGCAAGCCCTTTATAAAGGCCATTATAATTGTGATCCCTATAATTGCTTTACAAAGGGATTGCTTCCCTATAATTGTGATCCCTTTGTAAAGTTGTAAAGACCATCATTTGATGCGGTGATGATCATCAGCCAGCTTTGGGTGTACAGAGTAATATGGCCAAAACACTCTCATTTAGGAGTGCCTAATTAATTTGTCATCACCACACCTAGTATTGCATACCAGCGCATAAGTTGTCTAGTCTCACACTTCGTAATCACTGATGATTTTGAAGACTTTGAAAGAGTTTATTGGGTACCAATGATCTTGTCAAATTCATTTCTTGCACTCCAACAGACATCCCTCCAGCCCAACCTGTGATGCAGTAGAAGCTAACTTATAGTTGTTATGATTGTAATTTCTTTGAGTTCTGATGAATAAATAATTTTATTTTAATTTCCAAAAAACTGTTGGGTTCTTGCTGCTGGGTGTTCTCCCACGTTCCCAATTGGCTACTACATAAAAGAAACGATCTTAAGTAAAAGAAATACTTCCCATTCACTACTACCTAAAGTAAATGATCTTAAGTAGAAAGAAGTACTCCAACCCTCTTTCTCTGTCTCATGAGGTTGTGTCTGCTATTCGTCACTGAACCTACCTGCTCATAAGGAGGACGGGGTTAGCTTATGTGACCTAGCACCCTCAGTGCACCCATCCATTGGAATCCTGTTATGGATGACACCTGAGTTACCAAACCAAGGTTATACCTTGGTAACCTATCCTGGAAACCCTGCTACTTCCACCTCACACTACCTATGAAACTACCCAGGTAAGTGTAAGTATCATGTTTTAGTACGCAGCCCCTCATAAGGTGGTTCCCACAATGTCAATTATCCTACAACATAAAAATACCAAAGAAAGATAAAGAGGGGTGGGGGGTGGGGGAGGAAACCACAATATTTGGGCTTTAGAAAAACCCAAATCATAATGACAATTGGGGAGTAAAATTACCATCCATCAGTTGGCCTTGGTACCAGTGTTTGTACCAGTGTGTTGCCTAGCTACATTAAAACATAAAATAAAACAAAATAAAAAAGGCTTTTGGGTGGGGGGTTTTAGTAATTACCAGATTTCAGGAAAATAATTGTGGTTTATATTCCAATAGGTAGCCAAAAATACAGAAGGCATAAGGTATTTCTCCTTCATATCTTGTTTATATACAAATTTGGCTATATCTTCTGATTGATGATCACCACATTTGTTGGCCTTGCCTAGCAAGGCAAGGATATTGAGTTTAGATTCATTATAGAGTATAGTAGCTTAAGGGATTTTGGCCCCTAGGTAATAATAATAAGGTCTATTTTTATATGAGGATTTTTGAAAGATGATATTTTGGCTTGTGTTGAAACTCGAGATTAGTTACAGAGTTATGATTATATCTTGAAGGATGTTGGTTTCCTTTAGAGGATGTTTTGAAGATTATATTTTTGCATGGAGAAATATTTGAGTTTCTATAATTCTTTTTTGACTTAAGATACATATTTTTAATGTAAATGGCAAGGCCACAGTGTGACACACCCCTTGGTTACATCACAGAACAGGAAAAAAAAGAAGCTAGGTTACTTTACACGAAGAAAGGTCAACAAATCAAAATCACCATCCAGCCCACTCCCAAATGGCTCTTCTTACAAGGTTGTATTCCTCCTGCTGGATTCAACCAGTCCAAGGAGGGAGATGTGTTGTCCTCGCCCACAACTGTACACATGCCATACCTGCAGCTTGTAAGTTAACATAGCTGATCAGTGATCATCAATCACTCCATGGTCGGTCCCATAGCCCACTTCCCTTCTGCACTGGGCCAGATGATAAATAAATAGTTCATCTTGGTTACTCATCCTGCCACATTTGCAAGGATCATTAATTGCACTGATCCGGTGAAACAGGCACAATCAGTTTTTTTCTAACTAAGCATGTGACACAGCGCCACCCCCACGCCCCTTTTTCCTTCACATAACAATTTCCCCCAAAATCTTACAGCCACAGAGAGTAATTATTTTGTGAGGGATGTTTACTAACTAGAAACAATTACAATCTTAAATATTGTGTTTTGGTGAAATTGCAAATTTAAAAAAGAAAGGTTTAATTTCATCAATGTACATACTATAGCTAAACTGGCGATTTTTTAAGTTTTTAGTTTTCTCAATTTTCTGGTGTTGTGTCATTGTCTAGCATCCCAGGAGGGATTTAGCAACAAATGGCAAAAGGTTTTTAGAACCTGTCTAATTATTTTAAAAAACTAGTTTTAAAAATGCTAGTCAACTAGAATCAGAGAGTTCAAATATGCTGAAATTTTATTTTATTTTATTTGGAATTTCGAGATTTTTCCCCACTAAAAAATGGGAATATTATGAAAGAATAGTCCCTTTTAATCACATTTTTTGGGGAATTTCCTCATAAACCCAGGAAAAAAAAAAAAAACATTTTTTTTAACCCCCTCCCCTTCCTGGAATAGGTAGGCTAGTGATAGCTGATCTAAAACTGCGTGAGAAAGTATGATGGTTGTAGTTGACCCCATGGGTTTTGGTGGCCCAAATGACGCAAGTGGAGTTAGAAGGGTCAGATATGAGAAAGAGTTGGGACACCAGTAGGTAACTTAACTAGGTGGCCAGTTAGTTCTGCCCAGCCAACCAAGCAGAACTGGGAACTAGAGTACTACTTACACACATGTATATATGTGTGTGTGTAGTATCTATCTATATATTCTATATACATATCGCTCCCGCTTCACTAAAAGGTGGGTTGGTCATTGATGGCCAATAATTCACATTCCTGAATAATCCTGACACCCTTCTCATCCAATGGATGTGCTCCTAATTCCCGCCATCCATCCATTGGGCCCCATCACCCCATCTGCCCCCTCTCAATTTGTACTCCCAAACAATCACCCCTACACCCCATATCCCCTCCTCCTCCCCCATGCACTCCACACGTCCAGATGTAAGTGGATAGATCTAACTGTGGTTTAGCATGGTTATTAGTTGGGTTGGGTTGGGTTCTAACCCAGTATTTGGTTTAAATATATGGTAAACTTCTATGGGAGCATAAGTGATAATGTAGGTTCAAGACTCTTCCTAAGACTACAAATAATTTATAAATTACCCATTGACGAGGTTTACTAATAAGTGACTAAACCTTTTTGCTGAGTAACTTAGTGCATGCCTTCAGCTATGGATCAGTAAGTTGTCAGTAACATGAAGGCCACAACAAACACTTGAGCACTTGAATAGGGAGGACTTGGTAAGTAGTAGGGAACTTTGATGTGTTGATGATGAGAGAAAAAGAGAGGGAGGGAGGGGAGACTTTGTTTGTGTGTACTGTACCATATAAGCACCCTAGATAAATAAATAAATGAATAAAGGAAAAACACCCCGCAAAGAACAAGAGAAGAATAAAAGAAAGGACCGAAGTCAAACAGAAGATCACACCTGAAAGTGCAGAACACACAATGGGGAGCCCTAAGAGGAGAAAACATGAACCTAGGACCTAAACCCATCACTAGTAGCACAAAACAAGGATGTGTATATGTGACTATGCAATGCCTGAGCACAATTTGGCAATACAGGTACCATACATACTTTTCAGAAGCCAGCTGCAGACAACTTTAACCTTTCATCCGTTATCTACTTACCACACGGTACAGATGTACTGGCACAAGCTCCTTTCTATAAATACTTCTTTTTATCGACCACCAGCACCAGTGATTTTTTCCCCCCAGAATTTTGTCCTTTTTCCAACAATAAAGTTGGGGTTTTTTTTTCCAAAAAATCAGATATTAAAAATAAAATCTGGTGTAAGTTTGACTAAATTTCTAAATTTTTGCAAATTTTTTTGCCAAATTCTTGATGTCACAAAATTGGAAAGAAAAAAGAAACATTTTGCCAGTTATCTACTTACCACATGATAAGGATGTACCAGCTCCAGCTCCTTTCTATAAAAAATTAACTTTTTATGAACCACCAGCACCAGTGATTTTATTTTCCCCCTAAATTTTGTCCTTGTTTCGATGATAAAGCTGGGATAGTTTTCCAAAATTTTGGACAAATTCTAGTGTAAATTTGACTACTTTTTACTAATTTTTTGAATTTTTTTTGTCAAACTTTTGATATCACGAAATAGAAAAATGAAAAAAAACTGCTAGAGTAACCTTTTTATATTTTACAATTAAAAATTTAACTTCTCCAGGGTTTGAGGTGTATTTGGAATATTATGCAACTGGGAGCCAGAAATGTCTGGTTATCTTATTGCAAAGTATATAATAGGTACTATGCCCAGCTTTGAGACCTAATGATGATTTCAGACCCCTCCACACTTAAGTCTTATCACCACGGGTTCTTCCTTTGATTGGTTCACAGGATACTTGTGTAACTTTTGAGATAGACCAGTAATAACAATAATGTGTCCTCAAATAGCATCATGGTAATTATTATTATTTCAGAAAGGTGGCCCCTCCTTGCAAGTTGTTCCTTATACTTCAGTGGCTTCAAAATGACAATGGGGAAAAAAGAAGTTGACCTTTTTCCCCCCCCACCCATCTCTAAACATGTGAGTAGTGCATGTTGGTTGGAGGAGGCTCTGTAAGCTTTCAATGGGCTCAAAAAGGACACTGTTTTCCCGGGGGCATTTTGAAGGTGTTTGTCCCCCCTGAGTTTTTTGGGTGACAAGTTTTCACTATTTTGCAAATTGTTTTGAGAGAAACCTAGAAAAGGAAAAGGAAAACAAAAAATCTTTTTCTTTGTCAAAAATTCGTCCACATGTTTTTGTTCTCAATTGTTTCAGAGGGTAAAATATGGAACCTTTATAGAGACTGTAATAATAATAATAATGTATATATATATATATATAAATTTTTTACAAGTGAAAGTTGAAATGGGGTGGAAGTGATGATGTACTATATAGATAATAACATTCCAGTGCATCCAATGAAATACACAGGCACAAGAGTGATTCCCCTTAATTGCATTGTCATACTATTCCTGAATTTGAGAACAAAGTATGGACAAATTTTATGCGTTTACAAAATCATACCTTGCGCAAATCCATCCTTACAACCCCAACCCCACATTACCTTTCCCTAAAGAGGACCCATTTGAGGCGCAAGACGATAAAAATTTGATACTTATTACAGGGTCCCCCCCCCAGCTGAAACTTTCTTAAACCAAGCAGCCACTTGTTCCAATAGGTAGATTCTTCTTCCAAGGTGGAACAGAAGGAAACTTCCAAGGCCCACACAGGAGGGAGGGGATCTAATCCTTTTCTTGCAGAAATTTTATGACAAATTTTTTTATATGTAACAGGCCTTGAAAACAGAGTGTACAGTTTTCCTGTGGTCTGTGTAACAAATTCTCAGAACACGGTGTGAACAGAGCGTCAAAAACAACCGCATAAATGATTCCCTTCTTTCGTGGTGGCTAAAGAAGAGGAGGTAACCTCTGATGAGTTAGTTGCCTGTAAGAGTGCCTAGTCAGGTTGGGTGTCCCATGCGTTAATTTAACTTAACTGTCTGTGTTTTGATCAGATGGGTTCAATTAAAAACCTCCCCCAAAATCTGTCAATTGCAGCCAGTGCAGTGCAGTGCAGTCCATTTGAATTCATTTTGTTAACTTATACACAGAGGGCAAGTTAATTGATGCAAGCTCTCATGAGTTCTATTCATTAGTTAGTTATAACCAGGCCTCTTGCAGTTATGAAAAATGATAAAAGTTACAATCTTGTGCAAGAAACAGGAATCTTCTTTTTTTCTTTCCTCCAATTTCAGACTCAAGTTCCGGGCTGGAAGATTTGAATATTAATGCTGTAAAGAGACACAGGTCTAGAGTCTAGAGTGCAGGTGATCATAGTCGCAAGCAGCACAAAATGTTTCTGTCACAAGGACACTGGATTACCATCCAAAGTGGGTCATAAAATTACTTATGTGCTCTCAAGAATCCAGACTTCTTGGATGAAGAAGAAGACAGCTGCTAGGAGTTTGTGGTTGTTGGTCTAATAAAGAATCCAGACCAGCAGAACTCCACAAAGACACTAATTGACTTTTGAGTGCTGAGAGAACATGATGCTCCAGCAAGATGAAATTACAATGTTTGGAACCATCTCCAGCAAACATTTTTCATGTCCAGGACTCAAAAAATATGCAAAATGAGAGTTTGCATCAGCACAATGAACACTGTAAACAGGTGTTCAAAAGATCCATAATTGGAAATAGATAAACACTTGAGAAAAGAATAAGAAATTGTAATTCTTTACAACTTAAGCTCGTAATAAACTTGTAGGATGAAAGACTGTCCTCCCACTATGTAGATAGGCCATTTGAGCACATCTCAATGACCTCCTGGACTTAAGACACCCATCTACAAGGGTCATGTACAAGGAGGGGAAAACTATGTTCCACACTAAGGTCCTCCAGTTTGTCTTGAGAGAACACAATCCAAAAGCTTGGCTGCTACAGATTTGTAGCACACAAAAACAGAAGGAAATACAAAAAGGGTCCCAAAACAGTCCACAACTGGATTTGAAAAATCAGACCTTCAGTTCAATGTGGCTCCACAAAGTCTTCAATGACTCAACAGAAGCAAAAAACAGTAAGGGACACAGTTTAGCTCCAGACAAACAAAAAGCAGCAAATCATTCTACAAGCTAGTATCTTGTGCAAAACCTCAATGATGTGATATCTCATCATGACTACCCAAACAACATTTGCACAATATACACTGGCTAACTATAAAGACAAGGTTACTACAACAGCTGTTCAAGTATTTCTCATAGTATAGGCTAGATTACACATCCTTGAATCTGGAGACGAACTCATAAATTGGGCAGCAACATATTTTACAGAAAATAAAAAGCTGATCATGTTTTGTAAGCTGCCAATTGTGCCAGCTAGCCAAAGCAGAAAGAGGTCCCTCTGCCCTTACAGATAGTGCACACTATGCAATGAATAAACAGAAAGACATGAGCAGCCTAAATCCTATCATGAAATCAATTCCACTAAAAGCTTGAATCTCACAGTGATCATGGTATCACTAATCCGTCATATGAGCATATCGACCTCACTCTGAAAGGGAACCTAAAATTACCAACTCAGTCAGACTTGTCCTTTGTAATCACATCACCAACTTGTCCCAAAGACGGTCTATCTTCAAACTTGTCAAGTCTCAAGTAACCTGGCTAACCTAGTCTTTTACCATGTCACCCATGTTCCTCACAGCTCTCAACTAATCTACCTAACCTAATCTCAGGTCCAAAGTTCCCTTTCCTGTTTTCTATCCTATCACAACAACCACAACTTCAATAGTTCCTGATCCCTGGCACGGAATTAGCCTAATCAGTAAAATGTGCATTCTAGAATCAAAGAAGAGAGAGAACAGGAGGGGTAGCAACTGCAGACTGGCTTATTTTGATTTTAATTATTCAATCTTTTTGTCAGGGTCAAGTGCAACGATTTCTGTAAATGAGAAAGAGATCAAAAGGAATGGAAATTTTTGAGGACCCTGGCACGCACCCACCTCCTCTACATGAGGGAAACAATACTAATTTTCTTGGCTGCTTGGTGCGTGTGTGCTGTCTTGATATAACATGCATGCAAACCTGGACTAGGCCTGGCACCACAGAAAAATTAGAACTAGAAGTACTCAATCTTTCTTGGCCATGGTGTGTTTGTTGTTGTGCATCCAAACCTTGAGGACATGTCGCTTGACTCCAACATTCGCACAAAATTCTTGAACTGCTGCCTCATCGTGCTTTTGCATTTTCCAGCCGAGCTTTTCAGCAAAGTTGCACATCTCTTCCTTCTGTTCTGTTGTGAATTTAGTCCTGAACCTTTTCTTCATGGTTGAAGGTGAGCTTCCTCCAATGCCACCACCACCACCACCTTCATGTTCATCAGAATCTGTGGCTCCTGTGCTCATTGCCATCATGATGGGAGCTATGGTTTTGCCCTGAAACTGGGCCACAGAAGGGTAAGCCATTGGGTTTGCCACAGCTGAGATCGGGGTCCCTTGAGCAAGCCCACCTTGCACAAAGGCTCCTCTCTTCTTTGGATCCAGCTTCTTGTGACAGTCACATGTAATCTCTCCCTCAACTTCTCTTCTATGGAAGTTTCTATGGCAGCCACAAGCTGCACATTTGAGAGCATCAGGTGAGCCTTCGTCCCCCAAAGGCATGAATTCCCCACACCCATCTACAGCATGGTTTCCTAAACTGGCAGCATGATTCTTCTGACATTCTCTGTACCTGGTACCCTTCTTGTCCTTCCTGTTGTTGTTTCCCTGAGAGCTCAAGGTCTTGTTCACTGCTGCAATCTCTAAGGCTCGGATATCGTCCATTGGTGTTGTTGTTGTTGTTATTGTTGTTGTACCGTTGTTCCCACTACTGTTCAACATCTTGAGCTTGGTGGAGGAGTCATGGAGAGGTGCTGTTAGTGGTGGGATGTCAGTCGCATTAGAGCTCAGATCCATAGCAAAAGTCGGGGCATGTGATATCGGTAGTTACTGTTCTGAGCTTGAAAAAGAGCATTGCTAGCCAGCCCCCCTCTTCTTCTTCTTGTTGAGGTTCAAAAACTTGTGAAGAAGAACAAGAAGAAGAAGCTCAACACCATTACCAAAGCTTCCTCGTCGGACCGCGCAGGCCTTTCCCCTTGCACCAGGAGGAGGAGGAGGAGATTCTGGAGTATGTATTCCTCAGACGACAATCAAACTTACAGATTGCTGCCCGATACTTGGTTTCTTTCTGAATTCACCTCATCTCGAGCATTGCAGCTGCCTGCTGGGCGATGCGATGAATTCTCCTGCATTAACAACCTGAACTTCAGTCACGTCGTCCCTTCATCATCCGCCTTCAAAGTTCTCCGAACGACTGTATATCTCAGCCCCGTGATCACCACTGCTTCAGAGGAGAAAATCCACCCACCCCGGGGTCGTCGTCTAGAGACACAGTTTGTTCGAAGGGAAGAGGAAGAAGAAAGGTGCAATCCTGCAGGCAACAATGCAGATGATGGGTTGCATAGAGTGGGCCAAGGACACTGAACAGACAAAAGACTCCACCCACAAAACAGTCTTCCCCCAAAACACACACACGTCCGGCTCGACCTCGAGACTGGAGATCAGCTTGGCAGCGACTAACTAGTGCGCAGTATAATCCAGCTCCTGCAGCTCTAGTCTCGTCTCTGCTGATTTCACCCTTGTTTTCTGTCCACCAATATTTCTCACTGTTGTGAAAGCTGGTACCAAGCTGCTAGTGTTGTTGTTGGCGAGCCGGTTGGGACCCAAAAACAGAAAAACACAAAAGCCTGAATGTGTCGTCACTATGTCTGTCCCTCCAGGCACTCGCTTCCTCTGAACTTTCCACAACTTTTTTTAATAAAAACTTAATACTTACACACCACCACCACCACCAAAAACAACAACACCAACAATATTATTCCCCCCTCCCACAACCCACTGCAGCTTAACCCAAACCTCACCCTTTCTGATCTCTCTATAACAACAAGCAAGTAGTAGCCTTTTCCTTCACCCGAGTTACAGCAGCATGATCAAACCTCACACTCTAATAAATACTATTTTCACCCACCCACCCACCCACCAACCAAGTTCCAACCCAACCTTCTTCTCCCCTAGAACTTTCTCAAAACTTGAACCCAGCAGGGGCCCAAAAAAAAACCCTCCCGGATTCCTTTGACTCCCCCTCACAGATTTGCTCCTTCCAACTTCCACAAAACACGCCAGCTGCAGCTGCTACAGGATCCGCAACCCCAGCTTAAATAACAACCCTTTCGTTTCCCACTGAAATCTCCCTATAATAAAACTTACACCAAACTTCCCAACAAAGAGAGAGCAGCAGCAGGAGTAGGAGCTGGCGCTGTTGGTTGGTTGGGAACTTGTTTGGTTTGTTCAAGGTTGGTTGGTTTCTCTAGCTAGCTAGCTTCTCCCGACGATTAACACTAGCAGTGTCGCGCAGGTAATCAGTCAATCAGCTAGTTTCCTGGCTACTAGTGAGCTTTTGGCGGAGGTTCTTCCTAAACTGGGTATACCACAAAAGCACAAAATCGGGTATGGTGGAGGAGAGAAACAACAACAACAACAACTGTTTTCACAGATTCAATCAACAGCCAAGACAAGCCAGACAGCCAGCAAGCCCCCAAAACACTTCCAGTGTCCACCACAAAAAGTCAGCCAGACCAGCCTCTCACTACTTTGTCTGGTATGGTATACTACGACTACTCATACCGCCCATGAACCACCAAAGTCCACTACACAACAACCAAAACAACAAAAGTCTACATACACTACGAGAATGTATTAAACCGGGTTGCTGCCACTAGTGCTGCAGCAAGTTCTAGTATACTATACCCAAAAAAAACTCTCCCTACGACCAGCAGCGACGGCAAAAGCAGGCAGGCACGCAGACAGACACCGGTGGTGCGCTGCAGCGCGGCGGGGCGGACGGAGGGGAGGCTAAGCGGAAGTTCGTGAAGCGAAAAAATGAGTACCCAAATTCAAAGGGGCCTTTCTGAAGGGGGGGGCGTGGGGTGGGGTGGGGTGGAGAAGGGAAGGGGAGGGGGGCAGGAGACCGGTGTGACCGGTCATTCTGAGCGACCGACCGGCCTCGTGCCAGACGTGACACCCCCTGCCCTCCCCTCCAGTCCAGTGCAGTCCAGTCCAGTCCCCCCTCTTCTTTCCCTTTTCCTGTTTTCTCTTTCTAGGCTTCTGTTTATTTTCGACACTGCCCAATACTACTGGGTCTCGGTCAGCATGCCCTAAACGCCAGCCATTCATTAAATGAGTTGCTCGGGAATCTGTGAGGGTGTACAACATGGGCTATTACTGAGCAGTTAGTAAATTCATAATTACCTACCCGCGTTTTGCCTCAAGTGTCTTCCCCCCCCCCGCCCACTTCACCTTTTCCCTGGGATTTGTGTCCCAGTTTTCTTTGCGATAAATGACCTTCCTTCCTGAATCCACCACCCGTGGTTTCTGCCTTTGCAGCAACTTCACAGATGCCTTGGGCTCTACAACTACCCTGGTAACCTAGTAGGCTAGCTAGGCACTAATTAATTGGTTTTTGGAATTGCTGAAAATTCTAAAAATTACGTGCCTGCCCTGCCAAAAACCTGAACCAAGATCTCAGCCACAATAGCCTAGCTGCATTATTTATTTAGTGTAATGCCGAATTGTCAATTACTATTTATTTTTACTCTCCAACATAACTCACAAAAAATCAATTAACTAATTAATTACTAGGCACCTTGGTGCCTAACCAGCCTGGGTAGTAGTCCCCACACGATGAAGTTAACGGGAATTGGCTCTGGGGAAGTTACTTACACCATAAGGTATCTAGAAACACCCTTCCCCCCCCATCTGTGGAAACTGGCATTCTACAATTTAGAGCAGTTCAGACATGGATGGGCGTGTTGTCAATATGTCCCACATGAAACTAATTAATTAAGTATGTGCATTTTTTTTCAAAGCAAACTTGTTGTTTGTTGTATATGTACGAAGAAGATATTTTCATACCAAGTTGTTGGGTGTTTTGACAAATTATTAGATCTCCATTTCAGGAGTTGTTCTTTTGGGGGTGATGAGACATCAAAGTCTTCTTGTACCTCTAGTCTCTAGTCTTCAATTTCTGTAGATTTCCTTATCTCTTCAGTTAATTTCTTGTTGGTGGTGGTTGGTAGTTGTTGAGCTCTGCTTTAGTTGGTACTCTTCTTGCTTGATTTCTTCTTCTTCTTTTGTCCCCTTTTGCTTCTCTCTGTTGCTCATTTTGTATTTATGTATATGCCTTTCAATTTGAGTAGTCTAGCTCCTTTTTCTAAATTTCTGGAGTTTGTTCTACAATTTCTTGCTTGTGGCATTTATGATGGCAGAAAATGATTTTGTGTGCTGGTAGTAGTTCATTTCAACAAGATTGGAGTACAAATCTAAGCTTAATTATAGGCAGTTATAATACTCTTGGATTTTTTTCTCGGCAAATTCTATGGCACTATATGTCAAATAATTTGTTCCTAAATTAAAAAACTATTATCACAAATGAAGGGATGGACTAAGTCATTTCCTCAAAGGAAAATGGCTTTTTCAGGGAAGTGGGGTTTAGATTCTTTTGTTTGATTTGTTTGTTTTGGTTATTTTGTGAATTGGGACATGGACCACCATTCCATCCTACCCTCCAACCATGTCCACTTGTATCAAGTCGAATTCTTCCTTGCTTTTTTATAATAAGTAGAGTTTAGACTGCCTTTATAGAATAGGTGGTAAGTATTACCTAAATAAGGAGTAGGCAAATACCACCGACCTTGTTAGCTAATTAGGAAAAAAAAAAAGGACCCTACCACAAAATGGCCCACATATTTTACTTTTCACCTAATGTTTTGGCTTTCTATAGAAGAATGTGGAATGATGAAAAATAATCTCATTGATAAATGATGAAATTCTAGCTAGGGTTTGGAGAATTGAGAAAAGGGCATTTGCATGGATGTCCTTGACAAGCACAAAGGGTGTTGACGTTGGGAGTTTTGATCTTGTTATCTTGAAGGCAATGCCAAGCAAATGAAGACAACATGAGTGGGTACCTTGCTATTGAAAAAATTGGTTGCAAGTGTTTTTGAAGCTTTTAAAAGGAAGTAGTTGAGCTTTTATAAGTACTTGGGGTTGGAATCCTTCTGAACAAATGAGAAAGTGAAATTGTGGAATTTTTTTGAAACCATATGAACTTGAAACAAGTAATATATATAACAATATTTGTTGCTAAAATTAAATAGTAAATCTAAGAGATTTTATCATTTTAAAAACTATAATTGGAACATTTCACAATAAACAAAATACTCACAATTGATTGAAATTAAGATTAATTAGAAATTTCAACGTAAAAGTCATATGATAAACTATAAATACAACCAACTTACCTTAGTTGTCTTGCAAAACATTAATATTAAGTTCTTCCTTCACAAAGGTATGACATTACAAATATTATATTTATGGGTTCACCATGATTAAGGTCTTTCCTAGAATGTCTTAAATTTAAACTAAACTAAATTAAAACTAACCACTCAATATGAATATTTCACAATCAAACTATGAAATAATTATAACATCATTTTCATAAAAGTACACAATAAACTTTTTTATTCCCTTTTTCATTTTGTTATTGGAACAATGGTCTTCAAATATTTGGAAATTGCATGTAATTTTAAAACAAGATGTAGTTCACAATTAATTACCAAGGGATACCAACCACATTCACATCCCAACATATGAAGAAAAGAATAGAAGTTCAAAAGCTTAAAAAATGATGTGTTAAGGATTTGATGGAGTAAAGCATTAACAAGATCGATATCTGAAGCTATCAATTCTATGATCATTATTGTTTTGTCATCATAAGAGTTGAATTAGAAAAAAAAAAAGTATATAGTGATTTGGGAGAACAAATAATTCACAATGAATTTTCACAAATGTGGAAGTGGTGTTAATGGTGGGAAATGTCATGGCAAATGGAAAGAACTCCACAACTACAAATCACAAAACTACTCCAATTCCTAACTATTTGGCCTAATTATGTATCTAAATACATATTACTAATAGTAGTGACATTCATACTTAGAGTAGAGTACATTGGACTCCAATTAACAGTGTTAATTTTGATTCTTGTTCTGCATATCTAAGATATCGAGGGTCTTCAAGAAAAATCACTAAAAGAAAACAAAAAGGAGATAACATAAATTGTTGTTTTAAGAAATTGAAACAAAATTGGAAGGAATATTGATTTGGGGATTTCTAAACCATGGCAAAGTATATCATGATGGCCAATAGACCAAAAGAGGGGACAAGATGATTAACCCACGAGGGATGGCTGAAGTTTTTCATGAGAAGAATACAAAGATGTAGTTGATTGGATTAAAACACAAGGAAATGTTAGCAAATGCAAAAGGCATTCAAACACACAAGTTATTTAAAGTGGTAAATCCAAATATGTTCAAAAGGAAAAATACTTTAATTTAAAAACCTCCTTCTTGTTGATTGCAACGTATTCAAGGCACTAATTGAAAAGAAATATGGATTGATGAACATGCAAATCTAAAACAAAAGCTATAAAACAAATCCCATGCAACAAGATAGATCTTCAAGACATGATAATATGAAAAGAAATCCTAAAATGTAAAACAAAAGAAATGATTTTTGTTTTAGTTAAGGTCACAAATAAAAAAACTTGTGTTTGGTGTGAACATATATGCAGACATAAAAGAACTTGAAATGGTGGTAATAAAGGTGGAAGCAATGTTGAGGGAGTTTTTTTTAATGTCTTCAAATAATTGTTAAAAAATATGAGGAAAGCAATATGTATAGAAGAGCATTAAATGGAATGTTCATCAATTTTAAAAGAAAAAAACATGAGTATGTTCAATATGGAGTTAGCTCAAGAAATGATTTGTTTTCAATGTTGTGATGTTGCTCAAGTGGCAAATAATCCATAAATATATAGCCAAATTTGGCAATATTCAAAATATGAAAGTATAAAATCTTGAACACCTTTTCATATTGTAGGCAATAGTGGCCTTTTTTAGCAATTTGCTTAATTCTTTATAGTTTTTTTCTGTTTTTTTTTTTTAACAAGGAATTTGTGCAAAATGGTGAAAATTTGTCACAAAAGAAATCATTGAGTTCAAGGGATCAAGCCAAAATTGTTGATTTAGTTCATGTAACTTAAACAATTATCCATCTAAATATCAAATATTAGAATAATAATCCTAATCAATATGTGGCAAATGTGAAAGCTGATGTGCCACTAGAAACTCACAAAAATGATTTTTTGATATGAACTTC
>Ga0209208_10002887_pt1 | contig 24695 bp, 22 predicted proteins | sample S1TSphfallax_3_FD_187694 | JGI IMG/M metagenome (GOLD analysis project Ga0209208, IMG submission 187694) | Host-associated microbial communities from peat moss isolated from Minnesota, USA - S1T2_Fd - Sphagnum fallax MG (SPAdes) (version 2) | ecosystem: Host-associated > Plants > Peat moss >...
CAATTGGCTATCATCCTAAATAAAATTTAATGAAATAAGGTTGTTTATTGAATTTGGCAAGTAGTGTCACCATCTCTGGTAGCCAGCTGCAAAATGAGAAATCTGATGAACCCTCTTCAGTTATAGTAACACCCCAGTTGTATCCATCAAAGACCAGAACTGCTCCTTTCAATCTTATTCATTCATCAAAATCAGCAATAACCATGTGAAAACATTCTGAAGTTAAGTACTAGTGGTTTTGCATGACATGAGATATTCAATTGTTATCATGTAGAGCATAGGATTCTTCTTCCTCTTATCTTTAGATTGTACAATATCTACAGCAAGCATCCAGGGTAAGAAGAATAGGGGAAGCTCTAACCATCTTGAAGTATGCAACACTGGACTTGATCACTGATGCAGAGTTGTTCGGATGCTACATCAACTTCAATGCAACAACTTATACTCCAGGGAATTCGAGTATTGATTTCAAAATCAAGTTGGATTTAGTGGTACTAAAAGGGTCTGGCAGGCAGTTCTAAAGGCAGGCCTAATTGATGTTGAAACTCTAGGAAGAAGCAATTGCTACCTTTTCTCTTACCCAAGCAAACGCACACACACACTAGGACGGTGCTCTAGGGTTTTACAAGTAGGTTTTGAATTTTCCTCTTAAGCTGCAGCTACTTGTTGTGCCAGCTTGCTTCACTATCAGTGAACCCCAAGCTCTTCACTCACACACACACACACACATTCTCTCAGCTATATATGTCTTCATGTCTCTCTCAGCTCTCTATATGTGTTGTTCTGTTTTTGGTCTATTGTCGGCTTACGAGAAAAGGTGCTCCAGGCATGCACTTAATACCTACCTATGCAATGTGCTGTAGAAATTTCAAGCACCCAAGTAATTTTGTAAGGAGCCTTGCACCTCCAGCACAAAATATACACTGGAGAATCCAAGCCTGACAGCCTCAAGCTTGACTGCTGGGTATTGGGCAGCTTCCTGTAGCTTAGGCCTTCCTGAATCCTGTAGCAGCGTAGCAGCAACATCAGATTCAGTCAGTTTAGAGTTGGAGTATAGACGAGTCCAGTATCATTGCTTGCAAGCACTAACTGTAGTAGTTAACATGACTGATTGCAACGAGTTGCAAGCTTATTAGGATCCAAGTCTTTCATGTTGTTATGCTAGCTAGCTTCATCATCACTCGCAGATCCATCCTGAGCTGAGCTGCTGCTATTGTCATTGTGTCAACAATGACGTTCACAAGGTTTGCACTTCATTGGTTGTGGCTTGTTATGATTCCTTAAAAACCAAGAATCAGTCAGCAGGTGTGCCATTGCTAGCTGCAGCTGCAAAACTCCCTTTTGACAGCTACAGCATTAGAACCTTATATAAGCTGCTGGTGCTGCAACCCCGCATATCCTCATGTCATCATCATCATCATCATCATCCAGGCTGATGTGGTGCTCTTGTTGCAGATCATCTTTAGGCTCAATGCAAGTATATACCCTGATGAAATCCAACTATACGCCTCTGCTGATGCCTCAAGAAGATACCTGCATATCACCCTTGGTATGACATAAAAGGATGGAATTGATGCAGTTGACCCAGGTGCATTAATGGCAGCAACAAGTGCTGGGGAGAAAATGTAATCACTGTCCATAGGTGACAGAGCCTAATCCAAAAGAACATGGTAAAGCATATGGCATCCTAGGTCTTGATGTAAAAGCAGAGAGTCTTTGACATGTGGTGCCACATCATCTGCAGAGGCAGGTACAGAATCATAACCTACTGTATGACAAGACCACTAGGAGAGACAATGTCAAAGGGATAAGAGGTTTCCAAACTGCACTGAAATGTAGCCAAAATTATAGGACTTGAATGTTGCAAGTTGCAAAACACTCTCTGATCTAGTGCTAAACCAATTCAGATTTCCAAAGGCAGACAACGGTCCAAAATTCTTTACTGTCTTGGGCTTCAGTTGCTGTTGTTGCACCACTGTAATTTCCATTCACTGGCTCAGGCCAATTCCAAACACATCAAGATGCTGCACTTTCAACTGACTAACCCATCATGCAACACAACATTCCCAAGAGTCTATGATCCTCTCTATCTACTTTATCATTCACAGTATTTCAGCAGTGCAGCCCTGAGGAAACAGGACACTACAGACCATAAGTCAATGAGGGTGCAAGCAAATGAACAGATCCAACACAATACCATGAACAATTTTCTTCGCTCTTGCTGTAGATAAATATATAACAATCAGCTCTAAATTCAGGTGAACAATTCTACAGACATCTGGATCCTGAGTTTCAATGAAATTCCCAGAGGCAACAGGGAAGACTCAGTCATAATGTTGGCTAGCTCTAAAGAGCCACAGATAGTACAATCAAGAGTACAATGCCAAAAAAAAAACAAAAAACTAACATACACTAGGAGTATGTAAACACAGAACAAGTGTAAAGTCAAGGATGCAAGCAAACCTCCTTCACTGCAGTCAACAAGAAGGTAGAAGACAAGAGACTCAAGAATCAAATGTATTGGTACAATGAATGTGTGGATGTAATCATCCATGATCCAATTCCAGTTCATTTGCAAGAGTGTCCAATGCCAGTCAAATAAGTAGAAGAGAAGCTAATGATGGATAACAGGTTTTGTGCACATCTTGTTGACTCTATTCCCAAAGTGGCACACTTCAGATGATTACAGGAGCTTCCCCTTTTGTATCATCACAGTAAGAGAACTCACTTTGCATACACCCTACCCTCTATTAAATTGGTATCCCATAATAGAGTATCCTCCAAAATTTGAATACCCAAGTTGACTTTACACAAGCACAACTGGGAGGATACAATAACTTTTATGGCAAGAATAAGATCTTAGTTCCCTTCAAACAATAATTTGTCATCTGCAGCATGCACTTTGTTGGGTAGATAGAGCATGCCAGATTGCACCGAAACTGCATCCCGCATGTATCCTAAAAATGGATGAGTTAGCACAACTGTTGTATCTCATAACCAGCCTAGTTCCAAAAAAACTTCATTGCTTCCAGCTTTGTCATCATCATCACTTGCCATTTTCAAGTTTGCCAATGCATCCTCATTGGATCCCCATTGGCCAGAACCAGCTGGACTGCAGTTTGTAAGCCATTTAACCAGCTTTCTCTTGTGCTGTACTCTTAATTTCTTCCAATGTTGTGAACCACTGTGTAATATTGGTAGAGCAGGGTGGCTTAACCCCCAATAGTTCCACTGCCTTTTGTGCCTGAATGCCCACATTGGGTATATACCATGGCCTTCCAAGTGACCACATTACATGATGGCAGCTTGTTGAACACTCTCCAAGCATCCTCCATGCTACCACACTTTGCATACATGTCAACCAAGCCAGTCCACACAAAGACATTTGAATCTCATCCAATTCCAATCGTCTCTGCTCATGAGCATAATTGCATTCTTCTCCAAGTGCAACCACGCTACCACATGCATTCAGCACCCCAAATATAGTTACCAAGTTACTCACCCACCACCCTGTTCCAGTGCCTTATGCTCTGGAATACAGACCAATACAGACAAAACATGAATGAGTGCAGTCATAACCGTGCAACTGTCAGTAGCACAAAGTACCAGACATCAGCTCCATCATGAATGGTGATTTGCTAGTTACTTCCCACTGATTTTGTCGGCTCCAAGATAGAGATGAAGATAAGCACATGATAACATGTTCAAATCTTGGGTCAAACAATTACACTACACAACCCTATCTTCAAGCTCTGTACATATCAAGAAGCATGGGGAAGAGTCAGTTATGATGTCAACAGGCATTCAAAGGCACTGACAGGAAAAAAAATGTGAATCTGGCAGTGCTCATTCAAGCTGCAACAAGGAGCTTCTGAAAGTAAGCTTCTTTTTCATTCCAGCCTGACCCTGAAAAAGAAAGCATCCACTGAGCCAAAGACATAGATACTTAAATAGGTGCACCAAATGATGCATACCTGAGATTGAAGATGACCACCAAAGACATGGTGTATAGGTGCAGTTTGTTGACATGCAAGATCCATAACATCCTGACCTCCAAAACCATCCAAATATAGCCTCAGATCCACTAAAAAGTGGATTCTGTATAGGAGAAGTTTCCATATAGAGGGCCTTTCTGATTTGACATCCCCAAGGCCAGTAGGCCGAGGGAGGTTGAAAATCTGGAAGGCCCTCTATATGGAACCTTCACATGCATAATAAACCTGTCCAGTTTGTGAAGAAACAGAATTTAAAAAAAAATTAAAAAAGAGACAATTAAGAACTTCTGGCCTCTGGAAGTTGTTCTCCAGGCTGGACAGTAACTTCCAAAAGCCAGCAGGCCCCTGCCAGACTGGTTGGTCTTTTTTAGAAGAATCCTGTTCGCAGGAAAATTGAGGCTGGGGAGCATCCCCGAAATACAAAGGAAAAAATGGACCGGTGCTTTACAACAAGACTACTGTTCAGTTGCCTTCTCAGATCTGTGATTCCACCATTGCAATGGTTGGACAACAAATAACTCCTACCACCCTAAACCCTCTGACCCCCAAGGAACCCCCACATTTTGCATACATATCCACCAAGCCACTCCCTACAAAGACAGAAACCCTAAACCCTAAAACTCCAACCACTTTGAATGATCTGCTGATGAACACACCTGCCTTCTTTGGTGTAGCCACACTAGCCCATGCTTTTAGCATCCCCACAAAATTAAGAGAGTTCCGTTGCACACTCTCCTGTTACATTTATCAAAATAGTTCCAGTGCCTTTTGCCCTTGTCTGCAATTCAAATGTCCTGATATCATGCCAGTCCAAGAAACCAGATCTTCAGATGGCATCTTTTCTGACACTCTCCAAGCATCCTCAATGCTCCCACATTTTGCACACAGGTCAAGCAAGCTACTCCTCACAAAGACCTCAAACTCACAACCTCTTTGAATAATCTAATAAACAAATTCCTATCCTTTTCAAGGGCAACTATGCTGGCACATGCATTCAGCACCCCCTCAAAAGTAACAGAGTTTGGCTATAAACTATAAACCTACCAGTTTGGCCTGCCACACCCACATACCTTCTCAAGCCTACTGCTACCCACCAACACAAAGGATCTGAAAAGCACTTCCACCAAAGTGTAGACCACAACAACATAGCAGCTGAAAGAGAGCAACAAGAGTGACCAATAAGAGCTATGGATCACTAACAAGTGGATTCTGAATCCTATGGTTCTATCTCAAGCCAAACCACATATCCCATGCTCAAAATTCCTATCTGCTCTTTTGGCATTCTGTAGGATTTACAACAACATCCACACAATGATGTTCTGCAGTATTAATTTGTGATTTTGACCCTAACTTTGTGCTCCAAAACTGAGCTCAAATCTCAAAGTCCAAAAAGGCTTAGGATAAAAGCAAGGAGAGATTAAGCATACCATAGTATGTGGCTGGGTTAAGGAACCATGGGAGCGTGACAAGGAGACCTTTGTGCAATCCATGCCCCACAGCATACTCAAATTTCTGGCAACTGCAGCTGTTCATGGAGTCAAGGTCCACTCTGCTCCAGACACTTCTTAGAATATTCTAGGGTGTGTTGAGGAAAGTAGAATTGAGTGAATGCATGACAAGCAGAACTTCAAAACAAAGTCATTGTCCTCCTCCAAAATAACTAAAAACTTTCGGTCTCATATTTTCCAGCTTCACCATTACGCTCCACATACCTGACTGAATGGACTTAAATTCTGTTGTTGCAGTTCTTGTTGCTGATGTGATCAATCTTTTGCTGCTCTGCACACAAAGAAATCATATAATTTAATGACAAAGAAGCCACCACAAAGGTTTGTGTGTCTGCAACTTACACATATGGTGTATAATTTTTCGATTTGCTTCTGTGAGATAATTAGATCAACATGTTTAGGTGAACAACCCAACCCCACATACTGTGAGAATAAAGTATATTTCTAAGAAGTTGGCCTCCATTATTTTTAGGTACCAGCATAAGGCTAGAAGCAAAGTATTACAAAACAAAAATTTCCGTGGACAAGCCAAACATTATGCAAGGTACCAGCATAAGGCTAGAAGCAAAGTATTACAAAACAAAAATTTCCGTGGACAAGCCAAACATTATGCAAGGTACCAGCATAAGGCTAGAAGCAAAGTATTACAAAACACATATTTCAGCGGACAAGCCAAACATTATGCAGATGCTTGGGCTGACAAATTTGTGAGCATCAACTTGCATCCCCAGTTGACATCATGGTTGAAAAAACTGGATGTTCTTTTCCCCAAGGAGTTGCCCTTTTGTTGGTAACAAATCAGAAAGAAGTGTTTTACCACCACAGGAGTGACGGTCGAGGATACATTGAAGCACCATAAAGACCCTGATTTGTTGTATTCAGGGATTCGCTGGTTTATCCAAGGTGATTGTTTCCCTGTTGCCAAGTTGCCATTTTTTTCCTCCATTCCAAATTGCATAATTGTTGAAAAAAACTCCTTTACATTATGATGATGAATTTGTGAGATCTTTTACATGGGAAATATGAAGAGGAGGGCACTTTGTATTTCTAGGATACAACGTCTTTTTTCAGCCCCTGCACAGCAGCATTATTTTGTTGGAGTCATCATGGTTGAGCCATTATACAATACTGACAGTTCTGATCCTCCTCATATGGCCATAGACTCTGATTCTGTATCGAACCTAGATTGCTGATCTAGAGGGTAACAAAAGTGAGAATTATTCTGGGAAGTGACAACCTCCTGACAGTAATGGTGCTCATGAATAACCAATCAGAAAAGGAAAGATCAGATAACGAAAATCAGACTACATGATAACAAAAATCCAAAGCCATTCCCGTAACACTACTTCAACTTTTGAACAGGAAAAGATGGGGATTCAAGAGTGGATGTACTGGTTATTCACAGAGCCCACCATCAGCAAGGCGTAGTATCTTACTGGAAACTTGTTGGGCTCCCTGAGGTCTAAGGTCTGGGATTTGCACCTAGCTTCAACCATTGTGTTTCTATCTCTCGACCCATGAATTGAGCAAACTATGGTGACATTTGAAGATGGTGTGTGATCACTTACCTCTGCACAAGCTTTATTCTCCATTGCTATTTCAGGGATTCCATTCCAAAACTCCATTCCAAGCTCCAATTCCAAAACTCTCAATTGCTCTTTTGGAGACTGGAGTTCCTCCATATTGCTTGCAGAGAACAGCTTACATCATGGCTTAGGGTTTAAGGTTTCAAACTCCATTGAGTAAACTGGATTTTCTCTTTCTGGAATGGAACAACTCAAATTTATATTCCAGTGAATTGGAATATAAATATGAAGTGCTCCATTCCAAAGGGAGGAATTTCAGAGCAAACATCAGAGGAAAAGGCGCTCTAGATTTGGTCTGGAATTGGGGAATCCTGTAATATTCTGCAAGTGGGACATACATGATCAAGTCTCAAGCATCTGTCTATTCTTTAGTTGTTTTGAAAGTTGTAGTTCTAGATCTTAGTTTCCTTGTTGAGGACAGCTCTGCTCCATAGGAGCAAATAGAATCAACTGGCACTTGAGCTGTGTGCATCCAAAGGAGATCTTCTTGCTGTGAATCTGCTGTGGGCAAAGGAATCAAGTGTGTTGCACTTTCAGCTTTCAGAAAAAATATGTCTATGTTGTGGAATTTATGGAGTGGAATTTGCCAGTAGAACCTCCCTCTTCAAATTCATCAAGCCAAAAACAAAACAAAACTAAAGGGCTCTTGCACACAGAGAACAGTTGTGTCACTTACCCCCAACAACTAGGAAATGGAGATTTGATGCAGTCAATCTGCCAAAGTACATAATCATATGCAGCTGCAGGTCATTCAGAGGAGCAAATAGTAAAACTTAGATATTGTTCCCTTCCCTCATGTCTCAGTGTCAATTCCATGTTGAGGATTCTGCTGATAGGCGTGGTCTTGGGGGTGGGACAAAAGATCTCTTGAAATCCCATGGATTGTAAACAGGTGGAAGCAACTCCAGGCTTCTCAATGCTTTTACTGCCTCCTCAGTGCGGCCTTTCTTGCTGCAAAAAAGCAGATAATCACCTCTGAATTCCAGATTTGTATCTCCATTGGGCTCATGTATAAGTCTTGGGATGCAAAATCTCTGGAGAAGTCCCCTCTCCTCTCGCTTCAGATCCTCCCACTTCACTTTTAGCTTCTTTGCTACACTGACTCTATTCCTCAATATAGTCAGTTCTTCCTCTGACAATTTCTCACTGACCACCTGGCCATCCTTGAGTGGAACTCTATACCTTGCAGCAAGCTCAGCACCAAAATCTTTGTACGTCCTTGCTGATCTTTGTCGTTTCAGTTTCATGGTTAGGGTGCGGACACAGCTACTCCTAATTGCGATCCTCAGGTACTTTGTGAGGCTGTCAAAATTGTCGACAAATGAGTAGTAGTTGCAACATCCTCTCATGATCCAGTTGTAATAGTTCACAATTTGGTTGTGAGAGTACCTTGATAAAAATGTAACAGGATAAGGTCGAACCCCTCCTTCTGAAACCATTCCAAGATGGGCAAGTTCCTTAATAATTTTTTCCATTGGTGCATGCAAACGGGTCAGACCTGACAAAGACTGATTTCTTTTACCTGATGAGCATTTGGGGCCACTCAAAAGACAGATTTTGGTATCTAGAAAGAGAACAGGGTTCTTTCTAAGATGGGATAATCTGAGTTTCCCTCCCGATACATCCAGCTTCAAGTTTTCTGACAGGAAGTCTTTAACATCTTCTTGAAAACGGAGAACATCTTCTTTACTTGCTGTGAATGTAAGAAGGATATCATCCACATAGCGAACATAGAAGACTCGGCGAAATCCTGAATCATTCCACAATCTTTTCGGCACTTGAGCTATCTGCTTCCTTAGTTGCTTCAATTGTGATGCATCACCTCTTCTCTCAAGATATCTCAGTCTAGTGACAAATGACAACCACTGTGGGTTCAAAGCTCTGGACTTCCCTTGATCAAACATAGCTTTCTTCTCTTGAACCCACAAGTCTAAAGCATGAAAGAAGACATTAGTCCACAGCAGGGAGAGAGTATTTTGTCCACGAGTACCCCACCAAATGCTCTTGAAAGTCCACCCCTGATCAGTTCTCTCACCATGCCCTACTTTGAGAGCCTTCCAAACTAGTCGAAGGAACCTCTTATCCCCAATTTTTTGCTCCAGTAACTTGACCAAAACATGGTGATCAATCTTGTACTCTTTTCTTATGTCACTAACAAGAGCCCACTCATGATCTTGAACCCCCTTTCGGATTGAGCGCAAGGCAGAGTGGCAAGATCGAGAAGGTCTGGAACCATGTGACACACCCAAAAAGATGGGCTCATAGATTGCTTCTAAAACAAGCCTCATTGCTTCTAGAACAACCCTATCTCGATGCAGGGGAACAGAAAGGCCGAGGCTCTCAATCCCCTCCTCCAAGCCTGATTTTATGCCACGTGGCTGAAACTGAAACTGTTCTTCCCAAAAATCCTTGACAATATCACCTACCAGTGTTGTCCTCATAGAAAATGGAAGCTGTCGCCAGTTGGCAGGCTTCACATTTTCATGAGCCAGTCTGATGAAATCCTCTTCAAAAAAAAGATTGTAAAGCTTATGATTCACAAGATTGGGGTTGCTTTTGTTGTCATTGGCAATACGCTGTAGAGCAGTCATTGCAGGATTATCTGCATGACTTGTGAAGTTGTTATAGCAGAGTGGATGTAGCCAGCATGGAGAAGTCATCCCATGTGCTTGTAATAAGTCTTTCTTTGCTGCCTGCAAAACGTCAGAGGAGGTTATTAAGATGAGTATGATGAAGGATGTTTGTTAGGGCTTAGAGGTCAGAGTGAAAGGTGTTGGACTTAGAATTCAGCACAGCATTTTCTCGTACATCACGTTCAGAAGCATATTGGTCCATGATCTCCAAGTATATGGATCAAGGCAGGTCCAACCCTAGCGTGAGGAAACCCTAGCGACAAAACCCTCGGGTACTTTTCTCTGCGTACTTTGGTTTAAAACAGAGATGTTCGTGGACGTCTTCATACTGCTGCAAGACTAAAACGAGAACTTCTCTCAAACAACTTCTTGAGGGGGAAAAAAAAAAGGAAAAGACGAGTCGCACAGCAAGGAACGAGGCAAACCACAATAGCTCTGTAGCATACATGCCAGAGAAAATTCCCAACTTACCAACACGAAAGAGTTGATGGTGACGAAGTGTCTCAATGAAAACCGAAACGCCTGCCTTGACATCTTGTCTCCCTGAATTCAAACCACCGCGCATATGACCGATCGCAAACAGATCGATCACGAGACGACTGCTTCACATTGCACAAAGAAACTGGCACCCAAAGGAGTGAGGAGGAGGAAAAAAAAAAAACACTACAAATCTTTGATCTCCTTTCGAATTTCTTCGTTTCCAAAACTGCACAGCAAATAATCTTCCTCCTATTGCCCACGCAAATACTCGACTGCAAAGCAGATGGGCGCGACACTCCTGCCCGACAATACCGCGCGCTGATCGTACACGAAGAAATGGGCCTCTGGGGTTTAGGGTTTAGGGTTCATGGCCTCCTGAAGAAAGATGAGATCCCAATAGAGATCTTAAGAGAGGCCTCAAATGAGGTCCTGGAGAATGTGAGACCTCAAACGAGATGTCTATCTCTCCGTCCCTCTTCATGGCCTTCACACAGCGCGCGAAGAAGACGAGATCCCGCTAAAGAGGTAAAAAACGAGGGCTCAACCCATGTCCTGCCAAAGTGAGACCTCAAACGAGGTGTCTGTCTTGCCAGCCATTTTATAGAAGACAAGATCCCCAAAAGAGGTCTAAAATGAATGTTCAAACCAGGTCGTGGCAGAGTGAGATCTCAAACGAGGTCTCTATCTTTCTAGCCTCTCTCTTCATGGGCTTCACAAGTCCTCCAAGAAAGATGATATCTCCGATTGAGGTCTTAGAAAATGGCTCAAACCAGGACTTGAAAAACTGAGATCTCAAACGGGGTGTGTGTCATATGTGGCCTCTCATAATACCAGGTACTAGCAGATTGAGATCTCAAACGAGGTGTCTGTTTCTCCTCTCTTCGTGGCCTCCAAAGTGCTCAAACAAGATGAGATCCCCAAGCGAGGTTTTAAACGAAGGCTCAATCCAGGTCCTGGAAAATGAGATCTCAACCGAGGTGTCCTCTCTCTCTCACCTCTCTCAACGGCCTTCAAAGTCATCGAAGAAGACGAGATCCCCCCAAAAGAGGTCATAAACGAGGGCTCAATCCAGGTCCTGGAAAGTGAGATCTCAGACGAGGTGTCTGTCTCTCCGGCTTCTCTCTTCCTCCGCAAAGCTTGCAGACGAGCGCTCGCTGCTGCCTCGCCTCATCTTCTTCTACTCCTTCTCCTCTGTCGTCTTTGATTCCCTAGTTTTGGTTTGGTGCGCTCTATTGGTGTTTTTTTTCTCTGCTTTCAGGTCTTTGGAAATTATTTGCAGTATCGTTTCATATGTGCTGTCTTTTTTGGGTGTGGCAAATACGTAGTTTGTGTCAGGATGTGTTTGTTTAGGGCTGTTGTTTTCTTTCGTGTTGCGTTTGCGTTTTGAGACTCTTGGAACTCCATTGCTCATCCTCCCTCATTCTCTTTCTGTTTTCCGTTTCTTTGTTATACTTCCTGTTTTTTCCTTTGGGGAGGGAGGGGGAAGGGCTCCACTTTGAGATTCGATTCAGCGGGTTTCGTTTTTCCGTCTCCTACTGGCCGTGACTCTCTAGATCCATATCATGTCACATGAACCGGATATTGTAGTGAAGCAGCAGCGCAAGAGGGATCGTGCGGAGTCGCCTCTACCGGTTGCTGAGACGAAGAAAATTCGAGCAAGGTACCCTATATCATTCTATTCTTTTGCAGTAATCCTAAAACCCTAAAGCACGCACTAGAAAACCTAATCTTCTTTTTCTTTCCTTCAGCTTTCGTGTTTTGAATTCTTCCTGTGATGTAGTGAAGCACATGTATTAGAAGAACATCGCCGTGTTGTCAATTTCGTATTACTAAGGGCCTGAGGAGAAGGTCAGGACCCAAAAATCAGAGTAGGTCTTTACTGATCACAGGTGGGGTACCTTTGAAGAATAGGTTAAAAGATGGACTGAATAGCTTCTTTCTGTTTGACAGTGATGGACACAGGGACCGTCACTACCATGAAGACGAGCCACAGGAAATGGGGAGCAAGAGGAACAGCAGAAGTGAGAAGAAACAAGAGCATAGAGAACAGCAGCAACGAGACAGGGAAGGACTGAAAGCGAAGTATGAGGGTGGTGGCACATATGAAACTGTCGGGAAACAGGACCATCATCATCATAGGGGACATGATAGGAAGGAGAGAGCGTCTGGAGGAAGGGGGACAGAAGAGGTTCATTCTGAGAGGGGACACTTGGAGGACGTGAAACCAGAGTATTTTGATAGCAAGGAAGTTTCTGGTGATCAGAAGCATAGTGCTCGACATGGAGAAGCTCAGAGGGACAGAGAGAGCCGTGGGAATAGACATCACTCTAAAGACATAGGCAAAGACAACAACAACTCTCGCAGAGAGAGAGAGGACCCCAAAAGCAGGGATGAGAAAGATCGAGTCAGGAAGATTGAGAAATACAGTGATTCTGCTGCTGTCTCTGCTGACAATGAACACAAGAGGGACAGGGAGAGTAAAGAGAAGGATGGACATCGAGTTCTGAAGCGGAAGGAGCCCAGGACAGATGAAACATGGGAGAAGCAAGAGAAAAGATTGCGCTCCACTCATGATGAAGAAAACCATGACAAACAACAGCCTGACACAGGTTTAAGTCCCCAGATGGTTACTATAAATGGTAGTTCTGCTAAGGATAAGAAAGATGGGAATGGCATCCAGTTCTCTTCCAATGGAAAGACTGTCGATATGCCAGATTCATTGAAAGCCTCAGTATTGCCAGGCATAGTATCAGTTGACTCTCCTAATTCAGTAGCTCCATCAGTGTCTATGCCTGGAGGACAACAAACATCTGTGGTGGGCAGCACTGACAATGCAGACAAGTCACACACCTCAATCCCTTCAGATGAAAGAGTTCCTCAAAATGCTTCAAAATCAGAAGCAAGAGGGGAGGCAGCACCAGCAGAGAAGACCTCTACTGTCAGCCTTGATGCTCTGGCTAAAGCAAAGAGGGTTTTGCAAGTGCAGAAGGAACTAGCTGAGAAACTAAAGAAGTTACCACAGGTAACAACCCATAATTGGCTTAGCATTGCAGTTTGGGCTTTAGCTTCTCATTGGAGAAATTCGGTAATTGGTTTTACAGGACTCAATCTTGTAGCTCTGTTTTCAGTGGCTAAAGCAGATGTACTGCATCCAAGTAGCCACCAGAATGGTTAAACAATATTTTCAGGGTGCAGGAGACCCCAACCACTACCCTCTATGTTGGCCTCTTATATGCTTTAGACTTAGATGGTTGCTCATGTAGGGGAAAGCTAAAATGAAATGGAGCTTACCCTAACAAGCTTGTGCAGCTCTAATGAGGATTCTGTTGACTTTTTAGATTAGCTATGTCTCTTGAGTGCTAGCCAACATCATGATTGAGTTCTCCCTGCAATCTTATAATATAGATATATGAGTGGTCTTGTAGGTTTTCTTATGTGAATACAGCTGATGCTTAGGAACAAGGAACTCATCCATGTTGTTTTCTTGCAGTTGAAAAAGTTAGGAGCAGAGACCACAACTGCCCTCCCATCTACATCTGCAGTACCTCTTGCTGCAGCTAGTTTGCCGCAAGCACCACCAATATTGCCACCAGTCTTGCCAACCCCGCCGGTTTTGCCACTGCCAGGGTCCATCCCTCCAGGCATACCTGGTGGAGCATTCTTCAACATGCCAGGAATGCTACCTGGATTGGGTGGCCTTGGGATTCCAAATCTTGGGTCAATATCTAGCTATGAAGCTGTAAAGCGAGCACATGAGTTTGCTGTTCAGTTAGGGTTCCACCAGCTGCCAGGGGGGATGCCATTTATGCCAACCATGGTTCCCACCCCAGGACCAGATGACATGGGTGGGCAACCAGGACAGCCAAAGACTGTCAAGGCTCCAGTCCTTCGTCTTGATGCTCAGGGAAGAGAAATTGATGAACATGGCAATGTAGTGGATCGTCCAAAGCTTACTAATGTCAGCACACTTAAGGTATAATTCTAATAATCTTATCCCATTGTGTCATTTGTTGTTGTTCCAGGTTGTTAAAATTGATTGTTTACAGTTGCTGACACAGACTTTCTTCTACAGGTGAACATTAACAAGCAGAAGAAGGAAGCATTTCAGATATTGAGGCCAGAGTTAGAGGAGGATCCAGTTGATAACCCCTTCTTTGATCATCGGGTTGGAATTGACAAGAAAAAGTTGGTTCGGCCCAAGAGATCAAGTTTCCAGTTTGTTGAGGAGGGCAAGTGGACCAAACAAGCAGAGATGCAGAAGTTGCGGGTAAGAATATGATCAGATTTTGTCAAGTCCTCCATTTCTGACTGTTGTAGCAGTTGCTTACTTGCTACCTGAATGTCTTGATTAATTGACAGATTGTTTCTGATAAGTACATGAGTCTGCCTTGTTCAGTTTATCATTTGGTTAATGATATATTGTGTGCAGAGTCAATATGGAGAAGCTAAAGCAAAGGAGATGAAAGCAAAGCAGGCTGCACTCTCCATGGCAAAAGCAGATTTTGACATTAATCCTAACCTAATTGAAGTTTCAGAGAGAGTTCCCATCAAGGAGGAAAAGCCTAAGGATGCTATCCCTGATGTTGAGTGGTGGTATGTGACTAAATCTATTTTGTCTTCACCTTTTTAGTGGTGTTGAGCTGCACATGCAAATTGTTATAATGCACATTGATTGGTCTTGAGTTGACTTCTTTCTGAACAATGAGGGGTTTGGCTTATTGTGCAGGGATGCAGGGTTCCTACCCTCAAAGAATTATGAGGATGTTGAGGAAGGGAAAGTGAAGATGGACAGAATTACTCGTTTTGTGGAGCATCCAATCCCAATTGAACCACCTGCTGAACCACCCTTACCACCTCCACAACCATTGAAACTCACAAAAAAAGAGCAGAAAAAACTACGGACACAGCGCAGACTAGCTAAGGAGAAAGATAGGCAGGAGATGATACGCCAGGGCCTGTTGGAACCCCCAAAATCAAAGGTGAAAATGAGTAATTTGATGAAGGTTTTGGGCGCTGAAGCAACACAAGACCCGACACGACTGGAACAAGAGATACGGAGTGCTGCCGCTGAACGTGAGCAAGCACATACAGACCGGAACCTTGCTCGCAAGTTGACACCTGCAGAACGCCGGGAGAAGAAGGAGAAGAAGCTGTTTGATGATGCTACAACTATTGAGACAATTGTGTCTGTTTACCGTGTGGTTGATCTTTCACACCCACAGACCCGTTTCAAGGTCGATATCAATGCACAAGAAAACCGATTGACAGGATGTGTGGTGATCTCTGATGCAATGTGCCTGGTTGTTGTCGAAGGGGGTTCAAAGGCCATCAAGCGTTATAATAAGCTTATGATTCGACGGATCAACTGGGCAGCAGCAATAAAAGAAGAGACAGAAGAAGGCATGGAAGATGGTCCACGTCATCCCAATAAGTGTGACTTGGTCTGGCAGGGAAGTGTAGCCCGACCCAGCTTTGATAAATTCCTCATTCAACAGTTCAGGTCAGGAGCTGCTGCTCGGAAATACCTTCAAGATGCCAATGTGGGACATTATTGGGACCTTGCTGTGAACTTTTCCAATGAGTGATACCATTCAGCATTGAAATTCTCCAGTGGAGTGGAATGATTATCCTACCAAGTCCCACAGGCTGTTCATTTTGGCCATTTCCAAACTTTGATGTCTGAGGGTGTCACCACAATCTTGGTGGCAGCATTTCTAAACCAGACTGGGTTGAACTGCAGCTTTGGCATCCTCAAGAAGTAGAGAGGAGAAAGCTATTTTTCTTACCATATAAGCAGTAAAAAATCTGGTGAGCAATCTGCGTTACCTTAATTGGTATTTGACAGTTGTCTTTAGATGTGTGAGTAGACTGCAAGAGACTCGAGAATGGTACCATGACAATGCCTTCTTTAGCTGTGTGTGTATGCTGCAAGTGACTAGAGAACAGTACTTTTAAGCTACCTAACATATAGAGTACTGGCTATGTTTAGTCTTTGTTAAGTGATCAGTTAGATAGACAAAAGAGGAGAGGTGAAATGCCATAAGCTAGAAGAGTTGAGTTGTCAGTTTTATCATGGACAAGACTGATGAAAGCATTGTGCTGCGTTATGCGGCCCAGCTGATGATGATGGCGATGGGCATGGACCACGGTTATGCAACCATGGGGGACTACTTAATGCTCTACGTTAAACATATCAGAGAGGTGTCTGATTCAGCCTGGCTGCATGATCAACTTGCATTATATGTAAGTGAAACAAATCCATCAGGAAAAAAATGACATTATAAGTGTATGCCACAGTTGATGGAAATGCACATCTTTGGCCTTTTGTGTCTTCCATGCATTTTGCAGTCTATATTTATGCTGACTGGGTCTGAAAGGCATTCACTGTGCTAGTGACCTTTATTAGGTGAATGAGTATTCTTCCTGGAGATCATTTGTTGCTTGTTTTTTTCTGCCATCTTAACTTTCTTAGCTAGCAAGGGAATGCACACTGGGTTCAGTTGTCACAAAGCTCTTGCTTTGTTCTCATTGTTATGGTTGCACTGTGCCATGGTGCCAGTGATGAACTTAAAAAAAGGATATGTTCTGGATGCAGAAGGCCCCCCACCACTACCCTCTATTTGAACCTCTCTATGCCTTCAGCTTAGACTGTTTCCTTCACAGGGACAAGCTAGAATGAAATCAACCTATAAACTCACAAGCTTGTTGCGGCTTGAATGAGGAGAGTATTAGCAATGTCTCTTGAGTGCTAGCCAACATCATGACTGAGTCTTCCCATTGTTTCTGGAAATACAACAGAAACTAAGGATGCAGATTTGGTATAATGGTTTGCCCAGATTTTGAGTTTATTACTTACTTATCTACACCCACCTTCATGATCTGATGAATTCAGTGAAGTCAGTGAGTTGTCATGGCAGCTCATCACTGCTGTTCATGATGAAGGTGATGATCTGACACTTTGTAAGCAACTCCTATAAATTTGTGACTGCACGCACTGTTGTGTTACCTTTAAATTGTTCTTGTGGAAATTTCTCTGCAGTTTTATGAATATTTGTCATGGTGATTCCTACCATCACCTGTTTCTGCAGTGAGATCTTTTTCACAGATTACATTGTATGGTCTGATATACAATATGGATGAGTTGATTTTGCATATACCTACCTAACTACAGTGCATGCTGTGTATGAAGTTGCCAATTTTTCCATAAATTCTTCGGCGTCTCATGTTTGATAGTGCAACTTAGCCATGGCAGAAATGGCCTGTTGAGCTGTGTCTTCATACTTATCTGTTGATATTAGGATGACCAGTTGTGTGTGACAAAGGTAAACCCTATCACATAGGAAAGCTCTGTCATGAAAAGCCCGTACTACTTACTGCTGATACAGAAAGTTGAGAAGCCAAAACTCTTAGTGTTGGAGTTGGGTTTTACTCCATGAGTTGTACTATGTTCCTTTTCAAACATTCCATACATGGTTGGGTTGGTTAGTTGGGTTGTTAAGTTGTACATCGGGTGAGTCATATTCTAAGAACAGTTAGTTCTTCAAGGAGGTGGGGATAACAGTTTAGGAGGTTGCAAGCTCTTGAATGTATCATTGCCAAGGATTTGGCTGGATTCAAGACTTCCTAGGTAACTGAAAAATTCAAGGCTTGTCCTCAAGCACCCTTGTGCTTGAATTCACAATGGACTACATAATGCCTTATATCATATACTCATTTGCTTGAATTTGGCCGGTGGCATTATTGCAAGAATTAGTTCCTTCTCAAATTAAGGATGATTACAAATTGGCAAACCAATAGGTTTCCAAGTAGACAAACAGGTTTGAATTACACTTCAAAATATGCAACACACTATGATTCTAATTTGATCAATAGCTGTGGAGTTGGCTACATCTTGTCTTCAATGCCTTCCTTGTAGATTCCTTAGCAGAACCGCAGCTTCTCTTTGATGTCTTGTAGTCAGTCTCCTTACCTATTAGGGTAGAACAGCCCATGAGCGATCACTTAATGCTCGGGATCCTGGTGTAAATAGCAACATCCCTTTATAATACTTGATACCATTAACTTGCTCTTCTGTTTAAAGCATAATGTTTGTTTGTAACAATTGGTGATCAAACACTTGAACTTGCCATACCAAGAATTGGTAAAGTATTTTAACATCGATAAGCAACATGTATATAATTTGCAACTACGATGCAACTAACAAGATTTGTACACATAGTTTGCAACTATAATGCAACTAACAAGCAATGGACATATATATTTTGCAACAATAATATAACTAATATACTACATATAATTTGCAACTATAAATGCAACTAACAAACAATGCACAAATAATTTGTAACTATAATGTAACTAATAAACAACATATATACAATTTGCAACTATAATGCAAGTAATAAGCAATATACATACAATTTGTAACTATAATGCAACTAACAAACAACATACATACAATGTCATCATTAATTTATCATTGAAATGTAATATAAACAACACGTGCCAATAACCATAAAATGATTGAACTACAAGTTTTACATTTACGAACAACCATTTAGATTCAAAAATAAAGTGTCATGTAAAAGCAAAATTGAGGTATATCAATTTTGAATTTTTTTATGTGTAAATATAATTTTTTTACTTTCATTGTTTTAGCATAAAGTCTATTAAATTTGAAAGCTTTGAGATTTGCATCATTAAAATTAATAATGAATAATTATTTTTAATTGCATAAAAACTAACAACCTAGCAACATGATATTCTTATACACAAGAATAACGAATGATATTACATATGCACTAAACAAGAGTGTTGAACTTAGTATATTTACTCATTATGCCCAAAAACTAAAAGCTTTCATAATTTCACACAATCATAACAAATAAGACTTTGACAATTTCAATCAATAATAAAATAACAAACAATTGTTTTCTTTAAAAAATGAATGAATATTTTAAAATCATGTCTTCTAATTACTTCACAAGAAATGAGTAAGCTTCAAATTTGAAAGAACAAATATTTCCTTGTTCATTATTTATATCCAACATTAAACACAAATGCATAATAATCGTAAATGTAAGTCCCAAAATCTACAAATAGCTACAACCATGTATCACATGCCCTAATCCACAAGTCATACAACTACAACATATTTCCATTTACCACTAGGTGATAAGGAGTTTATTAACATTGAAAAATTACTTTTGTTTGGCCTACGTATTATTTTGCAACTACATTAACTCTATAATGTATTGTTTTGTTCAATTAATACAAATGATTGGTAATGGAACACATGTAAACTAAAATTCAACTAGTTTACTCTTCAAGAAAACTAGCTACAATGAATGAAAGTAGTATCAATTTACAACTAAATAGTCTTTATTTGCAACAATGGGAATTTATTTAATAATGATTGGCAACCTTCAACTTGCATGCATCATATTATTTTCTAACATCTGCATAACTAATTGTGTAACCTTTTTTGTAATTATCATGCTTTGTAGAACTTTTTTCTTATAACTAATAAAATGTTATTATGTTGCATCTAAAGTAACTAGAAATGGTGTTATGCTACAACTATTTTTTCTTGAATTATTGTTTTGCAACTAACATTGTGGTTTAGGGCAAGTTAGCTTGCAAGTACAACAACACTTGGATAATGGTAAATGTATTTCTATTTTGGAGCTACATTTGTTTTGGAACTAGTTTGCACCTAGCACAAGTTTTATAGTTTTTTTGTGCGAGTAATTTAATTGTAAATGTTGTTAGGTTGCAACTACGTTAATTGGCATTAATATTACATTTCAATTAATATTTTTATTTTTGTTGCAATCTTACAACCATTGTTGTGGGTAGGGGCACTAATTTACAAGTACCACGTTATTTGGATAATAATAGCCCGAATACTATTTCCCAACTAATTTAGTTCATTTTGTAATTGTTTGACAATTATCATGAATTGCAAACTATGTTTTTCTAAAACTAATACAATTACAAATTTCATTATGTTGCAACTAAATTAATTAGATGTAGTATAACATTGCAACTAATGTTTTTTCCCTATGTTACAATCTTACAACTATTATTATGGGTAGGGGCATTGGCTTACAACCACTACACCTTATTTAGATAATTATATTATGATTATTCTTTTCCAACTCACTTAGTTTATTTTGTAAATTGGTTTACAACATCAATTATAAGCCTTCTTTCCAACTTTTTTTTTTTTTGGTAACTAACAAATTTTCATTATAAATTAATTAAATTAATTCAACTAGCTAAATTTGCAATGATTTAGTTAAATACTGACTATTTACCAAATGGCACCATTTTGTTATTCCCATATGCAAAGAAGTCATATTATCTTTGAAGTATTTTGTGTAGTACATGTAAAAAAAAAGCCATGAACATGTACAACAATTAAAACTTAAGTCAATTATGTGTTATAACTATCAAGATTGGAATGGCAAAACTTATTTGGAACACACAACTATGAAAGCTTGTTGAACAAAAAGTTCACAAAAAATTATTCATTTTTAAACTTCAAATGGCCCTCCTCCAACAAGGAATTAGTCCCTTCCACATTTTTCATGGTTAAATGTGAAGGGTTGTCATTATGCTTTGGAAAAAATAATTCAATGTCATTATCAATCACATGCCAAATTGTCACCTTGTAAATACTTGTCCCAATATCCTTGTAATGAAACATGTCACCTCTAATTATGGTGATTTCATTTTTCTAGCCACATACTCAAATTATATGGGTCCAACAACTCCACTTTATAGCATTTAGAAAATTATGGACATTCAAAAAAATCAATTTGTTAATCCAAATTGCTTACAACTTAAAAATGCATTAAATGTCCAAGGGAAAAAACAAACAAAATTGAACCTTTACAATGGTTCACTTTAATGCCTTTGTTTGGCATCGTTACATAACAAACCTTAACAAACATTAACATTTTATGCAATAGGGCCATTGTTAATTAACATTATGGTATGCCATACAATATGCTCACAATACCAAGAAAAGAGGAAATTTGTAACATTTTAAGGTGGGTTGAAATAGTAATTATAGTTATGAACTAAGACAATTTTAACAACCTTAGACCCCATGGTTTTCTTCGCATTTTGAAATTTTTCATTGATCTATTTTCTTGTTTGGTCACTTGTGATGTACCCATTTCATTGGTCTTTTTCATTGTTCTTCAAACTAGAGGCGGATCAAGTGAATATGGATAATCCACCTTGGGGTCAATTTGCCCCTTATTTATATTATTCATTGCAACTTGTTGCCCATGCATTAATGTACCATGATTACATACCATTTTTTTTTGCCTTGCCTCTTTACACACCTCCATGTTTTGCCTTGCTTGATTACACCCCTACTTGTTTTGCCCATCCTCATTGCATACCTCCTTGTCTTGCCTTTCTTTATTTCCTTGCCACACATTGGTGTTGCCATGAACTAAATTCTTGATGATAAACACCTCCATAGGAATCACATTTGATTTCTTTAATACTTTTGTGACCTTTTCCATGTCAAGCATTGGCCTCGCATCCCCTTTGTTAGGCAATTCTATTTTTTGATGTTAAACATGAATTTCCATGGTAGTTGTCATGGGAAATAATGTTATCATGTATCTTATGAATTTATGAAATTACAACTTTATGGTCCCCAAACGCCCATTTGTTGGCTTCATGAATAAGCTAACATTATTTTCCATTACAACGATCTAATTGTTGATCAAACCTACACCCACCTAAAAAACCAATATTTTTAATATAATTACAAAATTATTGCAACTACTAATTACTAGTTTTAGGAGCAAGGTTTACATTTTACAAATCCAATATGGCCAACATTCAACAATGCTTAATTATTATGATTATAATCTTTAACCAATTGGTGGGGTTATAAAATACATTCCAAATTAAACACATTAGACCAAAGAAAATGAAAGGCTCAGGAAAGTTTCAAATATTGATTAAAATTACTAAAAAGGAATTTTATTGACCACCATGCTAATGATCTATAAACTTTGATATTTTTTTATACAATATTAAAACTAAGGTGACCAACACCATTGTAGGTACATAATTCAACTACTTGTGTTAAATTCACTAAAAAAATAATGTAAAACAATAACCACCACTGATGCACCCCCAAGCTCTTTGATGGATTCAACTACGAGTCCAAAAGTGACGATAATAAAAGGAAAAAAAGTTGGGGCATGCTCTTTGGTTCACAACATTTCGAGGGTAGAAAGGCGTGCTAGAGCTTCAGGATAGGGATTAGGAAGATTAACAAGCAAGTAAATTACTTATAGGGACTTGCACAAACCAAAAAATAAGTTAGTTAGTGCGTAGTTGGAACATTTTTGGTGCATGGACGAACCACGGCCAACCATGGACTCATAAGATTCACCCACAGCCCAGACTTGGGGGAAACCACCACCTTCCCCCTTATAATATTCTTTGTGCATGGCCATGGGACTCCCCTAAATGTCATTTTTGTCTCGGGACTCCCCCGACTTTGGAGGCCCATAACTTTGTGTGCAAACCTCCGATTGAGGTGAGGTCCCCACCAAAGTTGTAGCCCTCATCTAAAGCTTTCCAACAGTATGTGGCACGTAACCTACATGTAAGCAATTCGGGGTGATTTCAAACTTTTAGTGGTCGAAAGTCAAATTAACTTTCGGTCCTTCTTTTGGCCATAACTTGTGTTTTAAGTACCCAAATGGGTCATGCAAACCCATTTTAGACATCTACGTTCCAAGAACTTTGTAATGGTGAAAGTAAATCCTCAATCTAATGAGTTTTGATCCTTGAAATCACTTTTTAAAAATTTGGGAGTCCATCGGGAGCTCATTTGGGAGTGTGGAGGTTCATTCCTTCACATTCTTTCACATTCCCAGGAGCATAAAATGTGATTCTCGGGCTTCACTCTTGGCCTGCACCTTTGCAAGCCTTTGCTTAGTCGCAAGCTTGAAGTTAAGGTTGTGATAACCACCATTTATTTTCATGTACAAACAAAGGTGACTATAAAAACTATTTGTTTGAAAATATGCTTCTAACATTAGGAGATTGAAATACACCAATTTTAATTCAAATGTTTCAATTTTTGCCATTTTAGCGAGTGATGATGATCGCACCTTTTCTTCTTTCTGCAAAATTTCCAATTATTGCCTTTCATCCCATGTGTTCATTCAAACAAATTCAAAATTATTTAATGGATCAAATATACATACCAATTTAACAAAATTCTTAGTTCTCCCATGTCTTCCATGCCTACTAATGTGGTGGACGTGGTCTCAAATTCAGGTCATTTGCTTCTAATAAAACACAACACCAAAATCATGAAATTAAGATAACACTTTTGAGAATGGGTCGTTGCACCCCAACAAACAACAAAACTTGTCATTAACATGTATATGAAAGATGGCAAAAAAATCACTAAAGTTTTTTCAATAGACTTTTCATTAGCCCAATAGGCTTTCAATTTTTCCCATTCATGAATGTTGACATATGTGGGAGGCAAATATATGGGATCATAAACCTATTGTTTTTTTAGTTTTGACCTTTATTGTTTCATGAAAAATACCAATGACCTTTTTAACACATGGAGAGCCATAGGGGACTTGTTTCATTTGAACTCCTTGTTCAAGCCTTTTCTAATTTGTTCAATGTTTCATGAATTTTGTTCATTGATGTCTATACTTGAATAATCCAAAAAATTGTTACTAACGGTTCAAATCATTTCATCAAATAATGTTTTGTGATTTGAAGCTCCATCAACAACCCCATGTTTGTTAGTTTTTACGACTACCCCAAGATTTTTTCACATCTTTTTCTCCTTTTTTCATTTTTTTTAAGCTTTACATTATGCCTTTCTATTTTCACTAATTTTTTTTCCCCACATATGTGACTTTTTGTCATCATGTGCATGTATGTTGTTTATTTCCTTTGCCAATGATGAATATGGGGTCCACGATCCATGAAGGACAAACATGTACCCTATTGGCACTTGAAAGCCCCCTGCTTTGCTATGCATTTTAATGTGATTGGATTTATTTTTCTTGCCCTACACATGACATAGATGTCATAGATTAACCCAACAACCACTTCAACTTTCATTCAAAAAACAATATTGAAATCATGTACCATTTTCAACAATTCACAATCCAACAAACACAAACACAACTTTAAGACTTTTAATTAGTTCTTAGTTTTTTTTCTAACAACTTTTGACAAATGTGTTTGTTAACCTTTAGACTTCTAGCTTTTTGGCTTTCTTTTCTAACATATTTAACCACCGACCTTCCAACAAATGTGTGGGAATTTGGTATTGATTCATCTAATAATTTTTTTTACTATGATCTTTCATATTCTTCAAACAACATTCCCTAAGTATTACTAGTTCAAAATGCATTCATAACTTCAATCACCATTAGTTCCAAAGTTTGGTAGTTAAAGTGAAACTAAAGGTGATAA
>Ga0209208_10002888_pt1 | contig 24681 bp, 19 predicted proteins | sample S1TSphfallax_3_FD_187694 | JGI IMG/M metagenome (GOLD analysis project Ga0209208, IMG submission 187694) | Host-associated microbial communities from peat moss isolated from Minnesota, USA - S1T2_Fd - Sphagnum fallax MG (SPAdes) (version 2) | ecosystem: Host-associated > Plants > Peat moss >...
TGCGGATAAAACGCAGAGAACCCCCATGGTGCCGTCTACGCGTTACCGTGACATTACGCCCCGCGCGGTAGAGGCCCGCCGATGCAGCCGATCGTCGCCCGTCCTACCCGTCCCGTTTGGCTTCCGGGAGCGACACCGACAGCTCGAGCACGTCGTGGCCGTCCTCTTTTCCCAACGAGATTTGCACGGCTGCCGGATCGACATTCACGTATTTGTGGATCACTTCGAGCAGTTCGCGCCGCAACAGCGGCAGGTAGTCGGGCGCACCACGCACGCTGCGCTCTTGCGCGACGATGATTCGCAGCCGCTCCTTCGCGAGATTGGCTGATGGGGGTGTTTTGCGGAACAGAGACAGTAAGCCCATGTCAGCCTCCGAACATTCGCGCGAAGAATCCCTTCTTGGCTTCCATGGTGAATCGCAAGGGAACCTCTTCGCCCAGAAGTCTTGCGACGGTATCTTCGTAGGCCCGCGACGCATCACTTGCATCGTTCAGGATGACCGGCGTTCCGGCATTGGACGCCGACAAGACATCGGGCGATTCGGGTACCACACCGATCACGTCGAGGCCGAGAATTTCCTTGACGTCTTCCACACTCAACATTTCGCCACTCGCCACCCGGCGCGGGTTGTAACGCGTGAGGAGAAGATGTTCCTTGACCCGCTCCTTGCCCTGTTCGGCGCGCGCGGTCTTGCTGGCCAGCAGCCCGAGGATCCGATCCGAGTCGCGGACCGAGGAAATTTCCGGGTTGACGACCACCACCGCACGATCGGCAAAATACATGGCGAGATGGGCACCCTTCTCGATGCCGGCCGGTGAGTCGCAAATGATGTAGTCGAAGCCGTCGTTCGCGAGTTCCTGGAGGACACGATGCACGCCTTCGCTGCTCAAGGCATCCTTGTCGCGAGTTTGCGAGGCGGCGAGCACGAACAGCGTGTCGAAACGCTTGTCCTTGATCAACGCCTGCTTGAGCGTGCAATCGCCCTGGATGACGTTCACGAAGTCATACACGACGCGTCGCTCGCACCCCATGATGAGATCGAGATTGCGCAAACCAATGTCGAAATCGACGACTGCGACGCGTTTACCGCGACGCGCGAGTCCACACGCAATGCTGGCGGAGGTGGTGGTCTTGCCCACGCCTCCCTTGCCCGAAGTCACGACGATTATCTCTGCCAATGTGTTGATCTCCTTTTGGATTCGCGGCGAAGCCGCCTCAATTGCCGACGACTGCGAAGCGCAAATCCTCGCCATCGAGCCAGGCTTGAACCGGCTGGCCGATCAGTTCGGGTGGGATGGTCTCGAACACGCGGAATACGCCGGCGATCGAGACCAGCTCGGCGTTGAATTCGTGGCAGAACACCCTTGCGCTCAGTTGTCCATGGACGCCCGCCATCGCGCGCCCGCGAAGTGAGCCGTAAATATGGACGCAGCCGTCGGCCATCACCTCCGCGCCCGCACCGACCCCCGCAGTGATGACGAGGTCGCGGTCGCGCGCATAAATACGCTGTCCCGAACGCACGGTCTGAGAATGGATCAGGGCCGCGAGGCCACCGCCGGCTTCGGCGGGCGCCGCCGCGGCGGGCTCGGCAGCTGGCGCGGTGGTTGCCCCCGTGGCCGTGGGAGCTGCGGGCGGTGTCGCGGCGGGGAATGGATTGTTCGCCGCTCGAAATGCCGAAAGGATCGGCAGGTTCAAGGCGGTCGACAGCAGTTCCACGTCCGCAGAGCCGCCGCTCAGGCCGATGGAGAGCATGCCCGCCCGGCGGACCGCGTCGATCACCGCCTTGACCTCGTCAATGTCCGGCGCTTGCTCGAGTTCGCTGAGATCGAGACACACCGGTGTCCTTTGGAAAAATTTCGGTGCCGTCGCGATGCGGCCGGTTAATTCGTCCAGCAGGGCGCCGGTATCCGTCGTGCCGATGCGTAGTTGCATCATGCCTATCTGCCCATATTGAAGTTTTACGACGGCCGGGCGTGCCGGCTCGGCGGTGCGCTTGATGCCAGGATTCAGATCGGTACTCACAACAATCCTCGTTGATTCAACAGCCGTGCCTGATTCTAGTGATGGCCGTGCCAGATTTAGGTGATGAATGGGTGCGCAGTGTACCGAGAACTCTGAGTGGTTGGACCGAAATGCGCTCGATCATATTCCCCCGCCCATATCCAGGAAGTCCGCGGCGGTCAACCGGTTCGCCGTCACCGGGCTCGACAGTTGGGCGACGAGCCTGTCGATTTGCAGATTGATCTCGGGTACCGCGGTGATCTCCCACCAGGCGGGGCGGGTGAGCGGCCCCAGGGCAAACAGCCAGGAGGACGCATCGCCGGCGCCGTCGACGACCGCGCAATCGCGTGTCTCCACGCCGACGCCGAGAGCGTCCGGCACGGCGAGCTTGCGATCCCGCAATTCGGCGATCAGCGGCACGGCGATTTTTGCGAAATCGCCGCCGGGCCCGGTGCAATTGATGACATGGCCCGCCCGGAAGGTGCGCACGGCGCCGCCGCGCAGGCGCAGCGTGCAGTCGACGAATCGCCCCTGCGGCCGGTAGCCCAAGATTCGGCCCGCGAGGATTTCGAGCGCGCCGCTGCTTTGCAGTTTGGCCAACGATTCACTCACGCGTGGCGCCATACGATGGCGGTGAATGTCCCAGCGAGGTCGCAGATGACGTAAGAACTGGCGTCGGCTGAATTCGCTCCAGCCGTTCCAAATGGCGGGCACCGCGGGGCGCGCCGCGTCGAACACCCGCTGCCAGGCAATTCCCTGCGCCGCGGCGAGCGCGATCTGGGCCCGCATGATCCTCGTCAGGGTCAGTGCCGACGCGGGGATCTTGTCGTGCAGAAATTCGGGCCATGCGCCACCCGCCACATGGGTGCGTGGCGTCAGGCCACGACGTGAGATGGCCAGCATCTGGCCGCGATGGCCGCGCTGTGCGAGGCGCAGCGCGATATCGACGGTGGTGAGGCCACTACCGATCAGCAGCAGCGGTTGCGCCGGATCGAGATCGTTGAAGGCATCCAACGCCCAGGGGTCGGGAATGAAGAAGCCGCTGTCGTACAGCCAGGGATCGGGGCCTCCGGGCGGGCGCGGTGGCAGATTACCCATCGCGAGCACGATGATATCCGCCTTGATCTGCCGTCCGTCGGTCAGCAGCACGCCGCGTTGATCGTTCAGCAGTCGGACCACGTCGCCGCGCACGCTGGACAGGCCCACCAGGGATTTGCTGTCGAGCGCCTCGTTGACGCGCTCCTCCACATAGTCGCCGAACAGGCGGCGCGGCACGAAGGCCGCGGACAGATCCAGTCCGCTTTCCACCAAGGCTTCTGCGATGGCACTACGGCGCGACTGCAGCCACTCGGCAAATTCCGGCTTGAGGCCGATTTCCATGCGGCCGACCGGTACGTTGAGCAGATGGTCGGGTCCGCATGCGCCGTAAGCCACGCCGCGCCCGAGGGCCTTTTTCGGCTCCGCGATGATGATGCGCCAGTCGGGACATTTCCGGTGCAGCTTGAGCCCGAAGGTGGCGCCGCTGAAACCGCCGCCGACGATCACGACAGTTTTGGTCGCGCCCATGGGCGAACTCGGCGAGATTCGCAAATTCGTTCTCCTCTCCTAATGCATGTAAGGCTGACTTTCGACCGCCCGTGCTTCGGGATTGCGTTGCTGGGCGCGCAGCGCGTCTGCCAGCAATCTGCCTGCCTGGGCCTGCGTGCTGCGATCGCCGCTCGCGAGAGCCAGCGCTTTGCGGCCGCACCCTTCCGCTTGGCGCGGATCATTCTCCGCGAGTCGCAGGCGGCCGCGTTCGATCCACAGCAGCGGGTTATTGGGTTCGATGCGCAAGGCACGGTCGAGGGTCGAGGAGGCGCCGTCCAAGTCGCCGCGCGACATCAGCGTGTGCGCCTGGGTGACGAGTGAGCGGGTGGCGGCGGAGAGGTGATTCTCACGCGGCGGTGGCGAGGGTCGCGGCGTTGGCGCGGGCGGCGTGGCCGCTGCCGGCGGAGCCGGTGGAGCCGACGGCGTCGTGCCGTCCGCTTGCGGGGCGGCGGGCGTGGCCGGGTAGGAGGGACGCGTGGCCCGCACTGGACAACCGCTCAGCAAGGCGCCGGCCGCCAAGCAACCGGCGAGCGTCGCCAGACGGGCCAGCGCCGCGAGCCGCGTTAGTGAACGACGTGCTTGATCCATGTCTTGATCTTGTCACCCACCGTGGCGGGTGGCGAGGCCAGGCAGCCGGGTTTGGCGGGCAAGACCGTGCCTTTCGGCAGCGCCACGAGCACGGCGGCCGGGCTACAGGCCGGCGTCGCCTCCATGCCATCGGAGAAATCGATCCAGCGATCCTCGATCGACTCCGGGGGCACCGGATCGAAAGAGGTGGACTTGAGGCTCTTCATGGTCTCGGTCCAGATGGGTAACGCACCGGTGGCGCCCGTGAGCCCGGTGACACGATTGTCGTCGTATCCCACCCAGACGACGGCGAGATAGCTGCCGCTGAAGCCGGCAAACCAGCTATCACGAGTGTCGGACGACGTACCGGTCTTGCCGGCCACCACCAAACCCCGAGGCAGTCGGGCTGCCGCTTCACGGCCGGTGCCACGCGTGGTGACCAATGTCAGCATGCGGTCGAGTTGATACACGGCCGCCGCCGGCGCGGCTTCTTCCACCTGGACCTTGAAGGTCTTGAGCGGTTTGCCATGCTCATCGAGGACCGCCTGCACCGCGCGCAGCCGGGCGCGGAAGCCACCGTTGGCGAGCGACGTGTACATTTGCATGACCTCGAGCGGGGTCATCTCGACCGTCCCGAGGAGCAGCGAAGGATTCAGCGTGGGTGTGGACTCGAGGCCCAGCCGGTGCAGCGTCTCGACCACGTGCGGAAGGCCTAATTCCAAGCCGAGGCGCACGGTGGCGAGGTTCAAGGATTCGGCGAGTGCGCGCGCCAGCGGTACCTCGCCGTAGAACTGATGTTCAAAGTTTTGCGGCGCCCAGGTGCTGCCATCCCCGAGCTTGACTTCGATCGGTGCGTCGTCGATCAACGACGCCGCATCGTAATGCCCGGTTTCGATGGCGGTCAGGTACACGGCGGGCTTGACCAGGGAGCCGATGGGCCGCCTTGCGTCGAGCGCGCGATCGAAACCGTCGGTGCCTAACTCACGGCCGCCGACCACGGCGATGACGTCGCCGCTGTTGGGTTCGGCGATCACCACCGCACCCTCGAGATGATCAGTGCGTGTGCCACTGGCCGCATCGAGGCGGTTTAAATTTTGGGTCAGAGCCCTTTCGGCTGCCGATTGCGCACGTGGGTCGAGGCTGGTGTAAATGGCGAGGCCTGCGGCAGCAAGATCCGCCTCGGCGTAGTCACGCTTCAAGTGCCGCCGTACGAGGTCGAGATACGCCGGGACATAGCTGCCGCCCGGCGGCCGGAGGCCCAAGGGCTTGGCGGAGGCATGTTTCGCCGCAGCGGCATCGATCAAATGGGCCGCGGCGAACTCCTGGATGACGAGGTTGCGCCGGCTACGCGCCCGCTCTTCGTGCCGACGCGGGTCGTAGTAGGACGGTCCCTTGACCATCCCGATGAGCAGAGCCAACTCGCCCACATCGAGTTCATCGAGCGGCTTGGCGAAATAATATTCGCTGCCGAGGCCAAAGCCGTGGATCGCACGCGCGCCGTCCTGGCCCAAATAAACTTCGTTGAGATAGGCGACCAGTATTTCTTCCTTGGAAAAGTGCGCTTCGAGCCGCAGCGCCATGACCGCTTCGGTCAGTTTGCGGCCGAAGGTCTGCTCGTCCGACAGAAAATAGTTCTTGACCAACTGTTGGGTCAGCGTGCTGCCCCCCTGCACCACCCGTCCGGCGCGCAAGTTGGCCAACGAAGCGCGCAGGATGCCGTATGCGTCGACGCCGTGGTGTTGGTCAAAACGCCGGTCCTCGATCAGCTTGATGCCGGAGCGGAGCAACGCCGGCACGTCGGCCGGCGCGACGACGATGCGATCCTCGCCGTGGATGGGAAACACGCTGCCGATCACGGGCGGATCGAGGCGGAACACCGGCAGATCGGCGTTGTCTGCCTGCCGCAAGCTTAAGATGGATTTGCCATCGGCGTGGATCGACACTCGCTCGGGCTCGCGCAACTCGTCGATGAAACGCACCCGGCGGGCGTGGACATCGAAGGCGGGGCCGCTGCGGCGATAGATACCCGGACCGATGGCCGGATCGCCGAGCCGGTAGTGAAGACGGCGCAATTCCGCCTCGAGTTCATCTGCCGATATCGGTGCATCGACATAGAGTTCGAGCGGCGCCGCGTAGACGCGGGCCGGCACCGACCAATGCCGCCCTTGGAATTCACGCGTGACGACATGGTCCAGATGCACGACCCACACCGTGACGGCGACCGCCGACAGTACGAGGACGATGCCCACGCCGCGAGCAACGGCGCGCCAGCGGCGCAGCTTCGAGCGCGCCACGTTTCAATAAATACGCAGCGTCGCGCCGTTCTGGTCCACGGTTTCGAGCGAAACGTCGAAGCCCCAGAGCCAGCGCAAATGCTTGAGCGTCTGGTCGGCCTGGTCCTTCAGCAGCATTTTCCCGCTGTAGCTCTGATGTTGCAGGAACAGCTTGCGGTCGGTGTCGTGAGCGTAACGCATCACGGATATCTCGGGCATGGCGGATTCGAGGCGGTAGGCCGCAGACAATTGGCTGCGGATCGACTTGAAGCCCTCGGGCGAGGCCGTATGGTCGACCGTCCAATGATCCAGCCCCTCCCGTGTTTGTATGTTCATCAGCCGAAAGTCGCGCACCAGCTTGGGGGTGAGGAACTGCAGCAGAAAGCTCTCGTCGCGATAATTTTGCATGATGTCGTGAAAAGTTTCGAGCCAGTCCTTGCCGGCGACATCCGGCAGATACTCGCGGTCTTCGTCGGTGGGCTTTTCACAGACACGCTTGATTTCGTTCCAGGCGGCAAATCCGAGCGCGTAGGGATTCAAACCCGAGTATTCACGCTGGCGGATGACGTTGGTGTGCGAGTGCAGGCACTCGAGCAGGATGCCCTGGTCGATCTGCCCGGCATCGTACATGTCGTTGATGAGTCGATGATGCCAGAACGTCGCCCAGCCTTCGTTCATGACCTGGGTTTGCCGTTGCGGGTAGAAGTACTGCGCGATCTTGCGCACGATGCGCGCGAGTTCGCGCTGCCAGGGCTCGAGCTTGGGCGCATGTTTCTCAAGGAAATACAGCAGATTTTCTTCGGGGTTCGCCGGAAATATGGTGTCGGCCTTGGTCGCCTTGGCGCTTTGCGGCACCAAGCTGTAATACTCCGCCTGGCGCATCGTCTCCTGCGCGGCGGCGAGTCGTTTGGCCTGCTCCACCCGCTCCTTGCGGGTGTCGAGCCGGCTCGGCCGTTTGTATTTATCGAGGCCCTGATCGCGCAGGGCATGCAGCGCGTCGAGCGTCTGCTCGACTCTTTCGAATCCATACCGCTCTTCGCAATCGGCGATGTAGTTCCGCGCGAACAGCATGTAATCAAGAATGGCGTCGGGTTGCGTCCATTGCCTGAACAGATAGTTACCCTTCGAGAAACTGTTGTGACCGAAGCAGGCATGGGGAATGACCAGCGCCTGCATCGCCAGCGAGTTGTCCTCCATCAGGAACGCGATGCAGGGATCCGTGTTGATGACGATTTCATAAGCCAGTGAATTGGCGCCGGAACGGTAGTTCGCGTTCTCGATGAGAAAGTGTTTACCGAAGCTCCAATGACCGTAGTTGACGGGCAGGCCGCTGGAGACATAGCTGTCGAGCATCTGTTCGCTGGAGATGACTTCGAGCTGATTGGGGAAAGTATCGAGCCGATAGCGGGCCGCATGGCGCGCGCACATCTGTTCTATCCCCAACAAATCGTCCAATGTCCATTCGCTGCCCTTGAGCATCAGATCGTCCTGCATGGGAACTCAGTTCTCCCGTTGAAAAAGCTTCGCCAAGGCGGGATAGACCTCGCTTCTGGCGCTCACGGTCGCCATGTTGAAATGATCGCTCTTGATGGCACGGTAGGCGGCCCACAGGCTCGTGGTCCCCTGCACCGGCCGTTCGCCAACCTCTGCGTAGACGAAATAGCGCGCATACGGCAACAGCTGGGAGAGCAAATAGGCGGAGGATTCGGTCGAATCGCCGCCGAAGGAGTCGCCATCGCTCGCTTGAGCGCCAAAAATGTTGTACTTCGATGCCGGGAAGCGCGCATCGATGATTTCGTTCATCTTGGCGAGGGCGGACAGCACCTTGGTGCTGCCGGCCTGGGTGCCATTGAAGAATGTGTCTTCATCCACTTCCTGTGCCTGATCGGTATGGCGGATGAACACCAAGTCGACCTTCTTGTACTTGCGCGTGAGGAACAGATAGAGGAGAGTGAAAAAACGTTTCGCCAAATCCTTGCGTTTTTCATCCATGGAGGAGGAAACGTCCATGAGACAGAACATCACCGCCGCAGTGCACGGCGTTTGAATTTCGATCAGGGCGCGATGCCGCAGATCGACCGGGTCCAAGAAGGGAATCTCCGCCGGCGTATCGCGCAGGTCCTTGAGGGCCAGTTCTGCGGCCTGGATGCGCGCCGGGTTGGCGCTTTCGCGCGCCGCCACGAGTGCTGCTTCGGCCGCCACCAGCGCCTCTTCATGCTGCGCTTCCGCGGCAATGCGCCGACCGAGCGAGGCTTTGAACGTGCGCGTGATGCAGACACTGCCCGGATTGCCGTAGCGTACGACGCCGCCGCGCTTGAAGCGCGTTTCATCGATCTGCAGCAGTTCCTTCTTCACCAGTGCCGGCAGTTCGAGTTCGTCGAACAGCAATGACAGGTATTCTTCCCGGGAGAGGACGAAGCGAAAGCTATCTTCCTCGTCCGCCTGGCCGTCGCCGGCTCCCTGGCCCCCGCCACGACCCTGGGCCGGATTGTGGGGGATCTTGTCCCCCACCCGGTATTGATCGTTACCCGGGATGATCTTGCCCGTGAGCCCGGACACCGGGTCGAGCGAGAAATGCGGTTCCGTCACGTCCTTGCGTTCGATCGTGACTTCGACTGCCCTGTCCGATTCCTGCAACTTGTGGCGGGCGACGAGTTTGTCGACCTGGGCCTTCAAGGCGCGGTCCAATCGCTTCAGAACGCGCTGCCGGTTTGCGGTGCTTTTTCCTTTTTGAGCTCGACGATCGACTATAACGGTGGTCACTTTTCGGCTTCCGTTTGACGGCTGTGGGCTCACTGCCGACGAGCCATTGTCCACCATTCTACCTGACGGCGCACTTGCGTCGGGGTATGACCCCGCGCCTGCATCCGGGCGATGAAGGCCTGATGCTTTTTCTCGTCCTCGGCACTGCCTTTGGCAAAATAGGAGACAACGGGTAAAAGGTCATCTGTTGCGGCGAACATACGCTTTTCTATGACTTCGCGGAGCTTTTGGTAGCTCGTCCAGACCAGCTTGCTGCCGCCGCTCTTGTTTTGCGCGCGCAACACATGGTTGACGATTTCGTGGCGGAAATCCTTCGGATTGCCGATCCCGGCCGGCTTTTCCATCTTTTCCAGCTCGGAGTTCAAGGCGGACTTATCGAAGGCGACACCGGTCGCCGGGTCCACGTAAACCTCCTCTTGGATCCAGAAATCCGCAAAGGCAACATAACGGTCGAACAGCTCCTGGCCGTAGTCGGCGTAGGACTCGAGATAGGCGGCCTGAATCTCCTTGGTCAGCTCCTCCAGGTAGCGCGGAATGAGAAACTCCTTTAAATGCACCGTGCAGGTCTTTTGCAGTTCGGGGCTGAAATCGGAGGTTCCGATGCTTTCCTCGATGACCTTGAGCAGGGTTACGGGATCCGCCGACTCCTCGGAGGGATCGCGATTGAAGGCCTTGGAGATGAGCTTGAACGCATAGCGGGTTGAAAAACCGCTCATCCCCTCATCGTTACCCGCCATATCGCGATATTCGGCGACGCTCTTGGCCTGCGGATCGGATTCGCGCAGGTTCTCGCCGTCATAGACGCGAAGCTTTGAGTAGATGCTCGAATTAGCGGGTGCCTTGAGTCGTGACAGCACCATGTAGCGTGCGAGCATCGGCAAGGTGCCGGGCGCACACGGCGCCTTCGCCAGCGTCGACTCGCGCAGCAGCTTCTGATAGATGGCGACCTCTTCGGTCACGCGCAGGCAGTAGGGGACTTTGACAATGCAAATGCGATCCAAGAACGCTTCATTGTCCTTGTTGCTGCTAAATTTTTTCCATTCGCTCTCGTTCGAATGGGCGAGCACGGTGCCTTGATACGGCATGGCACCAAAGCCCTCGGTTCCCTTGAAATTGCCTTCCTGAGTCGCGGTCAGCATCGGATGCAGCACTTTGATCGGCGCCTTGAACATCTCCACAAATTCGAGCAAGCCCTGAGTCGTCAGACACAGTCCGCCGGAATAACTGTAGGCGTCCGGGTCGTCCTGACTCAATTTACTCAGTTTGCGCATGTCCACCTTGCCGACCAGCGAGCTGATGTCCTGCGTGTTCTCATCGCCCGGTTCGGTCTTGGCCACCGCAATTTGGTTGAGGACCGAAGGGAAGAGTCGCTGTACGCGCCAGCGGGACAGGTCGCCCTGATAGCTATGCATGCGCTTCTGCGCCCACGGACTCGACAAACCCGTCAAGTACCGGGGGCTGATGCCGTATTCACCCTCGAGGCGCGCGCCAAAGATCTCAGGATTGAACAACCCCAGCGGTGACTCGAGCAGCGGGCTGCGCTCTCCGGTATCACCGTCGACGAGCGTATAGATGGGATACTTCTCCATCAAGCTCTTCAGCTTGATGGCCAGCGTGCTCTTGGCGCTGCCCACCGGTCCCAGCAGATAGAGCACCTGCTTGCGTTCTTCCAAACCTTGCGCGGCATGACGATAGAACGAAACGATCTCTTCGATGATGCCGCCTTCCATGCCGTAGAAGTCGGCGAAGGCATCGTAGAATTTCAAGGTGCGATTGCCGAACAGGCGCAGCAGGCGTGGATCGGATTTGGTTTGGACCAAGCGCGGTTCACCGATTGCCTTCACCATGCGCTCGGGCGCGAGGGCATAGGTCATCGGATCTTTGCGGCAGAGGTCGAAGTATTCAGCTAGCGTGAACGTCGTCGCAACGCTCTTGTCGTAAGAACTCTTGAAGTCGTCAAAAAGCACTGAGCTCGCTGTCACGGTTGGGCCCTCGATGTGTGCACCGACTTGGGATCAAGCTTAAGACTCTCTTAACCGACCGCAAATGTCTACCGTCTAATTAAGTAGCGGCGTCACATCCTGCATCTTGAACGCGGATGCCACCGTCCAAGCAGTGGTGTCGACCGGACGTGGACCCGTTCACCTTCCATGAGGTTAAGAGCGAGGTGCACGTATCTTAATTGGCGAAAACTCCATAACAGGGTTACTGTGCGGGTGCCTGTTTACAATCGAAGCATTCGCTCGACCATTTCCTGAGCCTATTGGACTTACGGTGGCGCGCTGTCGGGGGCGTGCCCTGGTCATTGTGGGAGTTGCGGAAGTCGACGCTGCTTCGCTGCCCGCGGACCCAAGCTCGAGTGCTGATACAGCTTAGGCGTGGCTGCTGCTTAGGCTTAGGTACTGCTAGTCATTCACGACCTCGCGCACCGCGGCATTCACCTTAAGGTGCCTTACGCGAGAGAGCGCTTTCGGGCGTAACGGCCGCGCCAGCCATCGGTTCGCGTTGCCGCGCTTCTGCGGGCTCATCCATCTCGAAGTTGCAATTCTTCAAGGGTACGAGGCGGGTCTTGTACCACAGCTTGTGACCCAGATAGAACGCGATGAACCCCGGGATCATGAGGTAGCCGGTGATGAAATCGAACCAGGAGAACTCGGGGGTCTGAAACACGCCGATGTTGGCGCCGAAGATGACCACGACGAAGAGGATGACGGCGAGCCACGGTCCGTGGGGATAGAGCTTCGAGCGGAACTTCAGATCGTCGAGCCTGCGCCCCTGGGCGAGCCAGGCGCGACGGAAGCGCAGGTGGCAGACGGCGATGCCGAACCAGATCAGGAAGCCGCTCAAGCCCGAGGCATTGAAAAAAAGTTGATAGATCTTCTGGTCGCCGACCTGACTCGAAAAGAACGCCAAGGTGCTGACCAGGCCGGTGGCGAGCAAGGCGGCCGCGGGAACCCCGCTGCGGTTGACGTTACCGAAGAAGCGGGGCGCCTTGCCGCTGTGGGCCATGGCATAGAGCATACGCGAGGCGACATACATCGATGAGTTGCCGCACGACAGGACCGCCGTGAGGATGACCGTATTCATCAGGTTAGCCGCGTAATAGCCGACCCGCGGCACGCTCTGGAACACCATCGTGAACGGCGACAGCGCGATATGGCCCTCGTCGCCGTGCATGAGATCGGGGTTGGTATATCCAATGAGAGTGCCGACCACGAAGATCGAGCCTATATAAAAGAGGAGGATGCGCCAAAAGACCGTGTTGATGGCCTTCGGCACGTTCTTGACCGGATCGGTGGTCTCGGCGGCGGCGAGGCCGACGCCTTCGGTGCCCTGGAAGGCGAATCCCGCGACCAGGAACACCAGCAGCACGGAGGTCAAGCCCCCGACGAAGGGTGCGTGGGTCCCGTTGGCGGGGTCGTGCAGCGTCCAGTTGTGCAAGCCGGCGGTATGCGTGCCCATCATGCCGGCAATCATCAGCGCGCCGACGATCAAGAAGATGATCACCGTAACCACCTTGATGCCGGAAAACCAATACTCGGCCTCGGCATAGGCCCTGACCGACAGCAGGTTCAAGCCCATCAGCAGACAGAAGAATCCCATGGCCCACAACGTCGAGTTTGAATGGGGGAACCAGAACTGCACGATGAGGGCGCCGGCCACCAATTCGGCTGCGAGGGTGATGGCCCAGCTGAACCAATAGTTCCAGCCGACCGCGAAGGCGAACGAGGAATCGATGAACCGCTCGGCATAGGTTTCGAAGGAGCCGCGGATCGGCAGCTGCGTCGCCATTTCCCCCAGCGATTGCATCATGCAATACACCGCCAATCCCATGATCGCGTACGCCAGCATCGCGCCCCCGGGTCCGGCGCGGCTGATGGCGCTGCCGCTCGCGAAGAACAGTCCGGTGCCGATCGCGCCACCGATCGCAATCATGCTCAATTGCCGGGAGCCGATGCCGCGCTTCAGTTCCTGCGATTCATTTGAGGTCATCGAGTTGTCCCGTGGGTGCGAGGTGGCGACCTGAAGCTTAAACCAGTGCAGCGGTCTTGGTGTGCGGTAAGCCGAACAGTCGGGTGTCCGCTTGCGCGCGAGCCTGGCGGCGTCGGAGGCCAGGCCGTGAGTCGCGGACGCATCGCTAGTTCTTGAGGTGATGAGCGAGTGCGTTGAAGAATAGCGCCTGTTCATCGTAGAGCGCGTCGGGCGTTTCGGCTTGCTGCCATGTGGACCATTGCACCATGACGAGGTGGTCGGTGCGATCGATGGCGATCACCTGGCCGTAGATGCCCTCGGCCCAGAAGGTGCGCCGTGAGGTTTGCGCGGCATCGTCGGTGTCGCGTCGGTTTGGGTCGACCCCGACATACCACCATTGATAGCCGTACTGTCCGTCAGGCGTCGCCGGCGTCACCGAGCCGGCCGCGTGCGTCCACGTCGTCGATTGTTCGAGCCAGTCGCGCGGCAGCAGTCGTTCACCCGTGGGGAGCACGCCGCCGTGTTCGACGAACAGGGCAAAGCGTCCCCAATCGCGCAGGGTTGCATTGAATCCATGGCCACCCATGTCGACCTGGCCCTTGAGCAGCGCCTCCCAGACGCCATCGTGTTCCATCGCAAAGCGGCTCCAGAGGCGGGTCTCGAGATAGCGGGCGATGGGCATGCCCGTGGCTTTCTCCAAGATGCGGCCCACCAGCCAAGCGCCGCCGGTATTGTAAGACCAGACCTCGCCGGGTTTGATGCCTGGCTTGCGTTTCAAGGAGCGGATCAGGCGCGAGACGCAGGCATAGGCGTCGGGCGCCGCTTCGCAGCGGGTGAGCGCCGCGAAGTCGGAGCGGGGGTCAGCGTAGTCTTCGTTCCAGGCGATGCCCGACACGTGCTGCAAGAGCTCGCGCAGTGTGACGCCGTCCCAGCCGGTGCCCTTGAGTTCGGGCAAATAGCGGGTGATCGGGTCGTTCACCGAGCCGATCAATTTCTCCTTAAGGGCAATGCCGATCAGGATCGACACCACGGACTTGGCCACCGAGCGCGACGTCCACAGCGTCTGGTCCGTATTGCCACTGCCGTAATACTCGTAGGCGACACGGCCGTCTTTCAAGATCAGCAAGCCGCTGACGTTCTCGCGGCGCAGGTAGTCCTTGAGCTTAAGCGGCGCGCCGTCCATCGTGTAATGCAGGGAGTCGAGCTTTGCACGCTCGGCTGCGGGCGGCAGCGGGTAGGGCGTCGTGCCGCCGGTGCGAAACACATCGCCTTGGTACATCCGGTAGGTGTTGCGAAAGCCGATGACGCGGGTGGGTTGATCCCAGGTGAGCATGTCCGCGGGCGCCGGCAGGAGGGGGTCGAAGGGCGCCGGGCAGGTCGGCAGGCCCATCGACCGGCACTGCGCCGACGCGGCGGATACTGCGGCGGGCGCGGCGGCGAGCAACGCGATAAGGCAGGTGGCTGCGATGCGGGCGCGAGTCATGTTTCGCGTGCCAGCCGATCGAAAGTCTGGCGCATGGCGTTGACGCGCGCCAGATAGTCGCTGACACGGTGGTCGCCACAGCGTTGTCCCTCGGTGAGGTGGAATCCTCGTCGTGCATAGACATCGCCGGCGGCGGCGCCGCAGAGATGGATGACTGCCGCCAAGGCCTGCTTGCGTTCTAGGCTCACCGACGTCAGGCGGTGGTGGGCGAGTATCTGGCCGACGCCGCGGTCCAAGTCGGCGGCGGTGAGTTCGACCGCGTGGGCCGGAATCACGCGCGAGTACAGGCTGTTGAACCAGCATGAATGCCAGTCGTTCCACGGACCGTCGGCGACGACGACGTGGTCGCGGATGCAATAGCGGCGGGCTTCGGCAAACGTGCCATCGGTGATTTGATACATGCCGACCGCGCTCGATGCCGGCCGATAGATGGCGAACGGATGCGGGCTCCAGGTGAAGCGCCAATAGGTGCGCACGATGGGATTGCCGGAGCCTTCGACCTGGGCGATCGCCGCGAGGAAATCGGGCGGGATCGACGCGGTGGCGTACTCTCTGAACAGCGGCGCGTACTGACGCCAGGTTTCGGCGGGCGTCTTGTAGAGCGTGCCACTTACCGGGAACAGCAGCTCGGACGGTTTGCGGATGACCTGGTACAGCCCGTTGATCGCTAGGGCGAGCAGCGCCGACAGCGCGATGCCGATGAGGAGTTTTGCGCCGGGCGGGGCGCGATGCAGGCTGCGCCACCAGCGCTTGCGCCGTCGCGCGCTCGGCCACGGAATGCTGATGCTGCGGCTCAATGCGATTGCGCCTCGGGTGCGGCGTTGCTGTAGCGGCGCAGGGTGCCCGAAGTGCCCAAGCCGCTGGCGGCGCGCAGCGGCGTGGGGCTCTCGGCCGGCGCGGGTGCGGGCGCAGCGGCGGTCTGGAGCAGGCCTTCGGCCGCTGCCAGCTTCGCGGTCACGTCGTTTTCTCCGGGTGCGATCACCGCGGCGAGGCGATAGCGTTCGATGGCATCGGCCGGCCGCTTGGCGCGCATCAGGGCATCGCCTTGGGCGACCAACAACGCGGGATCGTCGGGTTTGAGGCGCAGCGCGTCGTCGCAGGCGTCGAGTTCATGCTGGTCGGTGCAGCGGGCGCTCGCCTGCCGCAACCGGTCGGCGGCGCTGGCGCGATCGAGGTGGTCGAAGAAATGCTCGGCGGCCGTTACCTCGGATTGCAAGTCGGTTGGCGCGGCAGTTGGCGCAGCGGCTTGTTGCGAGCTGGCCGGCACGGCGTAGAGGACGGCGACGAGCAGCGTGCCGCTGAAGCGCGCGACCGGCAGTGGGGACCTGCGGGGTGGCTGACAGGTCAAGGCGTGTCCTCTCTGACCAGCCGAAAGCCGACGCTGCTGGTCCGGTAGTCGGCGGCGAAATGGTTTCGATAGGCGGGCCGGACGTAGGCGGGCTCGCTGAACCAGGAGCCGCCGCGCAGTTCGCGCTGACCGCAATCCCCATCCTGGCGCGGCGCGCCGTCGTTGGGCGCGCCCGCATAGTCTGCGCGCCAGCAGTCGAGGGTCCATTGGAACACGTTGCCCAACATGTCATCGAGGCCAAAGGCATTGGGCTTGTACGTGCTCACGGGTGCGGTGTTGACGTAGCCGTCGTCACAGGTGAACACATCCCAGCCGGGATAGCGGCGGGCGGCGCTCTGGTCCGCGACGTTGGCGTTGTCGCAGGCAGCGGATGGGTTCGAGCCCCAGGGCAGGGCGGTCGTGGCGCCGGCACGGGCGGCGTATTCCCACTCGGAGGCGCTGGGCAGTCGATAGCGATGGCCGGTCTTGGCGGAGAGCCACTTCGCGTAGGCGACCGCGTCGTTCCACGAGGTGCAGGTCACCGGATGGGCGTCGCTCTGTTCGAAACCCGGTTGCGCCCAGCTGGCCTTGGTCTTGTGCCGCCATTGCCCGTCGTAGACATCGCAACCCTGCATGTCGCGTTGCGTCGCCGCGACGAACTCCCGAAAATCGCCCACCGTCACGTCGCGGTTCGCCATGGCCAGCGAGTAGGCGATGGTCACGGCGTGTCGCGGCTTCTCGAAGCTCGAGGCGGTGGGCGAGTCCTCCGCGCCCTGTTGAAAGCTGCCGGTCGGCAGCACGGTCATCTGCGGACAGGTGGGGCAGTCGCGCAGCACGGTGCCGGCCGCCGGCGGGGCGGCGGACGAATTCGCCGCGGGCGGGGCTGGTGCGTTGACCGGCGCATCGGCCGGCGCAGCGGCGGGCGGCAGGGCATTGAGGCGCGGAGCCGGCGTTTTCGGTGCAGCGGTTGTTTGGCGGGCGAGCCAGGTCCTGCCGTCCAGCCACTCCTTGCCGCCGAACCAAGACGTGCTGCTGAGCCAGGCTGCGAGGCAGGCGAGCGAGACGAGGCCGAGCAGCGCGGCCACGCTCGCCGCGATGCGGAAGTGGCCAGGGCTGCGAGCTGCCGGTTCGGCAAACTCGTCCATGAACTGCCGGACCGTCGGTGTGCGATCGCGCCGCTCGAGCTGCAGGCCGTGGGTGATCGCGGCGTGCTGCGTCGGCGTCAAGCCCGGGCGAAGCGGCGGCGGGAACGTCGTCGTGGGTGTGCCGCTGCCGTCGTCGAAGGGGTGTGTGCCGGTGAGGAGTTCGTAGGCGAGGCAGGCCAGCGCGTAGATGTCGTCGGTGGTCTGCGGCGGATTTCGCGCCATCTGTTGCGGGCTGGCGTAGCGCGGCGTCAAGGCCGATGACGGACGACGTTGCGCGACTTCGCGGCGTTCGCGGGCGGTGCGCGGGCGTGAAGTCAAGTTTGCCATGCCGAAATCGATGACCTTGATGGCACCGGCCGACGTGAGGATGACGTTGCCGGGCTTCAAGTCGCCGTGCACGACGCCCTGTTGATGCGCGTGCTCGAGTGCGCCCGCCACGGCGATGATGATGGACAGTGCGTCGTCGCGGTCGATGCCGGGTGGCGTGCCACCCACGATGGCGCGCGAGTGCAGCCGGGCGTAGAGCGAGCGCCCGACCAGGTATTCCATGGTGATGAACAGCGTCGCGCCATCGCGTTCGCAGCCAAACAGTCTCACGATATTGGGGTGGTCCAGCGCGCACAGCTTGCCGACATCGTCCTCGAGCGTGGCGAGCGACGCCGGGTTGCCGTCGAATGGCCGGGCCAGCACTTTGACTGCGATGCATTCGCCCGCTGGCGCGCGGCCGGCGCGTTGCAAGTCGATGGCCTTGTAGACGCGGCTCATGCCGCCTTCGCCAATCAGCTCGAGCAGCCGATAGCGATCGGCGAGGAGGTCTCCGACGCGCACGCCCGCGTCGCCCACGCCTGAGCCGGGCGCCGCCGCTTTGCCGCCAGCGGGTGGGTCACCCAACACGATCGTGGGCGGTTCGACGGGGACCCGCGGTTCGGCGGCCACGCGCCGGTCTCCCGCCCCGCGGGATCCCGACGCTCTGGGGTTACGCTCCATCCGTCATCAAAACAGGCCCACTATCTTGCCGTGCGCATCGATGTCGATGCGCTGGGCCGCAGGATGTTTCGGCAGCCCCGGCATTGTCAACAGGTCACCGCAGACGAAGACCACGAACTCGGCACCGGCGGCGAGGCGCACTTCGCGCACATTCAACTGATGGCCCGACGGGGCGCCGCGCAAGGCGCGATCGGTGGAGAACGAGTATTGGGTCTTGGCGATGCAGATGGGATAATGACCATAGCCCGCCGCTTGAAGGGCGTCGATCTCGGCCCGCACGGTGGGCTCGGCGGTGACGCCGGCGGCTCCGTAGATCTTGGTCGCGACCGCGGTGAGCTTGTCCCACAGCGGCTGGCTGTCCTCGTAAACGAAATGAAACTCGGATTGCGGCTTCGCCGCCAGCGCGACCACGGCATGCGCCAGTTCCTCGGCGCCGGCGCCGCCCTTCGCCCAATGACTCGCCGACACGGCTTTGACGCCGAGTTCCTGCATGCGTGCCGCCAACAGGTCGAACTCCGCCGCCGTGTCGTGGGTGAAGTGATTGACCGCGACCACGCAGGGCAGGCCGTATTGACGCTGCACGTTGTCGACATGGCGCTCGAGGTTGGCTAGGCCTGCGGCGAGCGCCGGCAGGTTTTCGCGGTTGACGTCGCTCAAGTCGCAGCCGCCGTGGTATTTGAGCGCGCGCAGCGTGGCTACCACGACCACGGCCGCCGGCTCCAAGCCGGCCTTGCGGCATTTGATGTCGACGAACTTTTCGGCGCCCAAATCCGCGCCGAAACCTGCCTCGGTGACGACGTAGTCGGCGAGCTTCAAGGCACCCTGGGTGGCGAGCACGGAGTTGCAGCCGTGCGCCATGTTGGCGAACGGGCCACCATGGATGAAGGCGGGGCTGTGTTCGAGCGTTTGCACCAGGTTCGGCTTCAGCGCCTCGAGCAACAACACCGTCATGGCACCATGTGCCTTGAGGTCGCGCGCACGCACCGGCTCCCCGCCGGTGGTTCGACCGATGACGATGTTGCCCAGGCGCTCCTTGAGATCGAAGATGCTGGTGGCGAGACAGAAAATGGCCATTACCTCGGAGGCGACCACGATGTCGAAGCCGGCCGGGTGCGGGGCGCCGTTGACCGGGCCGCCCAAGCCCACGGTAACTTCGCGCAAGGCGCGGTCATTCATGTCCATCACCCGTTTCCAGGTGATGCGCTCGATATCGATGCCGAGTTCGTTGCCGTGGTAGATGTGATTGTCGATGAGCGCGGCCAGGAGATTGTTGGCGAGCGCGATGGCGTTGAAGTCGCCAGTGAAATGCAGGTTGATGTCTTCCATCGGCGCAATCTGGGCGAGACCGCCGCCGGCGGCGCCGCCCTTCATGCCGAACACCGGCCCCAAACTCGGTTCGCGCAGGCAGATCACGGCCCGCTTGCCGATGCGGTTGAGCGCGTCGCCCAACCCCACGGTGGTGGTGGTCTTGCCCTCGCCCGCGGGCGTCGGACTCATGGCGGTCACCAGGATCAACTTGCCGTTCGGCCGCGAGGCCAGAGCGGAGAGATAATCCAGCGAGACCTTGGCCTTGTAGCGGCCGTAAGCGTCGAGCGCGTCGAAGGGGATGCCGAGTCCGGCGGCGATCGCGGTGATCGGGTGCAACGTCGCGCGTTGCGCGATCTCGATATCTGACAGCAAGTCGCTCTCCGGGACTGTGACACATGCAGACGGGATCACTGTAGCATTGTAGGCCTTGGCTGCGCTTCTTGGGGCGGTTGCTTTATCATCCGAGCATGAATCACTCCCCGGGTCCGTTTGCCGATCTCGCGGCGGATCTCGAGCGGCTGTCGGCCATCGGCCGGCGCCGTGCGCTCAAGATCGGGGGCGGCAGCGACTTCACCTCCAACGATTACCTGGGCCTCGCGGAATCGCCTGAGCTGCGCGCGGCTGCGCAACAGGCCCTGGCGCGACAGGTGCCGGTCGGCGCCGGTGGCTCGCGACTGCTACGCGGGAATCATCCGGAGCACGAGGCGCTCGAGGCGCATGCCGCGGGGTACTTCGGCGCGGCCGCGGCGTTGTATTTCGGCAGCGGTTACGCGGCCAACCTCACGTTGTTCGCCACCGCGCCCCAGCGGGGCGACTTGGTGGTTCACGATGAGCTGGTCCACGCCAGCGTGCTCGACGGCGTGCGCCACGGTCGCGCGACGGCGGTTGGCACGCGACACAACGATGCGCAGGCGATCGACGATGCAATCGCGCGCTTCAGGGCCGCCGGCCACACCGGGAGGGCGTGGATCGTTGTGGAGAGCCTGTACAGCATGGACGGTGACGCGCCGGACCTCGCGGAACTGCATGCGCTCGCGCGTCGTCGGGAGGCCATTCTGGTGGTCGACGAGGCGCATGCTACCGGCGTGCTGGGTGCCGGCGGCCGCGGCCGGGCGGCGTTTCTCGAAGGCAGCGACGACGTCATTACCCTGCACACCTGCGGCAAGGCGCTGGGCACGGCGGGCGCCCTGTTGTGCGCGCCGCGGATTCTCACCGACTTTCTGGTCAATCGCGGCCGGCCGTTCATCTTCTCCACCGCGCCGTCACCGTTGCTCGCGGCGGTCACGCGGGCGGCGCTGGTGGTGTGCGAGCAAAGCGATGCGCGGCGCGCGCGGCTCGAGGCTCTGGTGCAGTTCGGCGCGCTCGCGCTCGCGCGCCACTGCGGCCGTGCGGCATCCGGCTCGCACATCGTGCCGGTGTTGATCGGTGACGACCGGGCGGCGGCGCAGCTGGCGGCGACGCTCTCAAGCCAGGGCTTCGACGTGCGCGCGATCCGCCCGCCGACGGTGCCTCCAGGGACGGCGCGACTGCGCATTGCGCTCACCTTGAACGTGGGCGAGGCGGCGATCGACGGGGTGTTCCGGGCGCTCGGCAGGGAACTCGAGGCGCGCCGGTGAGAAGCGCGGGTCAGTTGAGCGGCTTGCGAAAGACGATGACGTGCTGCAGCGGCAGCCGTTCGTCGGTGTGGTCCCAGATGAGCGGCCATTGGCTCATTTCGCGTTTTACCTGGGCCACCGTCATCTTGTGCAGCGGCTTGATCGGCACCTTGGCGTCCTCGCCGCGGTATTCGACCAGCACCAAGCGGCCGCCGGGCTTCAGCGCGCGCACGATGCTCTGCATGATCTCGTAGGGGAAGGCGAGTTCGTGGTAGACGTCGACCAGCACGACGAGATCCATCGAGGCATCGGGCAGCATGACGTTATCGGCGCTGCTCACGTGGGGGATGATGTTACCCATCCCGGGCTGCCGCGACAGGTTCTCGAGCAGCGCCACCATCTGCGGCTGCACGTCGACCGCCCAGACGCGACCGGGTGCGACGCGGGCCGCCAGGCGCCGGGACACATAGCCGGAACCGGCGCCGATGTCCGCCACCGTCATGCCTGGCTGCAAACCCAACGCCTCGATCATCAGGTCGGGGCGTTCCTCCTGTTCGCGCGTCGGGCGGTCGAGCCAGGCGGCGCCCTCGTAGCCCATGACCTGGGCGATTTCGCGCCCCTCGTAGATTCTGCCGGTGCCGTCGATGCTCGCTGGCACCTCGCGATAGTGGGCGGGCGAATCGGCATGGGCGGGCGCGATCCAGCGCTCTGCGGCGAAGCCGCCCAGCGCCAAACTCAGGCACGCGATCGTGGTCAGCCGCAGGCGCAGCGGCAGGTACCAGGCGGGCAGGGCGGCGACCCGTGCCAGGAGGACGTCGCGGCGATACTGGGCGATGAAGCCCAAAATCATCAGCGCCACCGCCGGTGCGGGCGGGAGCACCAGCGCCACCCAGGCGAGCAGGGCCGGGACCACACTCCAGAGGAACGCGGCGTTGCGTGAGCGGCCCGGCAGCTCGCGCAGCGTCATGGCGAAGCCCCAGTGCAGCGCACCGACGAAACTCAAAATCACGGCGCCGTAGGCAAGCAGCGCGCGGTTGTCCTGCGCGAGCAAGGGGGCGGCGGGGAACGCGGCGTTGCCGCCCAGGCCGACGCCTGCGGCAATCGCGAGCAGCACGAACGGGATCAGGCCGCCATAGCCCAGCCAGGCGACGGTGGCCGGCATGGCTGCCGGCTGGGTGGCGGGCGCTGGGCGGTGGAATTCCTGGACGGTCATTCGCAAACCTCCGTTGACGTTGCAGGCGGACGTGATGGTACCCTTTCCCGCATGGAACTTGAGCAGATCGTGTTCGTGGGCAGCAGCGATCTGTCGGGGCATTTCCGCGGCAAGAGTTTTCCGCTGGCCGATCTGCCGGCGCGGTTGCTGCGCGGGGTCGGCCTGGCACCGTCGAATCTGTTCCTCTCGGCCTTCGGCCCGATTCAGGCGACGCCGTTCGGCACGTGCGGTGAGGTGTTTCTCATCCCGGATCCCGCCACCCGCGTGACCGTGCCGTTCGCCGACGGCTCGGCCGAGGATTTTTTTCTGGGCGACATCAAGACGCTGGAAGGCGCGCCTTGGACGCTCTGTCCGCGCCAGGTGCTGCGCCGCGCCCTCGAGCGGCTGCAACGCGAGACGGGCCTGCGGCTGCGCGCCGCGTTCGAACAGGAGTTTACCTACAGCGGCGTAGCGGGGCAGCCGGCGCAGCCGTACGAACTGGATGCGTACCGGCGGCAGGGAAGGTACGGCGAGACGCTGCTCGGCGCGCTGCGCCAGGCCGGCGTAGTACCGGACTCGTTTCTGGCCGAATATGGTGCGCAGCAATTCGAGGTGACGGTGGCACCGGCGCTCGGGCTGCGCGCGGCCGATGATGCGGTGGTGACCCGTGAACTGGCCCAGGCGGTGGCGTTTCGCTTCGGTCAGCGGGTGAGCTTCGCGCCGCTCGCTTCCCCTGACGGCGTGACCAGCGGCACGCACATCCACTTCAGTTTCGTGGACGAGGAGGACCGGCCGGTGTTGTTGGACGAAGCGCGGCCGTGGCAACTGTCGGTGGCGGGGGCGCGGTTCGTGGCCGGGATCCAATATCATCTGCCGGCGTTGTGCGCGGTGACTGCGCCGTCGCCGCCTTCTTATTATAGGCTGCGTCCGCATGGCTGGGCGCCGACCTTGGCCGACGTCGGGGTCCTGGACCGCGGCGCGTCACTGCGTCTGTGTCCGGCGATGAGCACGGTGGATCTCGAACAACGGGCGCGCCAATTCAACGTCGAATTTCGCGTTGCCGATGCCACGGCGAGCCCGTATCTGGCGCTTGCGGTGCTGGTGCAGGCCGGGCTCGACGGCATCCGTGAACGGCGCGAGATCGAATGCGAGTCGCCGCAGGCTTTGCCCGACAGTCTGGGCGCGGCGTTGGAGCGGCTCACGTCGCTCGCGGCGGCGGCCGATTGGCTGGGAGCGGAGTTGCTCGCGGCGTACGTCGCCTTCAAGCGGGCGGAGATCGCCGGGCTCGAACACTTGAACGAAGCGGAGATCTGTCGACGTTATGCCGAACTCTATTGAAGCTGCCGCGGCGGACGAGGCGTACCGGCTGCTCGCGGCCGACGAACCGGCGCCGTTCGTCGCCACTGGCCTCGACGGTCGCTCGCCGTTCGTGATCGTGGTGGATCATGCGTCCTCGAGGATACCGCGCCGGCTGGGCGATCTCGGTTTGCCGGCTGCGGAACTGGAGCGGCATATTGCCTGGGACATCGGTGCCTTGGCGGTGGCGACGCAGGTCGCGGCCGCACTCGATGCGCCGCTGGTGGCGCAGAACTATTCGCGGCTGGTGATCGATTGCAATCGCGACCCCGCCGTGCCGTCGTCGATTCCGCTGGTGAGTGAGTGGATCGAGATCCCGGGCAATATCGGTCTCGGCGCCGCGGAGGTCGAGGCGCGCCGCGTGGAGATTTTCGAGCCGTACCACGAGCGCATCCGAGCGCTGCTCGATGCGCGCGCGGCGGCGGGCCTCGTCACCATTCTGGTCGCGCAACACAGCATGACGCCGGTTTTCAAGGGCCAGCGGCGGGAAATGCACGCCGCCATTCTCTACAACCGCGACCGCCGCTTTGCCGGTCTCATGCTCGATCTGCTGCGCCGTGAGCCGGATTTGCTGATCGCCGACAACGAGCCGTATTTCGTCAGCGACGAAACCGATTTCACGGTGCCGCGGCACGCGGAGGCGCGCGGCCTCAAGTACGTGGAGATCGAGATCCGCCAGGATTTGATCGCCGAGCCGGCCGGACAGGCCGGGTGGGCGCGACGGCTGACCGGCGCACTGCGCGAGGCGGAGCGGGCATTGGCGGCAGGACAGACATGACGCATCCTTCCAGCCGTGACATCCCGATCGAGCCCAAACAGACCGCGTTGCTGTTCGTCGACATGCAAAAATACAACTGTACGTGGGATGGCGGCGAGTATGCAGCGCTCAGCGAGGCGGACAAGGAGCAGCGCTTCGGCTACTTCTTCCGCACCTTGAGGGAACATGCGCTGTCCCACATGGTGTCGTTGCAGCAGGCGTGCCGGCGAGCCGGCATCGAGGTGATGTACACGGTAATCGAAAGTCTGACGGCCGATGGTCGGGACCGCTCGCTCGACTACAAGATCACCGGCTTCAACGTGCCGAAGGGTTCGCGCGATGCCGAGATGGTCGAGGAGCTCACGCCG
>Ga0209208_10002889_pt1 | contig 24670 bp, 20 predicted proteins | sample S1TSphfallax_3_FD_187694 | JGI IMG/M metagenome (GOLD analysis project Ga0209208, IMG submission 187694) | Host-associated microbial communities from peat moss isolated from Minnesota, USA - S1T2_Fd - Sphagnum fallax MG (SPAdes) (version 2) | ecosystem: Host-associated > Plants > Peat moss >...
TTCTCAATTGAGGGGGTATCTGTGGGAGGTCAGGAGACATGTGTGATGGTCCCAGCCATGAAGGTTGCCTTTGATATTGGCCGTTGTCCAGAGCGGGCTGTCTCACAAGACTTTCTCTTCATAACACACGCGCACATGGATCACATTGTCTGTAATTCCTTGGGGCATCCCTTCTGTATTTCTACAAGCCTAATGCTAAGGTCCAACAGCAGAATTGAACTCATTTAAGTAGGGCTATACATTTCACTACAATGTGCGTCATGTCATTCTGGCTTTTGTTCAGTGGTTAAGATTTGTACCTGTAACTTATGATTTTATTGAATTTTGGTGGTTTCAGGGAGGAGTTTGTATGTATGTGGCTACACGAGGCCTCTTCAAAATGAAGCCCCCCACAGTGATTGTGCCAGTAGGCATCAAACCCACTGTGGAGAAGCTTTTTGATGTCCACAGGGAGCTAGATGGTTCAGAATTGGAACATTGTCTCCTAGGCTTGGATGTAGGTATGCCTTGCTCTCCATCATTCTTTGCCTCCTAGCTTGGTGTGTTTTTTGCTGTTTGAACTGCTTCTCTGTGCTGTCATGGTGAGTTTCACTTGTTGAATGAACACTTATCTGCAGATAGGTGAAGAGTTGAACATTGGGAGGAATCTTGTTGTTAAGCCATTCCAAACATATCATGTTATTCCAAGCCAGGTGTGTACAAAACTCTTAACTTCTCTTGTCAGACACTTGAATTTGTGTTTTCACTTGCCACTCCAAAACAAAGATCCCTTGTGCAACCTGCATGGCCTTAGTGTATGGTCCAACATCAGCAGAGTCTTATGCATAGATCTTGTACTTATTATGAAAGTTACCAGAACTTTTGACTGTTGCAACAATGGCAGCTTCTGAATCTCAGGTGCTCTGTAGGAACCTATGTGACAGCTATCTTCTTATGTCTGTATGCCATTCCTCCCTCCTTCCCTTGCGCATCTTCCTTCAAGACTGGCCATAGAGTTGCCTAAGGGATACTATGTATAGCTACATTCCCTCCATGAACAATCTTCAACTGTACTATGTGTTTGCCAGTTGATTTATTTTTTCTTTGTATTCTGACAGTATTGAACCCTGGGTTGCAGAGATCTTATGTTCTAGGTTCAATCTATGTGTTGCTTTGCAGGGTTATATTGTGTACTCTGTAAAGAACAAGTTGAAAAAAGAGTTCGTTGGACTCCCATCAGAGAAAATAAAGGAGTTGAAATTGTCAGGTGTGCAGGTGGGTGGATTCAAAAAGAGCAGATACCTCTAATGCACTCTCTCTTGTAATGCTGCAGTCTTGTTCATTAGAATTTTGTTATTGGTCTGTGGAAAGCACTTTTGATGTGCCACTAGTAGTGCCTTTGCACACATGAACTGCTGAACTGAACTTCTTTGTGGGATCTACAGATCACTGACACCATCAGAGTACCTGAGGTTGCCTTCACTGGTGATACTACACCAGATTTCATTTTGGACAAGGCCAATAAAGATGTCTTGGAAGCTAAACTCCTTATCATGGAAGTTAGTTTCCCCATCCCCTATGCTGCAGTGGTTATTGAAACAGAGGGTTTCAAAGAGGACAGTTCCATGAATGAGTAGAGTGTTAAGGACTATTTGGATGGTTATGTTGCCTAGCTTCTGCTATTGCCTCCAACTGGCTCTTGTCTCTGTAGACACATTGTTTAACACATTGTCATCATTGTCATGTTACAAGAGAATGGGCCAATATGTCTTACTTAAGTATGTACTGGTGGATGGCACAGGCTACATTTTTGGATGGGTCTGTTACTATTGAGCATGCACGAAACTATGGTCACACGCACTTGTTTGAGGTACTGGTTCTTTAGTGGCTTATTCCCAAGCAGTGATCATTTAGTTGGAACTTACCATGTCCTTTTATCCTCCCAAAGGGCTCTTTTTTTTTACTTGCAAGGGAGAATTGTGTGACATTGATTATAGAGGACTGGTCAAACTCTTTGGGTCTGTCTGTGCATCACACTTGTGACTTCATGAACTAATGCAGCCTGATGTGAGTTTTCCAGGTTTTAGCACACGCAGACCAATTTAAAAACAAGGCCATCCTTTTCATCCATTTTTCTGCTCGTTACAGCCGTGAGGTGATTTACTAGTGCACCTGACATATGAAGGTGACTTAGTAATGAGGTAGTCGGTTTTCTTGATAATTGTTATCTTGGTGTGCTGTTTGGGTAGCTCTCACTGTTAGGTTACCATCTTTGATTTGGAAGGTGGACCTCCTGTGGATAATGTGATCAATAGACTACATATCTTCAGCAGCACTCTGCATCTTTAGGGCACTCACTTATCAGAAGACAATGTATTGTGCAATGGTTCAGCCTGGATCTGACAAGTCAATTGGTGTATCAGGATATTATGAGAGCAATTGAGAATCTCCCACCTCCTTTGCATGGACGAGTGGTTGCTTTGACAGAGGGCTTTTGACTTTCAAGAAGTGGTATGTGCACAATTGCCTGGATGAGTACTGGACCTTTCGTGCTGCAAATCAGGCAGGCATTGCAGAGCACTTGAATAATCCGTAACTCCTACTCTCTTACTTATGCACTGAAAGGTGTTGAATATGTCTTTTCAACTATAGGAACTTGAATGTTGTTCCCCTTTAAGTGGGAATCAGAGAGCTGGTATGAATGCTAACTTTGTAAGGAACAAGGTACAGCATCTTCTGCTCGTGCAGGCAGGTAATCTTGTTGTGTTAGAACTTTTGAATTTTTCTTTCACTTTCCACTTCTATGTCAAATGACTTGGTCATCATCCTCAGCCCTATGCAGTCATATTTAGCTGCAAATTAATATGTAAGTGAGACTCCTTTAGAAATATGCAGGTAACTGGTTGCTAAACTTCTAGTTAATTAGATCCAAATTGTGTAATAGGCTTTCCCATGGAGTGGGGTCAGTACTCCTGTTCCACAAGCATCCAGTAAGGCCCCTTGTCTTATCACTGTAAGCATTTCTGAGTCTTGGCACAACAGGTACCATGTAATTGTGTAAGGGGCCAGGGGCTATGGTGTACAATGCTTACTACCATAGGTGATTTTTCTAATTCAAGGTTTGTTTTTTGGCTGCTCATAGACGACATATTTTTTACTCCTATTGCTTTAGTCTTGAAGGGTGGATATATGGTTCCACTTAAATACTAGAAAGTTGGCATGAATCCCTAATTCCTTAAATAATGCATTTATGTGCAAGTGAAATTTTAAGGTAATTTATGAACAAAACAAGTATGACAATATTACAAATGATGTTTCATGTTATGATCATCATGAATGTCCTTTTAATGATGCAGTAGACAATTCGTGGCATCAAAGTGGAAATGTGATTAGATGTGTCATTACTTTTATAAGGGAAATTGATGAAATTGAAAGCAATCCATAATTCCAAATAGAACTTCATTGTGGTACCGAGGATGATTATGGTAGGAGCCAATGGATAAACCTTCTGTGTTAGATGACTTTAAAAATACAAAGCAAGGAAATGATTGATCAATGTGTATGATCACTTTTCAACCATGGTTGAAAATGATATAACATTGTTGTAAACATTTGCATGAAGCAATGTGTTACTTTAAAATATCGGTGCTGAAGTTTGGATGTTTTGCAAATAAGCTATGAGTTACATAAAACTTGAACTTGACTATTCATTAAAATCTAACCCAAGATCAAATGTGTCTAGAAAACCAATAATGTCATTGGTTTTTTTTAGATTGGTTTGAAAAAAATGTTAAAAAATCATGAATTGTCAACATTCCTTAACATTTTCTATATATAGATATTCCTAGGATTATTTTCAATGGTTATTGACACATTTTTCATCTTTACCTTGATGTTCAATGATTCCATGTCAATTCTATTATCTTCCACTATCCTTAAATATTGCAACCTCTTTATTTATTTGATTATTTCTTCAGCCACCTTGAATATGTAATTAAAGATCTTGTTCCATGTTGCCAAATGTCATTTTTTCTTCTGTTTATGTTTCTTTTTTACCTCCAAAGCCTAGTTTGTATTATTACATCCAACGAAATTAGCAATGCACACATGAAGTATAGCAAGGTGTCACCAAGTTCAACATGTGACATAATGGAATATCTACTCTTTTCAACAAATTTTTTTAGTTATTTTTAATATTGAAAAAGGGTCTTTCCATTGAGATTGTTCTATTATAAAATATAAATTTTTAATGTTTGTATTTTTTGTTTATTTTATTTACCTTAGCAAGGAAATTAGAACCATGGCCCCATGAAATAAGTGACATCTCCTATCAACTTGTAACATAAAAATGTGTCTTTCACCACATGACTTCTTGCATTGTTTTAATAGAAAGAAACCTAATCATGAATATTACATGGTCCATTCATAATCATTATTCTATACATTGTTCCATGCATCTACATTTTTAAAATTGTTATGAAATAAGAATTAGTGTGTGGGCAACTGTGAAAAAAAACCTTCATTAATTATTGATTTAGGTATATACTTATGTAAGTGATGAATAGGAACTCTTGGTGGTCAACCATATTAACCCTTTTGGTTGAAAAAAACTCAACCCAAAAACTTTTGTTAATTTTTGAGAGCTTCACTTAGGGTTGTAAAATATTTTTATTATTATTATAATTCTTGCAATTGTAAATAATTATTCCACCATTGTAATGCCACAAATTTTTCTCATTATTTTTTAGATAATTTACCTTGTTATTGACATTGAAGATTTCATGATGCACATTGAAACTCCTTTAATCTTTTCTCTATTTTAAAAAAAATGTTCTTTGGGTATTGAAGAAGGTTTTTGGCCACATTTTGTCATTTTTTTGGTCTTTTTGGTTTTTGTTTTTTGTTCTTTGTTTGGATATTTTCTTGCTGCAATAGAAATTCGATTTTTGTGGCTTTATTTTGTCCATTTTTAATGTTTTCTTGCTACAACAAAATAGGAGGTGTAGGAATTGTTTTTAATGATTTTTTTGCGTTTTCTTGTTGCAGAAATAGTAGGAATAGGAGGCATAAGAATTTTCTTAATTTCTTTTTGATAAATTTTTGTGTGTTCTCTTGTTATAGTAAGAATAAAAGGTGCATGAATTTTTTGGGGTCTTTTTTTATGTTTTTTTGTTGCAAGAACGATATGAAATAAATGAACTTGTTTTGGTTTTTTTTCTATGTTTTCTTATTACAAAAGGGATCTGAGGTGAAAGAATTGTTTTTAGTCTTGACATTGTGTTTTCTTATAACAAAGGAATGCAAAATGTAACAAAAAAATTGGGTTTTCTTTTAGTATTTTTTATGCAATAATAGAACTTGGAGGTCCAATATTGTTTTTAGGTATTTTCTTATTATGCTTTGTTGTAATAAGAGTAGAAGGTGCAAAACAATTTGTTTCTTTTTTCACTATTGCAAAAAAATTGACAATTTTTCTTTATGTGAATGCAGATTTGTGACAACATGGTTTTGAGAAAAGTTGTCGTTTACATTGATTTGGGGAATGAGGGTCAAAAAGAGATGCAATTGCAACTTAATAACATGTTGCTTCATCAAAATGAATGACTAATGAGCAACATGTTTTATTAGATGTAGTGTTAAGTGACCCACAAATGTGTGTTGGAAGCGAGATTAGGTAGAAGGAATTGATTATCCTATTTATAATGATATAGTTTAGTTAACATTATCTACTTTTGTTGTGAGTGCACACAAAAAATTGATAAGGTCAACACAATTCACCCAAATGATGACTCAAGTGTTATAAGAAAAAATGATAATGTAATTTTTATTTTAAATTTTACACTAGGATAAAAACAATTTAGGTGTTATTTGTTTTATATTTTTTTCACACCTTTTTTAGAAAATCCTTGAAGCAAAATGTGAACATTTGGATTGAATCTTTCATCTCATCCTTGTTTTGTTTATTTTTGTAATTAAAGATCTAATCTATAAAAGCAAAACCTCAACCTTTATCTTAAGGCATTGGGAACATCTCACACAATGCCCATAAATGCATAAAAAAGGTTGAAGACTTGCAAACCTTCATCCACACAACCTAATGTGTATGCAAAAAAAGGTGAAGATGACATGGGATGGCACTTATTGGGTGCAAAAGTGCAACAAAAAAATTTGGAAATAAGAAATAAAAAATGTTATCAATTTCCATGGATTTAAAATGATGGTTCATGCATGATATGCCATCATACCCACCCATTTTATTTTCCTTCTTTGGTTTAGGGTTTTTTGGAATGTCCATGGTAATTGTAGTAGGGTATTGCTTAAATGTAAAGTTTGTGAAACTAATAAAAATGAGTTTGTGATGACCAAAATTCATTTCTAACTAAAACATCACCATATTTATACCCACCACCATGTAAAAAATGAAACAAAGACAATGGTAGCTTATCAAAAAGGACATGGGATGAGTGATGTGTATCATAGTTCTAGAAAGGGTTTATCTTTGGATAGGAATTAAAATGTTAGTAAGATTATATGTAGTGAAATTTCATATGCACCCATGTGTGCATAATGCATGTACAATACCCACATGTGGGTCACAAATATAAGTGCTGATTTTGAAAATTTTTAAAAACAATTTGAACATGATGCAAATATTGTAATTTTGGATTAAAGCAACATTTAACGAACATTAAATCAAAGCCAAATAGTTTTCATATGCACCTACATGCAAATATTGCCTTACAAAGAATCATATTATGAATGAAATACCCGCATCTTAAAGATCATTAAAGGTTTTGAAAATAATGATCCAAAAAAGAACTTCATTTTCAAAGAATACATAATAGGTGTGTCTTTAGGTAAAAGTTTTGTTATTATATTGCATCAAAAAACCAATCTCCTTTGGCTTAGCATGTAATAATGTTAGGACTTATTCTTCTACATGTTGTCTAGAAAACCCAAAGCACATTCCTTTTGTGTTAATCAATGATCAATACTTTGATGCTAATCTGCCGGCATTCAACCTCTACATAACTATGCCCAATTCATTGTGGAATCAGTCCCATAGGTCATGATGGTCAAAACACAACCTTGTTGTTGGTGGCTAATAGGAGGCCTCCATGACCTGAATCTCCTCTCAAAAGAACATGCATTTATAAGATGTTGCAAATATAATTCCTAAAATTGATGATAATGTCTTCTCAAGTGGCCACAACTATGGGAACAAGTCGAATAGAAGGACCAAAGTACAAGCCAATCAATTATGGGGTCTCAAGTTGCCTCATCCATATCATTCTATATGTCAACTTTGGTAAGACGAGGTTCCAATCCAAGCTAGGGTGATTCATGTGGATTGCTTCAAATTGAATTATGTCCAAAGTTGTGAAGACTTTTACATTCAACAACATGCCCCGTTGAGGCTCCTATGTGGAAAAGTGTTATTTTTAGTAGTTAACATGATGATTGTCAACATCTCAGTTGGATTCCTAGTGACTAGAGTTTCCATTGGGAGTGAGGTTCCAAAGTGGAATGACAAACTTGATGTCAAATAGTGGCTTTCCATCATGTCAATTGTTGAGAGGTTTGTTCAAAACAACAATTGCATTTTCTTCCTTTATCCTTGGTACAAAGATTACCAAAAGTATGTTTTAAGACTTTTCCACTAATTGTAGGTTCCAAAGGATCGTGAAAAATTGGTTCGTAGTCAATTTTCTACCCCTCAATTTTGAAAACAAAAGAACTTTATGATTTTTAATCTTTCATTATGCAAAAAATAAATCAAAATTCAAATTATCTAAATTTGTTAGGTACATAGACCTTTTTGTTGATTCCCATGAGACGATGTTTTGTACAATATGGTCATTGAGAAAACCATGTCAAAGTAAAAAAACAAAGAAGCTTGGAGAGGCATAAGGGAGAAGTCCCTTGTGTTAATGAAGACCCTAATTGAAACTTGTTGTCTGCTAGGGGGATGCATCCTCAATATTGTTGCACACACAAGATATTCATCTACCCTAGACTTGTTTGAAACATAATTTTTTTACTTTTTGTTAAACCTACCTTTGAACTCTGTCAGTATCACTAGGCCTTGCTCGCAGGATCTTTAATGAAGGCAACAATGGATTGTGAAAAGAACTATTTCGGGATGGAGAGTGATTGAGATCTCTATGAATATTTAGACTCGTTGATAACCTCATAGATGTGAAAAGCTTAGTCATTAAAGTCAAGAGCAAACTATCATTAATTGATGGCCCCTTGGTATGTGGTAAATTAAAGTGCACACTGGTGTGAAATCTTTACATTCTAGCATGTTAGTTTTAAAAAACCTTTGAATGTGCATGGTAAATTTTGCAATGCTCATAAAAGCCTTTCTTAATGCCAACTATGGATTTTGAAAAAATGTGCAATACCAACATGTTAGGTTTAGGTCATTGAACATCAATTGTAGTACCTACATCAAGTTTTTTTCATATCATCATTTTATTAATAAGGTTTTGATTATAAAGTTTTAAAAAATAAACACACAATATCATATTTTATGTTTCACTTTGAATTTCATAGTGGTATTAATAATACTTCATTTACAAAGATATCTTCCACACCAACTAAAAAATCACACCATTGTCATTTTTGTATCCATGAATAAATTTCACAAGGCATTAGTTATGGGTGACTTTTAACACCTTTAAAATTAGTTGGATGTCATTCCTTTTAAAAAACAATTTCACATGTGTACAAAATTCAGTAGATCTATCACAACCCAAATAAATGCACTTTGTATAGGGGTCCAAATGACATTTAATGAGCCAATGCATTTATTTTGCATTTAGGACTATTGTTCTTGTTAGGGTCATTTTGCCAAAGAAAACATGTTTTCATAAAAGGAAAATTTCAAATAAAATATTTTGAAATTATTTATTTATTGTATTTATAGTTGCCTCAATATTTCATATGTTTTTTTAATAATCAATTTTGAATAAATACAAAAATTTGAAAATGTGTAAATTTTCCAAATTTTTTGTTTCATCTTGAAATTTTGAATGTTTTAAAAAAGTGTATTACTACAAAAACATTGAGGATCAAAGAAATTATATTATGAAAACAAAAGGGTCATTTTGTGAACATAATGTTATTGAATGAAGTTGTTAAAGATCCTATGTTGAAACCAAACTTTGATGGTCAATTTTGTTTTTATTCATTTTAGATTTTTCAATATCCATATTATTCAGTAAATATAATTTTTCATGATTCACATGCTTTTAAAGTATCATCACATAGACAAATGTACCAAGACTTACAAAAAAGTTGACGTTTTAACATCAATTTTGGCTCCTTGAGCATCCACACCCATAGTCATTGTTAGTGGTTGGGTTAAAAAACTAATCAAAAGATCCATCTAATTTATATTGATATAAATACCCCAATTTCTCTTCATACAAATAATTAAAACTATAACATTATCATACGTGTATGAAGTATTTGTTTTGTAGGACAATATTTTGATGTTCGTAGAATACTACCATAATACTACATATTCACATGCACATATGCATCTTAACATTTTTGTGATGTGTTTGTTGGATAATAAAAGATCTTAATTTCAAAAAATTCATTATGAGCCATTTAACATTGCATTGCATTGTATGTTCTTTAAAATTTATAAAAACAATTGTATGGGACAATATTTTTGAAACATTCTTGAGCAAACCATGACATTACCATTACCTCTATGTGCTTACTTATTTCTCACAAGCCTTAGGTTATGTTATCACACAAACTTCATTGACTCCACCTTAGTGAAAGAGACGAAATCAAAGTGACCTTATTATTGTTGATTTTAGCAAATTATTATTAACATACAAAAGTTGTAAAAAACAAAACAATGATATCAAAACTTAAAACAATAAATATAAAAAAATAATGATAAATATCTTGATCACCTTAAAGCTTTTACTTGTTTTGTCAACATTGTTCACACATATATTATAAGTTTATAGTTGGTGATAATGAAATCATTCACCCTAGATTTTGATGCCTTGAGGGTTGCTAACTTTTTTCCAAAAGGAAATAGGAGCAAACTAGGGAATAAAACAAAGTTAAGATGCAAAGAACTGTAGCAGATGAGTATATTTAGCTTCCATTACAATTTAAAAATTTACTCCATTGAAAAAAAATTAAAAATTAAAAATAATGATGCAATGAAAACTTTTAATGGAAGCCTCTAAACTTGTAATCTATAATTTCAAACTTTAGTATTCAAAATACATGGAAGGTTTAAAGGCTTTTGTAATTAGATGGATGAATCCTCCAAATGAGGTTCAACATAAAATTACATAATGATTCAATCAAAAAGTAAAAACTTAATAATAAACTAGTTGATTTTAAATTGGAACATAGTTTTGCTATAGTTGTAAAGTAACACATGGGATCATTGCAAAGACCTCATGAATGATATAGCTCAATGTCTGTGCTAGTTGTCACACTAGATGTGTTAGTGGGGAAAATGACCATGAAATGACCATGGCTTAATAACTCCTAAACAATGCCCCCCACACCCTAAGGCTCAAACCTTGTATGGGCTAAAAAACTATCACTAAATAAAGGAGCTAGGTTTTATGGATGAAATCATTTGAAGAAGAATACAGGATATTGAACTAAAATAGGGGCCTACATCCTAGACTATGTACTTGAGTTATGTTGACAATTTATATTTATGTGTTCAAATTTCATTACTTAAGTAGGTATGTAGAAATAGGTGGGTAAGTAGCCTTGTAGATAGATAGGTAGACTAGGTAGGTGGGTAGAAAAAGGAACCCTGCAAAATGAAGTTGATTTGACAATGTGGAGTTGGCGATTGGGCTATGTGAAGTTCACCATGTAGCACTTGAGATGTGGAGTTGACAATTTTGCACCTTGGACTGGAGACCTAGCATTTTGACAAAGTGAACTTGACAAATAAGAAATGGGAACTTGACAAAATAGCACAATTGTAAAAATAAACTAGACCTTATCATTTTGACAAAGTAAACTTGGCAAAATAAGTGACCATTTGGTATTCCATTCACACCATCAGGCTTCACCCTAGACATATTTTTCATTATTAGATCTTTTGCAACAAGCCTACAACTGCTTAGCATTCATCAGTTTTCAATTGTGTGTTCCTGATATTTGATGAATCTTTCTGTTAATTATGCACTATTTAATTCATGCGAACTGTGATTACTTGTGCCTTCTTTGTCATTTACTTGTTTTGTAACATGTTTCATTAGCATTGCATCAAAATCTAATTCTTGAGCGAAGACATGGAATGATTCCATGGTGAACACCTTCTTATCTTGTACATATTCAAGGCCACACATACAACAAATATGCACATACTCCAGCCATAAATCCAGAGACTTAGGCCAAACCCTAAAATGGGGCAATTGGATGAATGCTTTGAGTTGATCGGTGACAAAAGAGAATGAAATAGATCCATAGATATATCTTTTTTCTTATATGAATTTCATAAACATTTGTTTATTTTCTTTGTGGAAGTTTTATATTCATAAGTATCCAAACATATTTTTCTTTGCTGGTCAATTGAAGCATTTAGTATATATGAATCCTCGTATCCGGGGGGCTTTTGGAAGAAACATATTTAGTGACCTTGCCTTGTTCTTAACAAGCAGCAAAAAGCAATGGAGAGATGTCTAGACCATCCATGTGGATGTATTCATGGATGAACACTAGTTTGTCCTGAAATAAAGATGCTCCATATTGGATACTTAGATCAGCTGTCTCAGAGCCCATATTTTTTTCCTCTTAAACATGCATAAGTCTTTCTGATTTTCGCAAATTAGAAATACAAATCTGTTTTTAACAATTTATCCTGAGCATTTGTTTTGGTTGCGTACATACTTTGAAAGCCACTTACCTTTGGTATGAAGTTGTAGGTAACTTCATCTAACTAATTTCTCACTCTCTCCCAGGGTGTAAGGGATGCAAAAGTATTTTGATGGAATTGGTGTCAACATTATATGCTAATTGAATCACAGAGACCATCCATGCTACCAACAATATTACCATTAGTTTCTTATCTAGCCTGCATGGGCATGATCCCTTGTGACACTACAGCAACCATTACCAATAGCAATCAGGACCAAGCATAGAGAAGGGTAATCAATTCTGGTGCCTGGGAAGAAAATCCAGAATTTTACAAATTTAACTTAATTTGAAGCCATTTAAGCCACATATCCATACCAAAAATGTATGAGGAGCCCAACTGGATAAAAACACAATTTCTTCTAATTCCTTATACATTGAAGTTCCAACTCTTCAATTTGAGTACATTGAGGTTAGAAACCTCAATGTACTTTTTCACTCATTTTGGCTTGCATTGACACCATTTTGATTGGTCTTTGATCCATGAAGCTCTTGCAACAATACAGGCTCTAGTAAAAGATGACCAAAATTTTGAGATCCTAATCAGGAAAAAATGTCAATCTCTAAGCAATATGATCATGAGCAGAATGTGGCCTGATCAGAAACACCAGATTCATAGATGTGAGGCCTTGTTGAAGCCTGATGCTTTGTCCCCTTGATTGGGCATTGTATTTGAGCAACTAAGAAATGTATTACCCATGTACATTGCCATGAATGGCCAAAGGAGAAAATCCTGAGTTCATAGATCAGTGCTATATTTACCTCAGAATGCCTAAAGACTTTGAGAAAAAAACTCCTGGAGCAAGTATCAATCAAGCTGTCCAGCAAGCTAAAGTGTGTCACCAGGGCTTGTTCAAGAACTCAACGTTTAGAGTATTGAGGGGCCTTCCGTGCTTTAAGCAGACCATATTTCTTCCTCTCCACTTTTCGTGAATCTCGAGTGAGAAGCCCCTGTTTCTTAAGTGGATCACGGTTTGCCTGATTGGCCACAATCAGTGCCCGTGCTATTCCTAACAAGATAGCCTGAGCTTGAGCTGACAACCCACCCCCTTCTGTCCTCACTATGACGTCGTACTTGCTCTCATAACCTAGACTGGCTAGTGGATATTTCACATACTGAAGCCAAACAGGATTGCCCTGCAGATAATCCTGCACACCATCCAAACATATTAGGTTTTAGGGGTGCAATTCTCCACCTTTAAAGCTGCACCTCCTACCCCATTTGCAATCCATCAAATGTGTCGTTGCGGCACTTAACCAATCTCTGTATCTGATCTGTTTTCCTCAGCTTTAGGTTGGGATGGAACATGATCTCTAGATTTAACCCTGCTTGGTTTACTCTGTGGGGCAATCTTTCATCTCAGGGATGGCCTGTTCAGTCTTCGTTTCCTCTTCTATGCACATATCTAGTGACAGGCACATGTAATTCATCCCTCGAGTCAAAATGTGCTACTTCAAAAGCCATAGCCACGACCACAAACTCATGACCGCTTGCTCGAAGAGTGAGAGAGGCATCAACGAGAAGAAGGGGAGGGAAAAAAAAGAAAGATAACAAATCAAACAAAAGAACCTGTGCAGTCCGATTGTTGATGATGATCTGACCCGTGCCATCGATAAGAACCACACGCGCCACCGCCGTCTTACGCCTCCCAGTACCTATCAACCGCTGCGCCGCAAAACCCCCAGGCAACATTTGCCGTACCCACTGCTCCAAACTCCCTTCTCCCTCCTCCGTTATAGCTGGCGCAGCAGCAGCAGCAGAAGCCATAGCTAAACCCACAACAGACTGCGCCTTCCTCATTCTAAGAGGCGCATTCACAACAACACAGGGCCGAAGAGAAACACCACTCAAAAACGAGCGCTTGGCAACAGCAGCAGAGGAGGAAGTGAAGCAAGTCATGTTGGTCTCTTGAAGGGAGAGGGAAGCGAAAGGGACAGAGAGGGCCAGAGCGTGGCCGGCCATGGCGACTGCCACAATTCCAACAGCAAATGCTTTGAAACGGAGGCAAGAATCGAAAGATGGGCGAGAATCAAAGACGCATTGCGCGTGGGAGAGAAAGGGCGGAGAGGAAGCAAGCGGGTCGAAAACCCTCGGTTCTCTTTCCCCTTATTGTGGATAAGGCGCTTGCCAACCGGTTATAACTGGCGGATCTGAGGCTGCATATCAGCCTTTAAGTAACCGGATGATACAAGCTTTAGCTAATTGTCTTCTTGGTTTATGAAGATGGCACCTTATTATGCGGTGAAATAGGGCTACCTTAGCGTCCCAAGGATGGGACTTTACATGAAAGGTTCCACATCTTGGGCCTTTACTGGTTGTGAGGTGGCACTTTACACAATAGGTTTTCAAATCTTTGGGACCTTGGGGCTTTACCCTACACTTATCCTACATAAATCATCCAAATTTGAATCCATGGTAAGCATCAAGGCTCAAATCATGCAATAGACTTGTTCTTGGGAAAACAAACAAAAAAACACATGCACAACTCCTCTCCCTTCAACAATCCTCTCTCTCCAACATTTTTCTAGCTTGTTCAAATTAGAAAAAAACAAAAAGCAATCAAGGACACACACACAAAGTTGCTAGTAGTTGAATTGCAAAAGTCATTGTGATTTCTTCTTCTTTAGGCCAAGAGGTTGTTTGGAACTTCTTTTACTTCAAACTTCTAGCTCCAAAACACCAATCTCATGCATCAAACTCCAAGAGCACAATTCTCTTTCTCCATCACATTTGTGCAAATAGGAAAAAACTAAAACCAAAACCCAATCTCTATACATCAAATTTGCAAGGACCCATAAATCTTTCTTTCCATCACATTTGTGTAGAATGTAGACAAAACAATTCCAAAACCAATTTCTCATGCACTAGATTTTGAAAGACATAAATCCCTTTTTCTCCATGACATGTGTGCAAATGAAAAAAAACTTCCTTGCAAAGACAAGCCACCAAAAAGATCTTACAACCTAATTTGCACAACGCAACCCTTCTCATGTTTCTCATTAGATTTGCAAACCTTGGCATTGCCAATTTTAATCTCAAAAATACAAGCAAAAACCTTCATGTGCAAGAAACACGACATAATAGAAGTCTAGTCAAGCAAACATTTCAGAACTTGATCTCCAAATCTCATTTACAATCAAGCAAGTAGATTGGAGCAAAGTTTAAGAGTTGCGCAATAGTTGTTAATCTCACATTCCACCAAGAAGATTGGCAAAATGCACTTCACAAGATTGCAAAGACAAAATTTCAATTCTTCGAATTACAACCTAAATTTCAGATTCTTAGCTTTGGTAAATTACTTGAAAAAGTAGGGCTTCAGATTCCAAAAACAAATAAACACACACATAATTTTTTTCCCACAAACCTCCAAATAGAAACCAAAAATAAAGTAAATACACACTTAGTTTTTCACAAATTGTAATCAACACAAACACACAAAACACTTGTGGTTCCTTGCTCTTCAAACAACTAAATTTTTGATATACCAAATTGCAACTAGCAAAAAAACACACCAAATTTTCAGCAAACCTCCAATCGGTCTTCCGAATAACAAAGACCCAAACATGGCTACCCACAACAAGACTTTGCAAAACCCATGACACAATAGGAAAATTGGGCGACATAAGTTTGGGATGAAATTTGATTTTTCCTTCATTGTTTTCTCCTTTTAACTTAGTCTTGTCATTACTTGTTAGTATCATCATTAGTTTGGGCTGAACCCAAGGTTTTGGTCTTGAATTTTATTGAATTTATGGATAATTTTTAATATCTTCCTTAAATATTGTATATGAAATTACAAGCTTGGTAAGTTGATTTTAATTCTCATGATTTTGAACTGGCACAATCAACAAACCAACCACCTTTTGTCTCTTGCATCTATAATTCATCCCAATGTGAAGCTATTGTTAATGTCTCTTTCTTCTTCCTTTCCCCTTTTGCTAGGTGCTTTGGTTAATAAAGCTTGCCAAGGTTTCATCATATTGTCAATAATGTTAGGTCTATGAACAAATAATGTTCACTTATATCATGATTAGCCGTAACTAATCCCACAACCAATATTTTTTATCCATTACATTTCAAAATAATGTAAATTGATAATAACTATCCAAAAAACAACATACACTTTCGATAATTGACATTGATTAGAACATATCATGAATAAAACACCTAATTAGTTTGTAGATGAATCAATTCAATGGCGATCTATAATTCATCACATAATGGTTCTACCTTTTATGATAGGTTTAAGCAAAATATTAAAAACTAATGGAACCGAGTGACATGGTTAAGTAATTTAAGTGGAACGAATTTGATAGAAAAAGAAAATGTAAAAAGTACAAGTAAGAATTTGATTTGTCATTAATGTTTTTTAAAAATTGACCTAAAAAATTGTTCTTAGCGTATTTTCTTTTTTAAATGACCCAAATTTGTCAAATGGCTAGTTTTTAACCAATTTCAAATTTGGCAAGTTAAAAATGGATAACCCACTATTGTACCCTTGTTGATGATTAACATTTTTTTCAATAATTGATAAACATTGGTTTGTTCATTTTAAAGGAAACCAAGAAAAACTTGTTCATCCTCTCAAAACAACTTATGAAAATTTGAACAAAAACCTCAAATTTATAACCTTCGCAAAAAAATAAGATAGACAATCATATGGTCATTGAATCCATGTCATGGATCTTGAGAAACCTAAGGAAATAATGATCATAAAACCACTCCAAATAAATGGTCTTGGATTTTGAACAAGGCAAATTGCATCAACGTGAATTAAAATAACTTTATAATATGATTTTGTTCAATGCATTTAAAGAAAAAACAATTCTTGTATAATGTAATACCCTTTGGGTGTGACATTCCTTAAAATAAAGGGCCTAAGGAAAGTGCAATTGAACTTACAACCCCTCCCACCCTCCATGGTGTTATAAAACATTAGGTGAATCATGAATTAAACATTTGTAGATCATGAAATATCAATGTTTGTGTAAATCATGAGATGATTGCCTCTCCATGTGCAAAGGCACTTCATACATAATAGGTGTAAGGTGTTTAAAAGAAGTTATTTTACAACTACGATAGAATTTGTTTGCTTTCATGAAACACATGAAAAAGGGGTATTTTTTAATGCAATGAAATAACAAATATATATATATATATATTAAGATCAAAAATATTTATATTTACACAATTTAATTCTTGGAAACCTATTTACATTGAAATGAATTATAAAATTTATGTTCATTAAGTTGTATCTATATTTTTGCATATAATTTGAAAAAAATTGGATCTAATGTCCCTTGGGTAAGGTAGATTGTGTTTGCACCTAACATAGTGGAGGAATTATTCATGGATATGAAATGGTCTTTTCAAACACACGAAAAAAACAACATAATCCTACAATTATGGCAAACACTAAGAAAAAAACTCTAATAGTTGTTTTGTTCCATGGTAGATTAGGTGTTGTGAGGCATTGAGAAGGAAATCTTAATATCTTGTGCACCTTTGCATGAATCTCCACTTGTGCTTTGTCATACTTATGACCATTTCCTAGTTGGTAGTTGTAGTGGCACATGTTACAATACAAACAATGCTTTGATATAGTAACATTCATCAAAATAAATAGATGCAACAAGTTTATCATGGAACTCTCCACACTTGCAAACACATCTGCAATATGAAACATTTCATGCAAACAACAAGAGGACATTAAAATCCTCCCACCTATTTCAAGTTTGTTCCAAATTAAAGTGCAAATGACACTTTCTCTCACTTCCACTCCCAAAACGAAACAACATCATACACAAAATTCTCAACCTTAATTAGTGCACAAGTGTGAAATAAGCAAGAAAACAAATGAGAATGTCTTCACATGTGACCAAGATGATGTTTCCATCTGTCACCCACACATTTGTCCCAACAACTTTGAGCCAAAATTATATCCTTATAAGATTGCAATGGTGCATAGGGTTTTCCTGATAGGTAAAACCAACAAACAACACAAGTAATGTGCCAACCAAGGTTGCAAGATTTAAAATGTATGCAAATGTGTTAAGGTTTGTGAATCCCACAATATGATTGGAATTCATGTGTTAAAATATCTAAATTCTTGTTTAAAATTCCTTACACATGCAAAGAACATGCAACATTTGAATATTAATTCACTAAGGCAACATTTTAAAACAATCTAGAACATCAATTCAAAAAATATCATTGGCCACAATTTTTAACTTCACACCTAGGCACAAGATATGAGGCTGTTACAACATTTCTTGAAGAGAACCCTTCAAAAAAATTCATGGCTCTCATTCTAACAATCTCATTGATCACCTAAACTTTTTTTCATAGCTAGGTGCAAGCCTATTCCAAAGACCATGTATATTTGTGCATATTTTTTCACTCTAACCAATAGTGTTTGTATGCAGGTTGGGTTCAAAACAGACATGGTTTTACTTTGAATTTTGCTTCATAATCTTTGGGGCCTTTTTTTGAACTATGAAATTTTGCACAAAGGGAATTTTTAAAAAAGAAATTGGTTGCAAATTCCATATTTTGTTGGGGAGAAAATCATCAAATTTGACAAAAAGAAAAATCACCACATTGGGACTTGCATTTGGTTTAACATTTTTTCACATTTTGGAAAGGTTCTATAAAAACATGTGTCGTAGTACGTTTACCATTTCAACATAAATTAAATCATTTTTCATTTTGCTGAACTTTTGAAAAATTATTTATTACTTGTGCCATAAATTTGAATTTGAATTTGACCTTGCTTCATAGATAGATATGTGTTGTGATATTTTAGTGAGGGTGTTGTGTTGTCATATCTTATTGATTTGACCTGTTGATGACCCAAACAGCGAAAGAGCGAGAATGAGAGCATCAGCAGAGAGAGCAGAGGCTATGGAGGTGGTGGCCATTGTCATGATTGCTAAAAGAAAGACAAAAGCTTTCGACATAAAAGCAAGAATGCACACACTTCAATAACACATAGGGAAGAAGAAAAAGGGACAAAGAAAAGCAGAAAGCCACTGTTAGAGGGACATGCGCCTCAAGTAAAACACTAGTGATCCTAATTTTGAGAGGTGCACAAGGAAGGAGAAGGATGATCCTAGGAGCTTATGCACGATAGAAACAAAAACGTATTTGTTGGTTTGTGGTTGTTGTGTGGGAGTGCTCCAGAATGAAGGTGGCGATGGCTTACTACTTGCCTGCTTCTTTCTTGGTGGTCCTTCACAACTGTTCCTCCTACTGTTCTTTTGTCGTGTCCTCATACACTCTCTAATTTTTATTTATTTATATTTATTTTTAATTTATTTTAGTGGCTATAAAAGCATCTGGTACCTACGCATATCTTCTCTAATTCATCAAGCATAGTCACACAACATAAGCATAAACATAGTTGAACTCTTCTCTTATATCATCCCTTTTCTATGTTGTTATTTTATGTGTTGAAACTACAAGATGGAATACATGTATGCTGCAAGCCATATTATCGTATCCTCTTCGCTTGGAACATGAAACCTTTTCTCACCAAGAGTGTTTCTAAATGCAAAGGAGACAAGAAAACAAATAATTTGATCAAGAGCTCTGCCAATGCCCGAAAAAAATTTCCCATCTTGGCAATAACCTAATAGTCTTTCAATTGATCATAAACCTACTGCCTCTTCTTCTTGATTGGAAAGTTGATGTTTGTTATTGTCAATAACAAGATACAAACATACATATGAGCTTGTGAAGAGTGAAGCTCTTCTCGAAAATTTTGATTCTCACTCATTAGTTCTCTTGCTACCAGTTTGTTAAATTGTAGTTAGACTACTAGTCCTTTATTCTTCCTTTGAATCCTTTGAAGTTTAAGGTTTAAGGTTTGAAAAACCCCACGATGGCATTCGATGCTACATCGTTATTATGTCCTTTCACTGTAGTGTTGGACATTTTCGCGTTGAAGAAGGACACTGCCAAGTAGTACTAAAACAACGCCAGGCTCAACGTCCCAGATAATGCATCCATGGCACTAAAACAACGCAAGGCTCAACGTCCCAGATAATGCATCCATGGCAATCTACCAGGTAGCCTTGCCCGGGCATTGGTTGGTGATGGGCTTCAAGATTAACAATTCACCTGTTGATGTGCGGCTATCCAAGATGGAAGCAGCCATTGAGAACATTGTGTCTCTCACAACCGCTGGCAACCTTGTGGTCAACCAATTGACGAAGCGTGAGGTAGCCATGGCTATCATAGCCAAGGTTATGTCTATATAGGAGCCCAAGTGGACCACAATGATGGCCAAGAATGTGCGCCAAGTGGTTAGCCAGATTGTGGAAACCTTGGCCGATGTGCCCAAACAAGAAGAGCGTGAGCTCAACTTGTGCCTCATGGGCTTTGAGGCCAAGGAGGGCGAGACCGAAAAAGAGCTAATGCAGCGATTCAACATAGAGCTACAACAGGGCTAGATAAAGTTGTGCGCCAAGGTCGTCGTCACCACGCGGTAGTGGTTTGCCATTATGCGAGCCTCTGCCTTAACGGCGGGCGTGCGCCCTAATGCAGTGCTACTCAAGTTTGCAACGAACGAAGACCACCAAGTTGCGCTATGGGGCCGCAAAGGCTTAATAGGGACCAAGTTGGGCCTGGATGAGGACCTCATGCCTGCACAGCAAGCACGTAAATTGGAGTTGTGGTCGCTATTCAAAGAGGCCAAGGCGGCGAGCAAACACGCATTTTGGCACACAACCGAACTTTTCATTGACAACACTTAGATTTGCCCGCCCTCCTTTGTTTAGGGGCATGGGGACCAGAAAGACCTATGTGTGGTATTATGGAACAAGCATGGGGGTGGTGTAAATAAACTGGAAATAAAGGTGTAAATACTAGAGCTATTTTAGGGTGCTGACCTCATTTTACTAACTGAAACTTAACACTTCTTAGGCCAACATCTGCCACACATTGAAGGGTTTGACTCACTTGTGGTAACGTGCACTGTGTAGTTCAAAACAACAAAAGCGATAAAACATAACGAAGGAGTTATTGCTTATTTTCGCAACCACCTCAGCCCAAACCTGTCACAGTGGAAGGAAGGAAGCCATGATTCCTATCTATGGTTATGGGTCAATAGGGGTGCTGCCCCTGACTTGTTTGTATGCATGGTGTACGTTGCCCTTATTGGTTCCAAACACAAGAGTGAATCCTTGTTCCAAAACCTGACAACAAATATTATTGAAGTTCAAACTTTAAGGGGCATAATACTATTGGGAGGGGATTTTAATGTGCGTATTGCAATGCTACTAGACACCATTGACACTAATGACCTTTGTGAATTGTTACAAACGCCTGAGCTCATTAAGACTAAATAACCAGGTGCTATGGCTAAACGCCAAAATCACAATGATAGTGTTGGCGGCTAGGGTCACAAGTTCTTAGACCTATGTTGTGACGTTGGGCTGCTCATCCTCAATGGTCGAATGCTTGGTGACGAATCAGGGGAGTTCACTTGCTTAACAAATGGGGGGCGTAACAATTTCGATTATATTGTTGGCTCACCTGTAGTTTGGCAAGTTGTTACACACTTTGAGGTGATAATAGATGACACCCACTACAATGCGGTGGGAGGAGACTTTGACCACAAGCTATTGTGCCTACGGTTGAACATTGATTATAACTTTGTTGAACCACAACATATGGTTGAAAAAAAATAATTCTTGCCTAGGTTCAAATATGATAAATCAAAAGTTGAAGAATATTAGCTTGCCCTAAGAGCGAATGTTGGAAACCTGTGGGTTATTGACTCGAGGGGTAGTTGAGTTAGTTGACATGTTGCAACAATGCGTGGGTGCTACAGTAGAATCTACTTTTGGCAATAAGCCTTTGGGAGGGAGCTACAGAAAGAAACACTGCCATAAAACCTAGATTGACACCAATTATTGTACAACAAAACATGAACTAAGGCTTTGGTTGAAAGCCAACCCCAATTCGCATGTTGTTAAACATCAAGAAAGTAAATTTAAAAATTTATTAAAAAGGAAAATATTTTTTTGGGAAACTACAAGAGCTCAACATATGTGTGTGCTTGCCAAGGTGGATGCACTTTCATTCTGGAAAAAAGTACCGGCCAAAGGCACTCGTCATGGACAAGATTAGTGCAATTGTGCTTCTGGAAAGCTTCCACGGGCTAGTTGGCAAGTCTCCGCCACCTTATGGCTACAGGCTGATCATTCGGCTCAGGTGACATAACCTCTGCCTAACCACACCCTGAACATAGATATCACACTTGTTGAGCTACTTCAAACATTGAAAAAACTACAAAGGAACAAGGTTGCTGGTTTGGATGGTATGAAAGCTAAGTTCATTTTGGATGTAAAAGAGCTATTACACATGCCACTATTGACAACGTTCAATTGCTTTCTAACAAAGGGCTTTCCAAAAACCCTTTCCATTGGAGTGGTCCATGCACTTTTTAAAGGGGGTAATGCTTCCGAACTTAACAACTACAGGGGGATAACAATTGGGCTTATCTTAGAAAAGTTGTTCGTTATGATTTTGGACAAAAGGCTGAGTGAGTGGGCTGAACAACATGGGTTGCATGCCAAGGGTCAAGTTGGGTTTCGCAAAGATTACCGCACTATTGACTAACTCTTCATATTGCGGACTTTGATAAAACAAAGCAAGGCAAAAAAAAAAACCACTCTATTGTTGCTTTGTGGATTTCAAAAAGGTGTTTGATATTGTGCCGTGTGAAATGTTATGGCAGATGTTGGTTGGCCTTAGGGTGGAAGGACATTTCTTACGATGCCTGCAAGCAATGTATGCCAAGGATACCATATGCATCAATCACCCAAACGAGGGTGTCACCTCTAGTTTCAAGTGCCAGCAAGGTGTGAAGCAAGGCTATCCTCTCAGCCCCTTATTGTTTGGGCTATATTTGGATGCCCTTGAAGGGCGCTTGGACGGTAGAAAATGCAATGCATCGGCCTTAACAGATTTGCATGTATGGCTGCTTCTTTTTACAAATGACCTTGCTCTAATGTCAGAGTCAAAAGTGGGACTGTAGCAATAGTTAGACACACTCCATTAGTTGTGTGTTGAATGTGGGTTTAAGGTGAATGTGAAAAAAACAAAAGTCATGGTGTTCAATTATGCTAACCCATGCCAAGAGTTTATGTTTGAAGGTGACACTATTGAGTGTGTGCAGACCTTCAAATACCTAGGGATCTTGTTCGAAACCACCTCGAACTTGGACAGTGCAGTGGAGTGTTTAGCAGATGTCAACAGGCGTTCATTATTTGCACTAAACCGTCGCTGTGTGGAACTACATATTATGGGCGTTAAGATATGTTGTGACCTCTTCAACACGCTAGTGCATTCCATAGCAAATTATGCTTGTGAAGTTTGGGTGGATTCCAAGAAAATAGAAGTTATTGAAATAGTGTACCAAGGGTTCCTCAAGTCCCTGCTCGAGGCGTGAAAAACAACTAGCACGTCCATCGTGCTGGCAAAATTTGGCAAGTTCCCCTTTGAACACTTTGCATGGGGACAATTGTTGTTGTACTATAACCATGTGAACACGTTCACTAAATATCGCATCTTAGGAAAGGCATGGGAAGCCTAGCTCACTTTGCTTGCTACGGGAAAGAAATGTTGGGCTGGATCTGTGAAAAAAGGCTATTCAAGAATCAGCCCCAAAAGGTGGCAGGTTTTTTGCCTTCGGTTCAATCCTTGCTGGAAACGGCGCCTCAGCCTATAATAGCCCGTGCACTATAGGCAGGGGCTACTCAACTACCATTAGGAATGGCTCTTAGGACAACGCACATACAGCCAACCCATCTAACAGGGGTGAAAGGCTAGGCGGAAAACCAAGTACTTTGGTGCAACACGCACAACGTACGGGTGGGAGATCGGATGGCTGAACTAGCCACGCTACAACTAATGTAGCCTGGTGCTAGATCTGCAATAGGAGGTCTAACCAACCAAGAGGCTAGGGGCCCACTCTCCCCAAGTTTTCCCCACACAATGTTGAGTGTAAAAAAGGTGAAAGATAATATGCAACAAACTTTCATTGAAAAACTTTTTACCACTGTGAGATTAGGACCAGCGTGCAGACAAGATACTTGCACTTCAAGGGTATGTCATATGAAAGCGAAAACTACTTGTGTGACATCAGCTGTGTTCAATTGCGGAAAGTTCTGGCTCGACTTTAGTGTGGCAACACATAGCTTGAAGTTGTGTTAGGTGCATGGAAAGGTGTGCCACATGTAGAGAGGCTTTATCGGGGCTGCGACTTGGGGAAGGTTGAAGATGAAGAACACTTGCTCCTTATCTATCTAAATACATAGAAAGTTAGGGAACGCTTTTATTCAGCCCTACCCTTCACCCACTGACGCGCTCCCAAGTCACGGGGTGAGACCAAGTTGAAGGTCTCCCAAAGTCAAGTTGCGGAATCAAGACTTGGTAGCACGCTCCCGGCTTCCAACTCTAGAAAGGGGTAGAGGGTCGAGTTGGGAGCCCCGGGATTAGACTAGGAAGAGATCAAGCTTTTAGATTACACGAACCTGCATCACAAACCAACACGAGTTGGTTAGAATCCATTCTGGGTCCTTTTGGTGTAGGAACAAGCCACGGGCACTCGGACTCACTTGGACACACCACAACCCGGGCTCGGGAGTATGCCACCACCATACTCCCTATAGTATACTCTGCGCCACATTTCGGGGGCTACATCCAAATGGCACAAATTCCCGGGACTCCCGAAATGGAGTCCCGAAGTTGTCCCGAAAT
>Ga0209208_10002890_pt1 | contig 24667 bp, 16 predicted proteins | sample S1TSphfallax_3_FD_187694 | JGI IMG/M metagenome (GOLD analysis project Ga0209208, IMG submission 187694) | Host-associated microbial communities from peat moss isolated from Minnesota, USA - S1T2_Fd - Sphagnum fallax MG (SPAdes) (version 2) | ecosystem: Host-associated > Plants > Peat moss >...
CAGGATGCTAATGGGCGACGATGGGAAAGGTCTCGCAGGGATCTACAGATATACTATGTTCCTCCTGATTGAGCTGAGGGACTCAACTTTTTCAAAAGGGGAGAGGTTACATATGTAGCCGGACAATGGGTGACCGTGCACAAAACTCTCTGGCCCTGTGAACTCAAGAGCTGTTCTGCCGCCTAAGTTGATTAGTGACAGCGAATCTCGGTTCCATTAGTGCAAGGGGAGATTTTGTTTGCATGGGATGCTTGGGTGTTTGTGTTCTGGCAGGGAATTGGGAAGGATGGTGGCGGATCTATGAGGATATGCGGCGCCTCATTGATGAGTGATGGGGGGAAATGATCTAGGTGAAGAATGTGAGGACGAAGAAAGCTTCGGGAGGAAGCCAGGAACGGGAGGAAAGGAGATAAGTAGGAGAGGAAGCAGTTTTTGGAGGACAAAAAGTAGTGAGTAAAAGGCAAGATAGACAGAAGCTTAGGGAGCATCTTTGAGTCGGATTGCTAGTTTTCTCTTCCGCTACGATTAGCAACTGACATGTTCTAGCTTCTGATTTAAGAGTAGTTGAACAGATTAAATGATGGCAAGGGTCTGGAAGCTTGTGCTGTCGGAGTGTTTTCTGTGAAATAAAAGACAAGAAGTTGAGTTTGTGAAGTCTCTTGGTGTTAGTTCGTGGTGTCTGGCTATGCCGATGCACTGCAGAAGTTTTAATCTGAAGTCACGAGCCTAATTGTTTGTTGTGTTATGGGCATGAGGTTCGTACTCTCCATCTGTGTGATCGCAAGTTGCATTGTGTGGTCCTGCACAGCAGCCCTCGAGTTGTAGCAAGTCAGGGAAGTAGTAGACAGGCTAGGCCTCTGAGAGGACATAACAGGGTCCTAAAGGGGGGGTCAGACAGGGTGCCTGGAAGCATTCTGGGTGTTCCTCCTTTTTTGGTTACAGTAGTGACATACGAAATACGAGTATTTTTCGAAGGTGCTCAAAAAGAAGTATTTTCAAGTATTTTTAAAAAAACATTATAATGATACAAAGGCTTGAAAATTGGCCTTTGTATCAAGTATTTTCAAGTATTTTTAAAAAAGCCCAAAAAAACGTATAATACGCATATGTTTGAATCAAATTGAGCGTATGTCACTACTATGAAAAAAATCAACCTTTTGTAATTCAAAGTAGCTCTTAATAAATAAAAATTTCACACAAAAATACAAAAACCTCATATTAAACATGGGTTAACAAATTAGTCAAGAGATAACATCTTTTGTTCTTTGTAAATTAAAAAAAAATCCAACTTCTTGATAAATTTCCCAAGATTAACATTAGATGCCCATAATGTAGCTTCATCATTGACAACCTTGACCCGATGATATTTGGCATCAATAAAAATATTAAATAAAACTATAAAAATAATACCTAATTCAAGTTAATAATGCAAAGATTTTGCCTTTGTTGAATCAACTTGCCAATACCTTTGATCAATGACTAGATGTTGCATTATAATAAAGCACAATTAGTATCAAACCTAGTGAACAACATAAAACAACCAAACCACATAATAAAAAAACATGAATATAAGAAAAAAAAATTAAATTAAAAATTTAAATAAATATAGAAACAAAATTCAAAAAGTTGGATCAATGTACACAAGCCCCATGACAAAATCTTATTGTTAAGACAAATCAACAATAAATTGTTTTTGTTTCATAACCTTGGAGCTTGCACCATTCATCAAAGGCATTTTTAGCCTACACCTTAATGTGTTTATTAGTCACATTTGTTAACATTGTCCAACTTTGTTTCATCAAAATCAAGAAATTGAGACTTGCAAAATATTTCATTAGGATTTCCAAATAATCAAAATCATCAACATTCAAGGAAATTGCAAGATTGTAAAAGTCTAAAAATAATATTATCATTTGTTTCAAAAAGTTAAGGAGATTGAAAAAACTCAAGTAGTTGTATGTAAATATTAGATCCATCGTTATGGTCTAGACCATAAAATCCCGAAACTTCCAAAATAAAAAGAAGGTATAGATGTTGTAATAATAGGAGTTGTGTATGATGTAAACCTTGAGTTAGAAGGTGCAAGCAAGATATTTTGTACATATTTGTTACCTTGTTTTCTATTTGAAAACATGAAAAAAATAGTTTTAAAAGTTTTTAACCCTCTTCTAGCATTTCCAAAGAAATGAAGCTTTTAATTGCTTTATGGGCATCTTTAGCCACCTTTTAGCTTTTCAAAGCGATTTGTGTCATATCATTTGGACTTGGAAAAGTACCCCAAAAGTATCCCCAATAATTACATCATTTTTTAAGGGTTAGGGATGATTTTTTGCTATGAAAACAAACTTCATTAACCAAAAAAATAATATTAGAATGTTCATCACATCATTTTGAGGTGCTTTAAAAAACACAAAATACTTGCAAAAGCATTTAACCTACTTTCAAATACTTGGACTTTATTTTTCAAATTGCCACAAATTTTAAGTCAAATTCAAGTACTTGCAAATAGTTTAAAAAACATGATTATAACAATTTACCTTTTGAAATCCATGCAAACAAGAGTCAAAAAAATAATGTACCCAATTTTATTTTTATTATTCCCATAAAATCATTTACTTGTTAATCCTTTTATTTAGGAACCCCATTATTTTTTTGCTTACATTACTTTTTGTGTATAGTTTACTATGCTTTCACCTTAAAAAGCTCAAAAGGCATTGATGGTGTAAACCCTAATCCATAAGCTTTAGCATGAATTAATTGGCTAAGTTGAGTAGGGCTAAAATTGGAAAAACCTTCAAAAAAATCATCAACAAAATATTTTAAACACTTTTTACAAAATTATTAAAGGTGGAAATCTTCTAGCCTAACTAGTTTAGTGGGCATCCTATTATTTATTTAATTACTAGTGGTAGATGCTATCTATCATCTCCTAGTTTATTAAAGGATGAAGCTATTCTGGTTAGTTAATTTCATGTGAATGAAAGATTGGTTTGTGGTTAACCTAATCAACTAGGGGATTTTTGGGGAAGGATTAAGATAAAGGCTTATTTTCTAGGGAAACATGTGGACCATATGTGGATTATTTAAAAGGAGGGAATCATCATTCTTGAAGTAGCATGGTTGAAGTGGAATAGTAGGAGATATGGGATTCCAAGATTTTGGGAGAGTTTGGTAGGACTATGTTGTACTTCATTATATAGGATTATATGGAGAATGAAGGTCATGGACCTTGAGTGTATACTTTTATTTTCTTTATTTTTGCATTGACTTGAATGTGTGAGTGGAAGTTCAACTTTCCATAAATATTGCAACTTTTTCTATTTTCTATATATTACATGTTTTTTATTCTTAGTTTCACTTGGAATAGCATTTTGGAGCTCCTAGAGTATGATGGTGGCTGTAGTAGAAGGTATTTAAAGTTATGGCAAAAGATAGTTGTTGGAAGACAAGATGCATAATTGGGGAAGGTAACATGAAAGAGCTATTGCTTTGTAACTTGAAGTATTTTCTTCAGGATTGGAAAGGTGACCTTCGAGTCATTCAATTTCTTTGGGAACTTTACTATGTTTATGTTTTCACATATTGTAATTTATAAAGATTCGTGGTCTTTGCCCACTTTCTCTGAGTTAAATTATGGAAAAGCTATTTTTTTGGTTGTGGGATCAGAGGGAAAAAAACATGTTCTATGATTTGTATTTTCTCCCTTTAGAGCCATACTAAGAAAAAAAGGAAAATAGTGACAATGAATTCACTAGTGTAGGTAGGATGACTATAGGATTGTCCTCCCATATTCCAACCCAAAATATATTATTTCAACCTTTTTTTTGTGTGTGTCTTTTCATACCTTGATTTCATATAGGTATTGTTTTGTATTTCAAAAACTTTTGGTTTGCAAAGATTTATTTTTTTCTTCTATATTTTAACAAAAGAACATATGTCAATAAGTTGATGTGCAAGCATTAAACCTAGTGGTCCTTTGCAATCAACTTTGTATTTTGTGATTGGAAATTTGTAATATAAGCAGAATGTTTAATCTAGGATCCAAAAAAGAAAATTGTATACAAATTAGGTCAAGTTTGAGAGCCAAACTTTGGATTGTTCATGAAATTGAAATTTATGAAATTAAAGACATTTGAATTTGAAGTAATTTTTGTCAATGAAAATTCAGCAAAAATCCAAAATATATAAAGAAAAATTGGATTATAGATTATGTTTACACTTTCAACTAGCAACGCTTGGGCCATAATACTCTTCATATCATTGGAGTGTTCTTGATGGCAGGGGTGCAATAGCTTGGTTTCATAATGTTTTGCATTATATTGTAGAAGTTATTGAATATTGAATGATTTTTTCACTGAAAATTAAAAATAAAATAAAAACTGCAAATTCTAAAGGAATTGGGGTGTGCCTTTAGTATTATTAGAAAGATATTAAATTTAAAGATTTAATGGAATTTGTTTCATAAGTCTTGAATTTAAGATGTGGGAGACATTGAAAATTGAAATATTTTTGTCACTAAAAATTCAACAAAAATCCAAAATGTCAAGGGAAATTCGATTTTAAAGAGTCTAGATGTAACGCCAAAAGAATAGGGAGTAAAATATAACACATCCTCATCATATCAATAAGCATTGAGAACGTAATATAAAATAATAAATGACTTGAATTGCTCATCAACAAGATTATTAGCTTCCCTTGAATGTCTTATAATTTTGATTTCTAAGGCACAATTAATGATTAGATTGTTCCAAGTTCACTCTCATGAGCTATCATTGTTTTCAATTATAATTCTATGAAACAAGATTTCAATCCCATAACAAATTGCATGTTCTAACCATAATTTCCAATTTTGCCAACTTAACATAGGGTAATGAACAACAACATAAAACCCACCCAAAATAGATAGATTAGCATTCTGACAACACCACCAACTACTCACATTTGCTTACAATGTAATAGAAGCTTTTACAAGAAATAATAAATCTCGCTCCTTCACACCACACAGAAACTCAAAACACACTCAAATATACCAAACCCTAATATACGAAATCACACAAACAAGCTTCATCATGTCCATGTGCCTCTATATTGTAATATTTTAGCAGACCTTTGACGAACAGTCCTAAATTCCTTGCATAGCAGAATAATCAATAAAGAAGTGAATAATCAATAAAGAACCACTTGTCAAGAGCATTTATCTCTTCAACAAGACACATGATTTTCTCCACATCTATATTGCCAACTTCAAAGATCTAGACAAAAAGAGCTTAGTTGAATTAGGACCCTTTTTAAGAAGTCGAACGCACGCGCTTCACAACAAGTTTCAAAACATCAAACGATATTTTGTAACATTAGAGATCAATAGAGCCATGGCAAAACCATCACCAAATCCAAGCACTTATCAAATTCGGCAAACAAACAAGCTTGAGCTTATCCCAAGTACTTTGCCCATCATAACTGAGCATCGTCGCACATAACCACCCAACACCTCTATTGAATGATGAAAGACAAAAAGTGGCAAACACCTTTGACACAGATGAGGTAGACAGTTCACACACACAGCGACCACCTCAGCCCTTAATCCATGTCACACAGACTCTGTTCGCACTTGGGCCGGCGGCACAAGCCACACTAGAGTATAACACTCTAGGAAAGAATTACATCGATGGTAGGCCCTGTGCCTGCTTTAAGGGACGTCTAGAAAAAAGTGACCTCAAACGTTTCTTTATATTTTGTCCCCACGATGTCCCATCCATTCCTAAGGTACCAACTTTATACAGAACACATACAGTGACAAGGCCTGCAACGGCCACGGCCACAGGCCACAAGAAAGGTGCAACGCACACAGCACCCTTCATGATACTAGTGGCTATAATAAAGGCCTTCGATGAGACAAGATGAAGGAAAGAATGGGTTATCAGTGGAGCATGGACAGCTTGAGTTGCTAAAATCGTGTGTACACCACCAGGTATCAGGGGAACATGGTGCACTGGAACTAGTGAGTTCATGGCGTGCACAGCATGGAGTAACTGTGGACCATGAGCTTGAGCTGCTGTATACGCGTGTAGACCATTTTGTACATCAGCTGGAGTAATGGGAATTCCAGCACAACGTAGAGTTCTATAGATAGTAGCAACCTGTGTAGCCAAAGTAGGAGCTACGAGAGCGGCCCCGGCAGCGGCGCCGCTAACGCCGACGCCAATAAAGGTGGAAAGTGGAACTTCCACCTTTACACCCGTGCCAACAATGGATTTGACGGAACCCAATACCTTGTCTGGCATGACAGGGGGGGCATTATTGAGAAAGCTTGCAAGATAGCTCCTCCTCTCTGGACTGAGAGAGGGCGTCTCTGAAAACTTTCTGATCACCTGCTTGAAAGTTGCGTCGGCGTACCTCCAGATTTGTCGCTCATGAGGTTGTAGTCAGGACTCGGCTCTTTCAAAATGGCCAGCAAATCCTCCATCCGGATCTTCCCGCAATCTTCCAGGTTCTTGCATCCGTACTTCATCTCGACATCTTTGTCCCAGCATAATGGTCGTGTCACGGAGATTCCGGAGTCGAACTTCTCTGCTTTGATCCTGAATGCGTCGCTGTCTTCGAATCTTACGCGAAACCCAACGAAATCGTGCAAGATTATACCGCTTCCATTCTTGCAGCGCTCTCTGTAATGCCCTGTTTCGAGTACAGTGATGGTCTCGTTACGCAGGTCATTCAAGATTCCGTCGACCTCACAATCGCCGATTTTCACAGCACAAGAAACCGACAATTTTTCGCAGCTAGTGGACTGAGCGGATCCCATGTTGCGTACACACCTGTAGAGTAGTATGGATGCAGCTGTTGTCGTTGCACTAAGAGGGGCTGGACGCTGCAAGCAAGAAAATCACAGAACGGACGAAACCCTTTTGAGATCTCTAAAAACCAAGAGAAGTGTTCCTGGGAACGCTTGGCATGCTGTGAGACAAATATCTCATAGCCGGCCAAACATATCCTCACAGCTTGTGCAGACCAGACTCTCGATCGTAACGACCAAGCGAAAAGAAAATTTCTAATTTAGAAACACAGAAACTTGAATCCAGGGGCTGTGACAATTTGCTCCTGATAATTTTTTGAAAAGGGAAAAAAATAAAATCAGGACTTAAGCCTAGAAAGAGCTTGAAAATCTAACGATGAAGTGATGAAGTGACCGTGCAGAAAGGGCAGGCGAGTTATGTGCTCTGCTAGCGTGTGTTGAAAGAGAGCTTGAGAGCGACCAAAGTAGTTTTAGGTTCAACTTTGGTTCTTTTAAATAGGGCCCATCCATGAGTGCATGCTGAGCCTTCTCATGTAAACAAATCCTTTATGTTGGCATAGAGTGGTGTTTAATGATCACTGTCCCTGGCAAAGTAATTGAAAGACTGTGGTCACCATTTTCAACCTGGACAAAGAACATCTCCACCACAAACCATAAGCATAGGAAAAAAGGAAGTGTCATAGGAAAAAAGGCCAAGAACCAAAAACAAAAAAAACCTGGACAAAGAGCATCTCCACCACAAACCATAAGCATAGGAAAGTGAGCCTCATAAATACTACACCAACCTTGGTACCTTATTTATTATCCTCTATTGACATAACTACCCAAATAATTAGTTATCCTATTGTACTAGCTACTGTATTAACCACCTACCCTACTAACCTAGCTAACCTATTAATTACATACCCTATTAACTTAACTATTGTACTAACTACCTACCCTATTGACCTAGCTGTCGTACATACACAACTACCTTATTGACATAAGTATTTTACAAACCTAGTCACCTTGAAAAGGTAACTTGTTTCTTATGTACTAACTTGCCTATCCACCTAGCTACCTATCTATCTTTGCTTTTTACATAGCCAAATACCTAATTAATTACCTATTCATTTTTTTCCACCCCCACCTCCACGCCCCCCCCTCAATCCTACCTATCAACTTATTCAGCTTCGCCCTAGTTCATGGATGATGAACATAGGTCCCCATATGTAAATATTAAAAATAATTTATAGTGGAAACAATGCCATAATTGTACTCATTTTGGTTTAATTAATGCATGTTTTATTAAATTTTTTTTACCTAATTTATTATTGAATGGACATTATAATACATCTTTTCATGTAATTATTATAAGTATGTACTATTGGATTATGGTTTAAGTTTAGGGTTGGGACACATAAATTAATTAATAAGTTTTTCATAAATGTATAATAATTAACCTAAAGTAGGCTAAATTTGGGGGGAAATTTTTAGGGTTTAAACATATGTGAAGTAATACAATTGCATTCTATATCTTCTTCAAAGAGAGTGGAAAAATTAGGTTGGACATATCACACAAAGGTAAAAGACATATCTTTTCTTTTGGTTTTGTATGAAATTTATTTGATTGTTATTAAATATTAAAGTATTTTCTTTCGGTCAATAAATATTTATAGTTTAAAACCTTTAAATTTTGGTTTCTAATTTTTTTCCTACTTTCTTTTAAATTTGTTTATTTTGCATTATATAATTTGTATAGTTTTTTGGGTTTAAGGCATATATCTGAACTTTTTTTTGTTAGGGTTGTAATAAGGCTTATGGCAAAATATCATTTGGATTTCTAAAGTTATGCTTTATAATTTAGTGTATAGGGATTTGGTTCATATATTTCAAAGCTTAAAGTTTATATTTTAAACTTTGCTCATTGTATTGGTTTTTTATCTTATCACTTGTTTCTATACCATAATTATGAATCTCCTTTGTTTCCATATGTTCCATAATTGTTAGAGTTTAATATTTTCTAACCCACTTTTGTATGAGTTATTATCTTTTAAGTTTGCATTTTCAATTGAGACTATAAACTTTGGTGGAATTTTGTCATCTTTTATTCCTAAAGGTATGCATTTGTCGCTTATTATTTCTTTTGTTTTTTGTTTATATTTTCACAATTCAACCTCTTTGCATTTCCTAGTTATTGGATATAGAAAGGGCATCAAGTTTCATTAAATATACAACCATAAATAAAGGTTTTATACCTTTACACGGATATTTCAAATTCAATATCTCTTTGTAGTTTGATTTTTTCATACCCATATGCGAATAATGCATTGACTCCCCATAACCAGCATGGGTTTTATGGCCCAAGGCAAGTATTGCATTTTGCACCTCTCAAACAGTGTGCATTAATTATCATTATGTGGGTATTGTTACATGGGGTTTTTAGACATTGTGGGTTTAAGGTAAAATCCAAGTATTGCATATGTGAACATTTTCAATGATGGAAGGTTTAATAGCTCAATGTGGGTATTACCAAAGTTTGTTTTAGTATATGGGTTCATAATGCCATGTATGTATTGCACTTTGGTTTTTTGTTCAATGACGAATGTTTATAGAATTATAAATTATCTTGGTGCAAGAATTTGTTTTACTTCTTTCAATCATGGGAAGGGTTCCAAAGTCCCATTCCATTCATGTCCAAAACCCCACCAAATCCCCTTTCTCAAACAAAGATTTGGTGTGGAGGTCCACAATACGCCATGGAGGGCAAAATAAAGTGACCATTCAATTTGCTTATGTTCCATATGCTCGAATCTCGGAATGAATAAGTAACTAAAGCTTGTCCCTTGTCCTAGTCCCATCCCGAAACTTCAACATGCCCCTCTACCCCTTTTAGTGTTAAAAACTGGGAGTGTGCCTCAAGTTCCAAACAATTCTGTTGTTTGCTTGACTTGGACCCAACTTGGGTCTAATAAGGAACTTGAGAGCATGTCAGGGCACATCCTTTAATGTACATAGACAAAAAACATAACTTGTAAGACATTATCAATAATGAGCAAGGTACAAATGATCCTACTTATAGACTCATGAGCATTATTTATGGAAGGCACGATAATTAATTGCCAAGGTACTTAACTATTTATAATCCTAAACTATCACACCAAAAGGCATTATAACTATTTGGTAGGGTACTTAATTAATTACAAACCTAAATTATCCCACTTAGAAGGCACTCCAACCACTTGGCAAGGTACATAATTACATACAAACCTAAAATGTCCCATTTAGAAGGCACTAGAACTATTGGGGATGGTACTTGTCCCATTTATAAAATGGTTTCCCACTTGAAAGATTTCAAAATTACTAGACAATGTTATTTTTCAACTTACGAACCTATTTGTCTTACTTAAAAGACAGTAGGACTACTAGTAAGACTATTTGGCATACTTGCAAGTTTACTACCCACTTCAAACACACTTGAATTAATCAGTAGGGTATTTGACATGCTTTCAATACCTACTGCCCCAATTAGAAGGCACTAGACCTACTAGGTAGGGCACTTGTCTTTCTTGGAAAAGTTTTGTGCCACTTGAAACACATGAAAAATACTAGGAAAGGAACTTGTCATACTTACAGATATGTTGTTCCACTTGGAAGACACTTTTCCTTGTTCAAATGTTAATTCCTATACTTGGCGGTCACAAAAACCACTTGCACAACATTTAATGTCCACTTTTCTACTAAGCTATAAACTTGCAATTGAAAAGGAAATGATATGGAAAAACTTACAATTTGTGGAGTCATTGGGTTGAATGTCACATTTGGCAAACTTTGTGAAATTTGGATTGGACCAGTTCAATGACATGCTCACTTGCTAGAATCCCATGGTTGTACACCAATTTTGTATCCAAGGCTTCCTACAAATGGCACTAGCAAAAACAATGGCTTTTGTTCTCCATATATATAGCCATGCAAATGAAGTGGTAAGTGTAACCACATGATGCAACAACAATACTCTTGCATGCATAATAGAACCCACAAATTAAACAATTTGTGACAAGCACCAACTTCGGATTTCCTACAGGAGGAGTAAGAGGATTTTCAATGGGAAAGGGAGTGGTAATCATTCCATTTCCATAGGTCATGAGTTGGATTTGATGGACCAATCCATCAATCCATACATTGCTAATGCCTAATCTATGATCCAAGGTTTGAAGCTCCAATTTTGACTCTTGGAACTGTTCAAAAATCTCTAAAAGCTTTTACTTTCCCTCCTCCACATTGTCAACCAACAAATCCACTACATACTTTAAATTGTTGGCTTTTATTTCAACCCCTTATGGCTCATCAATTGAAGTAAAAAGAGAATGGCTTGCACCATCAATAATGCTTTGACACAAACTTAAATTTGATGCCAAAAGTGCTTTGCTTTTTTTAACTTGAACCATTTGCTTTGATGATTATAGCAATAATTATAAAGGCTCCATTTGCATCTCCTTTTCCAATGTTAACACCCTATCTTGGATGTTGTCATCCAAGGCCTAGGCCTTGTGTTAAAGTTTTGCTATCTTTTTTCCTAGGCCTGCCATTGTGGGACCAAGGTCCTTTTCTACAACTTGGGCATGTGACAACAACTTTTCATAACAACTTCATGGGGGAAAAAAATAGTGGTAGTGTTCTTATCCCCAAGTACAAACTTTGAACCCTTATCATCCCCATTGTTAGATTCAATCTTGTAGCCTAAATCTAGAAGCAAAATGGCACTAGACTTTGAGCCTATCAAACTACAATTATTACTTTTACGCCTAGAAGTAACTTGAATGGCCTTTTTCATTTACAATTGCACACAATCATAAGCATATTGAATCTAATTCACTTTGTGGCCATTGCAATGGGCCAACCAACCTTTGAGAAAAATTGTAGAATATTGGCCATTATTAGGGGGATGCACATACATAGTTTTGTAAAGTTTCAAAAGAGCATCACAATTACCAATAGTCAAATGTTCATTAGGCTTGGGTTTAAAGCCATTATGTTCTCGCTTCCCAAACACTTTTTCTAATTCTGCATGTGCACAAGATTAAAATCCATAGACCTACATCGGTCTATGCTAGTATTGCTCAATTTTAAATTTTAGTGGATGTCATCTAAAGTCCATGATGCTCTCCTTAATGTTTAGTTGACCCTACCCAACTTCTCTCTTTGGCTTTTGCTTATTATTTGAACAACCACATTGGGGTTTAAAAGAGGCAAACACTTCCTAGTTTCTTTTGATTTTCCCAAATCCAAAGTGATAGAAGGTGTTAGGTTATAATCCTCAACTTGGTTAACCTATGCCAAGAAAGGAAATAATGCAAAACTTGAAGGTCAAAAATTGAACTAGGTTATAAAACAAATGCTATGACAATCTTCAAAGGAGAAGGTTCAATGCCACAAAAGAAACAACACTCAAGAAGCTTCAAAATAGAAGGCTCAAGATCAAAACCCAATTTAACAGTCTAAAAAGAAGGCATTAAGTAATAAAACAAATACCATGCAAATTGAAACTCAAGGTAACAAAAAAAATAACATGTAGATTTTCAACACCTACATCACAAAACAAACAAAATTCCAAAATTTGAGAGTCGAAGCTCAATTAGGTCACAAAATGAACATAAAAGAAAACTTGATGATTATTGAGAACATCAGGATCCTTGAGAAGTTCAAGATTCCAGAGTCATAAATCATATAACACAGAAAGCTTGAAATTGCAAATTAATAAACAAAGGGGTGAGGAAAAATACCTTGATTGTTCGCCATTGTGAAACTTGATCACGATTCTTGAGCAACAACAACTTTTAATGTCATGCCACAAAAGAAAAAAAAAATTATTGCATTCGCATGTAGCATTACCAATGACTCCTTATCAAATCAAATCTAAACTCCACCCTACACACAAGCAACAACCTCCATTGCAAGCATTTTGAAAACCTTTGCACTTTACAAATTCCTTCTTTTGCACATTAAAGGCATCATGAAACTCTAAGCAATATTGAGGTGTTTTTTGTACAAGCTTACGATCTAGGTCCTATAAACCTAGTGCATTGTTTAGATCCTACCATTCCTACATCCTAGATGCCTAGGCATTCAAACTTTTACCTTTTTGTTACTTTTACTTTGGTTGTGAGGCCAGCCTTGGTATATTTCTACATGCTTTAACCCAAAAGTGACTCAAGGACACTTGGAAACATGGAGGTACTATCTACATATGTTTTACATCCATGTGATAGCTAGGAATTAGTTACCCAGTTGGTGGGATATACCACTATTTATGTCAAGGCTATTGTGCTTAATAATCAACCCTTAACCCAATCTATGATAAAAGAAAATTAGGTTGGCAACTAAGACCAAGTCAACATCAAGCTTTTGTGGTGAATGACCTCGTGGCCCCACCAACAAAAAATAAAGGCATCATTAATGTCACAACCTTAACCTTGGGCTCACGACCAAAGCAAAAGCATGGAAAGGTGTAGGTTGAGACTACAACCCAAGAGTCACATTTGCACTCTCGGGAATGTGAGGGAATGAACCCACACACTCCCAAGTGGACTCTCACTTTGGGAGGTGGAATCCCTATGGAATTTTGAATCCTTAAAAAGGTAGTTCAAAGAAATATTTCAAAGGTCAAAACACATTGGATTAAAAAGTTCCTTATAACATTGGAAAGCTCTTGAAATGTAAATGTCAAAAATGGGCTCGCATGACTCATTTGAGTACTTAAAACATAGGTGATGGCCAAAAGAAAGGCCGAGAGTCAAAGTGCCAATTTAACTCCCACCAACTAAAATTCAAGAATTGCACTGAAATACGAGTGTGCAGGTGGCATGCAAGATATCGTTGGAAACCTATTGACAAGGGCTACAAATTTTCTTTAAACCTCACCTTAATCATAGGTCTGAAAAAGAAATTATGGCCTTTCAAAGTGCCAAAAGTCATCATTTCAAGAATTTTAGGACTCCCAACTTGGGAGTCTTAGGACAAATGACATTTGGATGCATCCCTCGTGGCTAATCACAAATAATACTATAACTGGGAAGGTGGTGGCTTCCCCCAAGTCCAGGTTGTGGTGGGTCTTGTGAGTTCGTATATGCCCATGGCTTGTTCATGCACCAAAAGTGTTGTAACCACGCACTAACCAACTTGTGGTTTGGTTTGTATAGGTCCATGTGAATAATTGACCTAATTGTCACTCATCCTAATCCCCATCCTTGAGCTTTAGCACGCCCTTCTACCCTCGAAGTGTTACAAATTAATGAACATACCCCAAAAAAAATTTCAGTTGTTTTCACTTTTGGACTCGCATTTGAATCTTTCAAGGAATTTGGGGGTGTGTCAATTAATTTGTAATTTAAATCCAAATATAAGATAAATCAATTAATTTTTGGTGGGTCTTTAGGTTCATTTAATTAGTTATATAGAAATTAAATTAATAGTGGGTACGTCCCACATATAGGATAGAAACCACTAGCACTCAAGGTTGGAAAAGGAGAAGGAACTAGTTGGAGCAAATTGTACCATGTACATAGTTGGGCATCAAGCCCCCTTATTGACATTTCAACCCATCAAGGAACCAATAAAGGGGTGTTCAAGCCAAGTTGGAACATGTTTATGAAGAATTGCCTAAGGGAAAACCCTTGGCCAATATTAATGTTTTTACATCTAAGCAATTTGTGCCACTTGATTAAAATGTTGATAATGTGAATACCTGGACCATCTACTTTCCAATTTATTTGGGGCTAGGTGTGATTCTGTATGTGGTGTTAGAATGTTGTGTTCATGACATAACTTACATGTGTGCCTTTTCTTGGGTGTGTGGTGGTAGGCTCCATCGAAGGTTGGCACAAAATGTAACATCTTCCACCTTTAATTTAAGGGGAATTTGGTGTTTCTTGCTATTTCATGGTCCATTTTCAATAGGTATGTCCCTTTAGCTTGGACTAATTTAGAATTATCAACATTTGTTTTTCTAACATGGAGATTTTTGAAATTTCATGATCAAAGTTTGGAAGTTTAATGAACTTCAAATGGAATGTAGGTGGACATAGGGTGGTTGGAAATTGTAATGCATATGGAGTGAAAGTGGGGTGCACACTGTAAATGATGTGTATGTCGAACCAAAGTTGAAAGTATTTGGAAATGTTGGATTTTATATGGATTTTGGATGGAATGAATGTGCACCTAGAGTGCATCCAAGGTGTTATGCAAGTGGAACCAAAGTGAAACATAGGTGGAATGTTAATGAAACTCCAATGCAATTAGGTGGGGCTATAAATGTAATCAATGTTTCTTTACTAAGATGGTTGTCAGTAACCAGGCAAGGTAATAGATAGGTAGTTGCCATCTTCATTCATTAGTTAGTGTGTGTCTGTGTTTGTTGATTGATCATTTTATACTTGATATGTTGATAGGTCTAATTGGGACCAAGTTAAAATGATCTTCATAGGTTTTAATTTATTTTGACATTGTTCAAGTGTTTAGAATTGTGTCATTTCAATGAAGTTTGGGGAGGGCATAAGTGAACCTTGAATGGATCCAAAGTGGGATGTAAGTTGATCCAAAGTGAAATATAGGTGTGTTGTAAGGTTCACCTAAGTAGAAAATAGATGGGTTTTCAGTAAAATCAATGTGTTGCATTTGATGGGCAATTCTCACCAAGAAGGTAGGGATGTTTAATTGTTATGGTAATGTTGATGAACTAGTGGGTCCTCATGTTGGATGCCTTAAACAGATCGATGGCTTGTGTACATTTTTTTTACAAGGAAATTATCCACCTATGTCCAAAGGTGATGTGGAGGATGGGAGGCATATAGACATGCCAACATAGGGCAGGGACAACATCATGACACAAATAAGTCCCTATCCATATTTAGGGTTGAATATGAGAACAAGACTAATTTACCGACACCTAGAGACATGGATGTACTCTCCACATATGTTACACATTCACATCCATGTGATAGTTAGATACCCAACTAGTGGGATATATCATTATTGATGTTTGGGTTATTGTGCCTGATAGTCAACCTCAACCTAATTTACAACAAAGGGAGACTAGGTTGGCAACCAAAACCAATTCAACATCAAGCTTTTGTGATGAATGACAGTTTAGCCCCACCAACAATTTTTTTTTCCATTAATCAATAATCTAAATCTTATAGAAAGACAAATATTGCTAGTATTTGGTGGGTCCAAGTAGGTTCATCTTATTAATTGTATGGGAATTAAATTGATAGTGGGTACATCCCACTTATAGGAAAGAAGCCACTAACACTCAAGGTTGATGTGGAAAAGGGGAAGGAACTATTTGGAGCAAATACACATGCATCATGGAGATAATTAGGCATCAACCCCCTTTTCGGCATTTCAACCCATTGAAGAACCACAAAGAGGTGTTCAAATTGAGTTGGAACTACAAAGAATTAGTTAGTGTGGTATAGTTTGACATGGATAATTTTACATCAAGTTGATTTATACAAATTTTGGACAGCATGACCACACCTCCATTTTCAAGTGTACCATAAATGGACTTACATTTGTGGGCTACATGACCATGTTGGCACTTTTATTTTTTGCAATGTAAGTGATTTTTTGAATTAAATTGTTATGGAAAGTTTCCTTCACATGTTTGGGTACAAGATGCATGACATTAGTTAAATAGAATGGACTTTTAACTTTTGACTAGTGGTGTAGTGCTATAAGGCATGGTGATGCACTCCATGGGCAGTATTATAGGCATACACCAAAAAATTGACCTAAATTTTTTTAGTTTCCCAAAAATCAAATCCTTTAAAAATTTCCACAAATGCCTATTCTACTAAGAAAAAAATAGTGCCACTAAATCCATTAATGAAACTTGCTTGAAAATTTTGAGGCACTTGGCACACTACACTTTGTAGTTGTTGCACCTAATAAATTTATGATTTGTATTTGAATTATTTAATAATAATAAATTACTCAAAATTTGTGGCACATTCACTATGAGAAATCAACGAAATTGTAACCACTCCATTTACAACTACATGCGACTTGTAGTTGTTTACGATTAGATTTGGGAATATTTGCAATTAAAAGACCAAATTTCAACTATTTTGGTCATTCTCACAACTATGATGCAACTATTAGAAATTTCATCCTATTGGTTGGATTGATTTTACATTTATTTTCATCCATTAATAAGTTGATATGCCCCATTAGTTACAATAGTCACCAAATTAGTTGCATCCTAAAGGTATTCTATAATGACATAGGGGTGTATTCTAATGTATGTACTATATATATATAATATGCATACGTATGTATATTGTTCATATAATGAATTTCAAAAATAAATATTTGAAATTTTATATTTCAATTCTGAAAAAAATTCATTTAAATTTTAAATAATCATTTGATTTGAACCTGAAATTTTAATTTCAAATTATTATTTTGGATTTTCAAAATTAACACATCAAGTTTGAAAATTATCAATTGAATCTAAAAATTGAAATTGAAAATTTGAACATTATTACTTTAATCTGAAAATTGACATTTCAATTCTGAAATTTTTTAGTTAAATTCAAAAAAATTATCTCATCTAAAAATTCATACTTGAATTCTAAATTATTATTTGCCAGTGTAAAAATTAGTGTTTCAATTCAAAAAAATTATTGAGTTTAAAAATTGACATTTTGATTTTAAATACTTTAATTTGAACCTCCAATTTGATATTTGAATTCTGAATCACTATTTTGAAATCTTAAATTTATATTTTAATTCAAAAATTATTGATTGATTTTTAAGGATTTTTTAAAATAGTGTTATCCATAATAAATCACTTTTATAAATAATTATAAATGATTATGTTTATTAAATCTAAATTATACTAAATAATTATTGTTATAACATAGACTTGTATATTATATAATTTATATTCTTGCATTAAAAGAAATTAATTAATATAATTAATCTGTCATTACTTTAAAATAGTTTTAATTACTTCAAATAAGAATTAATTAGTATGTGCATAATTATTTGCTAATTGAACATAATTATTCACACTATGTAATTTATAACTTCAAACTTGAAATAAAAATTTGCCAAAATTATAATTCAATGAAAATAACTATTTTACTGACTTTAATTCCACGAATTATTATCTAATATTATTATTATAAAAAATTCTGTAATTAATCATCTATGATAAATATTTTATAGTAATCTTACAGTAATTATGGAAATTAGTGTTATGTTTAATAGATTATTGTATTTATAGTTAATAATTACCAAGAGAAAAAATCACTTGACCTATTATAATTTGTACAACAATAAATTCAATTTAAAAAAAAAGTAATGTAATTAATTGAATAGTGTATTTTTTAAAATTCGTGTAAGAATTTACTTTCTAAAAACAATTGCTAATTCTTTCCTTATAATTTTAACATAAATATTTAAAATAGTTAATTTTTAAATTATAATCATTAAATTAGTTTTACATTATTTATATTATATATAATTCCACCAAATTTTAAAAAGTAATAAAATATTTTAAAATATTTTAGTTATTTAATTATTTATGAATTATGTATTACTAATTTGTGAATAACTAGATAGTTAGTTTGTCAAATATTTAAAAGTTATTGCTTCTTCAAATAATTGATAATAAATACCGAATATTTGTAGTGTATAATTTATAATTTAATATATGTAAATTTAATCAGTATTAATGAAATGATTATCTAATTATTTAGTACTTGAATTGTTTGGAAAATTAAAAATTAAGAAAGTAAGGCATGGAGAAAGTTTTGGAATTAAAATTAGTTTGTGAAAAAGTTGGAACTTTAAAACTTATCCCATATTGTTTGTTTTTCAATCCTATTTTGAACATTATATAAACAAGTGGGTGTGGTCATCCAATTTCACATTAAGAAATTTATCGACATGGGATGAACTAATCAAAAGGTTTAACCCAAAACAAAAATATATAAATTATGCACATTTTTAAAGTACTTATTTTCCCAACTTACTTATTTACTTAGTTAAATATACACCTAGTTTGACCTACCCACTTATGTACTCACCTACCTAAATACCTACCTATATGAGTAGGTATTTAATTTAGGAAGGTTAGAACCTACCTACCTATTTTTTTACTTAAGTAGGTGGGTTGGTATGTAGCTTAGGTTTGTAGGCACCTATTTAAGTACTTACCTAAGTACCAACCAACATAATATTAATTTTTTTAAATGCCATGTGGCATACTTACATTGGGCCACCTATCATAAGATAAGATCATCCAAGTATTTGAATTGAACGTCCTAGATTATTTCAAAATAATAATAATAATAATAATTTAAATAATCAAATATTAAGACACGTGGTAGCACATCATTTGCCCTCAATTTTGACCAAAATAGTTGCATCTTAGTTGCATGTGACAATATGTATACAATGGAGTCAAAGCATAAAATGTATTTGTTGACTTTTTCTTTCATACAATACCCTTTGTCACTTGTGACTAAAATTTAGTCGCAAAGACTAGTTGAAAACACATGTTTTTTCTTCTAGTGATTCCATTGGAAAAGCATTCCATTTGGGGGTGACATGACTTATTCCACTCTCCCATTCCACTAAAAAATGAGTGCAATGCGAAGTGGAATAGGGCATGATCTATTATACTGTATGTTTTGAAATATACATATTTACTTATGTAAAATATAAGTAGCTATGATGTAGGTAAATAGTAATTAGGTAGATAGATCGATAGATAAGTAGGTAGATAATAAATAGGTAGGTATATAGAAAGGTAGGTAGATAAATAGGTAACTTTGGTAGGTAGTAAGGAAGTAGGACTTAGGTAAGTAGATGGTAGGTAAGAAGGATGTAAATAGGCATATGTTAGGTGAATAGGTAGGTAAATAGCCTAGTAGGCATAACAAGTAAGCTAGCTAATTAAATTAATATGGCCAATTTGACTAACTCATGAACATTTTGATAGACCATTTAAAAACTTTGTCCTTCTTGAAAAGATGTACAATTTAACATTCGGTCAAAATTGTAATTTTAGTAAAAAACACCAATGTTTGAAAGAACCATGTGTCTTTCATGCCCCATGCTTTTAATCAAAGCAAACATCCTTTTGGTCAATGTAGACATTTTAATCAAGTTGAACCTTTTGAAAAACCATGATTTGTTGTAATGGTCATGGTTAAGAATTCTTTAATTTATGTTTGTATTAAACATTTCTTCCAATGAATATAAAACATACGAAATAATTAAGGAAATAAAACTTCAACAAGCCTTAAAACATAACATAGACAAAAAAACAAGTTTGTAGACATCAAATGATACATAAGTAATCTCACTATTACAAAATGCATCTTAGTTCACTATGTGTTTCACTAGGTTTTGAATGAATTTGAACGTTTTTACCTAGTGAAATTGTTTAAGCCCTTACTGAACACAGACTAGTTGTTACGGACAATGAATTGTTTCAGTAATACCTAATGAAACAAGGTTATTCTCAAATGAAATACAAATTTACCAAACCATTCACTTACTAGTTAATTAACTAACCAACATGAAAATCAATTAAAATTTAATTATTTAATATATAATATTATTGATAATTTCATGATCTTTTAAACCTATGATGTAATGACACGTGTCACTACTTAAATTAGGTTAAAAATATAACCTAGGTAGGTAGAACACATAATCAACTTAGGCACCTATTCTAGAATTTGATAAAAGAATATTCGGTCAATATACCATTATTGACCACACACAACAACATTCATGAGGTTTGATCCTTTGACTTTTGGATTGGAGGCGAGCACCCTTACCATCAAGCCACCCCATTTGTTGTGATAATATGTTACATTACATTCTATTTATCAAATACTTGATTTTAAACATTACAAAAACATAAACTTTGAAAATTCATATTTTATTGAAATTTTGTTCAAATGAAATGATTCGAATTTACTTTTTTTTTAATTTCAATAATGTACATAATTACATTTATTTCCTTTTCAAAGTTTAAAATCATTTGAACAAAAAAAGAGTTGAATATCATTATTTTATAACATTTCAATGACAATTTTATAAAAAAAAAGTTTAATAAATGGATTTTTTTTGTTAATATAATAATACAACCTATGGTAAACTACTTTCAATTAGTATATGATTATTTTTCATTAATTTCACTTTACATTATTTACGGTTATTTATGGTTATTCTCAATTACATTTGGCTATTTTTGGCTATTTTACTGTACGATACTTTTCGTTATTATAAATTATTTTTGGCTATTTTAGCTTATTTCACATTAGGCTATTTTAAGCTATTGTAAGTTTCTTTTGGTTATTCTATGTTATTTCTTGCTATTGTAAATTATTTCAATTTAGGCTATTTGTAGTTATTATAAGTTTTTTTTTTACTATTGAAGGTTATTTCACCTTATATTATTATTGAAAATTCTAAATTATTATAGGTTATTTCACCTGAAGTTACTTTTATGTATTGTAAATTATTTCACCTTAGATTAGTTTTGGTAATCCTAAGCAATCTTAATATATGGATATTTGTTGTTATTTTATTAGGGTTATTTGTGGTTATTAATGGCTATTAGTACCTATTCTATTGGTGGTTATTAATGCCTATTAGTGGCTATCTATGAATGGTCATTAATAGTTATTTTATTAGTGATTATGTGTGGTTATTCTATTGGTGGCTATTGGTGGCTATTTTATTAATGGTTATTCGTCCATATTCTATTAATGGTTATTGATGAATTTTTTTTATTGGATATTGGTGGTTATTAATGGTTATTATATAAGTGGTTATTGGAGCCTATTTTATTAATGGCTATTGATGAATATTCTATTGTAGATATTGGTGGTTATTAATGATTATTATATTAATGACTATTGGTGAATATTGGTTATTATTAATGATTATTATATAGATGGTTATTGGTGAATATTCTATGATGCATATTGGTTGTTATTGATGATTATTATATTACTAGTTATTATTGAATATTCTATTGGTGGATATTGGTGGTTCTTAATGTTATTATATTAGTGGTCATCATTGGCTTTTATATTAATGGCTATTGGTGGTTATTAATGATTATTTTATTAATGGTTATTAATGGTTATTGTATTATAAATAATTGTTGGTGATTATATGTTATATTGCAATTATTGGTGATTATTGTATTATGAATAATTGTTGGTGATTATATGTTATATTACAATTATTGGTGATTATTGTATTATAAATAATTGTTGGTAATTATATGTTATATTGCAATTATTGGTGATTATTGTATTATAAATAATTGTTGGTGGTTATATGTTATATTGCAATTATTAGTGATTATTGGATTATAAATTATTGTTGGTGATTATATGTTATATTGCAACTATTGGTGATTATTGTATTATAAATTAGTGTTGGATATTCTATGTTATAATATCATAGGTTATTGGTAGTTATTATATTGGAGGGTATTTAAAATTATTTTTCATACGTTATTATTTTTTATTCTAAGTTGTTTTTACTGTAAGTCATTATATTTTATTTTAGATTATTTTAAGTTATTATACTTAGGATAAAATAATTTGTAATAATATAAAGTAGAATGACCTTGAATACTTTAAAGTATAACTTAAAATAAAATATATTAATTTAAAATAAAATAACCTAAGGTATAGCCTAAAGTTAGTTGAATAATTTATTTAGAATAATTTTAAAAACCTATAATAAACTAATTAAAATACTTTAAAATAAAATAACATATAATATAAGTTAGAATAACTAAAGTAGCTTAAAATAATATAAGGTATATCATAAAATAACATAGATATAATATTTTTAAAAACATAAAACTCATCTTATTTATTATATTAAATTATAATAGTGAATTTTGTTAACTAGTAATGAAACATGATGTGTACATAATGATATTATAGTAAAATAACATTCAATAAGGTGAAATGAGTAAAATGCAATGAACTTATTTCACTTTTAATGTCCCATAATGATTTAAGCTAGTAAATTGCACCCATTTCTATATTGGTGTTTCTATATGAAATGTGTATTACATCTTTTTTTTTGCCAAAAACATATTGGAATAAAAGTTTAACTGATTACACATGGATGTTTGAAGGAAATGTATAGGTTACATTGAAACATTTTCTACAAACGTCCATTTGCTTTTCGAAGAACACTTTAAGGTCATTATGCACAAGCATGATTTGATGGTCATAATTAGAAACTTAACACACAACTACAAAAGTTATTTAAAAACACATGTACCAAAAAATTGACTAAATAGGTTTAAAAGACTATTTCTAGATCATCATGAGACCCAAAAACACAACATACACTTTATTCAAAACATGTCTATAGAAAATATTCAATAATTTTATATACATGCAAATTAAATGCTTATGAACCCAACAAAAATGTGTGCTTCAATAAAGGTGCAATTAGGTTTAAATTATTATATAACATATATTATTGAATCATGAATGTTACATAATTATATTTAAATATTGTAACATATAATGTTGAAACATGTAAGTGCATATAAACTATAAATCCAAAACTTAAACAAATAATTGGAAATGTTCCATCTTGGTGCCTATTAGAAATTTTGAGTCCAGACATGATTATTTCAACATTTTTCTACACTTTCTAGATTTTTGAATCCAAAGCATGACCACCTAAATTATTATGTCAAAACTTTACCTTGAAACTTCAAACATGGTAATCAAAATATGGTGAACCCAAATTGGACCACAAATTTTGGTTTCAGAAGCTTGAATTGGAAATAGGATGCATAACAATGTTTATGTTCATTTCTTAGAACTAAAATGGATGCACAGTGGTAACTTAAAGCAAAACATATAAGAGTGTATAAGAAAACAAGTTTATATATGAACCTGTATAGGCCTTGCACAAGTTTTCATTAAAAAAACAAGTAGACATGGAAAAAAAAATAGAAAAAGACAACACATCCTTTTTGCAAACAAGTATTTGGTTTGTAATTTCACAACCTTTGGCACAATAAGTGTCAATCACCATAAAACAATAATAAAAACATTACAAACCGATAAACAACACGAAACTTCAACAAATAAAACAATAACATGTTACATACATGTTTCTAAGTCCCACACAAGTTGGCATTGCATGTGTCTCTTTTTCTTCCTTCTAGAAATGGAATAATGGATACATTATAATGTCTGTTAGAGGGGGTTTATGGGAGGTGGGTGATTTATTACATACTATTAGAATATATGAGTAGGCTATGTGCTGCTGGACTTATTCTTAGGACCCAAAAACTATTGTAAGGGACACACCCACACTCTTAGAGCGGACATGCACAACTAATTATGACTCCATTGGACCTGACTTTACTTATTACATTAGTTAGTGGAGACAACAACGACAACTGCTCTTTTGTCTTCTCAGGGAAGTTTCTCCAGAAACAAATTTGTGAATTCCATTGCTTGTCCCACGGGAATATGTTGTGCAAGGGGAGTCGGAGACTTTCTTGGTATTTTTTTGGGGAATATGTTGTGCAAGGGGAGTCGGAGACTTTCTTGGTATTTTTTGGGGAACTAGTGGGTACCCGTGACCTCCGGCCACTCTGAAGTCCCCGGTTCATGTTTTAGTTTTTTTTAGAAACTTTTATCTTTTTTATTTTTTTTAATGTGTTTTCTGTTTTTATTATTATTTTGTATAATAAAAATAAAGTGTTTCTTTTTCACTTTTGTATTTTTGTTTATTTGGATGCAAGTTTGAAGTTTGGAGAAAGAAGACACACCTCATTCTTTTTCAAGTAGGGTTTTTCTTCATTATTATAAG
>Ga0209208_10002892_pt1 | contig 24662 bp, 15 predicted proteins | sample S1TSphfallax_3_FD_187694 | JGI IMG/M metagenome (GOLD analysis project Ga0209208, IMG submission 187694) | Host-associated microbial communities from peat moss isolated from Minnesota, USA - S1T2_Fd - Sphagnum fallax MG (SPAdes) (version 2) | ecosystem: Host-associated > Plants > Peat moss >...
TGTTTTGTTGTGTTTGCGGGGGGGGGGGAGAAAAGGGGGGAAAGGTGGGTTTTCTCTCTTACGAAACTTGATTGCTTGCAATAATAATCAGCAGAAGTTGAGGCTCTGGAGAACTTGGAGAAGCTACATGAGCAGTGTCGAGCAACTGGGTAACAGTTGTGGCTCTCTCGGCGGGAGCTAGAAGATGGGTGGCATCCGCACTTGAGCTTTGAGGGGAAGAAGAAGCAAGGAGGGAGAAGGGACAGGGAGAGGTTGTTTCAATATGGGTTGTTGTGTATCATCTCCAGCAGTGGTAGTGGATGGCGAAGACGCGGGAAGAAAGACTAATAAGAAAGAGTCGCTGGACGCGTTGTCAACAGAGACGAAGAATGATGCGCTTTTGGCTTTAATCCCCGGTAGAATGTTTGCCAATGGTGCAAGTAACACAGCGTGTGTATTCACGCAACAGGGAAGGAAAGGAACCAATCAGGATGCCATGGTCGTGTGGGAGGTGACTCCTTCTCCTCCTCCTCTCTAAACGAACCATACCATACGCGCCTCCCTCCCCTCCCTCCTTTCCATGCTTTTCCGACAAAGGAACAAACCTAACTTATAGTGAAGGAACGTACCGGTAGCTGATGTAAATTTAGACATTCGTCTCTGAAGCAGTCACGAAAGTATTTAGTAGTAGACTGTGGCAACAAAGCCACTCTGATTGCTTCATCTCAAAGACCAGATTCCGGATGGGATGCAGCCATACAAGTGATGTATGAGGCATGTATCACTTGGAAAATACATGGAGTCATGACAAGCGAATGAGGGAGTTTTCAGGCTCTCTTGATCTGCTTTCATTAGTCTGTCACTAAAAATAGACTCTAGCTATCTATCTTACACTGATTTTGTGTCATGCAGGGTTTTGCAACTATGGAGGACACTGTTTTTTGTGGGGTTTTTGATGGGCATGGTCCTTATGGACATCTTGTTGCCAGGAGGGTTAGAGACTCTTTGCCCTCAAAGCTTGTCCATTACTGGCAGGAAGAATTGGCTGCAAGAAAGGAAAGCAAAGAAGCTCAGAGACAGGAAGGGCATAACACTGCAGGAGTAGAACTGAAACACAATGGTGCAATTGCTAGCCATGAGACCACAAACAATCAGCCTTTGATGGGAAATCCACAATGTGTGCAATCAAAATCCATGCCAAATGGGCTGCTAACACAGCAAGAGAATTTCCCAACTGGTGCAGCAGACAACATGGTGGCCTTGGGAAGTGAGTGTGGAAGAGAGCCTGCAATATTTGGAGCTTGGAAAGAGTCACATTTGATGGCATACAGAGTAATGGACAAGGAACTGTTTTCACATCCGAGTGTTGACTGCTTTTGCAGTGGAACCACAACTGTCACGGTCTTGAAGCAGGTGGGCCAATGTTCCTTCACCATTGCTGGTCCATGTCTCAAAATGGGCATCATCCCTCGACATTTGTGCATATTGCTTACATCGGATGAGCTACAGAACTCAACCCTAATGAATCAGTGCAATCTTTTGAAAGGAAGTCTTCACTTGCCTGTAATGTGTCTCTTCTCAGGGCCAACATCTTGTGATTGCAAATGTGGGAGATTCTAGAGCAATTCTGGCAACAAAGGATGAAAATGAGGTGTTGAAAGCCATCCAGCTGACTGTAGATCTGAAGCCCAACTTGCCAAGTAAGCAAACCCACTCACAGGTTCACCTTTTGCTGAGTTGATCAGTTGCTTGTCACATTAACAAGTTGCTTCTGGTTAGTCTTTGCCTTGTTTTCTTCAAAGCTTTTTCTAAAGTTTCTTCTGGTGCCATGACATCACAGAGGAGGCAGAACGCATCAGGCAATGCAGGGGCCGAGTATTTGCCTTACATGATGAGCCAGAGGTTCCTCGGGTGTGGTTGCCGTTTGATGATTCACCAGGTTTAGCAATGGCCAGGGCTTTTGGTGATTTCTGCCTGAAAGATTATGGAGTTATTGCTGTCCCAGAGCTGTCTTACCGCCTATTGACTGAAAAAGACCAGTTCATTGTTCTGGCAACTGATGGGGCAAGTCTCTTAGAACCATCATTCCTGCCTTTTGAAAATTGCTATCACTGTTCCACACTGGTCAAAGTCTGGCACAGTTAGTTGAAGTATTCCTGAATGCTGCAATATGCTTTGCTGAATATGAGTTACTCAATTATTTGAGTACAGATATGGGATGTGCTGAGCAATGAGGAAGTAGTCCATGTCATAGCATCAGCGCCCACACGTGCCACAGCAGCCCGAGCCTTGGTGGAGTCAGCTGTTCGTGTTTGGAGGCTCAAATACCCAACCTCCAAAGTGGATGACTGTGCTGTTGTTTGCCTTTACTTGGATCACACAGTGTCAACTTCTGGCCAACTCAAGACAGTAGACCACTCTTCTCCACCATGCCAACCCACCGATCTCAAACACCAGCCTCTAGCTGAAGCACCGCAGATGCTGCCTCTGAATGCAAGTGGCACAAAGAATAGCCCTGTTGTGGGAATTTCTAAAGAAACCACAAGTTCAACACAGAGCATTGCATCTGCCTCAACTGCAGGTGGAGACCCACAAACTTCTGGGTCAGGAATGGGAGAAATCACCATTGGTGAGGCTGGTGAGGCTGCTGAGAAGAGTAAACCACACCAGCAACGCAGTTTAGCAGAATGGTTGGGTGCAGATGAGGATGAAGAGTGGTCTGCCCTAGAGGGTGTGACACGTGTCAACTCTCTCCTCAATCTTCCAAGGTTTTCAGCAGGAGACAAGAGATTGGATGGAACTCCAAATGACCTACACAAATAGACATGTGTTTATGCAGAGATAACACTCTTGGCAAGCCCCCAAGGATAGGAGTGGAAGAGCAAAGCCAATTTTGACACAAATTCTGCCAGCCTGAAACCTGGAAAAGCTGGAGGGAGCCAGATATAGGGCAATGAACTATGGTTTTGTATTATGTAAATCCGTGCTGTAATTTGTGCCTTCATTTTAAACTTTCGAATAGGGTCCATTGTGGTTTGGCTGGTGGTTCACTCTCTTGCAGTCTACTCTAGCCTTCCCTGCTGAACAGCTGTTTGGTTGCAGATGTGGCAGTCTTCCATTTGTACATACAACCCAGAGCTAGGCAATGAGACCTCAGTTTCAACAAGGAATGAGCTGAGGTGATTATTTTGTGTTTTCCGTACTGCTAGAAAACCCTCAATACTGAGAATACATTCAATGTAGGACACTGTTTCAATGTTTAACTGAGCAACCAAGAGTTGTTGTGTGCTTGAAGTGTTGCTGTTCTATTGCACCTTGACATTGTGGGGACATGGAGGATGCCCTGAGAGTGTTCAATCAGGATGCACATTGAACATCTCAAGATATATTCTGCTTGGCAACAAACTCTTTGAAGAAAAAGAATGTCATGAAGCCTCCTGACTTACACTTCACCCTTGGACCTATTGTCTCCTCTTGAAGGTGTGGTTTCATGTCTTTTAACCTTAAAGACTATTGTGTTGCTTTCAAATGTGGAGAATTTCTACAAGGCATACTAAATGCACATGTCTGATTTTCACCCTTGAAGGAGCTCACCTAATGACCCCAATATTAGCACATAACATAAATGTAAAGCACTAGAGAAATTTCCTAATGCATTGGAAGGGCACATTGTATCCATGAATGTTGCTCCTAATAATGAGGAGAGATATTATGCCTACTCCTTAAGAGTTAGTTCCATCTTATGCCTATATGTAGATGTAGGATCCCTCCAACTCTTATGGAGTAGGTGTAAGAATGCTCTCCCCGCTCCTACAGCTTGTGATCTGTATATTTAGATTCATGACAGCCTTTGCCTAAGATCAGTAAAACCCACTGGTGGGGATAGTCACAAAATGTGGGGCTGGATGGACTTGGTTACTGCCTTGTCCTACGCCCCTTATTTGGGGCTTTACCTACTTATGGCACATCGTGTATTCAAAATGATTGTACTCATGCATAACCCATACTCAGAGGATTGGATACAAGAGATTGTGTGGGCACATTCTTAACACTCTTTTTTTCGCATCCTCTCCAGCCTGATCTTTGACATGCATATCTATTGTGCAGAAAATCCATGATGCCAAAGTAGGAAGTGCAAGATTCTGAATAGTACATCTTTGCCTTCTTTAAATGCCATGACACAATGTGTGAATGTGACAAAGGATGGCCTCCTATTGCAATTGGAGCTTGGGATGTACAATATATATATATCGCTCAGTGGTGTTTTGCTTGTTGAAAAGATCCAACAAAAAGTGCACAATAGGACCTGCCTCCTCAATTCTTACTGCTGATGAAAGTGTAAAACTACCAAATTTACCAAGAGGCTAACTCTATTAGCCTATTCTATCTTTACTAACCTAAGATTTTGTCAAAATTAAGGTCCGTTTACACTTGGTGTTAGGGACTAGTGTTGAGTCCCTTAATGCCATACTAGTCATTTAAGACTTAAACTTAGTTATCATGAAGATTTTATGTTAAACTAACATTCACCTAACATTAAGCTACTGCCCATTTAACATTGGGTGCCACCTAGGATGCCACCTAGATCTTCATTTAACATTGATTTAACATCAAGTGTGAATGCACCATTAGGAACATAGATATCACGGCCCACCATTCCCAATGGCTTATAAGCAACTCAATTGCACAAACTATTTCTTCCCATGGCTTGTTTCCACTTTGTTATTGGGTCCTTTTGCGCTCCTCAGATGCTTCCTAAGTTTATGGGTTTTGTGTCAAGGTTTAGGAAGGATATTTTATTCCATTTAACCCTCTCTTGATTTTGGGGTTAACATGATTAAATATTGTCGACTCATGTTCAGCATTAATTAATTCCTAAGATGGCTAGTCAAACCAAGAAAAAAAAAACAAAAACAAACTAAGAGCAATTTGCTGAAATTCTGGAGAATTGAACCTAGTTCAAAACACAAGATAGCTTTGAAACTTCCTAATGCACTTAGCATGCTTAGAGATTCTTAGAGACTTGTCGAAATTTTGAAATATTCAGACTGGGGCTGTCACACACCCTTTTAAAAAAAAAAATATTTTTGGCAAAATTTGCCGACCATGAGTTGTATGTACATAATAGGGAGTAAAGTAATCGTTATGCTGTTCACACAAAGGGGATTGATAAAATAGTACAATGGGGTTAATTTCACCCTATGTTGAATGGTTCACATTAGTTTTTCAAACTCCACAAAAGTTTGAGCAGCTTGGGGAAACTTAGAAATTTTTAAATTTTCCCATGAGTGGGGGGGGTGGGAAGTATTTTAACCTTTTCAAATCAGGAGGTCAAACTAACCTCCTTAATCCACGCTAACTTGATCCAAAATCTAGAAAAAATGAAGATATTTATTTCTAGGGTGAAGATATCTCAACAAAATTTTCCCCTAAACCCTCCAATACTATGTCATTTGACGAGTTAGTTCTTCCTCGTTTTGTGTGAACGACATAACATTAGAGTAAGTTTTTTCTTTTAGTTTAAATCATTTAGCATCTCAAGGTGGATCCAACAATTCTGGTAGTAGATACATATAAAATAGCATGTCAAAAATTTCAAACCATTATCCAACAACATTCAAAAAATTGTAAATAATTTAATGATTTGTTTATACGAAGGATGATAGTTCTAGAAGGATAATATGTGCCATATTGAATTATAATTGATGAATGATAATGTTTATTAAATGTAGGTGAATGGGTTGATAATTTGATTCATTTCTTCCTTCAAGTATGTGAGGGGTTGTGAGTGAAGCTTCATGTTCATATTTTCCTTTTCATAACTTCATGTTGATACTTTGTGTTAAGCCTTGGAATAAGTTTTTTGTGTAATGAACTTATTTTGAAATAAACATATTTGTCATTTTGATCATGCAAATATTCACAAGAACAAACATATCCATTTTTGGTGTATGATTCCCATGAAATGAGGGTTTTAAAATGCATGTGGTGAGCTCCTCATTAGTGCAACCTCCACAAAAACAAATGTAGGTTTCATCTCTTGCATTTTTCAAGTGGTCTGTATGTAGTGTTGTTGTTGGCAAAATTTCACAACTTGGTATAAAAAAAATAAAAAATAAAAAAAATTGTGATTTTATGGATTTAAAAAAAAAATTAAACATAGTCAAATTAACAACATCTAAACCTACACACTTCCTAGGTTATCACCTATAACAACACTTTTGTAAAAATATTATAGCCCATTTAGGATAGTTGCCATTTAATGTTAATTGATAATGGGGATCCTTACCAATGGACCTACTTTAAGAATTTGAAAAAAAAAAATCATGTTGGTACAGTGTGTGAGTGTTGTGTGAGAATACAATTGTACAACATACTTATGCGCTAGTGAGGATTTAATTAAAAATCAACCTTCACAAGTCCATACCTTTCCCAACCCATAGTTCTGTTTCACTTCAAAAGAAACTTTTCACCCAAATACATAATTTCATTTTCACTTGATTGGCTCATAAGTTATGAGCTATATCATCTTGATATTTCACAAATTAAAAAATGAACACATGTTAGCAAAAAGTTCATGGTTGGATTGTCTCCAACCAAAATAATTTATTGATAAATTAATGATAACATCAATAACAAATGGTAGGAATGGCAAATGGGACAAATGAAAAAAAAAACTTTTAAGGTTTTAGTCAAAACCCTAAAATCATAACCTTTTATATATACTTGAAGGGAGAAAATTGGGTTCCAAATTTGGACATATCCATACATTTATATCTATACATAAAAATTCCACAAAAAAGGTTGAATGTCAAGGTGTCTTCATACTTCCAAAAAGGAGGTGTGTACCAATGTTGTGGAACTTTTGATATTCAAGCCAAGTAAGTGTAAGCGTAACATTGCATAAGGTTATTTCATCTTATGTAAAATAAGATAAAACACAAAAAAATAAACACACTTATAAGGTTTTACACATTATAAACCCTAAAGCAAAAATAACGTGGTCTATTTATGCAAAGTCAATAAGATTTATGCCAATTGAGATTTTTGAGTGGTAGAGGTTTCCATGTTTCTACCAACATGTGTAGACAAAAGGCATGGGTATCCTTCAATCTAAATCATACAAAAGGTAACGAGACAAAACATACTTATTCATTCAAGAAATTGAGGTTGTTTTCTTTGTCTGGTGAAGGGCCTAATACATCCAAGTCCAAATACCCTTCCTCACTTGTCATAGCCCTTCACATAAAACCAAAACATGAATCATGAAACTTTGCTTCCACTTTCATTGTTGTAAAATAAACCATGTATAAATCAATCCATCAAACTTTTGTAAATTCCATGGAGAGAGAATACACAAAGAAGAAATGAAATATGCATTTGCAAATGGTAGTGTGGTCATTCTACCACAAAAAAAGGTTTATAACAAAATCAGGGTATATTGAACTCTTGTTGCAATGGAAGGTTTGTAAAAAAATGTGGGTATTGCATTTCAAGTTAGATCTAGATATTAGAAACCATTATAAGACAATGATTACTTAATTTCATTGTGATAAGTAAATACTTAAATTGATGTTGAAATTTTTGGATGAATTTGTACAACAATATTCATATTGTATGATGGGAACATTTGGAACATTTGGATAAATTTTAAGTGAATCTAATGAGCATATGAAGTACCCAAAATCACTTTAAAAACAATATAACCAATGTTTTTCAATATTTAAAGGACTTTAAAAAGGATTTGAAATCATTTGAAAATAACATTTTTATGGGAAACCATTTATTTATGTAATCTTTACATAATGATATAAATCTGCAACATTTTTTGGATCATAAGAATTTTAAAATAAATAAATCAAAATTCTAAAATAGTTTTTAAAAAATTCCATTTTAAAGGACTTAGTCATGTCCTTGTTTGATTCCTAGTATTTAAAATTGGCCCTTTCACATTATTTTTGGAAATTATTGTTTCCAAAAATTCACAATTTTACACTTCCCACTTATCATTGATGACTATGGTTTTTAAAAATGTGCAATATGACCAAGGGTTGGGCTCACCTAAAATAAGGTGTTATGAAACTTGTGTATCAATGTTAGGAGTTGCAAGATGACCACAACACCACCACTTACATTTGCAAAAACAAATGTAAATGAAAACGAGCAACATGGTGGAGCTCACCTTAAACCCTAACCCTACTATGCAAGACCATAATGAAAAACTTGCAATATAACCATAAGAAAAAAAGTGCAAAATCACAAAGAATGTAAGGAGTAAGAAGCTCATTTGAAACAAATCTTTTGTTAGAGTTCATAGCAACAACACAAATAGTTGCAAGACGACAATATCGTTGCCAAATGCACCCATAAACAACCTAGGCCAAGGAAAACAACATGTGAGGGAGTTTGCAAGACCAAAATGAAAAGGATTTTGTAAAATATCATTATTTTATGTTCCATACTTATTATTATTTTTTCTATCTTACATATTTCCCTTTTCTTTCCTCATGCATACCATTTGCCCTTTCCCTTTTTCCCTAGTTTTTTTATTCTTCTTTTATTGACTCAACTTAATTTTCACAACCATCATCTTGAATCTTGTAGGGAGAAGAAAAAATAGAAATGCAATATGCATATGTAGAGGGATGTGTATTGCATTCATTGTTCATTCATTCATCCTCCCATAACATATTAAGGTTTGTAACAGAATGAAGGTATTACACTTGCCTAGGTCATTGAAAATTATGGTTTTGTATAAAATTGAGGGTATCAAGAATTTTTATTTACACTTACATGGTGAAAAAAAAAACACAACATAATGTAAATGTGTAAAATCACAATAAAAGGAACCACCCAAGTGAATGGACACTCCTTAAAACTACACTTTTGTATGTTTAAAATATCACAAGGGAAACATAATAATTTGGATTGTCATAAAGTTTTTTGGAATATTTTTCATTAATTGCAAAGTTTACATCTTCAAAGCTGGACACAAATAAAAAATGTTTTTGCATGTTCAAAGCACTTAAACCTCAAGAGTGATAATCCTTGTTTTTTCCAAACATCATTTTTTTCTACCAAATGTGCACCAATCCTTTTGAAATTTGGAGAGGATTTTAACATTGATGATTAGAAGGGAAAAGGATTTGAACTGATGAAAATTGTTTTTATAACCCATTTGAACACATTTGGTTCAAAAGTGTTTTTGACCTTGAAAATTATGGATTTTGAAAGTGTGGTTTTAACAAAAGTTGTTCATATATATGTGATAGAGGGCATGAATGCATCATATACATGATACAAAATCAATTTGTAGTCAAAATGTATTTATATCTAAAAGGTAGTGCTAAATAGGGTATTTGAAATACAAAATTTTAAATTATAAGCTAATGTAAGAATGACACATGTCATATGTAGTCCTTGGAAAAAGAATTTACCTTGGCGCCCTTGACTCCTTTGACCGTGATTTCATCCAAACATATTTGATAAATATACATGCACAAACATTAAGCAATTGTTAAAGTAAGTCCCTAAGATATGTTTAATGGATAAAGTAAGTGTAGGTGTAAAAGCTTGGGTGTGAATGTATATTATGATTTATGGCTTCGACATTGGTGTGTATGTATATAACTTAAGTTTATGAGAAAATGTTGTTTATGACAAAAAAAAATTCCCATATCTTTCGCAAAAGAATAGTTTTTTGAAATTTTGTAATTTTTTGAGAATTTTAGGATCCAAGTGCAAAGGCATTAAAATCACATAAATAGACAAAGCAATTTCACCTTGTCCAATTGGTCCCTAATCACAAGGTGGGGTGTTACTTTTAGATTGATTCCAAATTGATATGTGCATAATGTATTCACATTAAAATTTTATAAAAATAATTATATATTTTTAAAACTATTTTTTACAATCTAAAATTCAAAAAATTAAGCAATGGTTACAATTGTTAATGGTACATGTTAGTATGACTACACCCAAGATGATTGTGTCAAATTTGGGTTTATATTATGTGGTTATTTTAAACAAATGGGATAAACAAACAAAAAAATATAGTTATCTTGGGGCCATTTGTGCCAACAAACCAAAAACAAATATAATAAAAGATTTTATAGATATAAGCATGAAGCTTGTATGTGGTTTTTCATAATTATTTTCTCATTGGGAATAATTTGTCACAAAATGGTTTAAACAAAAGGAGCATAAAAATCCTTGAGATTAAATAGTTGTTGTGAACATGTATTAATTTTTCTCAAGATCAATTAACTATTTCACTTGATAAAATTAACAAATTATTTAAGAATCATTGTGGGTATGGTTGGACATTGAAATGATTTTTACTAACACCAAGAAATCAACCTAAAAATGATGATTGGAATTGTTTTTTGACCAATTTTAAAAACTTTTATTAAGTATTCAAGAAATTATTTAAAGTAAGCTTCATGGTAGTATAACAATGTGGAATCTAAAATATCACATTTTTTATTATTAAAGTATCCTAATTGATAAATGCAAAGAAATGGCTTATGGTACTTGTATGCTTTTTTATTTTTGCTAAAATTGATCAAATATTAGCAACTTCCCATTTCATTTGTATTAGTGATTGGGTTGAATATTTGGAGCATATAGATAAAAAAAATATAGTTCAACAATAACAACATTGGGAGTATTGGTTGTTAATTTTTCCAAATTAGTTCACATATCATGAACAATTTTAAATATCATAAATGATATGTCACAAAAATGTTCAATGGTGATACAAATGTAGAAACTTTAAAATAAATTATAACATTGGAATTAGTTAAAGAATTGCTCAAACGACATTGCCATTATGGTTGGGCATGGGCTAATTTCATACATACCTTGAGAAAATCAAAGAAAGATAAGTGGAATTGCTTTGTAGATCAATTCCATGAATTATCAAAAGTTCTATAATAATCGATTCTTATTAAACTTCATAATGGAATTTTGGTGTGGAGAATATAAAAGGGCATTATAACAATCTATATTGAGGAATGAACAAAACGTAAGAAATGGTTGCCAATTCTTTATGTTTATGTTGCAACCTTAACATTGGGTTCGTGACTAAGTGTGAAGTGCAAGGGCCCATGAGGTCAAAAGTGTGTTTAGATGTGAAACACATTTTCACAAATGCAGGAGAGTGCAAGGGATGAAGCTTAACAATTCCCAAATGCACTCCCACTTTGGGAGTTGCATTCATGTGGGAGTTGTGAATGTTTAGAGCCTTGGTTGGAAATGTAAAAAAACACCAAATTGGGCCCTCAAAAAACCATTGGAAAGGTCTTTAAGCTTAAATGCTTAAACTACCCTCACATTGTTCATTTAGACCTGATTTGCATGAGTTATGATCAAAAGATAGGGCGGGAGTCAAATTGGGAATTTGACTCTTGACCATAAATCCTTTGAAAGAAAAGGTTAAATCAGCTCCGATTGGAGCGTCTTATACACCTTTGGAAATATCTTTTTAAAACTTATAAGATGTTACCATTGCATTTTTAAAAAAAATTCCATTTGATAAAGATATGAACGTCCAAAGTTTTGAGACAACAAGAGTCCCAATTTTGGGACTCCCATTTGGGAATCTCGAGGAAAAGTGACATTTGGATGTAGTCCCTGTGGAGAGGCACATAATATACTATATGGAGGGGAGTGGTGCCTCCTCCCAAAGGTTGTGGGCCATGTAAAGTTTGTGCTTGAGGTTGTCCCCACTAAATATGTCGCACCACTTCCATTCAATTTGCACTACTCACCTTTTTTCTTGGTTGTGCAAGTTGATTTCATCTTGAACTTTCACTTGTGAATTCTTCCTAATCCCATCTCGAAGCTCTAGCACGCCTTCTTACTCCCGAAGTGTTGTGAGTTAAAGAGTGCTCCAACTTTCTTCTTCTTCCATTGTTTCATTATGGGACCCACCTTTGGGTCTTGAAGAATTTGAAGGCATGTTAATTTATTACCATTCAATAAAATTATCAATATTTTTATTAGATTAAACCATTATGTTCCTTAGGATGGATATTGGTTTCTTGGATTAAACATTAATAAACTTCTATTAAAACATATGCCTTGTGATTTGGTATGTTATTAGGATAAACATAAATAGTCATATAATATTCATGGAAATAAAATTTATTATCCACATGATGAATATTTGAAAAATGAACTATTATGGTTAACCTTAAAGACAAAAGGAAAGGGGTAGATGCAAGCTACAATGTTTATCTTTTTACATCCTTATCATGAACTTTTTGTAATGTGTATTCTATTCAAATGCCACAAGCACATTATAAAATCATCAATTTGAAAAAATATTTATGAATTAAATTTGCCAATTTAAATAAGAATATTTATTAAGGGGTGAAATTTCATAAACATACACCAATCATATAGTAATGGACTTTTAAAATGGACATATGAATTATAATCTAGGTTTTGCATTAGCATTCAAATGCATTTTTGTTATGATTTCATCTCAATATCTTTTATAGGGACTCAATATATGATACATGATGGGAAAAAAAAATGGATTGAAAAAAATTATAACAAAAACTTTAACCAACAAATAACTATGTACTTTTAAAGGATTAGATTTGGGCCTTATTTTCAAAAGCCCTAATCTTGGTCATTTTTTGTTGGATTGATATTTTTTCCCCTAACATGTATAATAAAGAATTTTCTAGATGGGCAACTTTTTATTTGGACTTTATTAATTGATTAATCACCACATGGGGCCCACTCAACATTGGTTTTTAATGTTTTGTTCCATTTTAGTGTTATTTTTCCATTTATATGGATTTTTGGGATTGCAACTCTTACTACTTTTGGGCTAGTGCAACTTGCATCTACCTAAATAATGGAAATGTAAGTAAAGGTGGAAGTAAATGAAGTTGATTCAAGGTTTCATTTACTTTATGTATTTTATGTCATACATCCATGTGGATTTATTGATCAATTACCAAAGTATCAATTAAAAAAGAACAATGGGAATATCAACAAAATGTTTGTGTTAGGGGCTAAACATGTCATTGTTCATTCAATTGTTTTACATAATATGAACAAGAAGTAACCAAATCCTTTTAGTTTAACAACTATTATGATAATGTATATCAAGGACGGTATGAAAATTAGTAGAGTATGTTAGTGGTAAGAAGGGAAAGTGAATGGTTGAAAGAAACCATAACTATTCAAAAAATTAAAAGGAAACTAAAATAAATTAATCAGTATGGATGGACTTTTGTTACATATTTACATACACTAGAAGAGATTCACTAGTTAGAGAAGGATGGATAGAATAATCTTGTTGAAAAATTCAAAAAATTGCTAGTGAATGTACAAGAACTAATTTTGAAGACATTACATTGGGGCACCCAAGTGTGGTGTACATAACATATAACTTTAATAATTGATACAAACCAAATATAAATGGTGGCCACTATTGATAATGTGTGTACTTATTTTAATGTCAATTAGAAAAAATGTTTGTTACACACCATTAAATAATTCTTATTGACATATGAGAGTTTTGTAAACCAAATATTAATGTTTTATTGAAAAATGAATTCCCTATGATTTGTTGTGGGCACCCAAAATTGCCAATGAAACCAAAGTAATGAAAATAAAAGATAATGAAAAATATCACCTTTCAATTTTTCCATTGTAGGAAGGTATATTAACATTAACTTTATTGAATTCATATGAGTAAGGTAGAAGGTTATCAATTGAACATAACGGTTAATTGAGATAATAAAAAAAGTCCTATTGAAAGCCTATGTTGGATAAAGATAAGGTTCCTAAGGAGGTGAATGTTTAGAAAGACTTGAGGAATCAAATGAGTAATGATATAAAAAACATAGAATTATTTGTAAAAAGTCCAAAATATTATCATCAGTGGGGAGGATTAGGATTAATGAGTAAAGAATTTAAATATAGCTAGTTGGAACCATTATTGGAAAAAACAACAATATTAGCAGTGCAAACAACAATTGAAGAAATAGATCAAATGGGTCTTTTGATTGAAGGATCATAAGAAAGATTGTTAGATTTTACACCACCCATTGAATATGATGGAACAAGACCATCCTCAAGTGGCCATGATACAACAATATTGGAAGAAGAATGTACAATTTGACCAAAGATAAATAATAGGTGAATTGGAACAATTAACTCCAGTTAATCCAACACAAATTTGAATATTTAACACAAAAGTTGTAAATTGGATTGCATATGTAGATACGAGTGCATTCAATCAAGTTCATCCCATTCAAATTTATGTGAGTGAAGAAACGAGGGAGCCTAATCTTCAACCAATTATCAACATGTTGCCACAATTTACAACTATAGTTTAATAACCACCCAATATTGTTTGCCATATAATTGTAATAATAACTTTAATGATGGGGGCATTAGTTGAAAATGTTTTGAGAATTCAATAGCCATTGTATAGTGATGGTGATGGTCCAAACTCACATCTTTGTTAGTTAACAAAAGTTTGTGTAAGTAATGGAGAAAATATTGATGTTCACAAATTATAATGTCTTTTAAATATTTTGAAAAAAACAAAAAACAAAAAACAAAAAATTTGTTTGATAGTTATGAAATGACAAGTTGGCTACAACATGGGTAGAGGTTCAACATGTGTTTATAGCAAGATTCAATGTTGTGTGGAATGAAGGGCATGCAATTTTTGCTTTGAAGGATATAAAACAAAATAAATATGAGTATATGGAATACTATTATGACATATTTTTACAACTATGTGTTGTGATGCCAAATTGACAAAATGATAATTACCTATGTGAAACATTTTGTGAAAGATCACACACCAAGTTAAATTGGAAATTTAAGAATTCTTAGAAGAACCATATTTAAAGTTGCCAATTCAAAACTAATAATTGAAAAAAAATAAAACCTAGGAAAAAAACTTTAACCAAGAATAAGGATGAATAAAATAATGAAGGTTTTGAAGGAAATTTAGAAGAGATTGAAAACAAGAAGATCACAAAAAAAGGATAAAAGGAACATTCTAACACCTACTGAAATGATGTTTATTTTTGAAGTTGTTATAATGAAGGTCATTATACAAAAGAATGTAAATTGCTAGAATTTTTTTGTAATCTATGTAGAAGTGATGAACATAATATTGAGTAGTGCCCATAGAGGATGTCAAGAGGATGATCTCCCCATAAAAAAGTTGTAGCAAATGCTACACAAGTGGAAACACTAGTGGTTTTGAAAAAGAAACAAAAAGGCTTAGTTAAGGTCAAATAACCAAAGAAAGTTTCACAAATTGTTCAAAGATCAAGAGGACAAGGATGGGAAAATAACTATAATGATTACTAATACCAAGGAGGTTATAATCATGATAATTATCAATAGGATAATTGTAATTAAAATAGGTACAATTGGGATAATTATAACCAAGATGCAAGATTTTGGCAAGGGAGTGAGTTGAGTTGTTTGTGTTATAGAAGGGAGGGACGCTTTCATAATATACTTTAGTATGGAAGCAAAGAACTCGAAACCCAACGTCTGAATAAACATGGCTATGGTTGAATGGAATCAACCCATTATTGAAGCTTGTGTGGCTATAAGGAGTCAAAAGGTAAAAATGCTTGAACTAGTGAAACAATTGGAAGATGTTAGTTCTACAAGGAGAAGACAAATGAAGTGGGAGAAAAAAAAATTAATTCATCAATAAATAGTGGATGAATTATGAAATATATAAACCAATAATGATTTGTCAACAAAATTATTCAATAAGTAAGGAAATGAACAATCAAAGGTAGTAGCAAATTTTAATCAAATAGGCATATCAAAACCAATTTAATTGAATGTGGATAGCCAATAGGAAGGGCTAACTATTCGAGAGACTATCAGAACAATTGAAGTGTTGATAAGAAATATAAAAGCATGCTCACATAAGAAATGAAGAAGCAAAATTTGGAAGCAAAATTGCAAGTCAAAGTAATATAATTGTTGGATATTTGTCATTGATTAATTTTTTTTAATGTTGAAGGTCTATTGAAACAAAGGAAACAATCCTATCACAAATGCTTATAGAATATGTATTACCAAAATTGAAAATTGCAATGAAGTTATGTTAGTAGTTCAAGTGCATGTGGGAGGACATGAACTCTAAGATATATTGCTAGACATAGGTTTGGCACGAATATCATCTTAGGTGTGTTGAGAAGGAAGATGGGATTGAGGAAGCCTCAATCAATTCCTTTCATGGTAAGGATGGTTAACCAAAGGAAGGTGTAACTAATTGGGTGAATATGCAACTTGAGGATTCGGCTGGGATGATGTACTTACAAAACCATTGTAATAGTGTACAAATGGAAGATGTATAAAAATCTTGCTCTGTGGTATTGGGAAAACCTTGGTTAAAATAAGCTAACGTTTATCATGACTAAGGCAATAATGCTTTGACAATTGTTATGGAGGATAAGACTATTACCTTGAGTATTTCAAAGAAAAATTTATTCCCCTTTCAAAAAGGTCATGTAATTTCAATGATAATTACAATTTAGAAAATGGTTTCATTGACAAGGATGAGGAATGGCTTCATGAAGTTGTTTCAAAGTTGTGCCTATTTGGAGAAGGAAGTCCCCATGAATTGATATTCTTAATATACATGTTTTATTAAATGATGCAACCAAACAAAGTACTTGCTTATCCACTTTTAGATATTTTCTTACAATAGTTAGAAATATTTTGTACTTAAACTGTACATAGTGGGTTGAACAATGTTCACTTGTTTTTTTTTTTACATACTACTAGTACATTAAATTACAATTAAATAAGAAATTGGTTTCTTTTCTTCATTTTATTTTTTTACATACTACTAGTACATTAATTACAATTAAATAAGAAATTGGTTTCTTTTCTTCATTTTATTTTCTTACATACTACTAGTACATTAAATTACAATTAAATAAGAAATTGGATTCATTTCTTCATTTAGCCATGACATAAGGTGGAAAAGTAGGGATTTAACATCACAAAATATTTAATCAAATGGTGTTCCCCTATTTGAAGGCAAGGATGAGCAATTACCAATTTTTTGGTCCTTGAAAATTGACGATTAAAGGGATAATGCATCCCAAATTAAATAATGATAATGCAAATTAATTACATTTGTCTAAGTGTGTGGGGAAATACCTATGTTGCTATGTGATCATTGCCAATGAAGTTGGCACATGGGGTGTTTGACACTATAGTGGGTGACATTCCCAAAGCTAACATTCGTTTGTCCATGTCTCAAGGAGAAGACATGGATTGGTAGATAGTTCCACCACCTATAATTGGAATTGATGATGTGCTTAACCAATCATGTGAAGGATCCACCTAAGGAGTTTGATGCCATCCAAAAACTAAAAGCTAGAGGTCATTAAAATCAGGCTTTAAATGCTTTAACTGCACTACATAAATTTACAAAAGTGTGTAACATAAGTAAACAGAAGCCGTTCTTGAATTTGTGAATAATCTAGGCCACTCGTAGTTTTCAGTGCTAGTCAATTTGCAAGGATGTGATATGCAATTGAAGTGACAATGGCATGTCAATAACAATTGTTTCAATGTACCATGCAATTTGGTTCATGAGGTTCTGTCTTTTATGGTTGTATGGCAAGTTTTGATATGTGATGTAGATTGATATGCAATGATGTTCAAAATTTGCCAAACTACAAAGTCTCCCACACCTTATCTGGTAATATAAAAATATCTGGAGCTCTTGTTCAATTACATCTTACAATTTAGAGCTTGCAAGTTCAGAATATGATAATAATTATAAGCATTGTTCCAATACAATTGTATGCTTGTTTTCTAGAGACACTGTAGCCTATCTCCTACTTCTTCACAAGTGTTGCCAATTTGGGTTGGCAAATTGCAATTTGTCATTCATCTTGTTCTTTGTCAATATGGCTCTGGATTATCCAATGTTGGGTCCATTAGTCACTTCATGGAAAGAAAATAATGGCCCAAATTCGCCAGATTTTGAAGATTTTTTCTCCAAAATAGCCAGCTTTTTATGATAACTTCCAGTAGGTAGCCAAGAATATAGGAGGATTCTGTTTTTTTAAAATACTTTCATATCTAGTACGTAACCAAATTTGGTTAAAACATTTTCTGGCCGATCGCCACTTTAACTACATCACCAAATCCTTCAAGGAATCCCTAGATCAGGGGGCGCGAAAATGTAACATAAGGCAGCCTCAATCTCCAACACATCTGACCTCTGCCATCCTTCTTCAAAGAGGTGGTGCAGGCAACTAATAGGATTTAACACTTGTTTAGTAAGTACAGCTTTTCCTTTCTGAAAGGACGATCTTCCCCAACTCTAGGAAAGATATTACTATACAATGCTTATAGGCTGCCATCAATTGCCCACTTTGGAAACTGGTTCAGTAATATAGGATACCCAAAGATTTGATTTGATTTTTTCTTAGAGCAACGGTATAGATAGAAGAAAAACTATCGAAGAGTTTAAAGGCCCTAAAATCTTTTAGGAAAGTTGTATTGAGTGGTTTCTCTTATTGTGTTTCTGTGATGGGATAGAGGATGGTGGCACTGACAAGTCAGATTAGTTTGCTGTTAGGCTCGGTGCTCTCCAGGTGTTGAAACATGGGTACCTTGAGATCTCCTTAAGTTGTTAGTTCACAGTTTCTCCAAATACTTAGGAGAAAGGGTCAGTTTGTTGAGTAAAATATGAAGCTAAGAAAGGGAAATCAACAAAGAAAAGTTCAATGATTTGAAATAGAACAAGTATGGAGTGACTGAAACAGTTCTGTGGTCAGTACCAACCCTGAATTCCTTCCTTTTGAGTGCCTGCAAATCATTCTGCCACATTTAGCATAGGATAGAGAGTACCTGGTCTCCTTCCAGACTCTTCTTCTCTGTCATCTGGTGGCAGTAACTTATCCCGAGCATTTTTGCCTGGTCTACATACATATCGCATGCAGTTGTTCTCCAAGTTCTTATTATGTCTGCATCAACTTAAGTGTTTGAATGATAGGATTGTTCAACCCCCTTGTGATTGAATCCAGATTAGTCCTCCAGTGGGTGCCTCGGATTCTCAGCAGGGTGATAATAAAGTCTTACAGCAGTGAGTGTAAATCAAACTTTTCCCACAAAAATTCTTTATTCATTTGAGTACTGTTAGCTGTTCCTAGGGGGCCTCTATTCCATGATTCTCGATAAATAAAAATTGAAACAAAAGAAGGCAAACAAGGGGTTAGGATTTGGAATTCCTGTCTGTGTGACTCTACTAATCTGTTGCTTTAATCATTTGCAGGTGTTTCAGCTTGGTTCACACGTTCACACACACCTAGTTTCTTCAACGAGAAACCAAGGTGTTAAACGTTCAGCCCTACTTGCACCTTCCCTACAGCTTTATTAGCTCTATCAGGTAAGAAAGAAAGTGCAAGAAGAATGGGGGTACATACTACAGGCTGCTTTGCCAGTAATGCAAGCAGCACACTTGGCTGCCATGAGCGGATCCAGTGACAGAAACACGCATTATTGCCTGGCGTCACATACTTTTACACATATCTCCAAGCATTGTACCGCATCAGATCTGTCCTGCCCATGTAATCAACAGTACCTAGCCCATGTGACATGACCAGGATGCCAATGAAGAAGGACTGCATTTCGAGAAAACTGCAGGCCAGTGTGAGAGGAAATTTCATTCATAATAACGTTTTCATATTGACAAAGGCAATCTCATGACATTTGCTACAGCTGATGAAACACAGCAATGGCGAGTTTTATTTGATTTTTGGCAAATTTTCGCCACTTGTCGACCCCTCAAAAAAAAAACCCAATGCGAATCATTACATAGGAAGGATTTTTGTGAAAACAATTGGCGAATTTTTCCAGATTTCGATGGAAAAGAAATTATGAAATCACCTTATTTAAACAATAAGTTCCAGCAGGCCCAAAGAAAGGAGGAGTCTTTTTTTTAAAAAAAGCTTCTTTCCTCTCTGATCTGTAGACAAATTTGGATAATTCCTTTTGTGGCTGATCACCAGAGTGGTTACATAACAAAATTGTAGAAAAAGAAAAGATGCATCCAGAACTATTGCCTGATTTGTACACTTGGTAAAACATGAGCATTTGGCTTCCCCCAGGGTGGGTACATTGTGTTTTGCCTCTCTGTGCAGTGGATGTTGTCCGTTTGTGTCAATTATTAAAAAGAATTAAAATGGACCACTTGGTAATTTAGGCCAAGGACAAACTCTAAACAGTTGCCATTCTTTGGTGCGAGGCTCAATGCCATTGAGGAGAATGTGCATTCCAGCTATAAGAAAAGATTTTATGAACTTTTTTGAATTTGTTTCTATGCCTGAAATTGAATGCTTTTCAATGAAGGACATGTGATGCACTAGTTTTTAGATTGATCTCTTGAATGGAAAGATTGAGGTTCAAAAGAACCTCGATCTTTCCATTCAAAAGAATTCAATCATTTTCACAATAACCAGTTAGTTTATCAGTTGCCAACTTTTGTGTAAAATAGCCCCTCAAAACGTTAAGGGAGTTGAAAAATGGATGAGTATAGAAGTAGTTGGAAAAGTTAAGAAAGTTGAAAAATGAATTAAACTTGAAACCAAATGCAACTTGAGATGTTGGGAAAATTGAACCATTGCAATGAAAAGCTCTTTCACAACTATTTTCATTTTCATCCATTTATTAAATTGTTTCATGTTCAACTTTCTTAGATTCATCGGTTGTCTAATTACCTCATATTAAATTCACTTGGTTCATTTCTTCATAATGCTTGGGAACTGATGTGCTTTATTCCAAGGAAGAATGGGAGAAAACAAGGAAAGAAGTAACAAGAGGACAAGGCAGAATAAGACATGGTTCATAGTCTAACACAAGTGAAGAAGATTGCCCATGAAAAGCAGAATATTAATTCTATTAGTTGAGCTATGACCCAAGCAAATCAACCTGGGCCCAAACATGAAAGGATGTGAGCTTGATGACCATTGGATGTCCCATATAAAAGAATGTGACAAAACATGTGTGAGTGCAAACTTTTTGAAATGAAATCTAAAATTGATTCAATTTGTTTGCAAATGAAGTGTTTGAAGGAGAAAAGACACATGCAGGCCACTTTTAGTTTTGTCATAGCTACTTCCCTCATCCCCTACCCTCCCTAAATTCCTTCCCCATAAAATAATTGTTCAAATGCGTTTGCCCGGACCATGCTATCTATGAGCAAGAGTAGTAACGAGGCTCCTACACACCTGCTTCTTTGTAGCTTAGGGTCAAACTGTCGTTTGGTTTCCAGGGGTCTAATGCAAGCAAATATTACTTCCCTCAACAACAAGAACCCGAACACTGATTTTTCATTTAATCAAAGGTTACTGGGAAAATGTAGTGAAAATGTAGTCAAAAGTAGCTGTTACAGAACTTGGAAGAACGCACCGAATGTAAAAAACTTTTGTTTTCCATACAGATTGTGGAGATTAGATTAAATTTCCCAAGATCACCCTCGGGCTACGGTATCTTTTACATGTCCTTTTTTTTCCCGTTGAAAATTAGACACCTGATGTTGTCATCATGAGGGAGAGCGGCTCGTAGCTGAACTGACATCTCGTCTTAACAACAGTTTTGCAGGCGTTGGAGTACGGACTTGGGGGACGATAGCAATCTTCACGTTCCTCGGGCAACGAAGCTAAAGCGCTCTTCTTCACTAGGGGTCTCTTTCCATCAGGTTGTTGTGATCACAGTTACACAGAGAATGGGTTTCTGGTCGGCGTACAGCCGTGGACAAGTGATCTGTGTCTTTGATGGTCTCCTGCGACATTCATAACGACAGCTATTTGGAATATAGATCTGCAGAAGTAGAGGGTCCTTTGCTTCTACTTATGATTGATTGTATAATCGGTATTTTCGGATATAAGCTTCTCCTCCGTCCCTTTCATCCGGCAGGTCGCGCAGGTTTCCGAGTCAGGAAGCTGCGATTGTCAGCTAGACTGGATGTCTGGATGGACGCTTAACCGCCAGGAACGTGTGTATGTATGTATGTTAACCAGAGTTTTGCAACGCTTCATTTATGAAAGGGCTGGTGAGAGAACTGGACATAATAATGCCTGGGTGGGGAGTACAACTGGAGAAAAATGTCAGTAATGTGTGACGGAAGGTTTTCTTTCTAGCTGGGAACTTGAAATCAATTCTAAATAGGCAAGCAGCAAATGGGAAAAGAGTGGCACGGGAGGAAGGCTTGAGTGTCGTGGAATTTGAGAAACAGACATCGAGTTCTTTGCGACGAGGAGAATGGGAGAACAGAATTGGAGTTTGCGCGACTTGACTGGAATTAAACCTCGGAGGCCTGAAGGTGAGGGAGAATGCGTGGACGAGTGTGATCAGATGCCTCTGTACTTGATGTGGCCACAACTCGGAAATAGTGGTGGTGTTCGCAAGCATTTGCAGCGGGAGCCTCAATTTGGCGATGGCAGCAATATGCCCATGAAGGTGAATAGCATGATGACGGATCAGAGGCAGCCTTCCGATGGCCTCAAAGAGTTTGAGTTCAACATGTCAGCTACTCCCTCAGAGCGGGCATGTCCTGTGGTAATGTCTTCAGCTGATGAACTCTTCTTCAAAGGGCAGCTTCTGCCTCTTCATCCACCTCCTCGCCTACGAATGGTTCAGAGACTTGCGTCCGAGAAGCAGCAGCTGGTAAGCGACAGTAACCATCCTCTGGTGCAAACACCGCAGCCTAGAGTTCGACGTCTCGGCTTCTTACCGAAGTATTCCAAGTTCTGGGTACACAACCCTGACCTGCTATCCTCCTCCTCTAATGGTACCCTACCCGACTGTGGAATCGCAAGGTTTCGAGGTCACAGTTGGTCGGATCCCGAAGAAAGGGACTCTTCGACGGACAGTTGCAGAGATTCGACTTCCGGAAGAGATAGCAGCAGCTCCCGGGATTCAAGTGGTAGCTCGCAGGATGCTAGCTTCCCCGACAGCAGCTGTAAGGACTTTCAGATGCCGACATCTACCGATCTCAAAGGCAGCTCTCTGCACAATCGGGAGGTTTTCGGTACGCACATGAGATCTCCAGCTGAACGTTCTGTAATCTCCAGTTGGCTCAGGCCCGCCTTCAAGTGGAAGTCCTTGTTCGGAGCCAAGAAGGTTGCGACGAGGTCAGGTGCAGCTTTGGTTGATCAAAAACCTGGGCAGCGTCAGTCTGTTAGCCACATTTCTGAGGAGAGCACTTCTTACAACATGCTTGATGCTAAATGCAGTGATGCACTGTGCGGCAAATACTTTGGTAACTACAGCGGGGACATATCGTTGCAGGGTGGAAACAAGGAAATACCTTCAAGAGATAGCAGCTTTGAGCGTGCTAGTATTGCCAGTAGTGATGCAGACAAAGACAACGGAGGCATGGTGAAGGCGCGCGAGTATTTGCAGAAGTACATGAAAATTTTGAAGCCACTTCATTTGAAGAAGTACGACCAGCATGATCTTGATCAGGACTCATGTCGAACAGGGAGCTTTAGTCTCCCATCGTCATCTTTGGCCCACGAAAGTCGAAGACAGTCTCGGAGTATCTCGGGCAACAGAAGCTTCTCATCCTTATCTCAGAGCTCGAGATTCGCTTCCACGGGTGTAAGCCCTCGGTTGCAACCTGCTGCTCTTCGCACACCATGTGCTGCGCGGGGCAGTGGCGGCCGTCAATTAAGCAATGGTTCCATATCCGAGCTGCATAGTGCAATTCAAGGTGCCATCGCCCACTGTAAAGAGTCGCAATCAGCCGCCAAGAACGAACATGCTGCATACAGATCCCAACAATTCGCGTCATCCATGGCAGTTCGAAGAAGAACAGAGTCCAATCTTTACACATAGTCCAAATGCAGATTTCTGAAGATCTCACAAGAAACACAGCTATATCGTGAGTCTCTTTCTTGCTTTCTTCATTCAAACTTCACTCCAGGGTATAAGACCACACAAGCTAACGGATTACAACAAAATTAGTCTTGGGAGACAATGATGTCTCTCCCAGCTCCTTGTGCCTTTCCTGTACATCTCTTTCTCTTCAGCAAGAGCAGTCTATGGCTTGATTGACAACTTCCAGAGGAAACCTGCAATTGGAGATGAGATAATTCCAGTCTGATGGTCTCATGCTAGACTGGGTTGATGGAAAGCTTCACTCATTGTAGCTCTGATGAGTTCTACTGTCTCTTTGACATGATTTAATTGGTGCTTGAAAAAAGTTTTGTGCAATAGCTTGAGCAGAGTACTGTGATCATCTTCAGATGTGATTAAAAGAGAGAGTAGAGAATCCGGGGGCAATGTGGGTGGACAGACATTATTATGGACCTTGCTCATACTAGCCATTGTTCATCAATCTGCTTACAAACTTTGCAGATTCTCTTGCACATTTATATTATTCTTTGATGTTTTTTTTGTTTCTGCAGTGAGAATTCTCCTGCTCAGCAACTTTTGCAAATTGCCATTAAATTATATGCAGCAAGAAGAGTCTCTTGATCTCTGTTCCATTGTGCGAAGTTTTTTTGGCCCAATTGTTGACTTTGATCAAAATTTGAGTTCTCCAGAGTTTATTTTTGTTGTGATGGTGATATTTCTTCCACTTCTTTTTCTGCCTATTGGAAGGGTTGAGTGCACTCTTCTTGATCTTCAGAAAGGCATTG
>Ga0209208_10002893_pt1 | contig 24658 bp, 19 predicted proteins | sample S1TSphfallax_3_FD_187694 | JGI IMG/M metagenome (GOLD analysis project Ga0209208, IMG submission 187694) | Host-associated microbial communities from peat moss isolated from Minnesota, USA - S1T2_Fd - Sphagnum fallax MG (SPAdes) (version 2) | ecosystem: Host-associated > Plants > Peat moss >...
TTTTCCAAGGACATAAAATCCTTTTTAGTGTGATGGGGTGATAATGTAATTTAAGGTTGTTGTTGTTTCTTTTTAAAAAAAATTTTAAAAAATATTCAATGTCATAAGGATAGGTGCAGTCGCACTAACAGGAGCCATAACAAGTGTAATGCATGTTTAGTTTTTCATGTTTAAAAGTGGTAATTTAAATTGGTGTTGAAAGTATAAGATTTAAAAATTTAGTATGGTTCATAATATATCATTGAAACACGTGAATTAATTTGAAAAATATTTGATGAATAAAAAACACTCATTAAACACTATAACACTTGATTTTTAGCATTAAAAGGATTTATAAATAAATTTCAATTTTTTTGAAAATTACATATATTTTGAAATAGTTTACATAAACCTTGACATAATAATATAAAAATTAAAAATAAAATTGAAATTTTTTTTAAGATTTAAAAAAAAAATTCTCAAAATTTTTTTTTTTAAAACAATCCCAAAATCACATAAGTGCAGCTCATGTTGTCTTGTTTGCACTTGGGTGTTAAACATCAGCAAATTATGACTTTTCCTTCTAAACTAATTTTCATTTCTTTAGAGGATTAAAGAATAACATGTGATCATATGATGTCTAATGATTAGACTATAACTTGTTTATGTGTGTTTTTCAATAACATGACTTTTTTATTATACATATGTGCAACATATTTTGTAACTTGGAATTGGGTGTTTTTAATCAAATATCCATTTCATGCACAAAAGCTTGTGAAAGAAAAAGAAGAATAATAACATCATTTTCAACAAAAATATTTTCAATTCAATACCATATTTTTAATGTATGACTTTCATTGAACCAAAGTTTTTTTCATTGTTTATCGTGTTTTGATAAATCTTCCTTCTCCATGAAACCTTTTGAAAAATTGTGCCACATGTGTTTGAATTTTTTAACAACCTTATTCATTAGACAGCCATAATCAAACACCATGAGTTTAATTCTTCAAAATGAGCTTTGCCCTAAAATGTCCCTTTCAATCACCCATATAGAGGCTAAGTTGTAATTGAAAGAAAAACCAATGAATTGACAAACCATTTTGCATCAATTGTGAAGATATGAAAATCATGCTGTGAATTGAAAATTGAGGGAAAAGATGAGAAAGGATGTTGGGTTTTGCCCAATTTTTTTACAATTTAGTAGGAAGTTTAAAATGTGTATTTTGAACAAATTGTATCGTACTTTAGACCTTAAACCTTGAACCTTTTTCACAATTCATAAAAACCCAACAAGATTTTCCCTTTGTATATTGTTGTTGTTTAAATCATGTGTCACTTCATGCACAACACTTAAGAAATTGTAAAATTTTGTTCATTGATCAATAGGACCTTTTAATTTCATGATTTTTTCAAAATTTCAAAATTATTATTTTCCTTTTCTTTTGCACACAATTTTTTTCTTCAAAAAAAAGTTTTTTTACGAAAATCAAAAAAACAGTTATGCACATGGAGAGATCGCAACCACTTGCATTGTTGTTGCCAAGGAGGATATGGTGAAAGATGGATATTTCTATTAGAGCAAAATAGCTAAATGCAACATTTGCATCATAGATGTGACACTTGCATTCTCACATACATTAAACATGAAAAATTCAAGAATGGTTTTTGTTTGGTATAATCTAATATGTGGGTCACCATCTATTTGTAGTGTAGAGAAAAACACATCCACCATTCCACCATTATTGTTGTTGCAAGGAAGATTACTAGGGTGTAGGTAATGCATTACCCAACTCCTTAGTTTTAATCATGTGATCCCACAACAAAAACCCATGTCATAAACCTTAAGAAATCACAAACTTCAAAAGTTCTTATTAATCTTCTTCTTCTACAATTTAACTATGATGGATATTAGCAAAAACATGATTGCTAGTGATGGGCCTAACAAGTAATGGATCTTGAACAAGTTCAACCTTTTCCCAAGAATAGAATAGTTGTTGCCATTAGTTGTAAGAACTTACTTATTGAAAGGGTTAGGAAAAACATTGCATGTGAGCAAAGATGGCGTTTGCATGCAAAATAAGATAATGATAACAAATCAATGACAAAAAAATTTAAGGGATTTATAGAAAAAATAAAAGTTATGAAAAATTAGGAAAAAAATCTTCTTAGCTCTTGATGTAAATGAAAGGTCCACATTTAAACCCTTCCAAGCATTTTTGCTTTAGGATGGGAACTTCAATGCTTGGAAAGGTCTAAATGTACACCTTTACCATATACCATAAACCCTAAACCTTATCAAGGTGCCCATATTATAAACAACCTTTATTATTAGCATTAGTTTTCAATATGAAATTTTGGACTCAGAAGTTATAGACACATTGTTGTGCATTACCATATTAACACCTACACCTATCATTGTCCACACCCCACACAAAATAACATAGGAACACTTTAATTGGTGCATCATACTTAAACTAACATGAAATTCATTTGCAACAAGTAGGAATCCAAGCCCAGAAAATAGAATGAAACACAACACACAAACCTTGTGCCAAAGAAACTTGCATAAGAAAAATGAAAACTTACAAAGCAAAACACACTATGTTTTTTATGCATTGTTGTGCGTTACCATATTGACACCTATGCCTATCACTATCCAAACCTCACCAAAAATGACATAGGAACACTTTCATTGGTAGATCAAACCTAAACCAAAATGAGATTCATTTGCAACAAGTAGGAATCCAAACCCAAAACATAAAATGAAAACACAACACACAAACCCTGTGCCAAAGAAACCTGCATGAAAAAAACATGAAAACTTACAAAACAAAACACATTATGTTTTGGAATCTCAAATTATCAAAAGTATTTGAGAATCCACACCTCAAGATTTTATCCCAAAGACCAAATATTCCAAACCATTTTCGCATTTGAATCAATTTTGAACTAAAAAAAATTTAACTATGCTAACACAACTTATCAATAAACTAATTATGACCTAACGAAATAGCTAAACTAAGACTCCTAACAACATTTTGGCTCAGTTTGGGCTAAAATAATATTTAGAAATATATATATTTGTTGCTTTACACAAAACTAGTGATCAAAAAAACATTCCATCAAGCACCCAAGAAAAATAAAATTAACTGGAATATTTATAATTGAAGGAGACAATAATGATATTAAAATAATAATAAATTGATGGATTATTGGTGTCATTGTGTCTGGAGGTAAAGGGTTTCTACCAGGGCATGTTCAAGGTGTGACCTGACAGAAGCAGAAGTGGCACCAGTAGATGACCCACCTGTATCCACCTAGAAGCAAAACTCTAAAAGAGTACTTAAACGAAATGCCAAAACTGGGTATAACAAGTAGCTCATGGCATTTAATGGCTCTGCCCTTTTAAATGACATTCATAAAATTTCAACATGCTAAATTGGAAACACATGGTGGTTAGCATCAGTGTGTATTTGTTTTCAATTTTGTAGTGTAGTGACAAATGGCAAGCCTCCCCAAACAAAATTTCAACTTAATTGGGACAATTTTGTATATGACCATTACAAGTGTAGACAGTAGACAGACCTGTGATGACACCCTCCCAATAAATAAATAAATAAATTCGAGCTCCGTGTTGTTGCACACTACCAGTGACAATAAATTATTTTAATTTTTTCTTATATTTTCATATATTTATGTCAATGTCAAATTTAATTTAAATTAACATATGTTTCATCGACATGAAAATAAACATGTTATATATATATCTCGATGTTGGTGGATAGGATAAAATGGAGGTAGTTATTAGAAAAGGTGGGAGATAGTTATTATGAAAGTTAATTATAAAAGAAATAGTTATGAAATGAGTAGGCTTGAAAATGAGGTAGATATTTTTGAATAGTCTTTGAAATGGTCCAGGGATGCCATGCGACCAGAATGATCATGCAGAAGTGACATAGGAAACTTTTTGCAAAGAACCCCATATAAACCAGTTCCTACGTCATTGGAATAATTATTTGGCAACTTGTGTTTTTGAAGAAAACAGTGAATATTTACAAAAAATTTGACTTAGTGTCACAACTTTTGGCCATTTTTTTTTTCTTTTAACCTAATGAATTAAAAATATGTGCATGGTTTGAATGAACAAATTTTTTAAAGAAAGCTCATTTGAGTATGAGACTCAATGTTTTTCTTTTCAATTTTTGATTTCATAAAAGTGGCAAAAAAACATTTGCTGAAAAGACACATTTCATGCTTAGGGAAAAGTTTTCTAAATTGGAAAAACATGACTTTTCCAAAAGTTTCTCACAATAATTCACAAAATTTCAAAAGTTCTCCACCAAAAAAATATAAATCCCTGATAAGATTTAAACTTTAAAATAAACTTAGACTTTCATGGAGAGTGCAAAATGAAGACAAGTGCAATTTTTGAGGGTCATCTCCATGCCACTCATGAGTTCCACGTATGTACGTCATAAAGAGATGTTTACAAATGTAATAAAATGGGCCTCCAAATATGTCATAAGAAGTTTCTTCAGGTTTTGACAACTGGATGTTCTTGCATTCTTTCTTGGTCTTTTATAACAAATTGAAGGATCCAAAGTCATGGTGGTGATTGATCAAAATTCTTTAGAACCCAAAAAAAAAGAAAAAAGAAAGCCACCATTATTTTGTTTGTACTACAATTTTGTAGTTGGCTGAAATATCCCCCTTCTTACCTTGTGTGAGTGACGCTTAAGGAGGAGGAAAGTTCCAGAGACAAAATTGACCAAAGGAAAATAAAATGAAAGATGAAAACACACACACACACACACACACACACTTTTGTTGACAAAATTGCTGACACCCAATGCAACCAAATAAAAAAGTTGAATTCCATCGAGACTTTCAAATGAATGACAATTGCCACATCAACAACAATTAGCCATACTTTCCATCACTTTTGGTGGGGGGTTTGTTGCATGAGAACTCCTTCACCTCCTACTTTAAAGCATAAGTATACCTGGATTCTTATGTGCATACGTGTGCTTACGTGGTTTTGTACATCCATATGTCGAATTGGAATAAAAAAAAGCACCAAAGATATTGAATAAGTATAAATTGTTCCCAACATGCACGTTGTTCAACAAATAAACTGACATCAGAGGTAGCTTCCATGATTCAAAACACCAAAACCAAACCTAGTCAAAGTCAACATTGTAATCAACACAAAGTTCCCAATTCAAAGATTAAAAACGTTCAAACCATCCTTTCTCATAGAGTGACATTGTGTTAAACAAACACCCAATTCAAGAGTAACAACACCAAAACCACACCTACTCAAAGAGGCACATCCTTTACAAAAGTTCCTTAGAAAGGAAATTTTCACCCAAAAACTGGGAAAACCTGCCCTCTTAAATTCTTATCCCAAAACAGCTAACCCACAGAGCCATGGCATGTCTGGATATCGATGAAATGGGTCACTTCACTAGAGAGTTTATGCCTTGCATACATACAATCTTTACGAACATTTGAAATTCTGGAAAGATGTAGCCACTGGGACCCTTCTCTTCTTTGTGAATTGCAGGAAATGGGTTTGTTGTTCAGGCATTGGAAAACTGCATTACAGAAAGAAGATATGATTTTGACTCTCAAATCCTGAATTCTTCCACACAGAACTAACCCAACGCAAAATGATTTCATAATCCACCACCAGCCACACTAGTAATAACAGTAATAATTTCCCTTTGTTTTCTCCAGCTTCCTTCATTATCCCTTCGCTTGGGGTCGTGCAGCCCACAGGGAACTTAGTGCTCGCAAACGTGTACAGTAATCAGTCACTGCAAGAAGAGCTCGCGCTGATTGACGGGTTGTGAAGATCCGAAGCATTTGTTGCATTGTCTGCTGCCGCAAATCATCCGCCTACCATTAATGCCAGGCCCGCCCCAAGCTCAACAGAGTCATTCACAGTAGAAAGAAAAGAAGGGTTCCAAAAGAGAAGAACCAAGAGAATGATCTATTTCCTTCAAAGAGAACCATGAGCTGCAAAGGGACTGTTACACCTACCTGTCGCACGAAAGACTCAACTGTACCCAGTTTACCCATCGCCATCGCCATCTGGCCCATGTAATTTGCCACGTTGGGTGACGAGTCCACCAAGCTGCCGGCAATCGTATCTGCAAGCGATTGCTGTAAAGCTTCCATTGCTTGTGAAATCGCATCCTCGCCCTGTTGTAATGACTGTTGCAAGTTACGGATTCCAAGTAGTTGTTCCTCTGTGAGTGGCTTGACTTGTGGTATCACAATCTGCACACTCCCAAAAAACAAACTCAAAACTCAATTTGCTTTCTGCAAAAGAAAATGATATATGTAATTTTTGTTGCAACTACTTTTAGTTGAAAAACCGAACTAGGTAGCTACTTGCTTTTCTTCCACCTCGCTTGGTGGTCAGACTACCACAAGTAAGACAAGACAAAATTTGGAGCTGGAAAAGAAAATCAGTACTAAATTATGCTTGTAATCAGCAGCATTCAACAACCATTAAAATTTTTTTTTCCCGTGATGCACCTTTAAGACTTCAGAAGGTCGAAGGCCACCCATCCACATAAAGCAGCGCTCAGCTAGTGTGAGCCACATTCCTGATAGCAGTTGGAACACATCCGTTTTTGCAGCGACAGCCTTGAGGCGGAAATAATCATCATTATGTGCTATTCCCACCTCTACGAGCAAGCGTAGCTCGTTGTCAGGCACATGGGCAAGCAATGCTGCGCGGAGCTCACACATCCGTCGATGCTGCTCTTCCACCCATCTTCCATATTCCATATCGAAAGCAGCCGCTCCTGCCCACATAAACCCATCACAAATACTTGAGAATTATATTGCGTGCCTTGTCTGTCACCATTCATGCAAGGGAAAATGTACATTCACTTACACAACTGCCCAAAATAAAGAAATCTCATGGCAACATATCATAAAAAAGTGGGTAACTTAAACGTACCCGGATTCATTGCGACACCAACATTCACGGTCCCATTTGCGCCACCAGGAATCATGAGGATTCTGATCAATACCAAAATCTCACTTGCTGCCGAGCTCTTTGAAGCTCCTGCTGCCCAACTTGATTCAACTTGATTCGCCTTGATTCAAGTTGTTGTACATATGCCTAAACCCACCCAACAAGAACAACTCCCCATATATTTGTCAATTCCCAGAAACTTGATCCATGAAATGAACCATCCTAAGCTCCAAAAAACACACACATGACACACACAAATTTTATAAGAAACATTTGGCTGGCAATTAAGTTTCTGAAAACAACAAACTTCATCATGTTGTGGTGGAACATGGGAATTCGAAGAAGAAAAGAAGAAGAACAATAATAATCACCTTCTTTCAAAGCTGGGTTTTGCATACATTTTGTAGTGTAGCAACATACAACAGCGGCAAGCCTCCCAAGCCTCCGAAGACAGATTTGAACTTAGGCCCAGTTTACGCTAGTAGTCAGGGCTTAAAAAACTTGAGGCCAACTTTGAGCATTTTTGGCTTGTTGTTAGGCCCCCAACTTATTAATAAATGCTATAGAACATTGCCGACATGATATCAATAGATGCTGGAACATTGGCCCCAAAGGGTTGCAAATTGTTTTCCCCAATTCAATGTGTCTCACACGCTATTAATATGTTCGCCCTGAGTTCCATCCAGTGGTCCGTAAAGTCACCCTGAGTGTGGGCGGTTCTGGAAAAAGACAGGGTGAGAAGAGGGTTGACCACGTGGCTCCGCCTTTGACTCACTTAAAATAGCGGGACACTTCAAGATCCCAAATTTTATGTATTGGGTCAAGATTCATGTTTTAGGGTTTATGGCCAGGGTTTATGGGGTTGCTTGTGAGCTTTGCATTTAATGGTCTTGATAATATATAAGAGGGAGGGATTCATAATATATAAGTGGGAGGGATTCGACTTTCACCTCTTTTTGCAATCTCGTTTTCCCTGAAAGTTTCAAGTTTTCCATTTCATTTGGGGGTGTCCAAAGATAAGAATGTTTTGGGGTTTTTGGGTGTCTCATTTCATTTTTCTTTTTAGGGTTCATTCCCCATGCCATCTATGGAGTTTATTTTGTCACATTTTGACTCGAGCTCTTCTAGTAGTGCTCTTCTAGTAGTGACTAGGTGTTGCGTGAGGAAATTGTGACAGAAGGTTTTTTTTTTTTCAGCTTTGGTGCCATGCCAATAAAAGGCAGAAAAGTTCAACATTTATTAGTAACTTGAGGTAGATTGAATTTTTTTTCTTTCTATTTCAGCCTTGACTCCTAGTGGATTTAATTTTACCTTTAGTTCATGTGGCCAATTTGTAACTAGTGGACATCAAAAGGTTACATGAATTATTTTTTCAAAACAAGTGATGTTATTCATCCACATACTTGGCTTTGAACATCTCATCAAAATTTCACCCCCTCCCCCATCTCCTATTTCTTACATACATTACTTTTCAATCCATCAACTTGCAAAAAATTCTATTCATGTAACCTATGGTATTCGTTTAAGGGGGACCAACCATCCATCAATATGGCAGTATTACTAGATGAGTTAGCTTAATGGTCAAACTTTTTTTTCTTTTAACCTAATAGAGAAATCCGTAAATTCACTGGGAGTTTCACAGGGTGTCTCACACCCTATTAATTTGTTTGCCCTGAGTTCCATCCAGTGGTCCGTAAAGTCACCCTGAGTGTGGGCGGTTTTGGAAAAAGACGGTGAGAAGGGGGTTGACGATAGGAGTGGGTGTCGCCTTTGACTTGCTTGAAATAGGGGGCAGTCCAAGACCCCGATTTTGTAGCAAGACGCTAAATACTTCCCCGCCATCGAACTCTGTCCGGCGCCCTTTCTGGGCCTGACAGTGCAGCCCTGCGGAGAACCGTGTGGTTCTGCCGCAGGGTTTGACTTTTTGACTGGAGGAGTTATTTAAAAAATTACATCATACTCCTCTCGGCGGCTGAATCTATGCCAGTGGTTAGTGCCATGTTCTATGCTTAAACTGCAGAAAAACAATAAATCAATTCAAGTAGAACTAATATACTGTATGAAGAACATTGATGCATTCTTTTGCTTGAATAAAAGAACATGTAGAACCGTGCAAGGCCCAAAAACATGTGCAAGATGACAACAAAAACGTGTGCCAGACAGAGCTTGATGGGGGGGGCATTTAGCGTTTCGTGAGCTTGATTGGGGGTGGGGGTGTATTTAGCAGCTCCCAGATCCCTCCCACTTATATAGCAACAAGGGCATTAAATGAGAAGCTCCCGCAAACACATAAACCCTCCCTCTAAATCCTAAAACCTGAACTTAGACGCAATATACAAAATTTGGGATCTTGAACTGTCCCCCTATTTTATGTTAGTCAAACCCGCACCCGCAGCCACGTGGTCAACCCCCTTCTCACCCTGTCTTTTTCCAAGACCGCCCACACTCAGGGTGACTTTAGGGACCACTGGATGGAACCCAGGGCGAACAAATTAATAGAGGGTGAGACACATTGAATTTGGGAAACCAATTTGCAACACTTTTGGGCCAATGTTCGAGCATTTATTGATATCATGACCGCAATGTTCTGTAGTATTTATTAGTAAGTTGGGGGCCAAACAACAAGCCAAAAATGCTCAAAGTTGGCCTCAAGTTTTTTAAGCCCTGACTCCTAGTGTAAACTGGGCCTAAGTTCAAATCTGTCTGAGGAGGCTGGGGAGGCTTGCTGCTGTTGTTGCTACACTACAAAATGCATGCAAAGCCCAGCTTTGAAAGGAGGTGATTATTATTATTGACTCTGTCCTACAGAGGCATTGTGGGAAAACCTTTTGAGCGGGTATAGGGGTCGAAAAATCAAAAGTTGGCTGAATGCATAAAGTTATAGGTCTGCATGTAAGTTTATTGGCCCAAGCTAATGGACAGGCATGTGTAAATTTTGGGTGCACCCATCCAATTGTTGGGTTGTTTTGAAGTCTAACCATCTACTCATTGGGTTTCTTCTCAAAATATGAATGTTGGGTAACTGATTTAATCATGTCTCTCTATCACATTTTTTTTGGGTTCATTTTTTTTCTTTTGGGTTGTCACTTGCCTTTTTGTATCGCAAGGTTTCATATCACTATGAAATGTAAAAAAAATCATATGATTAATTTTTAAATGAATTTGTCTAATAAACATATAAAAAATTAGCTTCAATTCCTTTAAATTTTATTATAATCAAATTTGAAAAATTATGTAAGAATTGATCAAAGTAAAACATGTCAATTTTACAGTTAATATAAAATTATTTTTTGAGATATAAATTATTTTTTAATTTGATATTATTTTTAAAACTTCAATAAGGATTTGATGAAGATTTAATAACAAAAATCGTAATGAAATTAATTGTTATTTGATTATTTTTTTGTATTGTTGTTGCCTTTTATGTTATAAAAATTTATTATTGCCCTAAAATAATAAACATGCATGTATAATTTTAGGTTTTAACAAGCATGCATGGGGAAACACAACTTGTTTATAAAGTTGGGTGGGGATATATTTGGGTTTATAGGTGAAAATTTAGGGAGAGCAAAGGGGGTTAAAGTATTATTTTTTCTTTCTTTCTCAGGTTTTTATTTTATTATGGGGTTTCAATGGGTACAAGGAGTGGATAATTCAATTAAATTGAAAGAATTACAAATTGTAAGTGGAGATTTAAGAGATGGGGATGAGGGGTTAGGATTTTTTCTTTTCTTTTCCAAAAGGGTTTTTTTAGGTGAGGAGGGGAGGATGGGGTAATTCCACCCCTTTCCAAATGAGGTTATATTTTAAGGGATTGGGAGAGGTGAATGTTTTTAAGGATGGGGATCAACCCAAAGGTTTGTTTCTTGGGTGGCATGGGAGGGAGAAGTTTGGTTGTTTCTCAAAATAGGAAGGCGGGATTTAAAAAAATTCCAAGGATTTTTTTTTTTGGGTGTGGGATGGGGTGATTGGAGAAAGGGGGTGGGTATATTTTTTTCTTGTATATATATTTTTTGTGATATGGTGATTTAATGAATATTTTTTCTCAAGAAAATATTTTATAAAAATTAATATCTTCTTTTTGGGAATGGAAAATTTTCAACACAAAAATTTAATTTTAAAAATTTAACAACAAGGATAAAAAAATATTTTGTTTAAAACTAAGGACTTATTACTTCTAACCAAAAAAGGGGCAAAAATCAATTTTGATTTTTTTTTGTGTCTAGTTTTTTTTACGTACATGATAAAAAAAAGTTAATGTTTAACATATAATAATAATGCATTTGAATGAAATGAAAAAAATGATTCAATAATGGAATTTTTTTTTAAGGTTTATATATTAATATCTTTCAAATCTAGGTTAAAATATTTAAGGTTTGAGTATAAGCATGAGGTGCATAATTAAAATTCATAAGATGCCAATGATATTGATGTTTTGTTGATTATTAAACCACAATCTAGTCGCCAAACCATGGCTCATCAATATCCATGGTTAATGGTAGATATCCACCATAGTCAAATTTACTAAAAGTCAATAACTAAAATTTATAAGATGCCGAGGGTATTGATGTCTTGTTCATTATTAGACCATAAATTAGCCGCCAAACCATGGATATGATCTTTTATTGTTAAGTTGCAATCAACCATAGTCAAAATTATTAAAAGTCAATATAGAGTAAAAAAACGTTTAAGGTTAGGTTTATAACTAGGTTTAGGGTTTAAGTTCGAACTTTTGTCCCATATAAATGTAACATTGTATGTTTCTTGTCTTTTTTTGTCACAACAAGAACAATGTGTTTGGTCTAAGTTTTCACCATTTGTTGATCTTGTTTTTTTGCTTCCTTTATTTCTGTTGCTTCCCTTGAATGAATGTTTTGCCAAGTGTGTGCTTTTATAACTATTGGTTTTGCCATATGCTACTTCATTTATTTGTTGTCAAATTCATTTTGGTACCTTTTTTATTTATTTTTGCACAATCGTTATTATCCTAATGAAAGAACTTAGATTAGTTGTGACGCACTCCCAAGTCCTGGGGTGAACCCACTTGAGGGTTCACCAAAGTGTAGTTGCAGAAAGTTGGGACTCGGAAGGCGCTCCCGACTTCCAACACTATAAAGGGGTAGAGGGGCATGCTAGAAGTCCCGGGATTAGACTAGGAAGAGGGACTAGTAGATCAAGCTTGAATCTGCATCCAAAACAAACCACAAAGTGGTTAGTTCACATTCCGAGACACCCTTGGGTGCTAGGACAAGTCACGGGCACTTTGGACCACAAGATTCACCACGGCCCGGACTCGGGGGAAGCCACCACCTTCCCCCATATAGTATTCTCTGCAACGCTCCACTGAGGCTACATCCAAATGGCTCTTTTTCCCGGGACTCCCAAGTTGGAGTCCCGAAATTGTCCCGAAACTGTCCCAGTTGGAGTCCCGGGACTTTGAGAGCTCATAACTCCCGACTGCAAAGTCTGATCGCAACGAGGTCTGAACCAAACTTATAGCCCTCGTCGAGATCTTTCCAACAACGTATCGCACTCTCAATTCGAAGGTCGGGAAGAGGTCGATTCCCGACTTTTAATGGTCGGGAGTCAAACTGCCAGTTTGACTCCCGGCCCTTCTTTTGCTCATAACTTGGGTTACAGATGTCCAAATGGCCAATGCGAGGCCATTTTCGATATCTACACTTCAAAAACTTTGCAATGACACCAAGAACACCTCAATGCGAGGTGTTTTGGGCCTTGTTGTCGAACCCTAAACATTCGGGAGTCCCGGAGGACTCCAAGTCCCCAACTTTGGGAGTGTTGGGCTTCACCCCCACACTTGGCCAAAGTGGGGTTGTGACAAGTTGTTACTATGGATGATTTGGATTTCAGAATTAGAGATGTTGCATTTGAAGCAAAGGTGTGCAATAAATACAGTACCTTTGATCGAATTGCAAAAAGGAGCATGGAAGGTTATGCATTTTTGCATTGTGATTTGTTGAACGAGGCAACTCTAACCACAATCACTTTGAGGATGAAATCACCTCATATAAATATCCATGGACAACATTTGCAAAAAGGCATGTTTGTGGGGATGGAAAATTTTGGCATTGAATCAAAGTCCAAAAAGGTTTTTGAGAAATGTGACATGCATGTTGTCATTACAATTGAATCAACAACCATTGTGTCATCAATTCCTACATTCCAACCTAAACTAGTTCCCATGTTTTTCCACATGAATTCCATTAGAAAATTCAAAAGTTTTATTCAAAGTTGGAGGTTTGTTGCCATTGTTGTAATCATCATTAGTGTAAGGGGCGTAGGGGATAATAGAGGTGAAAAAAATTGTTGATTGTAGATGGAGAAGGTGAATTTGACCCAAAAGTTCCTGCTATTGGTAACAATTTCAAAACAAAATATGAACAACTTTTTGAAGCATATAATGGCGACCAATGTGCTATGGTTTTAATAAAAAATGTGACAACAATGACATCAAAAGGAGATCAATATTTGAAGGCACAACATTACACAATTTTAACAAAGGTTGTTGATGGAGCTATTCAAGCTTGCCTTTAACAATTGCACAACAAATTATCAAGTGCCCAATCTGCATTCAAAGAAGTAAATTCCTTTTCTTTTCTTTACATCATTCAATGTTTTTTTCAAAATTTACACATAAAACAAAACCTAATGTTCATCTCATGATCAATTATATTAGAAAAGATAATGAAAAATAAATTCTCAAATTGTTTTTTTTAGTGTTGAAAAAAATTGGGTGTTCATTTAATTTTCTGAGGTGGTCCATCAAATGGTCCCTAGTACTTCAAGATAGAAACCACATGGTGGCCACTAAGTGCTTCTTAGTAGAGATTTTAGAGCTAGATTACGATGTAACTAAAGTTCTAATGTTGTTGTGCTCTTGGGTGCAACCAAGCACACACGATGTTCATGCTGGTACAAAGGTGGATGAATTTGGGTTCACCTTAGTTAATTTCAGGACATTACTTTTGATTCAAGAGCAACCTTTTGTCTTCCCTTCACAAGTAAATCAAGTGTTCTTTTCAGATTTTACATAAAAACCAAGTCAAAAAGTTGTACTATTAAAAGGCATTCAATCCCGATGGGTGTTTTGGGAAAATATGGTTGATGAGGACATAGATCCTTTGCATGTACTTCATGAAATTGAAAAGCCTTTACCTAGAGAACCAGTTGACGGTGAACACCCAAGACATACCAAACAGGGTCCCATCAAGGACTACCATGAAGGTAAGTACCCTAAACATATGGGATTGCATTATTTATTATAAGCTCTTTACATATGCTTGTGCCCTATGAATAACTATTCTAGCTATGACATCTCAGGTGATGAGGACGTGCATCCAGAAATCCGTTGCCATGGGGAACTTGATTCAAGTGAGGACAATGAAGGGACATATGAAAATTCTATATTGGACATTAACAACTTATATTCAAATGGTGATCGTCACAAACTAAAGGCTAATGATTGATTGGGCACAGCAATTAAACATCACAAGATACATGTCATGATATTAGGAATTAACATCATGATTATGTTATCCATTGATAATAGAATGTGCATATTTCTATTTACTTGGGAGTTCATCCTTTTTTCACAACAACTACCAATATCTATATTTGGCCCTTTATAGCACTTGGATGTAATTACAACTACATTGGAAATTTAACCTATGCCCTTTGTTCTATTATATTTAGCAAAGGAGGTAAAAGTTTGTTATTGGTCATTTCAAAGGACTTTTAATTACATGATCAAACTTCAAATGCATTTTTGTGTGTTAGAAGTTTGTGCATTATTTCCCCTGAGTGTTGGATTTTGTGCATTGTAAATTTTGTGCATTTGCATTTTGTGCATTTGCACTTTGTGCAATACAATTATCTATTCTTAGACTTTGGGGATTGTAGTGTTTTGTTTTGGGAATTTTTGGGCTATAGTTTTGTGTTCTTGGATTTTGTGCACTTTGTAAGATTAAGTGTGTGCATCAACCTAACATTCTAGACCCATACCCTATTATTTAAGGGCACTTTGCCTTAAGTTTGTGTTCATCAACTTGGTGGGGTGTATTGTTGCACAATCAAAAATTAAAAACTTGAATTGGCATTAATGAGGTCTCCATGCTTAGAAATAATGATAGCACTAATGCTCTAGATACGGGCAATTATTCTTATGGATCATAGGGCTATGGGTAGTATATGTTTGTTGATGTTTCTACCACTATAAAACATCTTGCAGTATTGAAAGTTGAGGTGGGAATTTAGCTACAGTGGTCTATTTGATCAATAATTTGGGTTTGGATGAAATGGAATCTTGGGTTGGGATGTACTACATCAAATATTTCAATAGTATAACATATCATTCTATGTTGTTTAAAGATCATAAAACAAACAATGGATTCCATTTTTGTATTGATTGTAAGTGAATATGTTTTGATAATTATGTGAGTGTGTCTAAGTGTTATTGTTGCTCATAGGTATTAATTGAATATGCTAGCTAGGATGGTGTCCTTGTGGAACCACCATCTTATTGGAACATGTGACAATAAAATTGTTCAACTCAAACCTAGTCCTTTTGTAATATAGACATAAGGTATGACATACATTTAATCTATTGGAGTCTTGCATTGGATGAGTAACATTGATGTTGTCTATTGACTATCATGTTGACATACAAAAGACACTTTCATATATTTTGAACTCATATAGAATCTTGTACATGTGTGTATTTTATGAATTTTGAAACTGTAGTTTTTTCTATAGTTTAGTTCAATTTAATGCATTTGCCACTAGATTGTTGATATCATAAGTTTGCAAAAGGGATGTGTGCATACATTATTGGACCATATAGATGGGCCCATGGCAATGTCTTAGATGCTACCATGTGTTTAATCTAGTATGGTATTTAACTACATACCTTTTTTTTCTATTTCATTTTCACTAAATTTGCATTGGAGCTATAAAGTTGGTTTTATAGTACCTATAATGGATCTATGCATGTGTTCACCTATCAAAATTGAACTTTGGATACAGTGCAAGTTGTATAGTGCATATTTTGTGGTTATTGGTTTTGCTTCGTTATTGTAATGGTTACCGTGTTTGGTTTTGTTTACACTTTTTGGACACCCTTAATCATCTCTTAACTACATAACCACTTTCACATCAATGTATGTTAGTAGAGTGACTACATTAATAAAGATTGTGGCCAGTGCCTATATAGGTTCTATTCTTGTAAAAGAGAACACATATGTTTGCGGTCATGGAAGTTGGTGAACACAAGGAAAATAGAGGCTATATAAATTTGTGTTTGGACTATGTATCCAAGTGATATGAACTATGTCTTAACTAACATTTCCCCATTGTGTATTACAAGTTTAATGTTCTAGCAATATTATGATTGCAATTATGTAGAAGCCTATTTTGAGTTGATGTAGGGTAACGGCTATCTTGAAGTAATTACCTATATTTTTTTATTTACCACCCAATTTAGTAGAAAAAGGACAAGGGAAAATGAGAAGAAAATCTAAAGACTTGGGAAATGAAACTGTATAAGTGTTTTGATAATCACATTTATGCACAAAAAACACTACTAGGAAATGCATCCTAGTTCACTCTGGGTTTCATTAGATTTTGAGTGAATTAGGACATTTTTACCTAGTGAAATTGTTTAACCCCCTAGTGAAGAGGAACAATCGCTATGAACAATGACTTGTTTCACTACTACCTAATGAAACAAGTTATTCTCAAATGAAATACAAAATTATCAAACCATTCATTTACTAGTTAATTAACTAACCAATATGGAAATAAATTAGATTTTAATTATTTAATATATAATATTATTGATAATTTCATGATTTTTAAAGCCTATTATTTATTGACACGTGTCATTACTTACGTTAGGTTAAAAACCTAGCCTAGGTAAGTAGGCCATGTAATCAACCTAGGCACCTATTCTAGGAATTCAATATGAGAATTTCAGTCAACATACCATTGTTGACCACACACAACACCACTCATGAGGTTTGATCGCTTGACCTTTGGAATGGAGGCAAACACCCTTACCATCAAGCCACCTAACGCACCCCCAAGTTCCTTGTTAGACCCAAAGAGGGTCCAACTATATCAAAGAACGGAAGTAGTTGGAACTTGGTGCCACTCCCAGCTTCTAGCACTAAAGGGGGTGAGAGGGGCATGCTGAAAACTCCGGGATTAGACTAGGAAGAGGGACAACTATTTAGTTACTCGATCCTGCATCAAAACCAACCACAAGTTGGTTAGTTCACCTTCGGAAACACCATTGGTGTTGGAACAAACCACAAGCAACACGGACTCACTTGACTCACCACGGCCCGGACTCGAGGGAAGCCACCACCTTCCCCCATATAGTATTCTTTGCGTTGCTCATCCGCACCCGCAACCAAATGGCTTTTATTCCCGGGACTCCCAAGGAGGAGTCCCGAAATTGTCCCGGTTTGGACTCCCGAGACTTTGGGAGCTCATAACTCTCGGCTCAGACCTTGGATTGGGATGAGGTTTGAAGCAGACTTGTAGCTCTCCTCAAGAGCTTTCCAACAGTGTGTTGCATTCCATCTGCACACACCGGGATCAGGTCGATTCCCGACTTTTTGTGGTCGGGAGTCAAATTGTCAATTTGACTCCCGACCTTTCTTTCAACCATAACTTGTGCAGTAGATGTCTGAATGGCTCATTCGAGGCCATTTTCGACATCTACGCTTCAAGGCCTTTCCAAAGGTATAAAGAACACCTTAAGGCGAGGTGTTTTGAACTCTATAATTGAACTCTGAAATTGCAGGAGTCTCGGAGGACTCCAAGTTCCCACTTTTGGGAGTGTGAATCTCATCCTCACACTTGCCTCAAAGTGGGGTTGTGACACCACCCCATTTGTTGTGATAATATGTTACATTACATTTTATTTATCAAATACTTCATTTTAAACATTACAAAAACATAAACTTTGAAAATTCATATTTTATTGAGATTTTGTTCAAATGAAATGATCCAATTTTTATTTATTTTTTTAATTCAATAATGTACATAATTACATTTATTTTGTTTTGAAAGTTTAAAATCATTTGAACAAAAAAAAGTTGAATATCATTATTCAATAACATTTCAATGACCGTTCTTTTGAGAAAAAAAAGTTTAATAAATGGATTTTTTTTGTTAATATAATAATACTACCTATGTTAAACTACATTCAATTATTATATGATTATTTTCCATTAATTAATTATTTCACCCTACATTATTTATAGCTATTTATGGCTATTTTTAATTACTTTTGGTTTTTTTTTGCTATTTCACCTTAGGCTACTTTTGATTATTTTACCTTAGACTATTTTCAACTATTATAAGTTTTTTTGGCTATTCTATGTTTTTTTTGGTATTGTAAATTATTTTAAGTTTAAACTACTTGTAACTATTACAAATTACTTTTGGCTATTAAAGGTTATTTCACCTTATGTTATTATTGGCAATTCTAGGTTATTATAGGCTATTTCACCTAAATTATTTTTTTCTATTATAAATTATTTGACCCTAGATTATTTTTGGTAATCTTAAGCAATTCTAATATATGGTTATTTGTCATTTTCTTTTTAATGTTATTGGTGGTTATTAATGGTTATAAGTAACTATTTTATTTGTGGCTATTAATGTTTTTTAATGGTTATTCTATTAATGGCCATTAATAAAAAAATTATCGATGGCTATCGGTGGTTATTTTATAAGTGCCTATTGGTGGTTATTTTACTAATAGATATTGGTGGCTATTCTATTAATGGTTATTAGTGGTTATTTTATTACTGGCTATTGGTGGTTTCTATTAATGGTTATTGGTGGTTATTCTACTAATGGCTATTGGTGGTTATTCTACTAATCGCTATTGGTGGCTATTCTACTAATGGCTATTGGTGACTATTCTACTAATGACTATTGGTGCCTATTCTATCAATGGTTGTTGGTGGCTATTTTATTAATGGATGTTGGTGGCTATTCTATTAATGGCTATTGGTGCTTATTCTATTAATGGTTGTTGGTGGTTATTTTATTAATGGTTGTCGGTGGTTATTCTATTAATGGCTATTGATGCTTATTCTATTAATGGTTGTTGGTGGCTATTCTATTAATGGTTGTTGGTGGTTATTTTATTAATGGTTGTCGGTGGTTATTCTATTAATGGCTATTGATGCTTATTCTATTAATGGTTGTTGGTGGCTATTCTATTAATGGCTATTGATGCTTATTCTATTAATGGTTGTTGGTGGCTATTCTATTAATGGCTATTGCTAGTTATTATATTAATGTCTATTGATGGTTATTCCATTAATGATTATTGGTGGTCATTTTATTAATGGCTATTGGTGATTATTTTATTAATGGTTATTGGTGGCTATTGGTGGCTATTGGTGGCTATTCTATTAGTGGATATTAGTGATTATTAATTGGTATTATATTAATGGCTATTGGTGGCTATTTTATTAATGGTTCTTGTATTATAAATTATTGTTGGTTATTATATGTTATATTACAAATATTGGTGATTATTATATTATAAATTATTGTTTGATATTCTATGTTATAATATCATAGGTTATTGGTAGTTATTATATTGTAGGGTATTTAAAATTATTTTTCATAGGTTATTATTTTTTATTCTAAATTATTTTTACCTTAGGTCATTATATTTTATTTTAGATTACTTTAAGTTATTATATTTAGGATAAAATAATTTATAATAACATAAAGTGGAATGAGCTCAAATAACTTAAAGTATAACTTGAAATAACATATGTTAATTTAAAATAAAATAACTTAAGGTATAGCTTAAAGTTAATTGAACAATTTAATTTAGAATAACTTAAAAGCTTATAATAAACTAGTTAAGGTACCTTAAGGTAAAATAACATATAATAATTTAGGGTACGATAATTTATAATAGCCTATAATAACATAAAATATAAGTTAGAATAATTAAAGTAGCTTAAAATAATATAGGGTATATTATAAAGTAGCATAGATAGAATATTTTTAAAAACATAGAAATAAATTTAATTATTATAGTAAATTGTAATAGTGAATTATGTTAATTATTAATGAAACATGATGTTTACATAGTGATATTATAGTGAAATAACTTTCACCAAGGTGAACTTAATAAAATGCAATGAAGTTAGTTCACTTTTAAAGTCCCATAGTGATTTAAGCTAGTAAATTACACCCCACTTTGGTAGTAGTGGAAAAGTTAATAAATCCAAAAGTTTACATCATTTCATTGTAATGTTGGAAATAAAACAAATGTTCACCACATATTATTGGAATACTAAGTGGGATATATGCTATTATAAATGGCTTGGAAAAAATAAAATAAAATGCGGTTTGTCCTCTTAGAAAAAATGTTTATGCATGTACAATCCTTTGATCTGTGAAAGTAGAAAGGATGAAACCCAACTAGGAGTTAACAAATTCAAGTACTGTGCATATGTTCAAAGATGCATATGCTCGAGACAAACAAATCATGGATTCATGTTAATTAATTCAATAGTGAGTCATTAATCATGTAGCTACAAGATCATTACATCTCTTGAATTTTCTTATAGCGCCCTAGTAGTGCCATCAAAACTTGTAGAAGAAGATATTACAACTACAATCTTCCTCTTTGACCTACACAAAAGTTGTGGTGCTCTTGAATTTTCATGTTCTCCACTACTTACCCCTATTTCAATATTAGGCTATGAGATCCTTACAATACCAAATTTGGCACCACACATTAGTAATGCATGTGTGTGATTAAGTCATGGTCAAATCTATACATCTTTCATTAAAAGATCAAATACAAAAGGAGTCTAAATATGGGTTTCAAGTGATAACTTTGTTATAAAGAGGGTAAAATCTAGGCAATACCATTTTGTTGGGCATGTGGATGAACTTTTGGTGATCCATTTTCTACCATCTTAAATCCCACACTATTGGCCCACTCATTGTCAAATGATGTGCCACATGATTCCCTAGCACAATGCTTGGATTGTTGCAAATGTAATCCAATACACTAGCAATGGTACATGTGTAGCCATAAATGATGCACTCCCAAGATCCTTAATATATTCAAATGTGAGTCCAAGGTTAACACGACAAAAAAATAAGGAATTGGGGTATGCTCCCTGGTTCATAGCACTTCGGGCATAAAGGGGTGTGCTGGAGCTCTAGGATAGGGACTAGGAAGAGTGACAAGTAAGTCAATTACTCACACGAATATGCATAAACCAAACAACAAGTTTGTTAATGCATAGTTAAAGCACTTTTGGTGCACAAATAGGCCATGGGCAAACACGAACTCACAAGACTCACCATAGCCCGAACTTGGGGGAAGCCACCACCTTCCCCCCTTATATTATGTTCTATGCCTGGCCATGGGACCAACACCCAAATGTCATTTTGTCCCAGGACTCCCAAGGTGGAGTTTCGAAACTCCCTAAATTGGGACTCTCACAACTTTTAAGGCCCATAATGTTGTGTGAAGACCTTTGATTGAAGTGACGTCTAAAAAAAAGTTGTAGCCCTTGTCAAGAGCTTTTCAATGGTATGTGGCACGTCACTTGCATGCAAAGAAATTAGGGCGATTCCCAACTTTTAATGGTCGGGAGTCAAATTGCCAATTTGACTCCATGCCCTTCTTTTGGCCATAACTTATGTTATAAGTACTCAAATGGGTCATGTAAGCTCATTTTAAACATGTACATTCTAAGCCTTTCTAATGATATAAAGAACTCTTCAATTCAATGAATTTTGACCCCTAAAATTGCCCTCTAAAAATTTGGGAGTCCATTGGGATTCCAACTTCCAAAGTGGGAGCTCACTTGGGAGTGTGGGGGTTCAATCCCTCACACTTTCCTAAACTCTTGGGAACATGAAATGTGACTCCCAAGCTTCATTAATGGCCCACACCTTTGCAATCCTTTGCTTTGGTCGTGATCCCAAAGCTAAGGTTGCGACAATAAATGGCCATAAACATGTTTAACAATTGGAAAAAACAATTACACACAGGGCAAGGTTTGAATGGCAACATTTTAGGTTATGTTATTATGAATGTATGGTGGGATATGGGCTTCAAGGTATAATAGTTATGGGAATACTCCTTATTCCATCCTTTGAATAACCTTGTGACACTGACAATTGCTTCCTTGCACCTTTTATGCTTCGACAAGTTGAAGCTATCAAGGAGTCAACAACATCAAGCTTGAGGTTCAAAGTAGGGTATGCCCTCTTAGTAGTTGCAAGTGTTTTTTCCTTCTAAAAAAGTCCCATGATTTGTTGTAAACATGACTCAAGGTCCATGTATTTAGCTTCAATACCATCCCAATCTTGGTTGGCATGCGAAAACATGCCTTGCACATTATCAAATAAGTCAGTTGATGACACCTTCTCAAGTAGCATTTTCATGTTGCCTTGCATGGCTATGGAGTCAATCACATTTTTTTGGCAATGCTACATTATTATTGACTACAAGTCAACATCATGGGAAAGGTTATTTTTTTCACCTTCCATTTGAACCAATTCCTTTTACAACCTTACAACTATTTAACTTGCAGTAACAACAATTTGAGTAAGATAAATGATCTGTGGATTCAACAAGGGATCGCAAGGTTCATGAAGCCTAGCACTATAAACATCCACATGACTAGCACTAGAAGTTAATGTTGCCAGGTTCTCTTACACATTTGCTGAAGTTTTCTTGTAAGTTTTTCCAACATCCGAGACAATAGTTTCTTCCTCTTCCTACCCATGCAAGATTGAATGTTCCTTTTCTTGACTTGGTTTTTTGGTGCTTGTTGTGTGAATAGGGCCCAATTCACCACATACCCATTTTTCTTTGCAAGCACTCCCTTTGCAAACCTAAGTGCGATAATATTATTTATGATTTCTTCTTTTTGGTAAACAATAGTTCTTGAATTCTAGCAATGAATGTTACAACTTTCATAATTCAACCCATTCCTAGAATTCCATATGCCCCACAACACTTTGCATTTAGCAAGTGATGCAACCTTGTCATCTATCTTCTTGATATCCAAACTTGCATGACATAGCCCAAATTCCTAGTTAAACCATTATGCACTACCCTTTTCCAATTAGGGCCCCATTATTTGCAACTTTGCTCTTCCAAAAGCACCCCTCAAGAGCCTCACACAAGTTAGGCAATGGAAACCCAGTTGAAAGCTATGCACATTGAATGCCACTGCCCTAAGTTGATTCTTGGATAGCCTAATTGTAGGCCCATGCACACTAAAACTACTTTTTGAACCCTTACCATACATATGAACCCTAACAACAAATAATTGGATAAAAAAACCACCCATCATCATGAAGACAATGGGTTGTAGGATTTGAAGAGGGGTGGGATTAACCTTCTACCTAGTACAAACACAAGTAATAGTGATTGGTGCAACAAGTTGAACCTCATGACCCCTAATAATTTGTTTGCCTTACCTTTAGTTCAATAATTCAATACATGTTAACCTTATTCTTGGGTTAAAATCAATAATTGAGCACTTGATCTTTAGCTATACCTTAACATGCCATTATAACATTTCATATCAAAGCATTTTCTAGTTGCAAAGAACCATCTAATACAAGCCCAATGAACCCACCCTCTAAATGAAATAGATGGGTCATGTATTGAGTACCTCAACATCCATTACACATGTTCCCTTTTCCATGAACACTATTTGAATGAACCCATTTAAATTTTTTTAGTGTCATGGAACCTCCTACTACATAATTTCTCATGTTGGATATTGTGGCTCTAACAAATAAATAATGAATTTATAGACAAAAGCTTCACTAATTCAAGATGTTGTGCTACATGGACGATCCATTTTACAAAAAACATGTTACCTATGAAAAAGCCTTCTTTTTTAGGGTTTGAAACTCTAAACCCTAAGTCGGGTTTTCATCATCTTTGGTTGTCCTATGTTGTGTTTCTAATAGTTGAATGGGTATGGAAAACTTCTAATCTAGTGGCATTTTTGTTATATACTATTGTGTTGAGTTTATCTATTTCATACCGCATAATTTCTCTAGCCTATTATTATTTGGTTGATGAGGTTGGATTGATAGAAAACTCATACCTTTTTGTTAAGGATGGGAAGCACATCACATGTCACTGTATTCAAAGGAAGAAGGTGGCAATGTGGGGGTGTATGTTCCTATTGTTTATTCTCATGAATCAAATTGGGCTAACTATTGAATTGGGCATTACTTACTTAGAAAGGAGATGGTGAACGACAAAAAGGTAAGCTATCGCTACATTGTTGCTTGAGACCCCATGGCCTATCCTTGACAGTATGCATGTTCCCCAATGAAGCAATTAGTAATGTTTGTATTCAACTTTATCTCTATTTTCCATGTAGGCACTCTCATAATCTTTTAGTGTTAATGGTCTTTCCATTTGTTATAGGACAATCATGTAAATATGCAAAAGTCTCATGCCTGAAAACCCATTTCGAGCAATATGTAAAGACAAGGGAACTAATTGGAAATTCAATTTGTTGGAATTACAAGCTAAATGTTCTTATTTGTTGTATGTGAATTATTGCATTTTTAAGGTGCATCTGTAAGTGAACGTGCAATTCTGGTGGCACTCTTTGAGAGTGATCA
>Ga0209208_10002894_pt1 | contig 24657 bp, 16 predicted proteins | sample S1TSphfallax_3_FD_187694 | JGI IMG/M metagenome (GOLD analysis project Ga0209208, IMG submission 187694) | Host-associated microbial communities from peat moss isolated from Minnesota, USA - S1T2_Fd - Sphagnum fallax MG (SPAdes) (version 2) | ecosystem: Host-associated > Plants > Peat moss >...
TTCAGGTCCTGCGGGAAGGACCCTCGAATTCTCCCCCAAATCATACAGACAGTCTGTATATGTTGGAACTTTGTAATTGCACAACATTGTCCTTCTTGCTGCTTGCTAGTCGGTTACACGCACAAACAAGACAGGACAAGGAAAGAAAGAAGAAGAAGACGGACCAGCTGCTACAACTTCTCCGAGTCCCAGGATCACTTCTTATAAATATATCTCTTGATTTTCCTTTGTAACTCATCTCTTAATTTTCGGAACTATCTCAATCCTTTGCAACAAAATCACTCCTTTCACCCTCTAGCATATTTCAACTGTCGTGTCCATCTACAACAACAATATTCGAGTCTGGCTAGTGCGCCGCGACCCCAATATTCTCACCTTCCAACTGCATAATCACTCAGGTAATTTGCCTCTTCATTCTGTATGGTGTAATGTGCAGCTAACTCCAGGTTGGCAGACTTCCTCAAAATTCCTTCTCCAGATTTCATCCTAGCTGCTAAAGGTTATCATTTCCAGGGTCAGGAACAAGGACCGCATGTCTGGTATTAATTCTCTTCCATCGAATTTTTTAAATATGTTTTGTAGTTGGTGAAATTTCCAGGCCCAGCAATATTATGATATTTTTTTGTTTCTGCTCATTGCGTCGACTTTAGGGTGCGGGACTGCAAATCCATAGCTGAAGCTGCTCTCAGGAGCCCGGCATCTCACAGACAATCCTGCACAGGCGTGTTGTAAACTGAGATTGGTCGTTGTTGGAAAAATGAAGAACTATCAGGTAGCGGCGCCGATGCAGCTGGTCGATGCACGGAAGATCGACCATGGTGTCCATGGTGAGATGATCAGAAGTGACGGCAGTGAAGACAAGGCGTTTCATATAATTTCGTGCCCCGATGGAGGTTCGTCAAAATGGAATCCACCTCGAAAACCTCCACCGAAACCAAAGACCGGAGGCTCATAAAACGTCAGTCTCGACATTCATCTCTTGCCAGGCGTGGAATTGAAAGTTCGATCGGAAAAACTCTCGTGATATGAAGTCAGATTGCAATCCCTTGGTTGGACGACAAACGACTCCAAAGCTGCTGCTGCTGCTTCACGACAATCGTAGGTCATCTGTGGCAAGCTTGAGCGCCCTGACTGATCTTAAACCCTAAACCCTGGCAGAGTTTAGGAAGCTAATTCTTTGGCGCCTCAAACGACACAAATTTCCTCTGCGCTGGACATTCAACAACATTTTGAATGGCAAAATTTGGCCATTTTGGGGAGAAATTCCGCCAAAATGGCCAAATTTTCGCCCTGTCCGAAAGCTTTAAATTTGAAGTTTCCTTTTTCATGCTGAAATTAAATAGTTCATCCTTGTCAATTCTTGTTCAAGCAAATTTGAGTTGAGATTTCTCAGACCATATATTCATTCATTCTCCTTTGATTAAGCAGCAACTTACTGGACAACAACAACTTTTATTCATTCATTCATTCATTTAAAGTAAATTCCTTAGAATTCTCAAATTGGAATTTCCATGGGAGTAGACTGAGGATTATTGGACCTTTGGGTGACCTTCATTCTTTTAAATAAAATTGGATTGGAATTGCGTACTAGCACTTTGAATTACAGAGAGAGATTCAAAAACATCTGTACTGCTCATTCTCCTTGCAATGGAGTTTGTCCATTTGTTTCAACCAAAAAAAAAAAAAACCATTTTGAAAAAAACTGGCCATGTCCAAAGAAGTATTGTGGTAGGAAAGGTCCAAAGAGCCTGGCCTTCTCGAAATGAGAGTCCCATTCCTAAGGCAACCACCTGGGGCAAACTGGCATTTGGGGAAGGCCGCCCTTTAGGGGACTCACCTGGTGTAAGGCTCAACCCTCCAATCGAGGAAGCATCAACTTTGACAATCAGGGGATTGTTGGTGGGATCATAGACCCGTACAAAAAAAAAAGGCAGCAGAAATGCCCAAAAAGCGGCCTGGGTGAGCCAATACCCGGAAAGTATTAAACAGGCCAAAGGAAATGAATGCAGTCAGTACAAAAGTGCTGCTGCGATTGTTTCCTCAAGTCTGCCCATTAGGCCGGTTTATTTTCACCTTGTCATGCCTAGGCATATTTTGAGTCCATGTTATGCATGTTATGACCACACTAGGGGTATAAAGGGGTATATAACGTATTACTTGACATGCTATTGAGGTTACAAGTGCAAAACATGCCTGGGTGTCACTTGAGAAAATATGGATGGGGCAAATGGGCTGACTGGAGGAAACAATTGCAGCAACAGTTTTGTACTGACTGCATTCATTTCCTTTGTTTAGTATTTTCCCCCAACACCCACCAATGCACCAGTTCTGTTTTGTCCATTGTTGGGGTTCAGATGGATGAATCCCAACTCCAAGTCACACCTTGGTTGTCCTTTATTTTTTTCCCCCTTCTCCTTGCTGCCCCCAATCCCTGTGACCTATCTACCCATCCACCTACGGACCTCCAGTTTCACACAACCCTCCCTCTTACCCACTCCCCCTTTTGCTGAATCCAGTCTGCCATTATGCGTAAATGCCTTTTGCAGAGTGGAAACCCATGTGCGGCTTCAAGCTGCTAAGCTGGTCTCATGTTCAGGTATTGATATCTGTTATTCTCTTAAAATGACTTCCACGTCAGCCTCCACAGTGTGCATATGCTTGGGAGTACATCCAATTTGCCAATTATGAATTGGTCACTGGTGCCCAACCCGTAGGGAGTGAGAGACAAATTAGGTCAGTACGAGTTTCTTGATGTGCAGATATTACCACAAAAATGTATCAGTTTGCTAGTGATCTCCAAATGATATGCTAAGTTTCTGCACAGTGCATGTGCAGAATTTTTACAGTAGTTGCAAGTCGTCTTTGTCAACAGTCACCGGAGATGACAATTGGAGTAAGGTAGGAATTCAATGTGTCCTAAATCAAGAAAGCTTCAAAACATTGATTGTTGCCATAAGAGTCAGCCAAGCTTCATAAAACTCCAGTGACGTAGAGATGCATTAAAATGAGGTCACAACTGACAAACTTCTAACCTTGATCTAGGGAAGACACTAAACAGCCCCTAACAAGCTCTGTCGAGTGCGAAAAGCAGCCATATGTAGAGCAGCCTGGTTCTGCCCCAAGGTGTCCTGGGAATATGTTTAATAAAAAATAATACTGCTGTGGTTCAGAGCTGAAATCTATGTTGTTGCTTGGTTATAGTGTGTTTTTCTTTTTGGCGAATTTTTGCAACTTGGACACTTTGAAAAAACAATGAAGATATGTGATTTTTAGCTAAATTTCTTGCCAGTTTGAGAAAACAATAACAGTTACCATTATATGCTAATTAATGGTGGGGATACTTGTTCCTGAACCAGATTGAGGAATTTGGGAAAAAAAACCCTGTTGATATGCTCAGTGTTTCTTGAGAGGTGTTAGCTTTGAAATTGTTCGTGAGAGTTGAACATGCAAAAAAAATTGTAGAAAAGAAATTGCAAAACAAGTAAAACTGTGGACTGCAATTCTATGCAAAACAATCCAGGACCAAAAATAAGCACAAACAGACGAGCTCAAAAATGCACAAGACATAAGTTCTTAATGGATATTTGTTGTCTCACCTTGTTATTCTCCTTTTGATTTTTGATAATTGGCAGGCTGCACCATCATTGAAGCAGCTTACACCAGTAATTTTGTAATCCAGCCTCTTTTGTATGAATGGTTGCTTATTTAAAGTAACCTACAAACCTAGAATTTTGATTGCAAAGCTAGTGTCACCAAAACAAAAGGGAGATGCTTTCAGCGTATGTAAACCCTTGATGTTGGGTGTATAGACTCAATATGAATTGTTGAAATCTTCCTGAGACAGAAAGAAGGTTGTTACAAGTATTATTTTTACATCCAAATCCTTATAAACACCAAATTTTATTATCTTATTTCTATGGACCTCAAGGGATCAGATTCTCTCTTGATTTCCTCTCAAGGAGTCAACTGGTTGACTAATGAGAGTGGCACTGATACTCCAACAACAAAAATCCCACAAATACTATTTTGACATCATCACATGGTTCCTCTCAAAAACTGGACAAAGATTCAAAATAGAATAGGTGAATGTGATCTATTATACTTCATAGTATCCCCTTGTTTCCAAAATCCCTAGAGCTCCCACTATCCACTAGGTACTCTCTTTTCAAAATGAACACATTGCACATTCACATTAATACCCCCAAGTTGTCAAAGATGATGTTGCCAGAACAACCACTCTTAAAATCCTTGACACACTCATCACTTCCTCTATATTGGTCCCTAAAAAGAAAATGTTAGACCTCCTAATCTCTTCCTAACGCTCTTGGCACAACAGAAGCTCAAGCATTAGGATTCATGAAAAAAGGAACTTTAAATCAACTTTTGCCCCTAATTGATTACAATCCAAATCTCAAAATCAACTCCACACTTGTTGGTTATCATAAAATCTAGAAACTTAGCTTCATCCTCTCACCAAAAGTTCTACCTCCTTCACTTAAGCTAACATCATATATATTTTTCATCTCCCCATCCCCTCACTCCCCTGAAAACTTCACACCAATCCACGTGCAGAGTCGTGATTTAGACAACTCACAAAGAGTATCCATTGAGCAGCCACGATTGTGTTTCATCATTGAAACTAATTCACCAAGATCACTACACAATAACCTACAAAACAACAAAACAAACCAAAAACAAAGAAACAAGAAAATAAATTTTTCGGCACCCTTAAAACACCACACCTCCAACAACTCAACCACAAAGTTGAATTAAGGTTTTCTGCTTTCATCCACAAAAAACATTTAACACTGTTTTTAGGTCACATTATTGTTATTTTTTCTTTCAATTTAAGCCTTTCAAACATTTACAATATGTCACCATTTCCAACATGCAAGAATTAAAACAATTGCCAAAACAATTCTTGAAAAGAATAGCCTCAAGTAGGATCTAGCTTTGCCTAGAGGTTGGGATTAGAATTTAAGGTTAATGTTAAGTTTTGTAAACCACTAATAATAAATTACTTTTTTATTTTATATAATTTTAAATTTTTACTAGTTATATTAACTAATAAATTAATCTATACTATTGATCAAGAAATTATAACCCTAATTGAAAAACCAGTTTCACACATTCAACTATTATGGTGTTAGACAAGAAAAAAAATGAATGACTTTTTATTTCAATTTTATAATGAATTAACTTGAACCTTCTTTTGAAAAGTAATATCTAATCAACATTGGTATAAGTTTTCCATTTTCCATAGAAGATGAATGATCATATGACTAATGTTGCTAACTACTAAGGTGCAAAAATAACCTTCACAACCTTATAAAATAGAAACAATAATGTCAAAATAGAAAGAAAAAAAGAAAAAAAGGGATCGTAAACTTGGTGAGTTGAGAACATAAGTTTGGGTGGATGGCGAGACAGTCGAAGGGGAAGGAAATTGGGTGAAAGCAATGTCACCAACTAGCAAATCGTACATGAGTTTGGATGGATGGTTGGATAGGTGGAGGGGAAGTTGGGCAAAAGTGATGTAAACAAATAGTTGATTGGTCATGGAGGATGGATGAATAGGAGGGGAAAAATTGATGAGAAGCACTTCAACTCCCGTTAATTAACGTGGATATAAGAAAGGTTGTGCATTTTCTTTTTAATTAATTGAAGAAAAAAAATCAAACCTAATCTAGTTTGGAATTGGGTTTAGTTTCACCTACTATATAATTTGCTTAAAGGCCAATATCATGAATTGTGTCATATTAATGTTGTCCTAGCAATTCAAAGTCTCCACATGACTAAAACAACTACATTTGTTTTAGTTATTACCTATCCAGAAACAATTTGAAAAAATATTATTAACAAAAATCTAGTTAAATCACATGCCAATAAAAGATCTTATGTTACGTCATTGATATCATTAAGTTAGTCGGTCATCTTGTAAAAAACCTAGGCTTCAACTATAAATCCTCTTCAAGAGCCCATTTTTTTTCTTTTTTCTATTTTTGAAAATCTGCCCACATGGTTACAAGAGTTTTCAACTTCAAAGTCAACATGGTGATATTCTTATAGTAATTGTGCAATGAATTTTCCATCATCTCTTGGGCAATGCAAGAAAGTGGTAATGTTCTTTGTGTTTCTAGGGAAATGTAATGGTAATCAAAGGGAAATAAAAACATGTCAATATTGGCTACAACTCAAACTTGGAAGCAAATAGCTACGTTACTAGTAGGTTTGAGAAGGAGTTGAATCTAGCTATGGTATGGTGCTTTGTGAATGTGAAGCAAACTGGTTATTAATATAACATTTTTTCCAAGAGTTCCATTCATCAAAAATGTTCAAATCATATTTTTGAGGCTAAAATGTAATAATTTCATTAGGCTTACTAAGATGATGGAAACAAGGCAATTATACATAACAAAAAATATATCACTTCACTTTCAAAATTGCAAGAAATTAACCAAGTATGAAAGTGCTAGTAATTGGGTTGTTTTACAAAATCTAGAGGACATGTCTACATAAGTCTCATCTATGCAGCAACACAATAATAGTCTAGTGCTTTAATTCAAGCATAAAATGTGGTAGTGTATGGAAAAATCTTTAAAGTGAAGAACTTCTAGTTGTACATGTGAACCACCAAAGGTAGGTGGGGTTTAAGGTAGCCTACAGTTTGCTTTTTTAAAATGCTAAAAATGAAAAACATCATTCGTCTTCTACACTTCCTAGAACATGGATTATGGTCATCTACCAATTTAAGATACTTAGGAAATACGTCAAAACCCTAAATGCATGAATGGTCCTCTGAATGCAAGTCAATGGATTGAAATCAAATGGTTGTTCCATAACGACCTTGGAATAACTTTTCATACACAACTTGAACATTCTTTATTTGGCATCCATCTACCAATGGTTGAACAAAGGTGGAAGTATAGAACTTAATTCATTAGACCCCAACATCTTTGGTTCACAATACCATGTTTTCAACACTTTCAAGTGTTTGGCAAAGTTGGCATCACATTCAAGTTGTAATTAATATTGTGTATATACAATGCTCATGGCATCAAGCAATACAAACTAAATGAAATAGTTGTATAACTCATTGATCAACCGAATAACTATAAACTTGCAAAACCAAATTAAAAGAAAACCATTTGTTTGAAATCCCAAAATTCACAAGACATCAAAATTACTTACATTCAAACAAAAAAATTCAAAATTAGGTTAGCAAATTGCTTGAACATTTTAACTTCATCTTGAAAATTAGAGTTTAGAAAGAATTCCAAATCACAATTGTCCAAACTTTTTTAATTGGGTCATTGCACATGGCCCAAAGATTTTCATTGTTCATAATGAAGACAACTTGTTCATTATAATCATTGAAATTTGCCACCCACTTCAAATGGGTATGCTCATGAGAGCAACACACCTTTAAATGCTTGGAATTCATCATTAAAAAATGAGGAGTTGCCATCATTAATGTACAAGGTATAAAGTTGCCCCTAGCAAATATTTACTACAACCATTAAATCACATATAAAAACATCATCACAACAACACATGTTGGTTTTATGACAACTTTAAAAAATGACTATTGTCTTTTTCGACTATGTTTATAACTATTTAGTCACAAAAACTACTATGTAATTGCAAAGGACATCAAAATATCACATGATATGATGGTTTTGCAATTACAATCAAAATGACAACTTGTTCAAGTTTAAAATAAATATGTTATAATTATTGAATTTTTATTAATATATTTGAATGATTAAAAATATACTATTCAAAAATATCATTTATTTTTGTAACTAATAACAACTAATAACAATTTAATTTTTAATGATGATGATGTGGCATGCCATATGTCAACAAGGTCTTACAACTAGTGATTAATTTCATAACTCATGTTGACACTAATTTCAATAAAATTGTATTTACTAATTGGTCAAAAGACTATTCATAATGTCAAAATGTGTATTTTATGACTTGTCCTATGCAACTGCAATATCCAACATGATTATAAAATCAACTAAAAATGTCTTCAACAACTAACAAAAATGATTAAAAAAACATTACAATTGCATAAGAACAATCATTTATGGGCCAAATTTAACCATGTATTAGTTCAATAATGAATTTTAATATCTTAAATTTTCCAAATTTCACCAAATACAACCTAAGTATTCAAATTTAATTTAATTTGTTAACATGTTTAGCCATGTGTAGCCTAAATCACTAATTTAAATTTAAGATATATTACATTATCCATACATGAAAAAAATTCAACCATGTTTAGTTTAAATAATTGCATTTAAAAGTGTTTAACCATGTTTAGCCAAAATAATTATGTTTATGTTTATTTATGTTTGTTTAACCATATTTAACCATGTTTCACAAAAGTAATTGTGTTTAATCTTATTTATTTAACATAATTGTGTTTAACCATGTGAAAACTAGCTTACTCTATGTTTAGCCTAGATTAACCTAGCTTAGTCTAGGTCTAACCTAGCTTAATCAAGGTTTAGTTTAGAGCCTAAATAATTTAAAGCTAGATTAGGTTAATTTACTTTTAACTTAAGGAGGTTTAGGTTAACTGAGGTTAGGTTGGTAGGTAGTAGGTAGGTTCACTTAAGTTGACCTATGTTAATGTAGGGTGGCCTAGTTTAATTTAAGGCTAAATTTTTTGATCCTTATAAATGTTTTAAAAAAAAAATTAGTATAAGAAAATGTGGCAACGTAATGGATGAAGATTTGAACCCCTAAGGGCTACACCTATATCTATGTGTGTAATGTGTATTGTTTTGTTCAATTTCTTGAAATTTAAAGCACAAATTGAAATGTATAATTTGATGGACATTGATTTCACTTTCAAGGAAAAAACATGTGAGATTTGATCCATGTTCAAATAAGAACAATAAACTAATTTTTTTCCATTACTAACTTGAATGTCTTCATAATCTTTTGTTGTGCTGATACCGAAATTTATTGTCTTGATGTTTTGCACATTTTACAATCATAGATTGAAGTGGTGTCTTGATGAACCTCCACCACATCCATTTGCGGCAATTGGATGAACTTTCAAAAGAACCTAACATAGTAATTATTACCAATATTTGAATTGCATATTGAAGGCTTTCAATTTTGCTTTTCAATCTTGAATGTAAACACCAATTAGTTTTGTATTACATGTATTGATATTCAAGATCATGATGTGGGTGAAAATAATCACAAAAATAACAAAGGAAATGACCTTAAATGTAGTTTTCAATCCAAGTTCTATTAGCATCAAGTCACTTAGGGTGATTGTAATTGAACAAGTCAACTACACGAAGGCACTAGGAGAATTTGGGATGCACTTAAATGGACACAAATCCATAGAAGTTTTCATTATATGAAATAAAATAAAAATATTGAAAGGATTCAAAATTAGCACTACAAATTTGGTATTTTGCCTAAGGGACTAATGAGGATATTTTGTGACATGTTTTGAAGATTGAAAATGAACATTCATAGATATGTCAAATATTTGGTTGATTTGAGGTTAAATCATTAGTCTTTTAAATAGTTGATGTGTTAAATTTTGACATGATTTTCTTTGCTTTTTAGTTCCATTGGAAATTGTTGGAATTGGGTTTCATTTTTGTGAGTCAATTACTCTCAACATTGTTGGTAATCATCTTGCCATTGAAGTGGGGTTCAGTTTCTTGTAGTGCAATATTTAATTATCATTGTTCAATCAATTGAGAAACTTGTTGGAACATTGAAGTTACCAAGCAAAAAGGATGATGAGATTATGTTCAAAAAAGTTACCATGCTCGAAGGTGAAGAATATTCCCCTCGTATAACCATCATTTAATCCAACATTTATTCTTATCAAGATGTTTCAATGGAACTAGAAATGGGAATAAAAATACATAGGCACAGATAGGGCACAATTTTGGCAATTTTTTCAAATTGCACTGTACATTTGATGAATAGGTGACATGAAGGCTGAAGCATAATTTCTTGGTGGATCCATCAAAGATGATTAAACTTGTAGAGTTCTATTAAAGCTTTCTTTTGAAGACCTAAATTAAAACAATTTGAAACTATTGAACAATACTTTTTCCCAACATTATAGGTGACATATATGAACATTATCTTTTGAAATATGGTAAAACAAATGTTATTTCATTCGTACATTGGAGAGTTTGTGATTGTGGATCAATTTTGAAGCCTCTAGTATGTGAATAAATGGGCGAATATGATTTTAGTCATAACTAACATAATTGGTCATCTAATCTGCATAATCTTTTCTTCACTTGTGGAAGATTATGGTCCATAATTGCAAAAGATTTCCCAAGACAAGACAATTATATGACAAAAATGAACATGCCGTGTGGCACATCAACAACTAAGGCTGTAAGGCATCGCATTCTACTTTTTAACAAGAATGAATCATTCCCGAAATCCATCAACCTAGTACATAATGGTCAAGCTACTAGCTATTCTGTTGGCAAAATAGCCAGTAGTGACACCATTGCTTAGGTGAATGATTATGAACCGTAATGTCAATTTTTGAAATGAACAGCTGCCAATTATGCTAAATTATAGATCTTGAAAAGGACAGCTGACCATTATGTTAAATTATAGACATAGAAAAGGAGAGGTGATAAAATCAAGAAGTAAAGTCTCGTTGGATGAGAAATTTCTGCCATTTAAGGTGTCTGTAATGTGACAAAATCTAGTTCCTGACATCAAAATCGTTTTACACACCGATGAACACGTCACCCTAGGGGCACATTCTGCCTACTTACAAAGGCAAAGGAGGTGAACCCAGGAGGTCAAGCCTAATGACAAACTAGGAGGCAGTAGAATGTACCCCAGAAGGCGCATTCCGTAATGGAAAGAACTGTACGTAAGGCATAAAGTAAGATAAGTAGGTTGTAGACTGGAGTAGGTAGGTTGTAAAGTTGAGTTAGCTAGATAGGTAGCTAGCTAGGTAAGAATTGACAGAATCAGTCCTGATGGCTGATTCTGCCACTCATTAGGACGCCAAAAAAGTCAAGTGGGATGCTCGTTCACTTACCGCTGGTTTTGCATCACAGGCTTTGCTTGCCGCAGCGACAAATCGAACGCAGCGCGACGACCTCGGGGTTCTAGGAAGAGACGTTGGAGGAGGACGGTTTTTGGCAATGGTAGCTTTTCCCCGGAGCTTCTTGGCGGATTTGGCCAAGGACATGGTTGAGTTTTGATGCGGCATTCGAATATGGCAAAAGACAGGAATTGCAGGAGGCTGGGATCAAGTGAAACGCCCCTCGAGCTCAATAAATGCAGCAAGGCCGCCTTGCCAGCCAAATGGGCAGGTGCAGTGGTATAGGCCGTGGCATCGAACGGGCATCTCCGAGTCCGATCCCAAGAGCTGACTGAAGTCATTAGGTGAGCTCATTGCACAAGCCAACGAGCTAGCGTCTGCACCCATGGGTGTAAGTAGAGACCTGGTACGTAATATGCTGTTGTATGGAGCAAAGCTGCTGGACCATCTACGCAGTGGAGGTTGTGTTTGTTCGACTGCCATTGAATAGCTTCGTGCATGCACACAAGCTCTAAGGACGTATAGGAAACCCTAATTTTCGCGATCCTCTTGGTTTCAGCAAATCATACTTCCCAATTTTTCCTTGAAGAAATTGGTTGGATTTGCTATCCGGAAGATAGGGTTTGCTGCGAATCTTGAACTGTTAACTGGGATGGTTTTCAGAAGGGCAAGGGAAGATACAGTTAACCATCTGCAACACTTCAGAAATTCGTCAATTTCACAAAGAGGTTGACCTCAAGGTCCCACCCAGCTTGAGCCTCTATTAACAATCAGAGCCTCAGTTGTGTGTATCTTGTAGTTTTTGAGATCTGTACATATTATGAGTTTGCAACATGTCTTGCAGCTGTGTTTTGTGCTGTTGGCTTCTTCCTGGACATGTCCATTGACGTAGTTCTTTTTATTGGCTTCAAGATGTAGATGAATGGTAACAGAAAGAAATACATAATCAAATCCCTAACCAGAACAAGGCCTTCTTTCCAATTTGTTACCAATAGTGTGAAATACGAAATTGAGGTCTATGGATCAGCAACAGAAAGGACTTGATCTTCACGATGTTGAATCCTGCAACTCAGCATTGCCATGGTTTGGCAAAATTTGATGGGCATTGGGTGTGGAGTAACTAATTGTCTGGAATGATGTGATGTAGGGTTTGCTCAAAAGGAGGGCAACCTATGAGATAAGCTTGTGCATTGACATTCCACAAGAAGAATCATTCTTGGAGAGAAATGAGTGAAATTGGCTCTGTGAATGTGTATGTGGAAAGTGAATCTCTCTCATGTCCTTTTGAGATCAAGTTTGATGAAATTCCCTGACTGCATAAGCCATGTTATTTCAAATTGCACATTGAAGATCCACATTGAAATTTGAGGCCTTACCAATCTCACAGTAACCTCACATTGCATGCATACCTGTAAGTAGTTTTTTTTGTCATGCCTTTCAAAGTGGGTTACTAGGTTGAAGACATTTCAGGACTCTGTGAAGGGTGTAACTTCCTGCAAGTTCATCTTGCTCTTTCTGTGTAGGTTTATCAATATTCAACTGTTTCTGTCTATGTGCACATGAAGGTGATGGTTTATTATCGAAGTACCACTGTTTTTGTTGTGTTCAGATCTGACAGTTCAAGACAAGCAGCAAACACTAATATCTTCAGAGGTAGAAGCATTCTGGGACACAGTGGTTCCAGGCATTTCCATTGAGGTCATCATAAATCAAAATTCCACACTTCTACAAATGAAATCTTACGCTGTGGGCAAATGGGTATGTGGAGCTAGCTTTCTTCCCAACTCTCAAGTTCCAGCTTTCTTGAAGAGGGTCTTGCTTAGATGGTTGTAACTTGGAAGGAACTTGGACTGGGTCTGCTTTATGGAGCTTGGCTTTCAGTTGAAAAGTGCAGAGCTCTGCATGACAGTATTCAAGATACAGTTGACCCCTCATCCAGTTTGGAATTATGTGAAGCTGGAAGGAGTTCACAACAGGTAACTCAAGGGTTTCAATTGGAGAACAAAGATGGCATGTTGGAATGCACAAATTGGTCAAGGTCCTGTTTTTTGGTTTTCCAAGGGTAGGAGGTTGAGTACTATTGGTACTCGATCCTTCCTCTGTGAGCCAGCTTTGTGCTGTTTCTTCTCACTCAAAATTCTCTTGCTTTTTGCATTTCAATATATATGGAAGTTTGCTGGTGAAATGCCCTGCAGTACCTGATTGTTTTACCTGGCTTCAATTGGGTAAGATGCAATGAGCTCTGAATTGCACCCAGGGTCGAATGTCCTCTGAGTATGATGTAAAGGATTCAGCATTTTGCAGTAGACTTCAGTTTCTCAGGAAGCCATCACTGCCAGGAGCCTGGAGAACTAGATGACATTCTGCAAAGTGAAAAGCAAATGGAGCTTTGTTGCATATGTCCAGATGATGCACATCTGTTGCTAACTTCCAGGCATTCATTCTGGTCAATTGCATATAAGTTACTGTTAACATTGACCCTTTTCCTCCTGTTTGATGAACTTCCTCTAGACAAGCTGGTATCCCACTCCCCTCAAATGAAACATGAGGTTGAAAACTAATACTTGCAAATAGCTTTTCTACTTACTAACATGTGTGCTCCACAGGAATGGTGAAAGTGCTCAGAACAGAAAACTATTGTGGAGTCCAGATGTGAGCCTTGAGGCATTTGGTGAGATGAGATTTCCTTTACAAACAAGCACAACATCTCCAGGAATCTATCAGATTGAACAAGTGAACTTCAATTCATATCCTAAACTAGTAATAAACCTGATGTGAATTAGTTTTACACAATTGGCTTTTTGCAGGTTCTTTCAGAACTCTTCATGTGGAATGGAACTCAGCCAGGACATGGAAATGGGGCCGGGATATTCAAGGGTGAGGAACTATGGCAATCCTTGTAATGGTGAATGTGGAGTGTGCTAACATCTTGAATATAAATTGCAAGATGGGATTGCTGCAGCTACAGATAAAAATCATTCATGTGAGTAGACTATTCATTGAGCTGATCCCCACAAATTGATTTCCATCACATCTTGCTGTGCCAAGAATTTCAATTGGTCAGCTAGAACAGGACTGCATACAGTTTGCCTAGTTTTGACACAAAATTGCTATATGTGGTTTGCTGAGACTCTCTGCTCACAGGAAAACATGACATAGACCTCAAGTTTTGAGTATGCAGTTAAAAGATTGCCAGAAAAGTAGAGAATTTGAAAGACCATTTGCTAGCTCATAAAGAACGTAACTTCTGCAAATATGATTGAAGTTTTATCCATGAAAATTTGTGTCCTGTGTACAAGCTTGTTTTACAGAAAATCCTTACTTCTACAACAGATCCCAACTTGTACTCAAATAAGGTCTGCAGATTAAGCAGCTGCAGCACAATTAAGCAAAATCTGAGAACAGTTGTGAGAATACATCATCTTATGGCTGAAAGTTGTAGCAAATCATGACTGGTTCCAGCCATCTTCAGAGAAGTCTCTGAAGATGCACAAGGATTTTGCCAAGCTGCAGCTACTTGCTCCTGCCATTTCTGGTGCCTCCACCTCCTGTAGAATTTGGGTTGTTAGGATCCTGAGAATTTGGGTTGTTAGGACCCTGTGGTTTTGGAGGTTGTTTGATCTTTGATGGCCCAATATCACCAAAAGAAATGAAGTTGTCCTGTGGGCTAGTGCTACCAGCAGCTGCAGAAATGCCCACCTGCTTCACCATCTGATGCAGGTTCTTCATCTGATCTTTGACACAAGACATACTGAGATTTTATGGGGATCAAGTGGAGCTGAAGCTGCTGATGATCCCAGTGACTTCAGAGGCTTCTCCCTTCTGGATTTGCTGTCATGCACATCAGAGAACACAAGTAAGTAGCCTGACCCTTCTTCACAAAGACAGTGGGTTCTTGTCAAAAACCAAAGGAGAACAGCAAGCTCCCTTTTCATCGTAACATTGCAAAATCATGAAACAGAAGGGACTGCAAGTATAAAGAAACAAGGCCCTATGTTGGTCGCTTTCCATTAGGCTGCTGTTATCACATCACACTGTGTGTAACAACAGTTGCAAGTAGGACAGAAGAAGAAGGAAGTAACATGTAATCACCTGCACTTTCCGATAGACGTCGATGCGGGGTCGGAGTAGCACCACCCAACTGGATCGATCTCGAGTGCAAATCTTTCTTGGTTGCCGAGCTAACAACTACAAGCGAACTTATATTCTCTATGCTTGACGAACTCGAGTTGTGAACTGATTTTCGAAGACGGAGAGGAGATTGAAAGCAATGCGAGAGGAGGCTTGATGTGAATAATTTATGATGCGTGAGTACAGCGGTGGCTGTAAGCCTGTGCAGAAACTTGGGACAAACTTGCAGGACACACCAAGTTAGACGAGACGGCGGAGACGTGTCCGACTGCCTGGTGGCAATGAACGTCGGCAACACAAATGCCAGTCGGATCTGGCGGGATCCGGCCGACTGTGCTGCTGAGAAGTTTGTTGTGAACTCCATTGCAACAAATCCAAGGGGGCGGCGCCCAGCGTAGCAGTTCACCATTGCCGCGTCGTCTGCCCATGGGCGCAAAACCGGGAGACGTAAATTCCAGACCTAGTAGAGCCGTCATTAAATTAGCTGTGTCTGTATCATGTCTGTATTACGTAAGTGCACTGAAAAGTAGCAAAGAAATCACGTCCTTGCAGCTTCCTGTAGCGGCCGGTAGCAATTAGGGTCTCTTTCCATTAGGTTGCTGTGATTACTTGTTACAAACAGATCACATAATCACAACAGTCTGTAAGTGTGTAGTGAATGATGTTCGGAATTCTACGAACACATGTTCTCATGAAGAAAAGGACAGATGTCATTTTGTAGTGAGTCATAGTTTGACTCTCAGCTCTTGCAATTGCTCAATGCTTGACCTGTAGAGCTGTGAGATGACTGACTGTGAACACAGCTAGAGAAAAAACGTAATAAAAAACTGTGAGATCTCACAGAATCTGTGATTAGAGCAGAGTAATGGAAAAATACCCTAATCCATGCACACTGAAATGGACAAGAGTTGCCAAGAATTGAGGCGCAGTCGTAGTTTCTAAGCATCTTCGAGCTGGAACCTTCCGCGCACACTGTCACTCACGGAAAACCTCCAAAATTAGCCCGCCGCACATGCTCGGTGCTTGGTAATAAACTTAAAAAATATTACAGGTGAAGTACTGCTCCAAATGCAACACACGAAGGTGGATAGAAATTGGATTGCAACTCTACAGAAACTGCCACGAATCTTTCTTGCACTTGCATTTAGACTTTTGCTTTGAAGAGGACTAATCAAACACATTGTCGAAACGCCTTCCTTAATGATCGTCCGCCTCGACGGCGTCAATTAGTGCAGATCAATTCAGAGGAAATTATCTGAAGCAGCTGCAGTTGACGTGAAGGATTTGAAATTTCTGGTTCACGATTTGGGGACGATTTTTCGCTGCGAAGAAGACGGAAGGCTAGGGGAGCTCGTCGGGCCATGAACTCCGACGCTCGTAGCTGCGCCGAAGAAAGGGCGACGGTGCAAATGAACTGTTGGAGACAAAAAAACAGCTCTCCTTTCCGGGCAACGAGAAAGTTTTTATTCGGGCATGATGGAATTTTTGAAAAAAGTAGAAAGTGGGTCAGAGGTGTGCATTCCAGTCTGGGTATCAATCATGGGGTTGACAATCATGGTTTTCAAAAATAAAATACCCGGTTCTTATATATACCAGCAGGCCTTTTTTTTGCAAAAGTCAAATTAATCGCCTGGAAAACTGCTGGTTGTTTTATGAAACCGGACGGTTCTTTGAGGGGATTGAAATAACCGGAATTAGAGGTTCTTACACTCTGATTGTTTTTCCAACAACCTGGAACCAATGGTTATATAAAAATTAAAGAATCCCCCCACATACACCACATACCCATTGAACATTTCAAGTCAATGTACCAGCAATAAATATCTGCTTAGCATAACTTGACTATAGGAACAAAATTATATAGCACTAGAGGACTAGGAGAATTTAATATTTTCAAGCATGAACATGATAGAAAAAGAACCCTAACATTATCTCTAAGTTGCAAAACAACTCCAAATTATTAATAGGGTAAGTACTGTGATTGTGTTGGCATCTTGATGCATCTTCGAAACTAGGGCACAATATTAAAAAAATATTCTCTTAGTTGAAAGCAGCATTGAAATTCAGTAAGTGTGGATGTTCCTCAAAATCCATTGACCCCTATTTTCACAATGTGAACCCATTCAAGAAACATTTGGGTTCTGTTTTCACTATGAGAGAATTATGCATAGAAGGTTTTTAGCTTCCCTTCAAGCTTTCTGACAATACCCAATTTAGAAATGGTTCAGACCATCAAATTGATGTGATAGTCCATACAATGTACAAAATAATTATGAATGGTGCATTTTGATTTTTCAATTGAACTATCACATTTATTTTAATGCCTTAAAACAAATTCATCTCATAAGTTTCAAATGTGATTAATTTAATTAGATGTAATTGTTTTGAAGCCCACTAAAAAAATCATAACATCCATAAAAATGTGCTTCAGATCATCATAAATGATTTCATCAACTTGTTGCAAGGATAATAACAAAGGAGTCGCTACCAATTTTCAACCACGTAAGCATAGATGGAAATTCGAGATTACGAATTAGCAATTATTAATCATACAAGAGAGAAATGAACCTAACATGTTCAACTAACAATTTGATTTTGTTCACAACCACATCATGCATGTAAAATGCCCTCTCACAACCAAGTATATTTGACTAATGGATTTTTTGAAAATTCTTGAAATCAAGAAAATGCAATAATTATTTCATATTCTTATAATTAATTAGCTCAATCTACTTTCAATTAACATGTGGAAACAAACAAAAAAATTGAACCAATATTTTGTGCTCTCTTTGATAGTAACATCGTAAACTTGCTATTTATAATTATATATATCTAATATACAATATATAAATGTTCATTCTTGGCATGGACAAAACCCTTGTTCATGTAGTATTCACCAACTTTATAAAGTCTTGGGACTACGATTAAATTTTATTTTTTAACACCATGCTTCCAAAGGCTACTCAATTTAAGGACTAACAACTTTTCCTTGTCTTCTATTTTGGTACACTCTTTCTTAAAATCTTCTTGGGCCATGATTTGCCAACAGTAGTTCTGCAAATTTTGTTTTCTGTGGGTTTATATTGTTTTAAGAATATCGTCACATTGAGTTTCGAGTTCAAGACTCTTGTAACCATGTGGGCAGATTCTTAAAAAAAGAAAAAAGAAAAAAATGGGCTGTTGCAGAGGACTTGTAGCTGAAGGCTAGGTTGTTTGCAAGATGACTCACTAACTTAATGATATCAATGACTTAGCATAAGATCTTTTATTGGCATGTGATATAACTGAATTTTTTAAAAATATATATTTTCAAATTGTTTCTGGAAAGATAATAAGAAAGATGTAGCTGTTTTAGTGATGTGGAGACTTTTAATTGTTAGGACAACATTAATATGTCACAATTCATTATACTGGGCTGTAAGCAGATTGTACAGTAGGTGAAACTAAACCCAAGTCCAAACTAGACCGGGTTTGAATTTTTCTTCAGTTAATTAAGGAGAAAATGCACAACGTTTCCTATATCCACATTAATCAATTAGAATTGAGGCGCTTCTTAAAAATTTCCCCTCCCGTCCATCCATCCTCCCAAACTCATGACCAATGGGTATTTGTTGACATCACTTGTGGCCGACTTCCCTTCTGCCTATCCAGCCGTTCATCCAAACTCATGTACGATTTGCTATTTGTTGACATTGCTTTCACCCAATTTCCTTTCCCTCCGACTATCCCACCGTCCACCCAAACTTATGTTCTCAACTCACCAAGCTTAGGTTCCCCCTTTTTCTTTATTTCTTTTTCTTTTGACATTATTGTTTCTATTTTACAAGGTTGCAAAGGTTTTTGTTGCACGTCAGTAGTTAGCAACATTAGTCATATGATCATTCATCTCCTATGGAAAATGGAAAGCTTATAACAAGGTCTATTAGATATGATTTTTCAAAAGAAAGTTCAGGCCAGTTCTTTAAAAATTTGAAATAAAAAACATTCCATTTTTTTCTTGTCTAACACCATAACAGTTGAATGTGTGAAACTGGTTCTTCAATTAGGGCTACAATTTCTTGATTAATAGTATAGATTAATTTATTAGTTAATATAACTAATAGAAAATTGAAATTATATAAAATAAAAAAGTAATCAATTATTAGTTGTCTGCAAAACTTAACATTAACCTTAAACTCTAATTCCAACCTCCAGGCAAAGCCAGATGATACTTGAGGCTGTTGGCTCTTTTCAAGAACTATTCTGACAATTGTTTTAGCTGCTACATACTGGCCATGGTAAGAGATTGCAGATGCTTGAAAACTTTTGGGAGCTTAAATTGAAAGAAAAGATAGCAATAATGGTGCAACCTTGTAAAGCTTTCTTAATAAACACACCATAGATTTGGAAAATGTAGAAAGGAATAAAAAAGTAGAATTTAGGGGATGTCAAGTTACCTCAAATTAGATGTCAAAATCTATCCAGGTCAAAATTCGACCTCCTGTAGTACTAATTCTCATGTAAAAAATAGACCTCCTGCAATAAGTCAGCCATTGTGATGGGAGGTAGCAATAGCTTTGCAATAAAAATTCTAGGCTTCTGGGTTACTTCAAATAAGCAACCATTCATACAAAAGAGGCTGGATTGCAAAATTACTGATGTAAGATGCTTCAATGATGGTTCAGCTTGCAAATGGTCAAAAATCAAAAGCTGAATAACAAGCTGAGACGTCAAATATCCATTAACAAGTTCTGTCTTGTGCATTTTTGAGCTCGTCTTTTTGTGCAATTTTTTTTGTCCTGCATGATTTTGCATAAAATTGCACTGAACAGTTTTCCTTGTTCTGTAATTTTTATTCTATAAATTTTTTTTGCATGTTCTGCTGTCATTAACTGATTTCACAGCTAACACCTTTTAAGAAACACTGAGCATATAAACAGGGTTTCTTTTTTCAAATTCCTCAATCCGGTTCATGAACAACAATCCCCAGCATTAATTAGCATTAAATGCTAATTGTTCTTGGTGGGCTGTACCATTTTTACAAAATTGCTCTTACAAGTGGCAACCTAAGAGGCGTCTAAGTCTAGATGTGACTAATTATTTTTTTAATTTCAAAAATCGCGAAAATTTTCCCTAAAAGTCACAAATTTTCTTTTTTCATTTTTCAATTTTTCCAAGTGGCAAAAAGTCGCCAAAATTAAAAAACACACTAAAACCAAGCAACAACATAGATTTGAGCTTTGAACCACAGCAGTATTTTTTTTATTTAACATACGCCTAGGACCAAACTAGTCAAACCTTGGGGCAGAACCAGGTTGGCTTACACATGGCCACCTTTCACACTGGACAGGGCTTATTAGGGGCTGCTTAGAGTCTTCCCTAGATCAAGATTAGAAGTTTGTGAGTTGTGACCTCATTGTAATGCATCTCTATGTCACTGAAGTTTTATGAAGCTTGGCAGACTCTAATGGCAACAATCAATGTTTGGAAGCTTTCTTAATTTAGGATACACTGAATTCCTACCCTACTCTAATTGTCATCTCCCGTGATTGTTGACAAAGACCATTGGACAACTTGCAACTGCTGTAAAAATTGTGCAGAAACTTGGCATATCATTTGGAGATCACTAAACATGGGCAAGGAGTATGAGCAGTAGAAATGTTTTTGAATCTCTCTCTCTCTAATTCAAAAATGCTAGTATGCAATTCCAATGCAAAAAATTTACTTAAAAGAGTGAAGGTCACCCAAGGTAGAATAAGCCTCAGTCTACTCCCATGGAAATTCCAATTTGAGAATTCTAAGGAATTTATTTTAAATGAATCAATGAATGAATAAAAGTTGTTCTCCAGTAAGTTGCTGCTTAATCAAAGGAGAATGAATGAATATATGGTCTGAGAAATCTCAAGTCAAATTTGTCTGAACTAGAATTTACAAGGATGAACTATTTAATTTCAGCATGAAAAAGGAAGCTTCAAATTTAAAGCTTTTGGACAGGCAGAAAAATTGGCCATTTTGGCGAAATCTCCCTCCAAAATGGCCAAATTTTGTCATTCAAAATGTTGTTGAATGTCCCGTGCAAAGAAAATTTGTGTTGTTTGAGGCGCCAAAGAATTAGCTTGCTAAACTCTGCCAGGGTTTAGGGTTTAAAATCAGTCATGGCGCGCAAGCTTGCCACAGATAACCTACGACGGTCGTGAAGCAACAGCAGCTTTGGAGTCGTTTGTCGTCCAACCAAGGGATTGCAATCTGACTTCATATCACGAGAGTTTTTCCGGTCGAACTTTCAATTCCACTCCTGGCAAGAGATGAACGTCGAGACTGACGTTTTGTGAGCCTCAGGTCTTTGATTTGGGTGGAGGTTTTCGAGGTGGATTCCATTTTGACGAACCTCCATCGGGGCACGAAATTATATGAAACGCCTTGTCTTCACTGCCGTCACTGCTGATCATCTCGCCAGAGACACCATGGTCGATCTTCCGTGCATCGACCAGCTGCATCAGCGCCGCTACCTGATAGTTCTTCATTTTTCCAACAACGACCAATGTCCGTTTACAACACGCCTGTGCAGGATTGTCTGTGAGATGCCGGGCTCCTGATGAGCAGCTTCAGCTATGGATTTACAGTCCTGCACATTAAAGTCGACGCAATGAGCAGAAACAAAAAAACCATCATAATTTTGCTGGGCCTGGAAATTTCACCAACTACAAAACATATAAAAAAATAAAATTCGATGGAAGAGAATTAATACCAGACACGCGTTCCTTGTTCCTGACCCTGGAAATGATAACCTTTAGCAGCTAGGATGAAATCTGGAGAAGGAATTTTGAGGAAGTCTACCAAACTGGAGTTAGCTGCACATTACACAATACAAATGAAGAGGCAAATTACCTGAATGATTATGCAGTTGGAAGGTGAGAATATTGGGGTCGCCGCGCACTAGCCAGAATCGATTATTGTTGTTGTAGATGGAGACGACAGTTGAAATATGCTTCAGGGTGAAAGGAGTGATTTTGTTGCAAAGGATTGAGATAGTTCCGAAAATTGAGAGATGTGTTACAAAGGAAAATCAACAAATATATTTATAGGAAGTGATCCAGGGACTCGGAAAAGTTGTAGCAGCTGGTCCGTCTTCTTCTTCTTCTTTCTTTCCTTGTCCTGTCTTGTTTATGCGTGTAACCGACTAGCAAGCAGCAAGAAGGACAATGTTGTGCAATTACAAAGTTGCAACATATACAGACTGTCTGTATAATTTGGGGGAGAATTCGAGGGCCCTTCACGCAAGCAGCAAGAAGGACAATGTTGTGCAATTACAAAGTTGCAACATATACAGACTGTCTGTATAATTTGGGGGAGAATTCGAGGGCCCTTCACGCAGGACCTGAAGAAGAACGTCCACAAGCTCCGTGTTATTACTAGTTTCCTTGTGACGTTTCCCAATTGAGAGATCTGCAAAACCCATTGCCATCTTACAGGACTAGTCGACGGGATAACATCTCGATGACGTCTTCTTTCCAAGCCTTTTTTCTTCTTAGCCAAATCCATGCGCGTAACCGACTGTCGGAAAGACAAGCAAATCACAAGAAACCACCAACATCAAAAAAATTGTTGAGGCATGTAACGTGTATGGGGCGTGTATGTTTCCTTGTGAGATTTACTCTGAACTTCTCGAGACTATTAGATTTCATTTATTTTATAAACTGACGAAATTTCTTCTGATCTGTGTCCCGACACTTCAGTTTTTTTAAAGAGTAAATTGACGAAATTTCTTTTCCTCCGCTGATCGTCAAGGCGCTGGTCCTGCCGCGTGCAGCTGGGCAGGACTATGATTAGTGCAGCACAACACAGGACTTATTACAGTGGGGTGCATCAGTACAGCATAATCAGAACTTCATGCCAGACTGCTGTTGTCCTGATGTAACCTATAACATTGTCGGTGCCTGACCGCCCACCTCCAGCGACAACAATTTCAACAGGTCCCGGCGCTGCTGCTCTTGCACACAGTCTACTGTCCGGAGGAGAGCTTCTACATTTAGAGCAGCAGCTTTTTGGTCGAATTGCTTGGATTGTCGTGTTTCACAAAGAAAACTGAATACTGTCTTGATTACCAGATCCCTTGTCTTCTTCCGATGCATAGTTATTCCATTAGCCAACTGCGCAACAGCCTCTCCCCAGTGTTTTTCTTAAGGATTTTGTGATGAAGCCGAAGTTGCGATTATCTAGCCAAAGTTTGGCTATGATAAAAACAACAGAATCCTTCTATATTCTTTCCTACCTACTGGAACTTATCATAAAAAATCTGGCGAATTTGGGCAAATTTCTATGAAATCCCTTTTGAAGTTGAAATTTGACAAAAATTTGCCAATAAAAAAACACTGGCTCTCCCCCAATGTGCATTTCAAGTACAGAAAAGTAAACTGCATAGCTTGGCAATCTTCAAAACTTGGCCAAAAATGAACCAGCACCCACCAGGGCACCATGTTAAGGATGGATTGCATGCGGTAATGATAACAGCTTGGTATATACAAGTGTTGCCCCATTCTTGGTTTTTAGAAGAACTCTGAGATCTGGGTCTAGACTCTTTTTTTAAATGGAAGCCCATATGGTTCTGAGTCTAGAAGACATTCTCAAACACTAAAACTTGTAAGTTTTGGGGTCAGATTGAATTTTCTTGATGAACAATTCCAGGTTTAGCAAGTCCAACCTTCGACAAAACATGTTCCGGGTTCAATAGACGGCCGGTTCCAAGATAAATATGGGGATGGTTACCAGGTCAGGTTGAAGGCTGTTTGTATGATACAAGATCAAAATCAAATCCTCGTCAGGATCTGCTTGATAAAATGAAAACATATTCAATGCAATTGAGTTCTTGTTCACTAGAATATTGTTAAAATCTTTTTTTTACATAGAGTTCAAATTTTTTAAGCTGTCAACTTGGGCTCCATATTATTGCACACTTCAAATAATGATAAACTGATCAATTGATGAAGAAAATAAATTGATTTGAATTGAAAATTTGTCTGTAATTATGATGTCGAAAAACAAAACTTAAAAAGACACAAATTTGAATAAAAACGCCTTTGCATGTCTCTTTATTTGAGAGTGGGCTAAGCACATTTTTTTCAAATTAGGACTTACAAAACCTAAAGTTATTTGGTCAATTTGTTATCTAAGCTAACTAAGATGAATCAGTCACTAAAATATTTATTGTAAACAATAAGATATATTTATTGTAAGTTGTGTGAAGACTTTTAAAACAACTAGTGGGTGCCCGTGACCTTCGGCCACCTTGGTTCATGTTTTAGAAACTTTTAACTTTTTTATTTTTATTTTAATGTATTTTCTATTTTTTTTATTGTTTTATATATATTTTTATTTGGATGCAAGTTTGAAGTTTGGAGAAAGAAGACACACCTCATTTTTTTTCAAGTAGGGTTTTTCTTATTTTTTACTCTTTATTTGGTTTTTTCATTTTTGGA
>Ga0209208_10002895_pt1 | contig 24654 bp, 16 predicted proteins | sample S1TSphfallax_3_FD_187694 | JGI IMG/M metagenome (GOLD analysis project Ga0209208, IMG submission 187694) | Host-associated microbial communities from peat moss isolated from Minnesota, USA - S1T2_Fd - Sphagnum fallax MG (SPAdes) (version 2) | ecosystem: Host-associated > Plants > Peat moss >...
TGTTAAGAAGATAACACTTCAACACTAATTATATTATTTTCAAACATGTTGAATTTTTTTTTTGGAAATTATTATTTACAAACGACAAGATATTGTGAAGGAAAATATTGAATCTTCAAGAACATTCCAGTTGTCAACATGAAAACTTCAAAATGAATTATTTCTTTGACAGACACGTGTTGAAGTTGCCAAGGTACTTGGGTGTATTGTACAGACTTAGCAACCGAACTTCTTGAAGAAGGCATTATTACCCAAGCCAATGCTACAGAAAGAAGTTTTTTTATCAATGGTTGCAGTGATTTTTTCTTTTTCAGTGTTTTTCATGTTGCATAATGAGCAATCATCAGCAGAAATAGTTAGCATTATGAATTTTTTTCCAATATACCTAGTAGAAAACTGGCAAAAAAATCACTGCCCCAAAACTAAAAATTCTGTTGAAATATGGTGAGATTTTCTTAAATTTATTTTTTCTTGAAAAGTGGGAAAATTCATTTAAAAAGGGAATTTGTGAAATATTCCCCTCTTACTTCTTTTTTCTTTTTTTTTTGGATCTGTTATTAGTGGATTTGTGGTAGATGACAGCTCTTTCACTTTCGGTCTTCTTTGGTGTTGTTGATTGTCATTTTGTAGCTATGGATCCTCTATGCATAGGGTTTTTACACGTGGTTTTTGTTGATTGTTTGCTTTTGTTTTTTCTTTGGGTTGTATTTACTTGTGTTCTCATTTGCCTTGTACTTTCGCTGGATGGGCTCCCATCCTTGATTTTTATTTACAACGTTTTTCTTTTTTTAATGTACCCAAAAGTACATAAAAAAAAGAAAAACATGTTTTCCACATCGAAAACATGGCAGTCATCTTTAAGAACATTTAACCATATCTAGTTATAAACCATACATAAATTTTGGATTATCCTTTTACATTTTTGACCACATGTTGAAACCTAAATATAAAAATATGATCATTTTTACTTATTTTTCTTACTTTTAGTGTGATTGAAACCAGTGTTGTGTAGGTTTAGGTTTCTGGCTAGGTTCAAGTCTAGATCTGCATCCAGGTTTAAGCATTGGACTCCATGGGTCTATATGGACACAGACCCAACAAAGAATCATACCCAATGAGCCTACATGAACTTGGACATGGTTCTAGAATCAGACTTTGACAGGTCTACATGGACCCAAACCCAAACCTGCCATAGAAACTAGACCTAATGGATCTCAACGGTTTCTATAGGCCCCAAGTCATAAGGTTATATGGGCCAAGGTTTAGAAAGAGTTTGAGGTTTATAGGTTATAAGGTCCAACCTATCTAAGTTCTATCTAGTGTTCCATGTTTTAGGGTCATATGTTCTTGCCCTATGTTTTGATGTATAAGGGCATCTCCAATATCTGCACTAAAATGGCATTTACACAAATACTTTGGATGTAGTACAACGTTTCAAGGGTCAAAATCAATTTGGACATTTGGACATTATAACCACATCAACAACCAAAGCTGAAATAAATGAGGTAGTTACAAATGAGGGCAATGACTTGGGTATCAAAGTCTAAATCATGCTTGAGTGGGATCCCAAGGGTAAACAGGGGCCTATGACACCCATTCCTCATATGGTCACCATCCACATTCCCATGGAAGAGGAGGAATTTAAATATAATTTCAATTGTTTTTTCAAAAATCTAAAACTTAGAACCCACATTGAACTTGAAATCAACATGTCTCATAAAGCCTTGAATTCTCAACTTGGGAGTTGACAATCTAAACCTCTCACCAAAATTGATGGATTTTAATTTTTTGAGAATCTTCCCAAAACCAAAGGGTCTTCCATAGTACAAATTCTTCTAAACCAAACCAGACGGTTATTCTAAAAACCAAGAATTAACCAACCCTCGTTGAAATGCCTAGTATGTACTTTAGTTTTTAATTGACTATTTAAAACTTCCTTTTCGGCAAAATTTCACTAGTAGTTAAAGAAGGCTAGTAGGCATCAAATCCCACCTCTTTTCTAAGGTATATGAAATATTCATGAATATGAGATGCCCTTCCAAATTTCAAGTCTTTACATATACACATATAGTACGAGGTCATGAATTGTAAATTATGACCATGTAAATAGTTTTTCTTTTTTACTCAATAATCTTCCTTCCCTTTCCACTTTCTTTTGCTTTATTGCCATTCCATGACAACTAGTCTGGCCTATGTCATTGGCCCAAATGTGAACTAATTTACATAAGTAATTTCTCCTTTGAGAACCAATTTTTGTAATCAATTTGAGTTTTCAATGACAAAGATTACTCAGAACTCAATATGTCATACACCTTAGGTCTAAAAATTAGAGAATCGTTGCCATAAAACTCTCACACATTCAAGAGTTTTGAATAGTATCAAGAGCACGCTCAAATTTCCTTTAACATTTTTTTGTTTTGATTTTAGTGAATTTTCAATGACAAAATTGTTCAATATTCAACAACTCTTGCAGCATAAAGTTTTAAATTAATGATAAAACAACCCATTTTACAAACTAGTGCTACTTTATTTATTTTTATAATGACTTCAATAATTACATTTATGTTAACTTTGATTACTTTTGCTATTAAATCATCTACACATTACAAAACCTCAATACATTCCTACTCATCAAGAGCTTTTCAAAGGTACCAAGAAAGCAATGCGGGACAGAGATCTAGCCGTGACAAAGAAAGAAAACAAAAAACTACCGTCCTTACTAGATAGATATTTTGGGAGCATTATTTAGCTGCATGGCAGTCAAGAGCTTCGTACCATATTTTGCATTATCGTCACGTTTATGGTGTTTGAATCTAGCCTTTGGAGGTTGCAGTAGAGTTTGCTCCTGGTTCAACTTCTATCATGTGTGTGTATGTTTTTCATGTGTGTTTTTCCTATTTTACAGTTAGAGGTTTGACGCATTATAACTCCTCCATTGCATAACATATCCATGCAAGAATTAGATTTACACATACACTGATGTACACCAGTGTAAGTATAAGTGAATGAAATATCCCTCCTTAGTTACACATGTACACAGCCACAGTTGCATTGTACATGGTTGACATTGTTGAAGGCCAATTCAGGTACATAGATACAACTTGTACAAGTCTTCATTTTCACACTACACAAAGCACCACCCAAATATTTTAAAGCCCAGTACATGTCCAAAACTTCATATTCATCCTTAGTTCAAGGGGAATCTTCGAACATGTAAGTTTATTATATTTTGAGAGGTAAGTGAATAAAAAAGATAGCACAAGGTAAGAACCAGAACAAGGTATTCACCAACCTGCTTTGGAATACATGTTTAGGAAAAATAAAAGTGACCTCAACTGGGGTCCAACCGAAAGTACTGGTTAAGCACTTGTTTTGGTCCAGGTAGTTAGTAATTATATGGATCTATACAGGCTCTAGAACATAAATCTATACATACTTGGAGGAACTGAACTCAAACTGGATTCCCAATTCCATTTCCATGTTGAACCCCAACTGAGACGGTTCTACTCTATTTTTTTAAACCAGAACAAGAGATTTTAAAGAACCGCCCAATTCTTGTCAGAACAGCATGTGGGGCTTGAAGTTGCCATGTCTTGGCAATTCTAAGCTAAGTATTTGGTCCAATGTTAAATGATTAAATAAATTTCGAAGCCTAAGTTTGCACACACTTTTTAATCTCTAAAAAGGACACAGAAAAGGGGATGCCTACATTTAAGCCTATGTTAATGTAAAGTAACCTAATGAAATTCACTCACAAATGGGTTCCTTCATTAATAAATAGAGTAATGTGGTTTGTGCTATTGGTCAAAATGTGACGTTGGTTATGTAATTGCTTCAAGTGTGAATAGAACCTTGATAATAGAGCACACTCCAATTTACACTTTTAAAAATTCTTGAATTTCGTTGAATTTTCTTTGTCAAAATTGTTCAATATTCAATAACTAGTACATCTAATCATTACAAACCGTATGCCTCATGAATATGAGGGACTTTCCAATAGTACCAAGACCACTAGGGGGGCAGGGGGCACCATGATTTGGGAGATCTCAAAGTGACAAACAAACCTAACTAACTAACTAACTCAATAGATAGAGTAATGTAACTCAAGTTGTGAAATTCAAGTGTGAACGCGACCCTAATGATAGAGCACACCCTAATCTTCGTAAAATAATAATAATGATAATAATATTGATTTTATTGAATTTTTTTTGACAAAAGTGTTAAATATTTAATAAGTCTAAAACATTAAGAAACCATAAAGAGTGCATCAGTACTCAGCAAGGGCTTTCCAACAGAACCAAGAGCATGGTTGGAGTGCCGTGATTTGGGGGATCTCAATGGGACAAACAATACAGACAAAGATTACTAAGAATAAACAAACAATAGAATACAAACTAAATTGCTAAGAAATTGTGAGTGAGGTTTCCAAATTTTGCACTCATCATCAATGATGAATTTGATTGAACATTGTCCACAACTATTTTAAAGCAACTCCAAAATAGAATACAAACTAGATTACTAAGAAATTGTGAGTGAGGTTTCCAAATTTTGCACTCATCATCAATGATGTATTTGATTGAACATTGTCCACAACCAATTTTAAGAACTCCAAAATACAATACAAACTAGATTACCAAGAAATTGTCATTGAAGTTTCCAAATTTTGTACTCATCATCAATGATGAATTTGATCGAACATTGTGCACAACCGTTTTAAAGAACTCCAAAATTGGGCATAGAATTGAACCCTAACCCTGCCAAGCACTCACAATCTGGAAACTGACTTTGTAAAGGCTTTTGGATTCTTGTGGGTGCCTCATTTTTCATATGTTCTCTGTCTTCATTTGTGATGGTAGACTTCAGTGTTTCTTTCAAAAGATTTCGTGGATAGTCGAACTGGTGATCAGTCAAGAACATAATTTAGCTAAATTTGGTTACATGCTAGATATGAAAGTAGAAAAAAGAAAAGAATCCTTGTATATTCTTGGCGACTACTGAAACAGTATCATAAAAATCTGACGATTTAGAAAAGAAAAAATCCTTTGAAATCTGACAAATTTGGTGAATTTAGGCCAATTTCTTTCCAGGAAGAAAATCAGTATTAGTTTTATTTAACATGCTTTTTATCAAACCAATCGAACCTTGTGACAGAACCCGGTGGCTCTACATAGGGCTAAGCACCATCCACCTCTTTTTGATCTAAACAGAGCTTGTTAGGGGTGTTTAGTGTATTATAAGCCTCCCACACCAGTTAAAAAGATGAGAAACTAGAGAGATAGATGTCTCTGATGAAGAGATATTTATCTCTGGGGGTTAAATATCAATTTCATGAGCATGATTTTGCACAAGGAACAATAATTTAGAATATATGATTATTTTGTACTGAACCCCTAAAATGTCAGGATGGATCAATTTTGCTAACTTTTCAGTTTACGTTTGACTTTAAGGGACATTTAGGGGTTAAGCAAGACAAGTGTTGATCGTGAAAAACATCAATAGCACATTGCACATTGCCGCATGAGGCACACTGCACATCACATGAGGCACACTGCACATTGCCGTGTGAGGCTCCTCCAGAAATAGGCTCTAGACAAAGCTCAAAATAAGATATTAAATGTCTCCCCCTTTCAAGTTAGGAGACTTATCCTGCCATTGTCAGGAATATGGATGCCCAACACTGAACATTCATATATAAAATATGGATTGGAGGGTTCAATCCCTAAGGGAGAGACTCTACTACAATGTAGTTTGCATTTGATGCCGCCCACATTCTTCAGAATGTTCATCAGCAGCCTTTTAATTGTTTATTTGCTAAATTTCGCTTGAAGGTCAAATGAAAACATGAAAAATTGAAAATGAAGTGATTTTGAAGGTTTTCAATTGTCAGAAGTGAGGAAACAAATAAAACTCATCAGATTGATACGTCGCATGAAACTTGCACATATGAAGAAGAGCACAACATGTTTCTTAAAGAAGAGCTCTAGAAGGAAAGTCAGAACCCAAGCTCATAATTGCCAAGTGGCTAACATTATACTCACATGTTTGTTAAGTACTGGCAACTTAGGACAAGGAGAACACCTCGAGTGCAGCAGCAAGTAGTGACATATTTCATAGTACCTGGACCAGTTCCAGACTATTCTATTATATTATTTTGATAAATGTTGAATTTTTCAAATAAATTATATATATTCAGAAGAAAAAAAACATTCTCAAGGAAAATGAAGAATCTGATGGAATATTTCGAAATATATCATTTGTTGATATGAAATCGTCAAAACTTAATTAACTTTTTTGACACACATACTGTTACTTGGACACTATGGGTGATGTTTTCTCTGTGTCAGGGACAAGAGTGACAAGAGGGAAAAAGCTTGCAAGCTTTTGTATTATGCCAAATGCCCATGTGCATGTCAATTTGGCAGGGGCCTCTTGCTCGTACAAACTGGGCCTCTTGCTTGTACAAAGCCAGGGAAATTTTGTTTCATGCTTTGCTATTGTATGTAATTTCAGAGTGTGTGATGCAGTGTTTTAATAGATTTTTGTTGTCTAATTAGGCCCCTCTATACATTAAGTGTCAGGGCCCAAAAAAACTTGGCACCAACTTTGAGCATTTTTGGCTTGCTGTTTGGCCCCCGAGTTACTAATAAATGCTAGAATATTGATAAATGCTGAAACATTGGCCGCAAGGGTTGCAAATTGGCCTCCCCAATTCCATGTTATCCTTTTTCAAGCCTTGGGGACAATATAAGGCAATAAAGTTCGGCATTTATTAGTAACCTTGGACAAATTGGAAAGATTAATTATATAGTTCAGCCTTGACTCCTGGTGTAAAAAGCCCTTGGGGCTGATTTCAACTTTTGCACCAATAGGAATGCTCATATGGGTTAAACATTGGCCCTTACTCCTAGTGTGAAGTGGGCCTTATAGAGTCTCTTATTTGCAAACTGAAATTTTCCTTCACAATGGAAAGGCATTGCAAATATTGTAATGCTCACTCGAGCAGTAATTTGTTTTCTTTTGAAATGCTCACTTTCTTTTTTTCTGTGATACCCAGTAGTCATTGTGTGAACATAGAAATATAAAAAATTGCTGGGTGCTTTGCGGTGAATAAAGCCTGCAATCTTGGGCTTTGCATTACACTGATAGGCTTTCCCCATCATTTTGTTATGATATGCTCTGGCAGTAAGGCATCCCTGACCGTAGGATCCACCGTTCATTTATAGGGTGTGACGACCCTAAACATTGATATGGATAGTATGAGTACGAAAGGAGAGCAGTTGTGCAATGTGGAGGTGTGTTATATTTTCATATTGGGAGCATCCCAAGAGGGATTTAGCATCAAATTGTGACAGATTTCTAGAAGATGTCCAAAAAGTGCCTCCAAACTAAAATCCAAGTCAAAATGTGGTGACTTTTTTTCTTTTTTTTTAATTGAAGGTTTTTTTTTTGAAATTTGAGATACGCAATCAAAAACATATTTTCAATATTTTCCAGAAAAAAATTGAAAAAATTTGGGGCAAAGAAAAAAAAATTCACATTTGTACAAAAAATTTCACAAAAAAAAGGTTGTTGTGAAGGACTCATGTGGGCTCTTATTTCAGTAAAGACCGCAACCTTTGGCTTTACCCTATACATATTATTCTTATCCAGACCATTACAAATACATCTGTAGGATGTTTAAATGGAACCTCGACTGATCATACCCTTGAAAAGGTTTTCGCAACCTTGTTTTTGAATTCCATGTTCTTTTGTAAATGTAAAGTTTAATCACTTTAGGAAAAAACATATGGTAGTAAGTTCATAGGGGATGGGAGGTCATGATTTTCATGAATGCACACACCCAACTAGTTTTCATATAATTTATGATCAATCATGCTTATCAATGAATGTTAAATACATCATGCATAAAACAAGTGTGAAAAAATAAATTGTACATATAATACTTGTGGGGGAAAGATAAAAACGAGAGCCCAAAACAATGCCCCAAGACACCTTGATTTGAAACTTTCAAAGGCCTTGGAACAAAGAAACAAAATTATGAAAATAAAATTAATGCTCTAGTTGAATCAAAAAAAAATCTTCTCATTAAAAAAATAAGTATTTTCTTTTTTTCATTGCAATGAAAAGAATTGAATGATTAATCTTCAAACTTCATGACAGAAACATGTATGTATAAGTTAATGGAGCACTTCACCCATCATGTGAAGCCAAAGGGGGTTGCCAAATTGTTGGGGCAAGGCTAAATTGCCCCAATTTTGGTCTGCAGATGTTAGTAATTCAATGCATTGATTTCCAACATTTGGTCCAAAGCCCATTAGTTCCAAACACATTTGTTTTCTTTAACCAATATCAACATATGGTATGTTGTAATTGCTTGCAAAATGATAGATCAATGTTAGGCTGAAAGTCCAACTCTTATCTAATTCCTCGGAGAATTAGGAGGGGGTTGCAAGACAGACCAAAACATGGTCTGTGGCCACTTACATTTGGAGTTTAATAGTTAATGATTTTCCAGAATTTAATATTTTTACTTAGAGTAGTTTCATTTTCTTTCCCTTTCCTTCTTGTTGAGGCAAGAAGATGGCAGCTTATTTGACCAATGTGAATTGTAGCAAAATAATATCCATTTCTAAACCCTAACCCTAAACCCTCAAAAGCAAATGACTCCTTCATTAATGGTTTATGCCTAATGATATTCTTATTGTTGTCACATTTGCAAAAAAACCTCCACCCAGAAATGCAGTTTATGTGGATTCATGCCTATCCAACATAATATGGCATCCATCATGTGCAAGCCTTCAAAAAATGAAATGCATGCAGAGATGAACGTTTCAATTTTCAAAATGCTTGTATTACCTTATTGAAAAATTTTTACCATGATACCCGGTGGGTACCCAACTGGTGTCATGGTAAAAATAAAATTGACGTTTTACATTTTACATGTAACACCCTAAAACCCACTATAAGCTTAGCTTTAGCTTACACCTTAATGCCCTACCACTTGTGTGTGCTCTCACAAACACTCCCTCAATGCGGAGTGAAAGGGTAGCACAGTGCCCTACCGATACATCTGTCACCCAATCCACCACCCATTCCCACAGAAACGAGAGGAAACAAAGGATGTCGCAACCCTAGCTTTGGGTTCGGGACCAAGGCAAAGGGGTTGCAAAGGTGCAGGCCAAGAGGAAGCCCAGGAGTCACATCACATACTCCCGGGAGTGTAGGAAAGTGTGAGGGAATGAACCCTCACACTCCCAAGGCAACTCCCACTTTGGGAGATGGAGTCTCGATGGACTCCCAAAACTTTAGAGAGCGACTTGAAGGGTCAAAACTCAATGGCTTGTGGCGTTCTTTATATCATTGAAAAGCTCCTGGAACTTAAATGTCTAAAATGGGCTTGCATTGCTCATTTGGACATCTGAAACAGAAGTTATGGCCAAAAGAAAGGCCAGGGGTCAAACTGCCAATTTGACTCCCAACCAGAAAAAGTCAAGATTAGACCCGATTTACTTAACTCTAGACAATGTCCGACATATCGTTGGAAAGCTCTTGACAAAAGCTACAACTTTGCTTAAAACTGCACCTCGATCTAAGGTCTGCTCGCAAAGTTATGGGGCTCCAAAATCGCAGGGGTCTCAGCTAGTGCAATTTTGAGACTCCCACTCGAGAGTCCCAGGAGAGAAAAGCCATTTGGATGTAATCCCCGTGGAGAGGTGCAAAGTATACTATAAAGGGGAAGGTGGTGGCTTCCCCCAAGTCTGGGCCGTGGGTGAGTCTTGTGTGTCCGTCTTACCCGCGGCTCGTCCTAGCACCAAAGGTGTTCCAACTATGCACTAACCACCTTGTGTGGGTTGTGTGCAGGCCCGTGTGAGTGAGTGAAGCTTGTCAACTCTTCCTAATCCCATCCCGGAGCTCCAACATGCCCCTCTACCCCTCAAAATGTTGTGAATTAGGGAGCGTGCCTCGACTCCTCCCCTTTCCGTTGTCTTTCACTTGGACTTACATTTGAATCCTTCAAGGAATTGGGAGTGCGTCATAACACATAGCAACCAAGCTAGAAGAGAACGTTCTGAGACACAAACTCTTGTTGAAGGACCAACTTAGCCTCGAATGGAGCTAGCAAGAGGAACCAACCAGGGGCAAAATTGAATGTACCATTTTTACCCACATCCCCACTGGCTCCAATCTTGTCAACATATAAGAAACAAGAAGCACCTACACTACAAAGCTCTCAAATCAATTTCGAACATGAACAATGCAATAAAATTCGTTGCCCCGGCCCATAGCCTCCTTCTAAAGCAAGGAGTGGGAAGGGAAGAACGTTAAATTCACAAGAACAAGGCCACTAGCTGCCAAGCTTCACCCTAAGTAGCTTGGAAAAAATGTTTCACGTCACTAGATCTAGGGTGTTCTCAGACTCCCAACGTAGTCATACATAACACCATCACTACCACCAGCTCGCAAGAGCTCGAATGGGAATGGAACAAAAATAGCTCTTGAAGGAGCCTCCTACCACAGGGATCAATCGGCACTCAAACCACCCTAAACCAACCACCTCATGAATAAGAGGCCCCTCACGATAGCCTCTTTAAACGTGAGGGGTTTAGGGAGGAACTCCCCCAAGCAAAAAGAGATTCATTCCTAGATCTCCTCCCTGGTCCCCCCCCCTCAAATATTGCTCTTACAGGAACACCACCTAAAGGAAATAGACTGCTCCAACTCCACAAAAGGGATCCAATTTTGGAATGGTGTTTTTTTTTGGAACTACGGCCTACCAATGGGGTGTTCACAGAGAATGAACATGGGCACCTCCATTCTCATAAACAGATCCCTTGCCCCCCTAATCAGTGCCAACGACATTCTTTTAGAAGGCAAGGCCTAGTTCATTACCTTTCAAATCTCAGGTAACGGAAACTTGATAATCATCAACGTTTATGTCGCCTGCTCCTCAAACAAAAGAGCATCGATGTGGAAACGGTTGAGTGAAGCAAATATAATTGTTGACCACTTCATCCTAGGTGGCGACTTCAACCACTGGGAAGAAACTGAGCATGGAAGGGAGGCCAGAAAGCGTTGAATGCACAGAAAAAAGGCAGTCACATGGCACCACCTAACACTCCAATACAGATTAATGGACGCATGGAAGCTTGACAGCTTTCGAAAAATGTCTATAAAAGAATTCACCTTTAACAATGGAAGATCCAACACGCGTTCAACAGTCTCGCGCATAAACAAGTTCCTCATCTCCCAAGACCTAGATTCGAGAGGCGGGAGAATTGAGGTGGCCACTTTGATCCGAAAATTTTCAGACCATTCTCCCCTGGTCCTATCCATATGGGGCCAGCCTGCCATACCTAACAAGTCGTTTCATTATTTTGACTCTTGCCTATTAGAAGATGGAAAAGGGAAAGCTGAAATGTTGCAAGCTTGGGAAGGGGAGCTACCCAAGCCCTTAAGAAACTTAGAGTGGGCCCCCTAGCTAAAGGTCGCCACCAGATGAATATTGACCTGCAACGCGTAATTAGCGAAGGAAAGGCGTAGCTTGAGAGGAGCACAAGTCAAAACGCACACAAAGAAAATCGAGTTGGCTGAGGAGTAGCTCCAACGAAACCCAACTAACGAACAAGTGTGGGACATCTTGTCTGAATCACAAGGAAAGCTAGCGAAGGTATTCCAAGCCTCAATTGAGCACAACAGTCACCTCTCAATGGCCAAATGGTTCAGGTATGGGGACACCTACTCCAAAACTTTCTTTGATTTCCACCAAATTAGAAAGAAAAAAGACACTCTTGAAAGAATTAAAGGTTGATGGAAGGACAATCTCCGACCAAAAGGACCTCTCTCATTACATCACAAAATTTTATGCCAACCTTTATGCATCAAAGGCGCATGCCCCAGGCACCTCTAAGGCACAAAAGAAATGTTGGGAGAGCGTTCCCACTTGGGTCACGGAGGCCATGAATATCGACATGACCCGACCCTTATCCCTAGCAGAAATCACGGAAGCCATTACCTCGCTCCCCAAAGGCAAGGTCCTAAGGCACAATGGAATCCCAACAGAATTCTTTCAAAAATATGTGAATGAAGTAGCCCTCATGCTACTACTAGCCTTCAAGGCCATGCTAGCACAGGGACTGACCTCGGAATACATCAACAAGGGCATGATCACCCTGATTCGGAAGTTAGGGGACCACTCAAAACTAGGAAATTAGCGCCCAATCACACTTTTGGGAAACATATATAAGATCCTTGCCAAAACTTTAGCCAGAAGGATCCAAGAATTCTTCCCTCTCCTGATTAGACCAAACTAAACCAATTTCATAGAAGGAAAAAACATTTAAGACAATAATTTCTTAACTCAGGAAGTTCTGGTCTAGGCAACAGAGAGCAACCGGGACCTTGTCCTCCTACTCCTCGATTTTGAAAAAACATTTGACAAGATTGAATGGGGCTTCTTCTTCCCAACCTTGTCCAAACTGGGTTTCTACCCCACCTAAATTCAATGGATTTCCTCCCTTTATTGGCTCGCATCCTCATCAGTCAAAGTAAACAAGGAACCCGGAGAGGATTTCAAACTCGCTAGGTCAATTAGGCAAGGTTGCTCGTTGGCTCCATACCTGTTCATCCCTGCAACGAATGTTCTGGGCCATATGCTAGATGACCCCAAGCACGAAATAAAGGCTACACCTCCCCAAAGGGGGATGTGTTCGAGACCAAATTTTCGTGGACGACACCACACTTTACTTTAAAGGCTCCCCTAGCAACTTGAGTAAAGCTTGGGCAGTCCTCGAACTATTCTGCCTTGTTTTTGAGGCAAAAGTAAATTGGGGTAAATCCATAGCCATATGGGAGTGGGGGACAAGAAGTCGGGCTAAGATGGATCCCTGAGGGACAAGGGGTTCGATACTTAGGCATCCAAATAGGCTTCCGACTACCCACCAAGGCCAATTTTGAAAAACTCATGCTCACCCTAAAAGGGAATATGATTGTTTGGGGCAAATGCAACCTCTCTTTCACCAATAGAATTCTAATTGTCAACCAAATATTGTTTTCCTCAATGTGGTACATGGCCGCTATTGGAACCCCAATCCGAGGATGTGCAACCAGATTAGAAGAGTGGTACGAAACTTCATCTTGGGGGGGAAAGGCCTCCAACACATGGGCCAAGGTCAAATGGGATTCTCTTACACTCCCTTTGTCTGGCGATGGCCTAGGGATCATTGACCCCAAGGCATAATCCGAAGCGCTCCTTGTCAAACTTCTGGTGAGAGGACTTGCCCTAAGAGGAGAACCTCGAAAAGATATTCTGAAACACCGAACAGATCAAGTCCATCTCCCGGTGCACAGCAAAAGGCCAAACATCTCGGACATAAACTAGCTTTTTATCGCCCTGTGAGGCAACTTTTGTCCCTCGACTTCCAGTTCTACAAGGTGATTATGCTTAAAAGCACAAATGCTACCGGTGAAAGACGAGTGCGAGTGTACTTCTAAATGTTGGATTACGTTCGTAGTTGAGATTAAGTATTTTGTCTCCTATGCATCATTCACAACTTAACATTGAGGGATATGTTTTTTAGATTCACACATTCCAAATCCTAGAACCTTATATTAAATTGTCATCTCTTTAAACAAACTTTTATGGACTCAACACCTTCCTAAACTTGGCTACAACCAGCAATCATTTGAAATATTGTTTCTAACACATAGGTTGTTCAAATCCAACTCGCCTTGGCTCTTTGGAAAGCTAACTACTAGGCGCACCTTCCTACTGAATCTCAAGATCTGTAGCTAAATAACTAGGAAGTTATACTACAAAACCCGAGAGGGTTTTGCAAATGCAGTCGGTCCAACTTGACTGTAGACCACTAATCACTTGGAGAATTGTTTTTAACACACAGATTGTTCAAATCCGGCTTACCTTAACTCTTTGGAAAATTAACTACTAGGCGCACCTTCCTACCAAATCTCAAGATCTACAACTAAATAACTAGGAAGTTATGCTACGAAACCTGAGAGGGTTTTGCAAAGGTAGTCGGTCCAACTTGACTGTAGACCACCAGTCACTTGGAGAATTGTTTCTAACACACAAATTGTTCAAATCTGGCTTGCCTTAGCTCTTTGGAAAGCTAACTACTAGACGCACCTTCCTACCAAATCTCAAGATCTGCAGCTAAATAAGTAAGAAATTATGCTACAGAACCCGAAAGGGTTTATGAACTTTCTCTAAGGTTCCAACCTTCCAATACTATCCCTACTCACCTCCATTCCTTCAAAACTATTGCAAGATTTCCATTCTACTCTCTCTCCTCTCCCCAACTACCAAAGCTGATCATCCTTTTCCTCCTCAAGAAGTTTGTAAGAACTAGAACTTTTCAAAATTGAATTAGAAGTTATCTCCAGTGGGAAAACAAAGAGGAAGCCCCAATCATCCAAGTTCGCCTTTTAAAGAAAAAGAGAAGGAAGGTGAAGGTAGACCCAAAGCTTGGTGGCTAATGGAAGGAGAAGGAGAAGGTTCTTTGCTTGGTGGTCAATGGAAGGAGAAGGAGAAGGTTCTTTGTTTGGTGGCCAATGGAAGGAGAAGGAGAAGGTTCTTTTGTTTGGTGGCCAATGGAAGGAGAAGGAGAAGGTTCCTTTCTACCTATTCCCACTTTCCCCCCAAGCAACTTTATTTAAACCTTCACTTTTTATCCTTTGACATTAAGGTTTTACTTTACCATGGTATTAGGCCATTCTTTACCCATTCCCTTCCTTTCTTTGGCCTATAAATCACGATCGCGTAATTTGATGTCACAAGTCCCCCCCACTTTCATTATCAATTTGACTTTGTTGAGGATCTTTCCTCTTTTCCTTGCAAATATGGCGTCGCGCACGGTCACCTCTTACGGGCCCCAAGCCACACAAGCAAATGAAGAACCGCCTTGGGAGTAATCTTTAAATTTGGCCCTAACATATCATCCTCGTGACGAAGAACTCGAACCTCGAGAGGCGCGCGCTCGTCTTGAAGTTGAACCCCCTCGAGCCTGGTATTATTGTATTTCGCCAAACTCTCGCACCCTAATGATCTTGTTACAAGTCGACCCTGCTTCCGGTGACGAACCCGAAACTGTCTGTGAAGGTTGTTAAGAAACTGAAGACACTTATATCTTCGCTTGGTCTTCAGTTCTTGGTGTTGGACACTATCGTTGGTTGCGCGGCCCGATTCATCGACTACCTCCTAATAGCAAGGCGGACTACTCAGTTCGTACCATTCGACGCATTTTAGACTTCCTAAAGTTATGAACTATGGCATAGGCCAGGACTTAACATGTACCTGCAACTCCTTGTCAAGCTTATTCATGATCTAAATAAATGTTTCAGTCCTTACGAAACTCCTATTATCATTGGCACACTATCACATTGTCTATTTAATCATTAAGCTGATTCGAATCGATCCTATATTCCTACGACTTGAAGATTGCTCTATTTCTATTGGGCCTTTCGCTAACCCCCTACCCCTACTTCATAAATTCCCAACATCCTTGCTACTTGCTAAATACTAATACCAGACCAATGTTTTGTTGTACACCAAGAACTCTGGTGTTTGTTCTCCTTCCCCCAACCTTCTAGAGATTCTTCACCCTTACTTACGCCAGTAAGGTTCTAAAACTAAGGTTTACCAACCTTTTGCTAAAGAAAAGAACTAAACCAACTAATATTGTATTTTAGAAAACAAAACAACCCCCCCACACCCTATGCGTATTCATCAACCCCTATTCTAACACAAAGTTGTTAAACCCCCCCTAATAACCTCACCACACTCGCATACTCCTAACACAATTCTTAAACATTGAGACTACCAGCCATGGCCATGTCGGTATGGCTCACACGCCCCCAAGCTTAAACAAACAAAATGTTCATTCTGGAATAACATCCTTGGCTCTTGGCTTAACATGAGAGTTAGTCTAGCAAAGTCCGAACCCACATCCCACGTGGAGGTTCTCAGACAGCCCATTTTCAGCAACCCTTTCATCTTCAACACGACCGGTCTCCCCCTGGAGTATGTGGTCTCAGTGAAGGACGCGCCATTGCCAATTTTGGTTGCACTGGAATCAAAGATCTTTGGGACCTGGAAGTTAGGGCATGGAAAAGCCTCCAGGCCCTCCGGATGACCTACCACACCACCAACACGAACGGTAGAGAAATCATCATAGCGAGTATCCCATGGAATCTTGCAACCTACATTAACCGCTTTCATGCAGGGGACTAGATCAGCAAAAGAGTCTCCGAAAACAACACTGCTCTAGCATGGGTGTACCATGTAATTGGGGTCATTCCCAACATGGTGCAAGCCATAGAATTCCAAAGGGTCACCTCCACTGGTCTCATCAGAGCTATGAACTCCTAGGTGATAACCGTCTCCCTGAAGGTTATCACCCAATCAGGCTCCTCTCCCAAGAAAGACACGGAGCCTCGCTTAAAGTTGCCAAGGAACTCCCATCACTCACCAAGCCCCCTCTACTTTGGATTTTCGAATCCGGTTTCATTAATGGGCTTCCCTAGGACTCAGGGGAATGGCATTGGCAGGCCTCCTCCCAAATGGGGGACTCTCGATTCTTTGGCTACTCTGCGAAGCAGGGCTACCGAAACGCAAGGAAACCCACCCAGAGCGCAAACATATGCTCCTTCATTCAAAGGTTAAACCTTCAGAACTCCACCGTCATGCAAGATATTGCCAGAATCTGGCATAACTCTCAACCTTGGAAGGTCGGCACTCTCATATGGCTCACCCTAAACCGAGGCCTTTGGGTAGGCACTTGGCTACAATGCATGGGGATCTTCCCCACGTGCAAGGTTTGCACAGAGGAGGCCCTCGAATCCCCTCAACACTATCTTCTCGAGTGTCCCCTCGCCAAACGGGCTTGGGAGGCCTTCTATTACATCTGGAAAAAATGGGGAACGCGCCCAATGGCGTCACTCTCTCCTGGCCATTCGTCATGCTAGGTGAAACCATCTTCGAGAGAAAAGATGCCCCCCCCCCAGGTCCAAGGGTACCATGTAGGGGGCTTCTCATACATTAGACAACCGCTTGACATCCTTCCCAGCTTCATCCTCTACTTCCTTTGGTCAGAAAGATGCCGGAAGCACTTCAATAACTAGTATTCCTCTAGGAAAATCCTTCAACAAGCTTGGGTGGCTACCGTTGAAGTTAGGATGGCCACTTGGAAGGCCATCAACTCCCTTCGGTCCACCCGGGAACCTAGTATTCAGGCTAGGATTGATCAGGCCTTTAGGGCGGAATGGTGTCATTTAAACATCTTTGGGGATGATTGCGACACCATCATGTGGCGCTTCTTGCCCCCCTTGTACTTATTGAATTTCTTTAATGAATGATGGGGCTGCTGCCTCCCTCCCCTTCTCAAGGTTTTCCCTTAAGAACTTTGTGTTGCAATGACCATGTGGGTGGGCATTTAGTTTTGTGAAAATGCCCCCATGCAGGGCAAGCCGCTATCATCATGTTTCACAAATTCCGTCAGTAATGGCCCACCTCAATCATTACACTACACTAATTTTTTTAATTAAAAAATAAATTGAACAATGAATGGGGCAAAAGAATGATGGCACCAACATTTTTTTTGGGGGTTGAATATTTTCCACATTGTGACATAAAAAGTTTCCAATGCTACTTAGGCAAAAGAAGGGATCTTTTGTTTTTTCCCTCATTCTCAATGTATTCCCATTATGTTCTAATGAGGTTCCTGAAGTCCCCAAGACATTCCCAATAGCACCTCTGATTTATCCCATATGGTATGCCCAAAAGTTCAACTCTCATGCATCTAACCTGAAAAGGTGAGATATAGGGGAGCACTTTTGTTTCTATTTTGTAACTGGGGTCGAAAGAGGTGCTTCTATTGGGGACTGCCCAATGTGCCCAAAAACTTGATGATGGGCAAATCAATATGGCTGCTTCAAAACAAGAAAGAGTTGTGAGTGCACTCATGAACTAATTAATATGAATCACACCATGTGTGTTGTCTTGACCATCACAAGCCCACATTTTCAAAACAACTACCATGCAATGTGTTAATGAACCCCATGGGGGGGAGGGGCAAAGACAAAACCCTTTTACTGAGTGTAAATCATATACAAACTGGGTACTATGGTATCAAAAAAATACTAAATTTAAAAAGTTGGATGAGAGTTACTTTTCTTTCATTCATGGGCCTGTCATATTGCTCCAGCAGCTCATCCAGCTTCATTTTACTCTTCCCAACTCTCCCAATTAACCACAAGTATTTCAATTCAACCTGAAAAAATATATGTTTTTCTCTTCTGAATGGCAATATGCTCAATATGTGTAGTGTAAATTCTGATGCCATGGGCATTCCCGGGGGACTAGGACAAGGTGGTATCTGAGTTGCACCCTGCAATTTTGTCAATGTCCCCCAACCATGGGCCTTATGAAGCACAAGTTGAACTGTATCATAAGCCCAAGGGTACAGTTCCATGATCTCCATGAGCCTCTATTTGTACTATCTCACTCCAATAGTTGGAGTTTTGATGTAAAATATTCAGACACACACTGGCCCACTATTCGAGTGCATTTCCCACTATTCTGGTACATACACTTTGCATACTGTTCACTGGAATGTTCTATGGAATAGGGTCGGTAGGCCCCCTTCCACTTAGGAAGGTGATGAGCCTATTAAGGTGTTCTGGAGTGTCAATTCACATAAGAGCACCTCCACCTACACTCAGCATTTGGTCCTGCAACAATATTTGTCTCATTCAAGATTACTTATTTACTGATTTGAAGCAGGGCTTTTTCTGGGGGGCAAAGTTTTCCACTGTTCGGAATTTGTTCTGAGAAAAATGAAATATTTTGTGTTAAATTTTGTTGTTGTTTTGAAGAAAGGAGCAATTTTGGGTTACGTTAGTCACATTTCTATTCTTCGATCTATTGGGTACCCAAACTATAGATGGAGTTTTTTGGGATAGGTCCTAAAGACTGGTTGCTGTTTAATGTTACATCGTCACTCATACAAAATCAAAAACTTTCCCCAAAAAAAAGAAAAAACATTGAATCCAATCCTCACTCATTAATATGAATCTAACAAAAAAAAAAGGGTCAAAAGTCGAAACTTACTAATAACAAATCATTAGGGCAAATCAGTGCATATGGCCAGTCAAGAGCAAGTGTTAAACTATATGTAATGCCATTTATCAAACTCATTATATTGAGCAAAAATGTTAAACCATACTAATTTCATTGAGCCAGTCCCACAAATTCTTATGGATCTTTGTCCAAAACACGTTGGGCAATAGACTTGTCCGTAAAATAATAAAACACAGCACCTCATACACAGGGTGAGATTAAGAAAAAAACCTGCAAAAAAGTACGTTAGCATTCAACAGGAGATGAAACTCAGAAAACAATCAATTTTGGTAGTAAACTGAGTTTCATCATGTCTTTCCTTTTTCTTGAGCGCCTCCACTGCTGCTATATATATTTTTACTGATTCCTAACTTTACAACTACTATTATTAGTCTCTGCATTAAATGCTGAGTTTCAGCATTTCATACTCAGTTGCAGAGCATTTTATGCTGAGATTTAATAAAATGTGTTTACTTTGTGGATACCACTGAAAGAGGGGAAAGGGGGTGAAAGCATGGCCAAAGACAGGGTGAAGACGGGGTTACTTTACAGATAACTCTAATGTGCCACTGAAGATGCTCTAGTGAAACTGACTGATACCAAAAGTGGAATCAGCAGATGACCACGTGATCCACCTGAAAGAAACCTAATTATGATGCCTAAGCTGATTACAACTATGGATCTATGCATTTGGTGAGGAGGCAGAGGCCAGAATCTTCAACACAGCATCAAAATGCTAGGAGTGAGCTAGTTGACTGTTGAACACATGAAAGCATGATGTCAAGGAATTCCCAACCCACATGCTTTTACTTGGTGTTTCTTGTGAACCTATTTCTTTTCACATGCTGAGAAAGTGACAATTCTTGTATGTCAGAATCAGATCTCATATCTTTGGGGTTCCTTTGCTGCTCTCTCTCTCCACATCCTTAGAATATTATTAACAAATAGAATTCAAAAAGCTTAATAATATTCTAAGGATGAATAGAAGTAATGAACCTTTGTTAATAGAATTCATTACTCCTATTTACAGAAACTCTGAGATATCCACAAGACAGATGGCAAGGCTTACATTATAAACCAACACCCTTCCCCCTTCCCAACTTTGCAGCTGTCAATGCAACGCCCTGCATTGTTCAACTGCATGTTCTGCATGAAACACACCCCTCTCCAGAGACATATTTTCTCCTGCAAATGGGAGGGTTCAAGACTTGGGTAGGGACACAGCTTCAGGACCAAGTCATTAAAATCAGCCTACTTTCAGGCATATTGCTTGGAGTCAGTGTGTGTTTTTTTTGGACTAATGTTAGGCACTCTTGTGACAAAAAAACAATCACATGTACAAATGGTTTTTTTGAACTTTGTTAAAAGTCACCATATTTTTAGGAAAAGCAGTCAGAAGTTGTCAGATTTATACACTGAGATCATCGAGGTCACCATACCAAACTGGGATTTTGAACAAATCTACTTTCCTGCCTAGCATCTAGCCAAACCTCTGCCAGATTTGGATTATTCCCCTTCTGAATGAGTCCCTAGTCCACCTACTGAAGAAACTAAACACCCCCTAACAAGCATTGTCTAGCATACTTTGTGGTTGACAATGCTCAATCACCTGGGTTTGTTTTCACAAGGTTTGACTGTTTTGACCTTGTGCATGTGTTCAAAAATAATAATTTAATTGCTTCTTTCTTATGTTGTCATCTATGCACTAGTTAGTACTTTCTTTCTCAACAGAAAGATGTTGAGTTCGAATTCAGCCAGGGATAGCAGAACATGCAAAACATGAAAAGCTGCGCAATATGGTTTGACGCAGAACCATGCAGGGTGCAAAATGACAAGCTTAGAAGTGCCCTGGACAGAACTCATTAGGGGCAATTTTGGGTCTGGCTCCACCTACTTGACAAAATTGTAAAAACAAAACCCTCCTTGGAGTGCGTCTTCAAATGTTTGTAAAGAAAATTTTGGATGTCCTATAGGTCCAACCCTGCAATACAGCCATGTGGCAACAGCAGGACTTTTCACTGACCACCAAAGTTTGTAGGCAGTGTTTAACATCTGTGCATCACACTATTGTACACAGACCAAGCATCTCATGTGTCCCACAAGAATTATGGATCTCCAATCTTTCTTGGACCCACTTTAGGAACCTGACTTCTCATCACTAATTTTGAAAAACAAATTGCTGGATTTTTAGCTAGGTTGAATGTGGATATGGTACAATTGAGACAACCCATGAATTGCAGGCCTGGATGTTGTCCATAGGGGTTGACAATGATGTAAGCTGTAATGGGGAGCATTGGAGGATGCCTTGAGAAAGAAAACAATTGATGTAAGGCCTTACAACCCAAGTGTTGAAGTTGTCCAGTTGACTAAGAAAACAATGGTCTTAAGCTGTAACAAGTTTCAACCCAAGTGTTAGACGCTGCCTTGACAAAGAGACGACACAAAAAAGCATTCTGCTGACTCTTCTCCAATAGGCGACTGGTCTACTTTGGATGTCTTTTAAGAAAGTCATACGACTATGGCACAGTATTTGCATGTGCTAATTGTGATGAATCTCAAATGGAAGGACCCAAGTTTATATATATGTAGAAATCTCCTGTGTAAATTGGATCCAAAATTTTCAGTTTGCACAAGGAATTTTTCTTTCACACACTTGCACTTAGCATTCCTTTGCCCAAATGAGCTATTATTAGGAAATTTTTCCAATGCTTTTACTCCATCCAATAGGTGGCTAGAAACTAGAAAATAGATCCCAGGAAGTCATTGTGTCTGCAAAACATGGCTGGAACAAAGCTGATAATCTTGACTATGGTAAGAATATGGGATCAACCACTCGTTCACAAGTGGACGTGACATCCACACAAATGGAAGTGGTGAGCATTCATCATCACACGTGGTAGATGATGGATACCAAGGAGTGTTTCTGCTTTTGGCAAAATTTTGCATTAAATTGACAATAAAAAAACCTAAGACAGCTACAAAGTCAAACTCGCCACATTATGAGAAAAGAAATTTAAATTGCCATATTTAGATAATAGGTTCTAGTATGTCACCAGAATATAGCAGGATTCCTAAACGTTTCTACTTTCCTCTCTAACTTTTAGCCAAATTTGGTTAAAGCATCTTCTAGATGATTGCCAACCCACTTACCTCACAAATTTGGAAACAAAAAAATACTCATACCAAGGAGGTCAAAATAGTTGGATGAAAGGTTGGTAGGTCAAGCCGAAAGGCAATCTATATACCAACAGGTGTTTAACATGTGCAACCTTCAATTTCACTTATCTCATGGCAACAAATTATTTGAAATGTTGGGAAGATAAAAGAGCAAGGTGAAACTTGTCTACAGTTGAAGTCTTATACACAAGTAAATAAATTAACAAGGAAGTACATGAAATTGAAAGTAACTTGAAAAGATGCCAAGAATCATCAACATCATCAACATCATGCCATCATCATAGGTGGAGTGTGTTTTCCCAATGGAATAGTGTTTCTAACTTGGAGAAAAAGTGACACAAACATGTAGATCTATGGTCATATTCATAATGCAATCAAAGCCGTAAGGCCAAACCATATTTGTCAAGTTTTAAGGCATTATGGAACAAATTGCCATGTTATAGGTAAAAAGGTCACAAAAGAGTTCCAAAGATATTCTAGCTCATTTTGGAAATTTGCTAACAGAGGACATCAATGGTATATGGAGTGAATTCAATTTTCAAGATAACTGATTTTTGGTTAAATTTGTCAACATCTTTATTATGTATCATATTTTTTATGCTTTTAAATTGGTTTACTCCACGTCAAATAAATTTGCATGCATGACTTTTGTTGTTAATTGATTTAATAGAGATTCATCAAAGGAACATTTTAAAAGGAACATTGGTCATGTGGGATGAACATGACTTTCCCAAGTCAATACACATTGCATAATTGTTCTCACCAATCAACTCTTGGGGCCCACACCCAAGGACATCGTTATTGGTCTATAGACCATTTACAATATTCTGAAAGTTGTTTAAAAAAAGTTATATTTCCAAGTTATGTTGTATATTTAAATCTTTTCATGAACTGCCACAACTGAATGCACAAAAAATTGAAGATGTAAAGAAAATTGGAAAAGTAAACAAGTTATTAGAGCATTTAGAAAAATGGTTGAATGGAATACAAAATGGAAAAATAAAGCCTATTAAAAGCCCAAGGGCAACACTAGTAAAAAAAATAAAAAATATTTGAATAAAAATATAGGGTGCAATATATTGGTTGTTGAGTAGGAATTATAAGTTAATTAGTTTTAAAATAGGGTATATTTTATTCAAATAATAAAATTAATTATAATATAGGGCATGTAGTAGTCTGAAATAATGGATTATAATTAATATAGAGTGGTTTTAGTATGTATATATTAGAAAATAAAATGATAATATGGTGATAAAAAATAGGTTGAGTGCATATTCACAATCAAGGTACCACTTTTTTGTCACAAGATTCAAAGATCTTGCTTTTGCTATTTTCTAAATACAAAATCTAAATGGAATAAATTTCAATGAAAGATATTAGATAATTCAAATCATGATAGTTTTCATGGTGGTGGTGGTTTTTCACATGTGTATGTAATTATGCATAAATATTTTGTTAAAAAACCAAAAATGCAAAAAATGAATACATAGGTTTGTATATACAATTTAACATGTTTCCCTGCATGAAAATTTCCTACACATTTTGCCAGTAGTTAGGCTACAAATTCTAAGCCTAATGAATAGAAACAATCAACCAAATGGAAAAAAAAGAAAAAGGAATCATTTTGCTTGTAGCCCTTTCAAAATGGACTTTGTAACCTTCAAATTTTTTATATCCTACATTATTTAAGCAAATGCATTAGATGAACATTACCAAACATAGATGTATGCATTACTTATCCATAAAAGAAAATTGAAAGCAATTGCATTGTTTAATACATTCTTTTTTATTCCTTTAAGATAATTAAAACAAAGACTCAAATTGTTTAAAAAGATTCAAAAGGAGATCAATATTATATCCAATTTATTCTTGGATTTGTTTATTAACTTAACATGACATCATTTTAATTATATTCATATTATAATCCACTATAATCATGAAATAGTAAATGTAATAAAAATCCAAAATAATCTTTTGCTATCATTTTTCTTGTAAATTGTCCTTTTCGGTACCCTAATTGTGAATATGCCCTTCAACAATTATTTAATACCCCCCTTAAATATGGTCATTTGATGCACATAGGTCCCAAATTTTACACTAAATGTCCCCCCTAGGACTAAAAGGCTATTTCAAATGATTTCAAAAATTCAAAAAATAAATGTACATATAAAGGTTTTGCAAAAAAAAAAAAATTGAAATGTAAAGGTTCAATTGGCCTGTACTGAATTAGTTTAGTAAAAAATGAAAAATACTTACGACTTCAAACTTTTACAAAAATTTTGTATTTAGTCTATTATAAAATTCAACATACACATTGAAATTTTGTTCTAATATAAAAACAACAT
>Ga0209208_10002896_pt1 | contig 24649 bp, 13 predicted proteins | sample S1TSphfallax_3_FD_187694 | JGI IMG/M metagenome (GOLD analysis project Ga0209208, IMG submission 187694) | Host-associated microbial communities from peat moss isolated from Minnesota, USA - S1T2_Fd - Sphagnum fallax MG (SPAdes) (version 2) | ecosystem: Host-associated > Plants > Peat moss >...
CTCCAACTAAGCACTAACCACTTTGTGTGGGTTGTGTGCAGGCCCGTGTGAGTGAATAAGCTTGTCAATTCTTCCTAGTCCCATCCCGGAGCTCCAACACGCCCCTCTACCCCTCCAAGTGTTGTGAGCTAGGGAGCGCATCCTGACTCCTCCTTCTTCCGCTGTCTTTCACTTGGACTCACATTTGAGTCCTTCAAGGAGTTGGGAGTGCGTCAGACTTGATCCAAAGTTGGACGTTGGATCGATTGGAGGCTGGATTAGTGGAATTATCGCATGGCGAGTATGCATCAACCATTGTACATGGCAACTACATGGATAGGCGAATGTGTGGAGACTACCGTCCTATCAATTGGTAGACTAAGTTCGATAAGTATGCCATGCTTACACTTGAAGAGATCTTTGATGTTGTGGGACATGCGAGGGTCTTCAATACACTTGATCTTTGAACATGGCACCATTAGCTGCCGATTCGAGAAGAGGACAAGGCCAAGATTACTTTTTGGGGCGTCAACTCTCACGACAAGGATTGTTTGTATCAATGGAAGTTCTTACCCTTTGGGTTAAAGAACGCACTTGCCGAATTTCAACGTGTGATGGATAAAATCTTAACAGGGTTGGATTTTGTCCGATGTTATATTGATGATATTATGGTGTATAGTGATACCGTGGAGGAGCACCAAATTCATCTACAAATTGTGTTTGAGCGGTTGAAGGCTCATGGTTTATGTCTACATCTTGGGAAGTGTCACAACCCTAGCCTTGGGCTCACGACCAAGGCGAGGGTTTGCAAGGTTGTAAGCTAAGAAGGAAGCTGGGAGTCACACAACATACTTCCGGGAGTGTGAGAAGGTGTGAGGGAATGAACCCTCACACCCCAAGGGAGTTCCACTTTGGGAGTTGGAGTCCCCGTGGACTCCTGAATCTTCAGAGCGCAATTGTAGGGGTCAAAATTTGATAGCTTGAGGAGTTCTTTATATCATTAGAAAGCTCTTGGAATGTAGATATCTAAAATGGGCTTGCATCGCCCATTTGGACATCTAAAACACAAGTTATGGCCAAAAGAAGGGCCAAGAGTCAAATTGGCAATTTGATTCTCGACCACTAAAAGTCAAGAATCGACCCAATTTCCGTGTGTGTAGATGGTGTGCGACATACCGTTGAAAATATCTCGACAAGGACTATAACTTTGCTTTAGATTTCATCTCAATCAAAGGTCTACACGCAAAGTTATGGCACCCCAAAGTCATAGGAGTCCCAACCTTGGCAATTTCAAGACTCCCATTTGGGAGTCCCGAGACAAAAAGCCATTTGGATGTGGGCCCTGTGGAGAGGTGCAGAGTATACTATAAAGGGGAAGGTGGTGGCTTCCCCCAAGTCCGGGCCGTGGTGAATCTTGTGTGTCCATGTTGCCCTTGGCTCGTCCTAAGACCAAAGGTGCTCCAACTATGCACTAACCACCTTGCGTTGGTTTTGTGCAGGTCCGTGTGAGTAGAAAAAGCTTGTCAACTCTTCCTAGTCCCATCCCGGAGCTCCAGCACGCCCTTCTACCCTTCCAAAGTGATGTGAGCCAAGGAGCGTGCCCCGACTCCTTACTCTTCCGATGTTTTCTATTTAGGACTCACATTTGAATCCTTCAAGGAGTTGGGAATGCGTCAGGAAGTGTAAGTTCTTCCAAGAGAGTGTGGAGTATCTGGGTCATGTGATCTACCCAGGTGGTTTGGGAGTGCAACAAACCAAGGTGGAGGCTATTGCATGTATTTCGTGTCCCACGGATGTGAATAGGGTTTACGCTTTCATGGGATTGGCGAACTACTACCGCAGGTATGTCAAAGGTTTTAGTGTGATGGTAAAGCCTTTGAACATGTTGTTGAAGTTGGATCAGGAGTGGTAGTGGGGCGATGAGCAGGAACGAGCTTTTGTGGAGCTCAAGGCCAAGTTGGTTACGGCTCCCATCTTGAGGAGACCTATTAGAGGGCGTCCATTCTAGCTACACACTGATTGGAGTGTTTTGGGACTTGGAGCGGTGTTGACACAATGTGATGATGAAGGGAAATAGTTGTGGTGGCCTATGCAAGTTGTTTAAACAATGCAACGGAATCACGCTATAATTCATACGAGGGAAAGTGTTTGGCAACAATGTGGGCTATTGCACACTTTAGGTGTTACTTGTTTGGCACATAGTTTGCCCTTGTCACTGATCACTAATCGTTCAAGTGGTTGATGGAGTTCGATAAGCTTACAAGATAGCTTGCACAATGGGTTCTTATCTTGCAGGAGTATGACTTCTAGGTGGTGCATAGACCTGGAGTTGCAAACCTTGATGCCGATGGGTTGAGTCAGAACCCATGCACTAACCAGGAGGATAATACTAGAACTAGATGGGATGGTGAGGTTGATGAGGAAATGGTGCCAGGTTGGCATGCATCCGCCTTTTTGTGCTTATTAGGTGTGGTTTCTAGTATGGAGGGCCACGTGACATCTTACTCTAATCAAAGGGTAGATGGCCAGTCTTCAGATTTTGAGGTTGGGGATGGTAGCACTGGTCACCATGATGTTCATGATGATACATTGGTGTTGGAGTTTTTACAAACCAATATGGTACCATGCATGGTGAGTGCTAAGGAGAGAGACCGTGTTCTCCAACAAACTATGAGGTATCAATTGGAAGGGACACATATACTCCGAGTGTGGGAGGATGGTAGGGTGCAGGTTGTACCACATCCAGCCCAAAGAACGCATATTGTGCAGCATGTCCATGAGGAGTTGGGGCATTTTGGAGTAAAACGGACATATAGTTTGCTCCTAGGTCAATATTGGTGGCATGGCATGCACATTGATGTGCAACGATTAGTGTCACATTGCATGGTTTGTGATAGGGTGAAGGCATCGTTCAATGCCCCTACACCATAGTTACACCCCTTGCCTATTATGGGGTTGGGTTATTGTTGGAATTTGGACTTTGTGGGACCATTACCATTGACGGTATGACACAATAGATATGTGTTGGTGATGGTGGAGCACTTATCCAAGTGGATTGAGTTAGTGCCATCCCTCGACAAATCTAGCGAAGGAGTAACGTATGCATTCCTTGATAGGGTGCTTAGTCATTTTGGTGCACCAGCTGAGGTGTTGACCGATCAAGGTATAAAATTTCAGGGTGAGTTCTAGGTCTTGTGGGATAAGGCGTTGATTGATCACCGAACCACATCTCAAGATCATCCTAAGGCAAATGGTTTAGCCGAACGTGTGGTACAAACAGTGAAAAGGGCATTGCACAAGTATGGCCTGCAGAAGGGCCACCTAAGGGATTGGGATATTCAGTCACCATGGTTGGCCATGGGATATTGATTTAATTGTCAAACATCCTTGGTTTCCTTCTCACTTTATTTTCTATTATACGGTCGAAATCCAGACTTGCCAATGACGATTCATCATGAATCTAATGAGGTGGTGAACCTTGATGACCTGGAGATGTGGTTGAGGGTGTGTTTTTAACGTGCAGAACTCTTTCGAAGAATTATGCCAGCAACATTTGAGAACCTTGCCATTGTTCAACACATAGATACATTGCAGTATGTAATTATCTGAGGTGGAGGTTATCAACCATCAATTCGTAAGTTCCATGTGGGGGATTATGTCTATTTGTAACAGACTACATCGACGACATTGGATGTAAGAACATGTCGCACTATCTTATGAGTTCGAAAGGTGTTAGCTTCTGGAATCCTCATGTTGGAAGGTCATGATGATGTTGTTTGGAAGGACCATGTGCGTAATTGTGCGCCATGTCACCTCCCAAATGTGGATGGTACAGTTAACCCAAGTTTGGCCGTGGTACGAGCCGACTTGAAGTGTATGTTGTGTGGGTCTAGAGGTGGAGTAGCCCATATGTTGGTGTGTGATAAATGTTCTAGGGGTTGGCACATGGCGTGCATGACTCCACCTATGATGTTGTTCCTATTAGACGGTGGGTTTGTCCTCATTGTACTTTGGAGGGGTAGATGACATGATCTTCACATGGTATGGATTGTAGATGGGTGACTAACAATGGGGCAACATAGCACCCAACCTTCTAATTCGTGCACCCATGAAGGTGTATAGCATGTGATGTATAGGGCTACCTAGAAATTAGAAGGACCTAACCACCACCTAGGGGGGCAAGTTGTGGTACACGAGTATTTGTGTATGCTCTCCTCCATGTTATGTGTTTGTGTGTGTATGTGAATATGGTATGTCAGTGATGTATGTTGTATGACGATATGTATTCGCACGACAAAATCAATGATGATTCAATTCAAAGCTAAAATAGCCTACCAAACGAAAAGGAAAAACCTTCATTCTTCAAATAATCCCATAAGAGCATGCTAAAAATTCTATTTCGCCCATTGTAGATTCAATAAACGGTATTTTAATTACTAAGCTACTAACTATTGCCAAAACATCGACTATAGAGGTAGTTACAAAAGTTGTAAGGGTAGGAGAAAATACAAAAAAGGTTCCTTTTGGCTTTGTACCAAAATCTTTTATTCAAGGCTTTTTCCATGCAATGCTTTAAGCTAAAAGTACAAGGACATAATTTCAAATAGGAAGGAAGATGATGTTAAAGAAAAAAAATTGAAGTTTTGAATTAGGACATTTTTGATAAATATTGGTTTAAATTTTATTTGAAGAACAATTTAACATCATAAGACTTTTGGATTGGTGAGGCGTCATCAACATATTCAATATGGGGTACCAACCATGGTGTTGGTCAACATTACCACTAACAAATAGCTTTTGTACCTTTTCAATAATATAATCACCATAATTTAAGAACATAAGAACATGCAAACTCCCTTGATCTCTTTTCCTCGTTTTTTACTTCTGTGAGTATACAATAAAAAGGATACTTAATTAAGAAAAAAACTTTAGGATTGCAATTTCTTTTGGTTGGAATAACTTAGTTTTGTAGAATTTTTTTGAAATGATATTTAAGGATACTTAGCTTAAAAAGAAACTTTGGTGTGAAATTCAAGAACTTGTTAATGTTCATTTGGATCATTTTTCTTTTCTATAGACATTTAATAGTCACTTATTTTTTGAATCCTTCAAATTCTTTCAAGGTAACCTTTTTGGCTACTAAAGTCATAATTATTTTTCAAAATTTTATTCAAGTTGTTATTTGAATGGCCTTACATGGGATGATTAGCTTATAGTGCCACTGTCATTAATAGATAGTTAAAATATCAAAAACTTGTGGAGATGGCAATTAAAGTTTTTGGCAAAGGATTTTATTTACATTGAACTTCATGAAATTTAAGTTTCACAATTGATTAACCACCAATTTGGTACTATTGGTCCACATATGTGCTCAATAGTTTTGGGGGATGGAAACTTTTCCTTTCTACATTGCAATTTATGGGTGGGCTAATGAAAAAGTTCATTATGGCAAGTAGTTGTATCGGGCTAGAGAATTCTACAACCAATTATTTTTTCTACCAAGTCCTAAAGGAAATATTGTGTGTTTTTTGGGGCTTACTTTAAATGAGAAATTATATTTGAGGTTTTTGGTTTATTATTTTTCATCAACTAAGAAGTAGATTTGGACCTTCAAACTTTTTTTAGGAAATAGCAAAGGTGGATTTTTTCCTACCTTATTTTCTTTGTTGTTGAGTGGAATTTCATGGTATGTTTGTGAAATAGGGGTTGATGGTCTTGTTTTATGCAATAATGGGAACTTGGAAGATAATGCAAGTAGAGCGATGTGTTTTAGATTTAGGTGTTGATGTTGCTTGGTTTGTATAAACCTTCCTTCGATTCTAGTTAGGGAGAATCCAAAATTGGATTGGGGTTCAAACCCCTTGGGAGGCACCTTCCTTTTTTGTTTATATGTTATTTTCATTCTTCTAACATATTTTCACATTCTTATTCTTCTTTAGTAGCAAGTTTTTACACTTCTTCTCCATTGGTGTGCCCAATTGCAACCACAAACGTGGTTTGGTAGCCAACTTCTAGCTTTGGGTTCCATTAAAGTCATGCATTCAAAAACTATAGATTATAGTTCATTGTTGCCACCAACAAATTACAAACTTAAAGTTTCCTTGTACCCCTAACTTATAAAAATGTTGAATATGCTGTAGCAAAAATTAATCTCTCTTATGGAATTCCCTTGCCATTTGTTTTGATGAATGTTAAATAAAATGTGCAGTTGTATTGATGCCAAGGGTTGGTTTTTCTAAATACCCAACTTGAAAACCAACTACTATGATGTCAATGTAGATTTTAGGGAATTTAAGTTATTTTGTAGTATCCAAGTTTTTCTTTACACCTATCATGTGGCAATTTGACATCCTTTAAAACAATGGCCAACATAGCTCCATGTCCACCACAAATTCAGGTCTCCCAAAATCATTTCCATTTTGCTTTATTTCCTAAGCTTACAACATTATCTAAATAGATAATAACATATAATTGAAGCAAAGGAATGACATAAATGAAAGGTAGAATATGAAGGAAGGTTTCATGGCTAACAAATGTTAAACAAATATGCAACAACAACTAATGCATGCTTTAAGGTGGGAATTGTTTACAAGAATGACTTAAAATTTAAGTCCCCAAGATGCAAAAACATCAAATACATATGAGGGACCTTTTTACTTTCCTATCCTTCTTTTTTCATCAATAACACAAATTGCCTTTCATCTGAATATGCAAACAAAATGTCGAAACCGTAACCTTGGGCTCACGACCAAAGCAAGGGATTGCAAAGGTGTGGGCCAAGAAAAATGCCCAAGAGTCACATTTCATGCTCCTGGGAATGTAGGATAATGTGAGGGAGTGAACCCCCCACACTCCCAAGTGTGTTCCCACTTTGGGTGACGCGCTCCCAAGTCACGGGGGTGAAACCCACTTGAGGGTCTCACAAAGTCAAGTTGTGGAATTGAGACTTGGTAGCACGCTCTCGGCTTCCAACTCTAGAAAGGGGTAGAGGGTCGAGTTGGGAGCCCCGGGATTAGACTAGGAAGAGGTATTAGTTGATCAAGCTTGAATCTGCATCAAAACAAACCACCCAAGTGGTTAGTTCTCTTTCCGAGACACCCTTTGGTGTTGGGACAAACCACAGGCACTTCGGACCACAAGACTCACCACGGCCCGGACTCGGGGGATGCCACCACCCTCCCCCATATAGTATACTCTGCGACGCTCCGCCGCACCTACATCCAAGTGGCACAAATTCCCGGGACTCCCGAAATGGAGTCCCGAAAGTGTCCCGAAATTGTCCCGACGAGACTCCCGGAACTTTGAACCGCCATAACTCTCGACTGCGGACTTGGATCGCGACGAAGTCTGAACCGAAGCTGTAGCCCTCGTCGAGATCTTTCCAACGCCATGTCGCACGCTCAGATCGGATCTCGGGAAGGCATCGATTCCTGACTTTTAGTGGTCGGGAGTCAAACTGCCAGTTTGACTCCCGGCCCTTCTTTTGCCCATAACTTGGGTTGCAGATGTCCGAATTGCCAATGCGAGGGCATTTTCGATATGTACGTTTCAAGACCTTTCCAACGACACCAAGAACACCCAAATGCGAGGTGTTCTGCCCCTTGCTGTCGAGCTCTGAACATTCGGGAGTCCCGGAGGACTCCAAATCCCCAACTTTTCCAAGTGTTGGGCTTCACCCCCACACTTGGCCAAAGTGGGGTTGCGACATTGGGAGTTAGAGTCTTAATGGACTTCCAAATTTTTAGAGGGTGATTACAAAGGTCAAAACTCATTAGATTAAAGAGTTCCTTATACCATTGGAAAGCTCTTGGAACTTAGATGTCTTAAATGGGCTCGAATGACCCATTTGGGTACTTTAAACATAAGTTATGGCCAAAAGAAGGGTCAAGAGTCAAATTGCCAATTTAATCGCCTCAATTTACTTGCATGCAGGTGGCAAGCCACATACCATTAGAAAGTTTTTGACAAGGGCTATAACTTTTCTTCAAACCTCACCTCAATTGGAAGTCTAAACACAAAGTTATGGGCCTCTAAAGTCGTGGGAGTCCTAATTTAGGGAATTTCGAGACTCCCAACTTGGGAGTCCCAAGACAAAATGACATTTGGTGTTACCCCATGGCCAAGCACAAAAAACTCTATAAGGAGAAGGTGGTGGCTTCCCCCAAGTTTGAGTCATGGTGAGTCTTGTGAGTCTATGTTTGCTCGTGGCTCGTCCGTGCACCAAAAGTGTTCCAACTATGCATTAACCAACTTGTTGTTTGGTTTGTGTAAGTCCGTGTGAGTAATTGACTTGTTTGTCACTCTTCCTAGTCCCAATCCCGAAGCTTTAACATGCCCTTTTATTTTTGAAGTGTTGCGAATTAAGGATTGTACCCCAACTCCTCATTCTTCCGATGTATTCACCTTGGACTCACATTTGAGTCTATTACGGAGCTTAGGAATGCGTCACAAAAACTATTGGCACTTGATGTAAAAAACTTTCATGTCTTCCACATGACAATGAAAATGATGGAATTCCATGATGTTTACATTAATGAAACATCAAACATTACTTCATAACATGGTTTATATGATTAAAATTTCAATCATAACAAACAACGGGAAAAAATGTCTTAAATAAAGTCAAAACAAACTAATTTTAATAAAAACATTGAGTAAGTATGTTTGATTGAAATGATTCAAACCACTAATTGATGTGGCAATATTAATTTCATTGAAAAAAATGTTAAATAGTAAATAATTATATTATTATAATAAAAATAACAACTTTTAAATTTTTGATTTTTGATTTTTGATTTTTGAATTATGGATGAATCCAAAACATAATTGGACTTGGCACATGACTTCAATGCTCCAAAAGTTATTATTATTATTATTATTATTATTATTATTGGGCTAATTGTTGATCAAACCCACAATAAATCATCATGATAATGTCATGATCATGATATGTCCATAGTGAAATTTGAACCTTCAAATCCTTGGCCACAATCCAAGGCCTTTACTATCTAACCACTACCTCACAAGGTGACAAAAATTGTTACTGCAAAATAAACACGCATATTTTTTGAATATTGTGCGTTATAAAATTATCATAAAAATAGGTAATTTCATAATGAAATTGATTACACATGTACATCTTGAATACCATTAATCAATTTAATTCATTCTTGTTTTATAATTACATTGAAATTAATGCCTTTTAAAATCAAAATGTAAAATGTATTAAATTAATTTTTAATCTTGAATTTTTTTAATATCAATACTTATAGTAATTTTTATATTTTGGTTTGGGTTTAAATTAAAATATAATAATTCTATTAGATTATATGTTTAGAATATCACAATGAACTGAATTTCACTTTTGAAATTATATAATTAAAAGTCACATGTCTTTATTTCTATAGATTTAGTTAAATTGTATTTTCTTAGTTTCAATTTCAAATACATTACATTAATCTAAATTTTACATCTATATATAAAATCAATTAAAAGTAAAAAATCAGTTTGTTCTTCCATTTTGTTATATTATAGTTGTTGTACATATTTTTATTTTATTCAAATAGAACATAATTAAACATTTCAAACAAATGGATTTGATTCATATATAATCATTTTAAACATGATGCTAGTGGACAACCCATTATTTTGTAATAATGAAAATTCAAATGTTAAAAGGAAACCCAAGTTTGAAAAACAAAACTCAAATGTTCAAAGCAACATTGGTTTAAGGTTTCAAGATAATTGACCTAGTTGAAATCAAGGTTGTCGTTGCATTTGGGCATCTATCATGACATGATGCATCAATTTGGACATAGAGGTAGCCCCATGTCACATCAAGATAGGTCCAACTTAAGTCAAATGATATCGGACTATTCGAAAACTAATAGTAGGCAATTGAAAATTGTGTGATTTGGTCACCTTAAACCCAATGGCAACTAAAACAACTTTTGGTTGCCCTAAACCTTGTGGCGATTGAAACAAATTTCGATTTCCATAGCCCTACAAAGATTGAATTTTTTTTCAAACATTGACTAATTGTTTTCCAAATAGTGACCAATTTTTTTTGGGTGGGAATTTCAAATTTGAATTTACAATATCGATGATGGAAATTAAATCATATTCCAATTGGATGGCAAATTTTTTTGGGTAATGACTAAAATATTTTTGAACATTGCCCAAAAAAATTGATTGTCAAATTTTTGGTCACCCAACCTAGCAACCAAAAGCAATCAAATTCAGGCAATGACCAATTTTTTTTCAATCGTTGGATCAATGAACATTATCGATTAGACAATTAAAAATTTTGGGCAACTCTTAAAACATTTTGAGCATATTGAAAAAAATTGGTTGCATGACTTGGTGACAAAAACTTTTTTATCACCTAGATTACTGACACGAAAATTGGGTGATTGAAATTTTTCGATCACCTCAATAAATGGTTGACATCTAGATGTGTCCATCCATCTAAATGTGTCAAATAGATGTTAATGTGACGATGGACATAATTTTTATGCATCATGTCGATTTTGACAACCTTGGTTGAAATGCATAGCTTCACATTCCAATATATGTAAGGCATTTATCTTTTTCCAAAATGATATTAGATCAATTAAATCTTGATGGTTAATTACAAAATTAACAATATGGAAGTAAACATCCAACTTGTTATCAACAAATTGATACTTGGTAGGGTATAAGTTTTCAATGCCTTGTTTGGGACTTGATTGGTCACAATGGTCATTTTTCAATGTCTAAATAACATTGGTCAAAACTAATATGCATATTTTTGGTGGGTCCACTATCTCCATTTTTTCCCTTATTATTCATGTATAGTAAAGGTAAATTGTTCTATTATTCTCCATAATTTGTAGGCCACAACTTTTAAACATTAGTGCTTTAAGCTTTTGTCCATGATATTTAAAATATGTGCTTCATCCAAATTATTATGTATTACCCATTATAACATTGCCACTGGATATATTCTTATATCTAGAGCAATTAACCCTTGGCTTGGGCACTTTCAATTAACATTTCAAAGTTATTACCCAACAATACATTCATTATGCATGATAATCAAATTCAATGCTTTTGGTTATTTTTCATTCCATGAATGATTTAATTGTTAAATTATTGTACATGCCATAAAGATTCAACTTTTAAATAATTTCCAGAATGCAAAGCTGAAAAAAAGAAAGCTTTGAAATGTCATCACTAGAATACTAAAAAATTAGAGCTAATGAACTCTCAACTTCTACAAACTAATCCTTATCATTATAAATTGCAAAATAATTGTGAATGTTATAGGGTGAATGCATAATTGAGTGGTTCACATTTCAAAATAACATGTCCACACAAATCCATTTTATATTGTCAAGTTAATAATTTAACACTATCACTGGTTAGATGGTAAAAATGTTCATATATCAAAAGCAAAAACGTCCATATCAATAACACCATGAAATAAAGATTCTAGAAATATGTATTTTTTATTTTTTAGAACTAAAGAAAAATGACAACTTTATGGAAATATGATTCAATTAAGTGGCCCTTCAAAGGTCCCTAGTTAGAATTTGGCTACAATTCTTGAGGGAAATATTTCACATAGGTTTAATATGATATACCATGTACTAAGGAACAATAAATAATCTAGAATGAAATTCAATATGAACTATTCATTTTTTTACCATTCCAATTAGGCTATTAATTCATATTTTTGGACTTCAAAAGTTGAACATTAAAAGTGAGTGTATTTTTGTCAAAAAAAAATTGTGCATATGTTTTGATAATCAAGTTGTTAATTTAGAACCAAGTCCTAATTGGAAATTTTAAGATTATATGTTTTGCTAGAAGATATTGGAATGAGATGGTTATTGAAAAAACCAAAAAAATCACAAATTGAGCCACTAAACCATCCATTCACCTTGTATAGATATTATTGATTGTCAAAATTTTGGAATTAGTCAAAATGGGGATGCCAACTTTTTTATAAATGAAATATATCCACAAAAACTATTGATTATTAAAGGTGGTAAAACAAAAGTGTAGACAATTTCCTAGTGTATTTAGTGAATAAACATTATGAGACCATTCATTAAATTGATCTGATACTAAAAGCATTTTTAGTGATGACTCCTACTTTTGCAATGTACTACTTGCACCAATGCCTCCATGTCCATCCAAGATACAATCATAAATGTTCCCTTCCCCACCCATTCTAGTACAAATGTTTGCAATATAAATTGAGTGACTATTAAAGTCTCACCACTTAGGCCAATCATTACAATTGCCCAATTGAAAATAATTATTCCCATTTAATGCAATGTTTGTTGTAATCTCTACTTATGGCACATTTAATTAAAAAAACACAATTACAACATTTGATTGTTACGCATCATCCAAAATATATGTTACAAAGAGTTCTTATTGCTATGGATGGAAATGTCTAATGCATTTACATATGGGGGCTATTTCCTATTCAATTTGTTAACCTCTCAATTATCATTTTTATTCTAGTTTCTTTACCTCACAATTCCACAATATTGCATTGTATGTAGTATCATTTAGTTTCCAAGTAATGCAACAAGCATGCAAGGAAAACATTGTGATATAAAATCAAAATACTTGAATGCTCTTGTGCTACTTGTTAATATAACATCGTCATCAACAATTTAGTCTTGGGCAACTTGACAACCCAAGGATGACTATGTAACTAAACAACAACAATCCACCATTTTCAGTTCCCCCCTCCCCCCCCTCCCCCCATGTATGTATGGTTCAAACTAAAGATCATTATTTTGTATATGTGTGTCACAAAACCAATATGAAAATCATGTTTTTTGAAAATGATATGAACTTTTCAAAAAACACATCAATTTTAACCATTAAAAATATCATCATTAGAGTTTTACAAATTTTTTAGACGACTTCATTTTTGCATTAGTTGTGATTTTTCATAAGGCATATTGATTCCCTTACAAAAATTTCCAAATGAAATCTCAAATAAAAAATTCACACAAAAATTCACATGACAAGAGTAGTCCATGTATTACAACGTCAAGAATCTACATATTTAATTTAAGAACATTTGTTGACAATATTATCACACATATGTCTTCACAATGAAAATTTTAATGTAATATCAAATTCCATTAGATAAAACATTAATTATGGTATCCAAAAAGATTTTGAACAAAATGGTCCTTTGTATAAACTTGCATTGCACCAACATGACACTAATATTCATCACCCATTCATACATTCACCCTTTTACCACAATGTGGTTCAAGACATTGGAATTTGAACAAATAAACTTGGCAAGAAAGATTGGTTCTTGAAAAAAATTCAACAAATTATGAACATATGATTACAAAATTCAATATAAATAAATATAAAAGTTCATAATTCTTCAATTCATAAACCCATCTAGTTTCTTTCACAACAAGGTAGAGTTCAAACCTACGTCAAGCCAAAATTTGGACACATTTCCATGAAATTATGACGTCAACGAACATTTCAACAATGCCGACATTTGGTAAACATAAACATAAGGTCATTTACCCAAAACATGTAAGGTAAGGCTTAGGGTGCATTTTGGTCCCCAAATAAGAAGCCTAGGATGAATAGGCATAAATGCAAACTCTTATAGGTTGGTACACACATCTATCACAATGCGTCCCATTAATCTAAAAACTAAATGGACGAACATATAAACTATGGAGGTACAAATAACTATTGAGAGTTAACAATACCAACCAATATGTGAGCCAACATATGTTAGTTTTAAGTGGTGTGTGGGGGCCAATGTAATATAAGGATAGTAGGTTGGGAACATTGCAACATTTTCTTTCAATCTACACACCATTTAAAACTAACATATTCATATTCAACTAATCATTCTAACTATTTCATCATAGATTTGCATGCAAAACTTACATATGAAAATAGCAAGTCTAAAAGACTAACTTGACTTAGACACAAAAGTAATTTAAATAATTTAAAAATGGTTCAAATGAATGTTATAAAAAAAACTATTTTGATATTTTGAGACTTGTATTTTAAAGAAGGGATGATAAGTGATATCCTTATTAGGTTTTTAAGTTTAAAAAAATTGTATCCACCAAGAGGCTTTGTGTGGTGGATGCAACGTTTAGGTGCTCACTTTTATGATGCAATTCCATTTTTCTTAGACCCATGTTATTTAAATTTTTCATAGAAAAAAATATAACCTTAAATTTGCCAATTGACTATAGATTAACAACTTGATTGTGAAAACACAAATGCGATTTTAAAAAACAAAAAAACATTCATTTTCTTGTAAAGGACTTTTTAAGTTTTGAAAGTGAACTAGCTATTTGATTGAAGTTTTATAAAATGAAATTATCGACATTAATTTTCATTTCAAATGATTTGGAGTGACTAAGGATGTGTTATGTTCCAAATCAAAGAACTATGTATGAAAGCCTTCAATTGAAAACCTTAGCAAAAGTCTAATTATCATTATAACATGTAATGTCATTTTCCATGTCCTTTTACTAATATCTCAATCAAATCAAAATGTTTAAACTTGTTATGGTTCAATAAATTAAAAACCAATAATTTAATGACACATCCCTAGGTTTGTCATGTAGTATCATAAATAAAAAACATGTAGATTTCAAATTTTGTAGTGAAATATAAACCTAGGGCATGTTACCCAATTCTCCTAGAAAAAAAAGGTGGTGTGAGCTTTGGGTTGGGACTAGGATGAACTCACAAAGTTTAATTAAAAATGAAGTCAATATGGACTCACCATGAAAGCAAGGGGGTAATGCAAATTGGAGGCAAAATGGTGCACATATGAAGTCATGTGAAACACGCACACTCACATGATTCATCATGGCCTAGACATGGAAAGATTCAACATTATCCTCATACTTTGTAGATGATGGCAATGACTACATCAAGGTTACATAAATTATCAAGATTCCCATGAAATTCCCAAGTTATAAATCTCATTATTTTGTGGGTTCATAAGTTTTCCATATGGAGTTGCTTCAATTGAGGAACTTTTATGTGCAAGGTTGGAGCCTATTAATTGACATTTCTAAAATTGTATCACATGTTTCCATCAAAGGTGGTTTGATTATTTTGTAAGATGTTTTAGTCATTGGGAATTGAATTGTGTAATGGAATTTGATTTTCAACCATTTTTTACGCCATTTAACCAATTTTTTGGATCTTCAAATGGGGAATGTGATTCACTTTAGATATTTTTTCTTGAAAACGTTTCCAACAATTTAAAAAGGACCCAATTTGGACAAAATTTGGTCCCCCAAACTTTGTTCCAAAAATTCACCCTACAACAAAGGTGTCCATGTGTGCGAAGTGATTTCACTGGATTTTGAGTGAATTTACTAGTTGTAGTGAACATGACATCGTGGGTATGTAGTGAATTCATTGGTTCAATGAATGGGGGCTACTGAATTGCACAAGTGTTTTTGACGCACTCCCAACTCCTTGAAGGACTCAAATGTGAGTCCAAGTGAAAGACAGCGGAAGAGGGAGGAGTCGGGATGCGCTCCCTAGCTCACAACACTTTGAGGGGTAGAAGGGCGTGTTGGAGCTCCGGGATGGGACTAGGAAGAATTGACAAGCTTATTCACTCACATGGGCCTGCACATGACCCATACAAAGTGGTTAGTGCATAGTTGGAGCACCTTTGGTGCTAGGACGAGCCACGGGCAACACGGACACACAAGACTCACCACGGCCCGGACTTGGGGAAGCCACCACCTTCCCCCTTATAGTATACTCTGGACCTCTCCACGGGGCCCACATCCAAATGGCTTTTCTATCTCGGGAGTCCCGAAATCCCGCCAGCCGGGACTCCCGGGACTTTGGAGCCCCATAACTTTGCGAGCAGACCTCGGATCGAAGTGCGGTCTGAAGCAAAGTTGTAACTCTCGTCGAGAGATTTCCAACGATATGTGGCACGTCGTCTGCAGCCAAGTAAATCGGGTCGATTCCCGACTTTTTCTGGTCGGGAATCAAATTGGCAATTCGATTCCTGACCCCTTCTTTTGGCCATAACTTGTGTTTCAGATGTCCAAATGAGCAATGCGAGCCCATTCTAGGCATCTACCTTCCAAGAGCTTTCCAATGATATAAAGAACGTCACAAGCCATTGAGTTTTGACCCTTCAAATTGGTCTCTGAAGTTTCGGGAGTCCACCAGGACTCCCTCTCCCAAAGTGGGAGTTGCCTTGGGAGTGTGATGGCTCACTCCCTCACACTCTCCTACACTCCCTTAGGCCCGCACCCTTGTAATCCCTTTTGCCTTGGTCGCGAGCCCAAAGCTAGGGTGGCGACAGTTTTGTAGTAGATCAAGTCACTTCAAGATTTCAATTCTCAAAGTATGAATAAATCCCAATAGTGCACAAGTATGGGAGTGTGCTTGAGGCTCAAGACATTCTTCTAGCCCCCTCCTCTTATCACAATTTAGATTTGGTAATAAACCTAAAGCTTGGGTTGCATCATTTTTCCTCACAATGTCTAAGACCACTAAAACCCAAGAAATATGCTCCAATTTGAATATGTCATACAATGTTATAAGAAAATATCTTCAAGGATCAAAACTTTGACCTTGAAAGCTTTTCAATAAGAGTTTGTATGTGAGAAGTATGAACATGCAAAGTTGTTGGATTCATAACTTGGCAAAATCAAGAATTTTTGAAACTTTTGGGAATTCCCAAGATTTTTTGTCACTTTGATGCATCACCATTGTTAATCATATAGTTTGGGCCATAATGTGTCATCTAAGTTTGACTCATGTGTGTTCCATTCATGCACCATTTTGGCTCCAATTTGCATAAATCACCTTCTTTCTTGGTTTTTGCAAATTTATATTACCTTGTGTCATGGACACAAAACAATAAAGGAACACAATGCAAAAAGGTAGCATCTATGATTAGGACATTTTACAATTATGTCTCAAGGTTAGTTTGTAGTTGTATTTTCCATTTTTGAACCATTTTGCAACTTCAATTTTATTTGCCTTTTCATGATTAAAGTTGCAACAATTTTGCAACTTTTACACAATTGACCTTGTTTGATTTAATTATAATTATTAAAAAATCGGGGCAACAAATTTATATTTTAAAATACTAAAATTATAGATAAATTCATGTGTGATGTCACCCACGAAATTAAAATGATTTCTTTTTATTCAATTTTTTTACTCCATAACGTTTTTTTTTAAGAGAAAACTTGGTGGTGCATAAAACTCTAGCATTTTTCTAGTTTCTTCTCCCAATTTTACATTACACAAAAACAAAATTTCCAATTTTATAAATTTAAAATGTAGCCACAAAAAGTGTACATGATATTGATAAATGACAAATTTAGTTAGAGTTTTTTATATATGGATCCAAAATTGGATCCAATGGTCTTGATCATTGGAGGATTTGGACTAAATTGAACAATTGTCATTATGTGGTAAAGTATAATTTTGGAGCTTTGGAATTAATTTGAATGAAATGGAGCTTTGAAATGTTCATCTTGTTATGGAATGAATATTACATGTATCCATTTTATTTTGGAATTAAAGATCTCTTCTTACAACCACTCAAAAAATTATGATTTAAATCTTTATCCCGTGAATTCCTATACATTTCTTTTTTCTCATGTAAACTATGATTGTTGCACAAGGTGTAAAAATAAGAAAGTCTAATAAGAAGTTGGAAACCCAATCAACAAGAAGTTTGTCTTTGTGTGAGAGCTTTGGAGAGAAGTTGAAATGAAACTTCTCATGGAACAAACATTTGAAGCATATAGGTCAAGACTTCAAAGTCGATGATCTCTAATTATTTCCATTTAAATATTGTTCAAATATATATTTATCTTTTAAGTTCTTTTGCAATTCTTTTTCCATGGGCCAAGTGCATTTGTTACATAAGGTACAAAAACCAAAAAGCTTTCCATTGAAAAGGATGTCTTTGTGTCAGAGTTGTGGACGTAATTTGCATTGACATTTGGTACGAGTGTAGCCCAAGCCTTGGGGTTGTCTTTAAGGAGTAGTAAGTTAGGGTTTGTTTCATCACATAACTATGAAAATTATTTGTGAGTGAGGGTTTTTTTGGGTTGAGATGTTGATCTTATATGGATTCATTTTGTTTAGTAGTAGTAATATGTGCCTAAATGCACTTGACAATGTTCTAGGGCAATGGGTCATTATCTCATCAATATGGGTGCATGCGATTGTTATAGGAAAAATGTTATATTTAGACTTGGGTGAACCATTGTGATTGAATACAAGTAGCAAAGGGATTGGTGGTGTTTTAGTGGGGCACTATGGAATTGTCCATGTCCATTGATCAATTGAATACAAGTTGCATTGTATTTAATTGGAACAAAGGCCAAGCTATAATGAATTGCAACAAATATGGATCATGTGATGGTGGTTTGTTTAGTTTTTGGATGATGGGGCAATTGATTACTTTATTTTTTTGTGCAAGCAAAACAATAGTTGCTAGTTCATGTTTGCAATGTAATATAAAATATTATATGTCCTCTTTCTTTAACAATGTGTACATGTTTACAAAATTAGGACTTGTCCACATGGTGATGTAGTTTCAAGATTAGATATTTGTGGTTTGACTTTAAATATATTGTGTTGTTTTCTTCCAAGCATTTTTTTTCCTTTTATGGATTGTGTGTGTTTTTAGTATTTCCTACTGGCAACGTTTCATTTAGACGGAAAGCTTGAATTCACCATCCTTCTAAATTCCTCTAAAATTATTATTTTTGTTGAAAAAAATCCTTGTGGGAATGAATAATCAACAATTTATCACAAAACCTTAAATTGTTGATTGTGCATTAGTAAATTACATTGTAAACTTTGCGATGTTGATCATGTAGCAAAACATCTTTTTTATATTCAATTTTTCACCTTGTTTTTTCTTTCTTATTTTGCGTAACTTCCCACTACATAATTTGACATGTTCACTTTTCGTGGTTGTGAATTTAAATCCAATTCCATAGTTTAGCAAACTTTGTTGCCTTCTTCATGTTTCTATACTAAAATTCCCTTGTCATGTGTCTTGCCTCTTGTGTCATGGTAAACAATGAAAATATGCTTGTTTCGTAATTAAATGATAAAATACCACCTAATTTTTTTGAATGTCCTTTTCGAATATAGTTTTGTGGATGACATATTCTATACATCCAACCCACAAACAAACATTATTATTTTATTAAACATTATTATTTATTCAACAATCTTTAGAGTATGAAGAAGCCCAGGTTTTAGGGCTAAACCTTTTCAAACAATAAGTTCATTTGGAAAGTTTTGTCAAAAAAGTTTCTTTATGATGAATTTCAAACATGTTCATTCATCCATGTCAACTTAGATTCTATTTTATGCGGAAAATAATATTCCAAGAATATCCTATCCACATCATCAAAAGATTTTTTTAAAAATTCTATCATGTTCACTTGTTCACGCTCACCCCCTCACATTCACAAGATAACATTGTTGAGTAACAAGAACAATTATTCATGGATGAGAAAAATTCACACAATTAGGACAATAGGAATCATTGTCTTAACACCAAGAAGACAATTAACAAGTCATTTGGCAAACCCAAAAACGTCTTCACCCTGCAAAGGGCAATTTGTGAAGGATGATCTCGACATGTAATTTGCCACAATTGGTACAAAGTCTAGCAAGATCACTAGACTTTGGGCCCTTTTCAACAACAATTCATTCCTATCAAATCCATGACTAAGTGGACCTCCTTACAAATATTGTCTATACAATGTAAACGGTTTGAAAGCACGAATGTAATTGTTGAACATCGCTATGTAAAGACAAGTGCCACAATTTGAACTTGATTGTTGTAACCAAATGTTATGGACAATTTCTACTATAAGTGAGAATGTCCACCCATTCCTCATCATTGAACTTTTGGAGATCAAAGAAAGGAAACATCAACAAAATTTGAAATGTCATAATGAAGATGGAGATAGAGTGCAAATGGAACTGAGTGCAAATGAACCTAAAATTTTGAATGCATAGGAAAGAGGGGGAGTCATAAGTTCGCAAAAGAAATTTTCACATCCAAACCATGAAACGTCCCCATTGTCTAACATGAAAATGCCAAAAGCTAAGCTAATTGCCAAGCTAATCATGGACATTTTTTATAAACAACCCTAAATGAGAGCCACCTAACAAACTAGAACATAGAGACTATCAACTTCCCCAAGGGATGTTACATTGTTGTATTGGTGCAAAGAACCTTGTGTTGATTTTGCAATTCAAGTTTGATAAGTTGTTTGGTGTGTTTATTGAACGACTAAGTCCAATGGAATAAACATGTGCATTCCTTATTAACCATCATGATAGAAGGGTCCCTTGAACCATAAATAATTTTGATCGTGTTTTAATTGGTGTGATATTAACCATGAATCCCTTAAAATTCAATTTTGGAAACCCATGCTTCAACATTGTTTCATTAAGCTCTGTCCACGTGATTTGTTGAACTTTGATGTCCTTAGATTATATATCACAAACACTATGGTCATCACTTTACAATAAACATGATCATACATAGAACAAACCATAGTTGTCTAGCCAACAACATGCTTCACATGATCAAACATGATCAAATGTGAGCCATACTGACATAGCCATGTCTGATAGTTTCAAATTTTAAGAGTTGCATTAGAGATATTCGAATGCGGTCAGGTTATTAGGGGTTTTTAGCAACTTCCTGTTAGAAAAAAGGAATGATGAATGTGGATAGTTTAGTGGGGGGGTCATTTTCTTTTCTGAAATATGATATTGGTGAATAAGGTGTTGGGGTAGTTTTTTTTTTCAACAAAAAGCTGGTAACCATGATTTTAAAACCTCATTTACATAATTAGGGGTGAGAAGTCTCTAAAAGGTTGGGGGTAGAAACAGAACCAAAAATTCATGGTGTTTAGTAAAACATTGGTCTTGTTCGAGTATTTAGTGAATAACAAGGATGTTTGAGATTCATGAAGCAGTTGAGGGGGGTGTCAATGAAAGGTCCAATAAAGATAAAATAATCTTCAAGCCTTATAAACATAAGTTTAATTCGAAATAACTTAACAATTAAATAAATAATGTGATAAGGTGGCAATGGCAACATGAATTTCATAAGGAATGGAACATTTATTCAAATTATGGATAAACTCAACAATGAGTTGCAATTAAACGTTGAATCATGAACTATGTCATATTGATAGTTCATAATTGCAGGAAATTTAGGATGCGTCGAAAGGTGCAAACTAAGTAATCTGCCTTACTATTAGGAAGTAGTTAGTGAATCGAACCGTGCAACCAACGATAATGTCCAACGCTAGGAATTATAAACCATGCAAAGATAGAAATGTTTTCAGTTTCTTAACACCCTTCACATATAGTTTCAAGTTTATCGCCAAAAGCGGGGTCGATTTGCAACAAAATCACCAAGGTGCGAAAGTTCAAAAAAATGTGATAATACCAAGTTCAAGGGGGATCAATTTCAAGATGAGCGCACACTTCTCATAGTTTGGGATCTTCATCATAAAGATGTTGCGTTAATGTCAAATCTAAAGATGACTTCGAAGCCAATTCTTCCTTCACTTGTGCAACTTGAAGCTCGTAAGATGTGGCCATACACGATGCCATAATTTCAAGGAAAGGAAAAAAAATATTTGATCAAAATCAAATCGGTAATGAATGTGTGGAAGATTTGTTACATCAAGATGTGTGGTTGTAATTTATATGTAAAGAAAAAGGAAGGAAATGCATAAGTAACAACTTAGAACCATGATAAATTAAAACCTTAAGATCAAAAGGAAAAAATGAAGGCTTAAGTAAAAACAAATTTGGGGGAAATTGGGAAGTGTTGAAAAGGTGTTTCTCCTTCTCCTTCCAAGGGCCACCAAACATTGGAACCTTCCATTGGCCACCGAATTGGGATTTTCCTTCACCTCCTTCCTTTTCCTTATCTTTAAAAGGCAAATTCGAATCATTTGTGGCTATCTTTCTAGACATAATTTTTTATTTAAATATTAAAAATAATTATTCCTATAACTTTATTTGGGAGAAAAAAATGATTAGTTTTAATAGATGGTGGAAATAGGGATAATAAATTGTATGATTGTAGTACTTTTGAAAAAATGGAAGTGAGTAGGGATAGTGTTGGGAATTTGAAATCTTAGAGAGTTTCTCAAACCCTTTTGGGTTTAGTAGCATAACTTCTTACTAATTCAGGTGCATAACTTGGAATTTGGTAAGTAGATGCGCCTTGTAGCTAGCTTTGTAATAAGCTAAGTCAAGCCAAATTTGAATAATGTATGTGATAGGAATAATATTTTAAGTGACTGGTGGTTTATAGCCAAGTTGAACTTTCTACCTTCGTAAAACACTTTCAAGTTTGGTAGCATAATTTTTTATTAGTTTTAGTGCAAAGCTTGAAATTTAATAAACAAATGCACCTTGTAGTTAGTTTTTTAATGAACTAAGGCAAGCCAAATTTGAATAATGTATGTGATAGGAATAATATTTTAAGTGACTGGTGATTCGCAACCAAGTTGAATTTTCTACCTTCGTAAAACCCTCTTGGGTTTGGTAACATAACTTCTTATTTGTTACGGTGTAAAACTTGGAATTTGGTTGGCAGATGTGCTTTGTAATTAACTTTCTAATGAGCTAAAACAAGTTAGATTTGGATAATGTATGTGATAGGAATAATATTTTAAGTGGTTGCAAGTTTGATGCCAAGTTGAACATGGTGTTGAATCCTTAAAACTTGGTTTAAATGAGTGACAATTTAACATAAAATTATAAGATTTAGAGTGTTTGAGCTTGGAAAATATATCTATCAATTCTAAATCATAAATGATGCATAGGAAGCAAACTATTTGGTTTCAACTACAAACACAACTTAACATCTAGAAATACATTTTACATTTTTCCTTCACCTATAGCATATGTACTTTCAAGTATAGTCACCTCATAGAACCAAGAGTAAAGGGATAGAAAGTCACCTCACATCCAAATGTTTTACAAATCCCTTAAGGCTACATTTTTGTAATGAAGTTCACTCCATTCCCCACACCATTTATCAACATCTTAAAAATGAACGCCTTTTGTCTTAAGAAGTAGCACTCCTAGATGAAGTCATAACAAATTTTGGACTTCAATTCAAGGATCTTATCAATTTATAGACACCCACTAAATGATGCTTGAAAGAAGCAATGAGGTTACAAATGTTGGGAGAACTTAATTCACAAAATTTATCCTCGATGTGCTCCAACTACTCACCATTGAGAAACTCAAGTGTGCCATTGTTACAATCATTGAGCAAATGCCTGGCCACTTGAGGTCTTGCTAACACTCAAGGAAATTGTAAATATTTTTGCATTAAGCGTGCGATCCACCTCCTCTATGATCAACCTTATACACTACTAGAAATTTTGGGTTTTGCAACTGTCTTTTGCAACTAAAATTCAATTGCATGCGACACATGCAACTGCAAATTTTTGTACTTGCATAAGACAAGTTGCACATGACATCCAGTTGCATGCGACATTACATATGCAACATGTATATACGGTCTTAATATACATGTTCATACACACATACAAATCCAAATGTAGTTGCACCTTATGTGCAACTTTCCTTGCAACTACAATGCAACTAATCAAAATATGACACATGTTTAAAAATTAAACAACTAACTTATGGACACGTGTCATTATTTAATTTTTTTGGGTTTTTAAAATTAAAAATTCATTGGATTAATCTCAATCATTGAAGTTTCTGCCACTAGGATGATGACACGTGGCACACCATGGAACGTTCATTGACCATTTGACACGTGTTCATGTAACACCAATTATATGATGACACGTGGCAATCAAAACCCACCTATTTTAAAAAATTTAAATATTAATCAATGAAATCTAAATCATACAATATATGGCTAATAATATATTGACACGTGGTGCATAGGTAGGTAGGTAATAATTAAACCCTACTAAATAGGTTTACTTAGGTATGCAAGTAGGTTAAAAAGTAGCTAGGCTTAGGTTATATAAGTAGGTTTAAAATAATCCAATTTTATTTTTAGGTTTAACCATTACACAAGGGTCAAACTTTTTTCATTCACTCATCCCCAATGGCACTTAATATTTGGCTAATACATAGCTATTGCTCATACTCATATGCTGCGCCAAATAGAATTTGAAGCCAAAGGATATGGGTTAAAACATTCCATTGCAAACCTCATGAATCAACCTAGTTGCACATTACATGCAACTACTGTATTAGATTATACCAGCCATGGCGGCGCTCTATTGCATTTGGTGTCCAAAGAAAACTTGAAGCCCTCCTCTTGGCGCATCTAACAAATCAAGAATCATTGAAAACAGATTAGAAATGAGAAAGTTATGGCCCCCCAAAGTAAAGGGGGTAAAAAACTCCCAAAAAAAAACTATTGAACACTACAAAGGCTGGTTCTTAAATATCCAGAAAGTTCATTTTATGTTTTTTTTTTTTGCTATTAGAGTTCCAATGTGATTTGTAGGACTTCAGGTGGCGCTCCTATAACACTTTAAATCGTTTAAAATGAACAAGAAATAAGAAAGTTATGAGGTTTGAAAGTAGGAGGGGTCCAAAG
>Ga0209208_10002897_pt1 | contig 24648 bp, 15 predicted proteins | sample S1TSphfallax_3_FD_187694 | JGI IMG/M metagenome (GOLD analysis project Ga0209208, IMG submission 187694) | Host-associated microbial communities from peat moss isolated from Minnesota, USA - S1T2_Fd - Sphagnum fallax MG (SPAdes) (version 2) | ecosystem: Host-associated > Plants > Peat moss >...
TAAACTAGGAAGAAGGTTTAGTAGATCAAGCTTGAATCTACATCAAAACAAACCACCCACGTGGTTAGTTCACATTCCGGGACACCCTTGGGTGTTGGGACAAGCCACGGGCACTTTGGACCACAAGACACACCACGGCCCGGATTCGAGGGAAGCCACCACCTTCCCCCATATAGTATCTCTGCGATGCCCCGCCGAGACTACACCCAAATGGCTCTTTTTCTCGGGACTCCCAAGTTAGAGTCTCGAAATTGTCCCGGGTGGAGTCCCGGGACTTTGGGAGCTCATAACTCCCGACTGCCAGGTCTGATTGCAACAAGGTCTGAACCAAACTTGTAGCCCTCGTCGAGATCTTTCCAACGACGTATCGCACTCTCAATTCGGAGGTTGGGAAGAGGTCGATTCCCGACTTTTAGTGGTCGGGAGTCAAACTGCCAGTTTGACTCCCGACCCTTCTTTTGCCCATAACTTGGGCTACAGATGTCCAAATGACCAATGCGAAGCCATTTTCGATATCTACGCTTCAAGACCTTTTCAATGTCATCAAGAACACCCCAATGCAAGGTGTTTTGGGCCTTGCTGTCGAGCTCTAAACATTCGGGAGTCCCGGAGGACTCCAAATCCTCACTTTTTCCAAGTGTTGGGCTTCACCCCGACACTTGGCCAAAGTAGGGTTGCGACAGTATTATAATTAAATTTGATGTATACAAGCAAGAAATTTTCATTGTTTTGTGCATTATTTAAAATTTTTAATTTCATTATTAATCACATCTAGTTGCGATTAACAATTATTCATTGACGCATATTGCTTACCAAATCATTTGGATATTATTTTAATGCATGCATTGGAATTTGTTTTCAACGCAAATTGTGCACAATTCAATTTTATTTGGTGAAAGGCATAAAGGGTTAAATGTGAATGAAAATTGAGTAACACAAATATTAAATCTGAATATGGGTAGAAGTGATGTACCTTTCTTTATTCCCTAGTCCTCTTTTTACGAATATCTAAATGCTCCATCATTGTTTCATGTCAATCCTTCATCCGATTGATGGAGTTCCTGAAGCCATCATCCACCTAATGAATTACCATTCCCAAATGCATGGATTTGTTGATTTGAGCCAAAAGAAGGTGGTGAATGTTTGATCCAACTCCTTGAATAAGTGATGTTGCATGGTCACGCAATTCAACACTTGCACCCACGGGTACACTTTGTAGTGATCTCAACCATTGTTTCATGCAAGCGGGCTAAGGCTCGATCCATGGGTGCGGATGAAGCTTATGCACATCAACATTGTCAAAACAACTATCCTCATCCATGGCCGTAAGCCCCCAATGTCAACAATGTCGACCTCATCAACCAATTCTTAGTTGTAATCCTCATCATCGAATGCACCATCATCAAATTGTAAGTATGTTGGGTTAGCAAACATGCATTTCAAACCACCATGATGAGTTCCATAGTACATGCCACAATACTCAATAATATTCTCCATTGTAAGGTCGATACACATCAATAGAACAACAATTTGATGTTTGCAAAAGTTGCCTCGCAATGCCCATTCGCAAATGCAACTTGCATACTCTATGAAAGGGGCACGGATCTTGTAAATAACACCAAGATGGTGTTGGTTTCACACCCGCCAAACATCATCACCATCACCCCTCTTCAATGTAGGTGAGATCACATTAATGTGTGGAATCTGACTAGTTTCATCAACACTTGCCATCACAAGTCGTGCCATGACCTTGTTTTCTATGCCCCTTACCTCTTCATCTTGGCTTGGTGCATATAATGTCATGCCACAATTGTGGTTAGCCTTCACATTAACCAGTCAATGTGTCACCCCTTTCAAACCCTTGGTCTCAAAAGAAAACCAACGTTTCAGAGCCCCATGATAAGATTTTATGTTAGCTTGTGTGTCTTGATTCAAGTGTGGCACTCAACGAAGCCCAACCATCCAAAGTTCTGCATGGACATGCACAACATACTTTCAACCCATGACGTAATTCAATTATGTGTGAAAAGTGAACATGCATCCATATAATGCATCCATATCAAAAAGGTTTTAAATTATGCCATACTTGGGAGGAGGACCATTTAATTACCAAGTTTGTAATAATAAGCCCAAAAATATCTTGTCCAAGCAACACCAAGTTATAAGTTATCAAAACTCTCCACCACCATCTCCTTCCCATGTGCCTTGAAATTATCAATGGTTTCATTTGGGTTAATGGACATGAACATCACCATGTGAAGGCAATCAAATACAACACACTTGACCTCTAAATCCTTGAAAAATACATTCAAACCATGGGAATTTGGGAATTTATGGTTGTTAGAGAGGTTTGGCTTTGTTCCATAAGAGGGGAGAAATTTTTTGTGCATGTCCTTGGGGGGGGGGAGGGAGGAGATGGTGAGAAGGAGAAAACATTATAAGTATACTTTATAATTGACCTTGCATTGCTAAAGAATTTCATTCTTTTGAAAAATGTTGTAAAACATATAAGGCTTTTCAAAGGAATATTGTATGCACATAGATCCAATCTATTACCAAGTTTCCATCCATTGTGGGGTGTTGATTAAGTGGTGCCAAATATTTGGCATATGGATTAATTAATGCACATTTGAATAATTCAATTGTTGATTGGAGTACATTTTTAAGTTGCAAGAATTTGTAACAAAACTGGAAATTAACAAAAGAATTAAGAAATATTAGATTTAATAAAAATTTGTTCATGGAATTTTGCATATATAAAGAGAAAACCATAATGAACAATCTTTTCCATAAAAACTTTTGATTTAAAAAAAAGTCATAATGTTTATCTTAAATGATAAATAAATGTTTGACAATACATTATTTTATGATAATGTTGATGATTATGATTTTTTAAGTTGTAAAATGTTCTCTCATTAAAGATGTAGTTGGGTTTAGTGTTGTTTTTAATTTTCTTACAAAGATGAAGTGAATTTTTTTAATTCATGAAAGATGGTAAACTACTATTAAACGAGGTGTTTTAAATAAAATTTATCAATTTATTGATATAGAATTACATAAAAATAAAAGTATGAATCAATTGTATATTCATGATTTATACAACTTGTTTTGTTTTAAAGGTCCAAATCGATTATATGTGATTTAAGAAAGAATTCAAAGTGAGTGAATTTTTACGTGTTATGACTTTTGATATTCTATGTACTTCCAGTTTTGACACAAAGTGTGTACATTGTATTGTGGAAACACTCGAAAAAGTACCAAAATGACATGTTTGGTGGGGAATGAAGAGGACATCATAGGATGTCTTATGGATCAGGTGAAGGCATATGATATTTGTTTTGCAACATCTTCGATTTTGGATGCACTAGCCAAGCATCAATCCCAATAAACTAGTGGATGCAGATGCATGGGTGAAGACAAACTATTCCAATCATCTAGATGGATTCAAAACTAACAAAATCATGTTGATGGAGAAACATGTTGGAGAGTTGATTTTTCGGGAATGGATGAGTACCATCAATATTACATGACAATCCCATGATAGTATGTAGGTGACAAAGTGCACATTCCATGAATGTGGGTTCATGTAGTACGAAACCTTAAACCTTGTGTGAAGTTCAACTTAGACATTTTGCAGATGGAGTCTTTGAAGGTTGTGGTGCAAGCCAATCAACTTTCAAAAGTTGTCATGCAAAATGCCCCAAGACTACTGAATGAAAGTGGTCAAAGTCCTGATCCTTGTGGTGAACAATGCTCTTTCACAATTGTAGATATGACTTGATCTTCCACTTAGATTGTAAATCATTGATTCTCAATATGCACTCAAACAATTGATAGGACCGTTCAATATTACTCTACTGTTGGAATACCTGATTGTATTGCACCAGAAATAATGCTAAAAGAAGGGTTATGGGATGGAATGTGACTGGTAAGAGCTTGATGACATTCTCTGAGTGTCTTAGAATTCATCATCTCTGGTCATTGTTTGAAGCATCACAGTCTTGAATTGGACCCAAGCTTCTACCAAAGAGACTAAGGGATAGCCACTGCATGTGGTCACTGGGAGCAATTATGTATGAGATGTTGGTTGATTACCCACCTTTCTACTCAGATGAGCCAATGTCAATGTGCCGAAAGGTGAGCAGCTTACTATTTAGGAGCCTCTACATTTGTGGTGCTATTATGGTCACATTCTCTCAGACGGTTATGAGGTTGTAACTATTCTTTATTTCCTATAGTCTTTGCTTCTCTTTGCAATTGACAGGCACATATGCTTGGTTTGTAGGTTGTCAACTGGAGGATGCATCTGAAATTCCCAGAGGTAGCAAAGTTGACAGAGGAGGCCAAAGGAATTATCAGTGGATTACTGTGTGATGTTGAGCACCACCTCGGCACTAGAGGTGTTGCTGAGATGAAGGTATTGTTGCCTTTGCCCCAATCACCCAATTTGTTATGAGAATTTGTCTTGCCCAATGGTTCTACTGCAACTCATGTCTGAAGTTCATGAGATCATCTGGCATTTGCTTCATGGGTTCAAATGGAACTCAGGTTCATACATGGTTCAAAGGAATGCAATGTGAATAGTTGTATCAAATGGAGGCTGCATTCAAGCCTGAGCTAACATGTGAGCTGGATACCCAGAACTTTGAAAAATTTCAAGAAGTTTGACTCACTAACCCTCCCTTTGTGCTTGTTGGGGTGGTTGTCTTGATACTTGATCTAGGAATGTCTTTCTAATCCAAACAGATTGATTTAGAGATCTCGTTCTACATCTGAAGTAGGTTTTGGGTTATAGCCATTGTAAATGAAGCCACCATGATGTCTCAAGTGGTGCTCAGAGGTGCATTATTGCAACAAAAAGTCAGCAGTTCATCAGTGTACTACAGTTTGGGTCGGTAGCCTAATAATTGTGAACTCCATGAATGTACACCTGCTGGAATAGCATTCCAGCATAAAATCAGTAGTTACCTGATCTCTAGCTACCTTGTTAGGGGCAGGGTGTAAGGGCCAATTTGAGGCCACAACAGAAGTGTTCTCCTCATGTTCTCTCCTATATCTCTCAACAAGTGGAGTACATAATGAGGATGGTGTCCATGTTATGTGAAATGTGAAGGGGCTTTGAAAAACACAAAGCCTTTGGGCATGTAATTGGGCAGCTTTGTCTAAGAGCTACAGGCTTTGGGACCCAGACTGAATACACAATGCAAGGGTAAACAGCCAAATGAAGTTTACTTGCTTTCATGTAGCAAAAATCATGACCCAATACACAAGCAAAGACAGACCTTGGTTAGGTTTTTCCATTGAACTCTACAGCTAGGGTTGAGAATCTATGTCTCCCCCATTGGAGGTGCTTGCACTGCAGTAAGACCAAAGAGCAGTGAAGCTTTATTACTGGCAAGAGAAGATGTTTTTGTCATCACTACCAAATTCTGTCATCCTGTCAGTGCTCATATGCCAAAGATGGCCTGTAGGTTTCATGCAACAAGTTAATAGAAGTGTGCAAGGCTTAGGCTAAGAGCATAAAAAGCTGGCTGTGCAGTATGCAGTGAGGAACCATGACATTACAACTACACTAGTTGGCATGAACTCAGTTGAGCAGTATGTTTGCAGTTGGTTATGAGCTTAATTTCACCCATATCTTCAATTGCTATCTAAGCGACTAATTGAAAGATAGCAATTGAAGATATTAATTCAATCTCAGAAGGAAGGGAAAAACACAACCTACAACAACCTACTAAAACAAAACTTAGTCAAGGAAGAGCACCTGGGGTGCCTACTAGGGTGCAAGCTTTATCTGTCAGGGTGGAATTTCTAAGGATGGAATGATAGTCATCCCAGCTTTGGTCAGAGGTTGGGTGTTTCTCAGATTTGTCTTGTTTCATAGTTGTGAAAATCACCTATGTCCAGCCTTGTAAGAAATGTGACTGTTCTTCTGCTAAGTTGTTTTCACAGGGTTTGAATTTCTGGTGGTTTTCTCAAGTTTATGCTTCATGCAGGTACAAGAAAATGTGAAGGCGGTGAGTTGAGGAGGTGCAAGGTTGAAGTTGAAAAAGTTCCACAGCCAGAGAAAAATCTAACATGGCCAAGTGGGAGGGATGAAAATAACTGACAAAACATAAGCTGCCATGGGAGTAGATTCAAAGGTGCACCAGAGCCATACCATTGGAACCCTGCAAGCTGGGAAGGGGTAAAACTGGGCTTGCATTTGCCAAATTACAATAGAACACTTAGGGGAGAATTGCTTTGATAACACAGCAATTTTTTTCCTGTTGGAAATTGAGGAATCTATAGGAATGGCCAGAAGACTGGAAGCAATCAACATGGCTTCATATACATTGCTATCACGGTGTCCTGAACATTTGTGCACTAGTTAAACAGGAATGATTGGCACAATATGCAAGGTTCAGAATGGACTGTGGATATGGTCAGAACCACCATTGAAGCAGTGACACACTAAACATACTATTGAATGCAGAAGAAGTCTAGAGCATAGAGTTTGAATCTGGATAGACATGAGGTCACAATGAAAACAAAAGGCACATCAGGAAAGGATTTGCTCATTTTTCTTGCAGCTGCTGTGTCACTAACTTTGTCAAGATTACGTGCGAGGCTAGCTCATCCACAGTTGAGAGGCATGGGTGGTCAATCACACAAGAAGGCTCAGGGTGTATTTACTTTTGGCCAACACTAAATTTCAGTAGCAATCATAGAGCAATCATCTAGCATTGAAGCTGGTAGTGTTCCTGGATGAACAAAGAGAAGTGGATTTTTCATTAAAGGCACACAAGCACAACCCCAGGTTCAATCTCACCTATGGCTATCCAGTGAAAACCTCTTCTGCATCATCATAGAGGATTAGCATATCAGATGTATACAATGCAAGCAAGTGAAGCCACAACTCAATTCTAGGCGTGACTTCAGAATTTGAGTGCATACAAGTTCAGCGAACTGCATCATAAAGGTTGGTGTTAGGTCAGAATTACTGGTTTTTCAGATGAAGCACATCAGCATCAGTTTGGGTCCCTAGAGATTGTTCCTGCATCCCTCCAATTGCAATGGTCACATTCAATTTCAACAAAAATGTCATATCGGCATTCAATGCTACCTTCTCCGAACGACCACAAATTCCAACAATTGACAGACCACAAAATGAAATGTTTGTTCCAGGAATGTTGTCCAGTGTCAAGTGCAAAAGTGTTTCACATGTTATGATAGGTCATGCTCTTGACACTCATGCAAATATTGACTATTTGTTGGCACTTGCAATCACATCTCTTTGAAAACTGAAGACTTCAATCCATAACATCCAGGGTAACTTTTATCACGTATACCAGGGGAGGCTCTGCAAGATCTGGGGAGCTTTTCCCACAAAATACCTATTGGAAATTGTCATGTGATGACTGATTATTCTGTGCACAAGGAATGAGCTGGAAGAAGTCTCTGCAATGTGCTCATAAATTCCTTTCAAGAAAATTGCATATTCGCTCCTCCATGTACATTCGGTCTCGAAGCCCCCGTGGCATGTGCCGTTCATCTGGGAAGAGGAGGAGCTCATACTCCTTTGCTGCTGCAGTGAGAGCATTGATAAGTCGTGCTGTGTGACGGAAGTGGACATTCTCATCAATCATGCCATGAACCAATAACAGTTTGCCTCTAATCTGATGCACATGGTACATTACAGAGCTCTTGTCAAATCTCACTGGATCACTTGCTGGAGATCCCATGTACTTTTCGGTGTAGTGGGTATCATAACCATCCCAGGCTGTGACAGGGGCACCAGCAACTGCACACTGAAACATCTCAGGGTAGCGGGCTAATGCCATGGCTGCCATGTAGCCACCATAACTCCACCCATAGATGCCTACACTGTTGGGGTGAACCAAGCCTTGACTAATTAGCCACTGAACACCTGCCTGTTGGTCCTCAACATCCACTTTGCCCAAGTTGTGCTTCACAGCTCCCTCAAACATAAGACCACGTCGAGCACTCCCTCTGTTGTCCAGCTGCTCTCATTCATCGCACAAACAGGAAGACATCAGTTGACACATCAATGCTCTTGGCAGGCCTTTCTCTGTTTCCCTGCCTTTCCCTGCTTCCAAATCAAACATGATATCTAGTAAGTCTGTATGTTCTTTCCTACAGCACTACTGATAGTTTTTATGACAACCTTCAGACATACATTAAAGCGCTTTGTACAAAACTCACTCAGTGGCAGGCAACAACTCTTTTGCAGACCTGTGCAGAGCCTCTGAGGCAAGCAAAAATGGCATCCCTGTGGAAGTCACTTTGACTGTTCTTGACAGCCTGATAGGCCTAAATTCTGTTTACTGGACCTTTCTGGCTCAGTTGTGCAGTTAAAATACAACTTGTGCCCATCTGCCCCAGGTCTCCCACTTCTAGGAAGAAAAGAATACTGACCTTCCACACAAGAATGCCTCGGCTTCGAAGGTATTGAGCACGCATGTCAACAGTATTCATCCATGAATTGCATACAGTCTGTACATTAGGCCCCCCATAGACACTCACCACAGCCCGGTATGGGGGCTGGCCAAATTGGGCTGCATCGGGCTTATATACAGCTCCATGAAGCTCAGTACCATCACTTGCAATTATTGTCAAAATCTCTGGAGGCACTAGTTGGAATCTCCCTGTGTGTGGTGTGGGGGCAGGCTGTTCATATATTGAGACCAGAATGGTTCCATCTTCTAGTGAGCATAGGAGTACTCTTGGTGGAGACTCTAATGAGTCATGAATGTCCACAAATCTTTGCATATGGTGGTCTAGAACTACAATGTGGCGCCCTTTACCTTCTGTTAGTCTCTTGGGCTTCAGTGGAGGGGAGGTGGATTCAACATATAGGTTGGCACTATAGAGATGTGTCTCAAGAGGGCTGTCACATGTTGCTGTGAAATAGACTATACCTGCAGTTTCATCAACCCCAGCCACTTGCTCCACAATCCAGCTACCTTGAGTGATAGCCCCAAGTTGAGCCCCCCGACCATCATGTAGGTAGAGATGGCGGTACCCAGTTTGTTCACTTGCCCAAATGAAGCCACCCTGAAGTTGACCCTGTCCCTTGCGGAGTGGGGTGAAACAGTCATGCAAATTCACCCAAACATTGTTCTCCTCAACCAGTAGCACCTCTCTCCTTCCAGTCTGTATATCAAACTTTAAAATCTTGACTTTTGTCTGTGCCCGATTTTGGACTTGGGCAGTCAGAAAATTTTCAGAGAGCCATGTGACTCGAGCTAAGTATTCTTCTTCTTCACCTTCCTTCCCTCCTTTCCCTACATGAAGATCCATCCAGGTGGTATTGCCGCCACTGATTGGCACTACAGCTAAGCACAATTTGACATTTGCGTGACCTGCAAATGGGTATGCATGATCTTCCTGTGCCTCAACTCCCACCTTTGGTTTTCCCTGGTGCATGATCCGGAATGGTGGGATTCCTGTTGCATCTACTTCAGCAAATGCTATGCTCTGACTATCAGGTGACCACCAAAATCCAGTTCGTCTTTCCATCTCTTCCTGGTTCACACAACAAAAATGCCAAAAAGACTCAGTGTGGACAAATACAATCTGGTCACAGACTCCTTTTGCAGGAGGCTCACATATATCTTCTTCTTGTGAAGATTGTCACTACACCTTTGGTCCTGTAGAATTCTAGCTATGTGGTCTTACAATAAAGGTAACGACATGCATGTTCTACAAATTAACATGAAGGATCGCAGTTGAATTCATTGCAACACAAACTCCTAGTAGTCCATTGGGAGGTCCAAATTCAGGCCCAATTTCCAGCCACCATATTTTTGATACATTCAAGTATGTTTGGTCTCGATTCAGCTTGTGGACAAATAATAAGTCACATCCCCACCCCAACATGTCCGTAGGTCAGAATACCAGGCAACAACCATCACACACAGGTATTCATTTTTGCATCTTTATGATGTGGAGATGGAACACAGTGGTTACTTACATAGTTGCAGAGAATCACATTTCATTGCAAATCAAACTGCAGTTCTCAGAGCCTGTTCAAAGGGTTCCAAAACTATAGCTTCTTGAGCTCATATTAATAAAGTTGCATCTTTGAGCATTTTGGAGGGACAATGGACCCCCTCATTTACTCTCCATATGCCTCACAGGCATATCTCTCCACCTCTTGTTGTGAAGGATGCCCTCAGGTGAGGAGGTGAAGGATGAAGAGGGGAGTTGGGAAGGGCTACCAAAAAGACAATGGAAGAGGAGCAAGCTGCTTTGAGCCTAACTTGCTCAAACCTGGAACTTTAAGACTTTTGGTCATCTCATCAGCTACTCTCATTATTTAGAGTTTACCCAACTCCTTCCAAGTTCAAACTGTGCACATTGTTCTCAATGTGATTCTGAACATGCAGCTTTGATGACAGGTTCTTAATCACCTGCTAAATATGGTCACTTGATGAAAGAAAGTTAATGTCAACTCCAAACAGTCTCAGGTGGGGAGTAGGCAAATACCTGTGCAATATACTCTGCAAGTCCATGTGTCTGCAAATAATCACACCATGCAGTCAGAAAGTGGACATAAAATGATGTGAAGTGCTACAAAATTGACTTGGCAGGCAGTGGTCACCACTTACTTACCCACTGCCTCTGGTGATACCTGAGAACATAATAGGACAACAAGAGAAATGGACAACTGTCAATTCCAACCTTTTCTGCTTTTAGTTCCTCCCAGACAACCTTCGAAGGAGACAAGAAGAAAGATCCCTTGCCTGCCTCATGACTGTGTTGTATGTTCACACTGTGAGCTACTGCCTTGCTTCCAGAGGTGCTAACTTCACATGGTTATTTCTCATCTTCCAAAAATCTCTCTTCTCCTAGGATTCCATGGGTGGGATAGAGGCCAACCCACCAATCCCCACAATGATAGGATGACTACTCAATTTGAACATGTAGCATGCATGCACATTCTGGGAGACTCAATATCCAACAAATTGCAACAATTGCCACAATCACCAACCTGACTATTATGGTTATATTCCAGCCCCAGATGGGAGAACATCTTACCTTGCCAGTCTCTCGTGCACCAAAGGTGATTTGCTTGGGCTCACCATTGCTGATAGGGAGGATGAAAAGTTCATCATCACGCACGTATGCAATGGAACATCCATCTGGTGAAAGTTGTGGATCAAGAATAGGTGACCTTGGTGAACTTGCTAGTCTGAGCCGCAATTCTGCCCCATCTTGAACATATATCTGCTCCCAACACAAATTTCCACCATCAGCTCCAACTTCTGCTTTCACTCTTCTTATGTCCATTGAAATCTACCATGGATATCTATCCCACCATGCAACTTCAAATACCAAAACTGCTCTTTGAAATTCCCATTAGAAATCAGGGTTCATTTTGGCTAGGTGAGGATGATGTCAATTCAACATGCCCCTGATGTCAATTCATTTTGGCTGTGGGATTGGTCATCACAGAAGTAAGACAGTCAGCAGCAGTGGCTCCTAGGACAGAGGATGGTGCAGATGCCTGAATCTAACACAGAAGACTTTTTTCCATTGAGGGTTTTTGCAGGCATTTTTCCTTCTCATCAAGACAAACAACTTGCTAGCTTTCTAAGACAAATCTGAAAGAACAGATCATAGATTGAAACACTGTTTTTGATCTGTGAGTATTAAAAGGAATTCTATGAGGGGTTACAACATACAACATCGTGTTGCTGTACTGAAACTGGCGATGCATGTTTCAAAAGGGGGGATATGCTATGAGGAAAATTACCCCGCCCGGCAGAGGAACCATCAAGCGTGCACCGACACCTCCCTTGGCCCATTCGTATCTGGTGACGCCCAAACCCCTCTCCCGAAGTCTCTCCCTCCTCAGCTTCTCAGCGGTAGAAAGATTTCCTTCATCGACACCACCGCCAGGAGGATTGACGAGCAAGTGGCGAACACAAGTCACAGGATCAAAAGCGAAAACCTTCCTGCTTAGCGTGTTATCAGGACTATACAAGTAGGAGACGAGCTTGTCATCTGGACTGAAGGCGACCGATGCAGGAGCAACATAACCTGGCAGAGGATACTGCACGATATCTTCAATACGAAAATGCGTACATTCATCTCCATGCGCCTGACATGTAGTGGATGGCATGTTGAAGACAGCAGAAGAAGCAGCCGCCAGATAAAAGCTTCCTCGCTTAGCCTTTTTGCTACCTGCACCCGGCCCTGCTTCCTCTAACGACTCTTCTGCTACTACTGCGTGCATTCCACTCTCCTCCTCGTCCTCCTTCTCCTCCACTACACAAACAAAACCTGTTTATCAAATTCTTTAATCAACCTTTACACCAAACTGCCCATACCTTCCCTGCTTCCTGTTATACATGCCCTTGACATAGCACATTCAGCCCGCTCTTGCCCTTGTCTTGTCTTGGTCTTTGCCTTGTCTTGCCCTTGAAAGTAGCTGCCGCTGCCGCTGCCGAGCACTAAGCAATTGTGGCACTATCTCCTTTCTCTTCAGGCAGTTGTAGACCAAAAAAATACAAAAATTCATGCCACAATTTCTTCAAGATCCAGAAAAAACAAATGCGATCCAGACAAAAGGAGAAATGCGAAGCGAAGCTCCTCCTCCGGTCGCGACAAAAGCTCCAGCAAGCCAAGAAGAAGACTGAACGGAGAAGGAAGAGGGCCGAGGACGGGAGAGAAGGGGGTCACCGAATACGTACGTACGTATTTGATACGCAACCAAATACGTCTGAAAATATATACGTAGTTTGTACGTACAACGTACACAGTGTGTACTTGATCTAATACCTGTACTTGTACTGACGTTTTCAAATACGTATTGATGGGGAATTTAATCCAATCAGTAATTGGTTTTTTCAGGGCTTATTATTAATTTTTTATTATTATTATTATGCAGCCCAACATTGTGAAACTTCAAATGAATGCTAAGTGGATATAAAATATATATATATAATTGGATTTAGATTCTCAAATAAAACGTTTTACAAAATATCCTCTATTTTCCTGGTATATCATCTCCCAATTATTTATTTATAAATAAATAAATAATTGGGAGATGATATACAAGGAAAATATTGTACATGTTATGTATGTTCTAACAAATAATAACAAGTAGAATATACTTTAGATGGTGCCTTCAAGTACTAGAACCATGTGATTAGGGGAAAAAACTCTAGATTAATCAAAGGTTATTTAATGTCATTTCAAGAATTTCACAATTTAAATTAATGATTCTTTTTGCATTTTATCTTCCCTTGATTTTTAAAAAAAAACTAAAAAAATAAAAATTCAAAATGATAGACAATGTAATTTGTTACTACATATTTTCTACATGGTGTAATGCATGATGCAAATATGTTTCAAACTAATTTTTTTTCAAGATTTTTAATAATTCCAAAATTCTTGTTATTTGAAACAAATGCATATGACTTTCTATTTTTTTTGCTTTTCAAATTTTTTGTCAAACCATGCAGCAAAATTTGTGTAAGATGCCAAAAACAATTTCTTAAACCCCTTGTAAAGTTCAATAGGGGTGTTTAATGTTCTCCCTTTTCCAATATTAAAAAATATATGGACTATAATGAATACTTTGTATACTTTAGAAGTTTACATCAATGTTGGGCATATTTTTATTTGTATGAACCTTCGTTCTTGTTTTTAGAACAAATTGGGATGGTTCCAATTCCACACATTAGTTTGAAGTTTTGTCTTTCAAAAAAAAGTTTTTTTGCTTTCAATTCTAAAAATCAGATCTAGTTATGATTCAATTTTGGATAACCCACTAGAACCTATAATTAACTATGGGTTAACCTCCAATTTGCCCTTGATTCAAGGGTTTTTAAAAAACTTTTCTTTTTCAAAAATCTCACTTCCAGTCCTAAGCATAAATAGAACTAGGAACCCACTTTTGGGTTGAGTCTTGAAATATTATGTTTTTCGTTTGTTCTAGTTCCAAAATCCATTTAAAAAATCAAATCCAATTCCAATTCAATTTGTATAAATTAGATTTAGAATCAATTCCAACCCACCAAACCACATACCCACTTGACAATATTTTACACCAATACCCTAAACCCTAAGTTGTTAATTATGCAAAAGTGAATTTGGGCATTTTGCTGAAAAGGATAAGCATTTGGTGTTTTACATTATTGGGTGGTGGTGTTATGAGAATTTTAAATTTGGGCCATCTCATTGCCCATTAAGTTGGATGCATTGCCTAGTTCACTTGGTGCCTTACCCAACATAATGGGCAATGGCCTGGCCATTCCATGTTACATTTTGTTCTTTTGGTGTTGATGTTTTATAAGATCATCACTAGGCAATTGGGAATGATGATAGATTCAAAGGTTGAAAAGTAACAAGGAAGGTAACATGTCATTGTTTATGACCAAAGAAAAGGCACATGTGGAAGGAGAAATTGGAGAGAATGTTGATGGCTTGCTAAAAATCTTGTTTAAACTTTGTCATCCCAAACCATTATACAAAAACAATCAACACAACTTGCTATTGAATGGACTTTAATCATAGGAGCTAGAAAGTTTTTCATTGCATCTTGGGGTGTAGTGTATTCAATGATAGTGGGAGAGAGGAGAGCTCTCTCCACTCCTAGATGATGTTATAATATGTATTTAAGATGATTTCTTGGTTTTTTACATTAGGAAAATTTAGACAAATCTAAGAATGGTGGGTAGGTTGATAGGGGGCATGAAAATTTGCAAATACCATGTGCCAATTCATGTGGAGATGTCAAGGATTAAACAAGGATTTTTCCAGCTATCTTCACAACACTAGTTTCTATAAGTTCATAATTATGTTTTTCTTCTTGAAATATTTGGCTTCTATCACCATTGACTCAAAAGTTTTTTTGAGGCATGTGTTTTCAATTGTTTGAATGGGTTGTAAATTGGCCTACATTGTGCATGTTGGCATCATTAATATTAATTATGGAAAGCAAACATATCTTTCAAAAGCCATGAAATTCAAGTTGAAGAAAAGAAAAAAAACTTCATCCAACACCGAGTTTTGAAATCCATACAAGAAAGGAATCATGGGCATATGTTGTTTCAAATGGTGGCTTAAATTACACCCCACCCACTTGATTCCTCCTTCATCCCTTGAGCTTTAGATTGAATTTTTGGAGAAAGAAACAAAATTCATACTTGTGAACCTTTTCAATGCACAACATAGATGTGAAACCTAAAAACATGCATTCAAAATAGTCAAATCAATTACCATAATACATAAAAAGATTACCAAAAAAATTAAAAAATTTGTTGTAAAATTTTTCTCTTTCATAAGGGTGTACCAGGCTATTTTAGAATAATTTGATTCAGAAACCTTTGAGTATTGCTATTGTCATATTCCCCAAGAAGGCTTATTTGGAACTCCTTGGATGGGAATGGCAAAGGCCCAACAATACAAAGGCTCTTACGGTGATCATAAGTAGGTAACAAGTAACCCAACATAGTCTCTCTATAGAACTTCACAAAATGTTCCATGAAAGCTTTGTTGACACCTCGAAATACAACTTTCTCAAGATGTTGTATCTCAAAGTCACGGTTCACATGGCTATCAACACTACCAAGCTAAACATACATTATTGAGAAGAAAAAGAACATTAGTAGTGGCATCAGTAGCATAGTAATTGTTGAAATAAAATTCTCTTTAAGAATCAATTACACACAGGTATGAAAATAGACTTTTCTTTGAAAAAAACTTCAATATCATAGAGTATGGATTAAATTTGCTCAAAAACTTCAACTTAGACTTGTTCTTTGCAAAAATTTACCTCATAAAAGAGTCAAGAAATTTCAAAACCTGTTCAAATATTCCACTTCAAGAGGGAGAATAACAAGGAAACCAACATTTCTATAGATTTGGCCACATATAGTAGTGCAAAATAGACATATAATCCTTAAAATGAAGTTTTCTTATCAGGGTTACAATGTTTACAATATGATGTAGTTGTTAGATGTAAGAGATTGAACACTTGCTAGAGAACAATTCAGAGACATTTTGGCAATATTGCTTTAGGTTTCCAACAAAGAGGCTTCAAGCACATGCACACTAACCCTAATCTTGTAAACATAACGGTTTCAATGTGCACGTTTGCAACATTTTTTAATGCACATTTTCATGATCCATTGTGGGTTGTCCAATATATGGAGAAGAAAATCTATGAGACATTGTTGAATACACAAGTGTTTAACATTGAAAGCTTCTTCATGCCATGTTTCCCTTCCTGCAGAGTAATGACATCTTATTCTCTCATTCATCATCTATGTGATACAATTCTTCATTTCTATGACATGTCTATTGCTTATGCCACAAATCGCAAACATAATTGCAAGAGAGAAATGGGGAATTATAAGACTCAATCATGCTTACCAAGAAGCATCAACAAATGTAGGTCTCCAAAAAGCTCAATGTAGTATACGATTTCCAAGCCATGGCAACTTTGAAGAAGCAACCCTAAATACATAAAAGATAAAAATGGTCTTATCTTGGAAATTGTGAAAAACACCCAAGCACATTTGCAAGAGAGAAATGGGGAACTACAAGATTGAAAGTCATTGTGCCTCTCAAGAAACGTTAGTAATGTAGGTCCCCAAAAAGCTTTCAATGTAGTAGCCATATGTTTTCCAAGTCATGGAAACTTTGAAGAACAATGCGTCTTTGACATGTAATTAAGTCCAAAATATATGAAACTTGAAATCATAGACTTTTGATAATTCCAAATAATAGTTTTTTAAAAAAATTCATAACCTATTGTAATTTATTTCATTGATTCTTTTGTTTTTAAAGCTCTTTGAACACAAATTTATTATCCATTTTTGTAGATTTTTTTTAATTATAAAATTTCATTTTGTCCTTTGGAAGTAGATTCTTACAAATTAACATAAGGCACAAAGGGTTTTTTATCATACTTCCACCCATTTTGACATGTTGTTTTATTGTTTTAATATGCATGATACAACGTCAAAGTAGAATTCAAAATATATTTTTTGTTTGCTTTACTATACTTCCACCGTACATTGATTTGATTCATCAAGAAGTATAGTCAACTTAGAAAAACACATTTATCATAGATCAAAGAAATGTATTTTGATTTCAACAAAAAAGATAACATGGATCATACATGCATTTCTCATACCAATTAATGCAAAATGTTTGCAAGAACTAATTGATTTTTTTATGAAAAATAATTTTTCACATAAAAAGAATGCCAAAAGGATGGAAGCTTTTCCCAAAATGCAAACAATAAATCATTGATTTTCAACCCACTCTAGCCTCAAAAAGACAAGCATCAAACAATTCTCATAATGCACAAGATATGGTTGAAACATATGATGTGGGTTATAATAATGCAAATGTTAAGGTTAAAGAAATGCAACCTTTGAAATGCATGAAGAAAGGATTGATGTTTTCAATCTTTCATGACCTTCTAATAACAACCTACTTTTTTTTTGACCTGCACTTCAAATTATTTTAAAGCATGAAACAAACACAAAACATGAATTAATCCCAATTTGCAACTTTAGTCATGGGATCCACTTTTTCAAACAAGTTAGATTCAATGCATAAAAATTAACTTGTTAGCAAAGTTTGCACTTCAATTCTATGTGTTGACATAAAACAAAGGTTTAGTACCACTACCAAAAAATTGGATTATGCAACACCAAGCCAATAAATGTTATTGGATACTTATGGATAACAAAATTTTCAAAGAAAACAACCATTTTAGTCCTATGGACTAGCTTCAAAGTTCATAAATGCTTAAATGGAGAGAAAAAGAAATTATTTGCAACACACAACAATTATTTACCATGTCCAAGTATTTTACATTTTTTCATTGAATGCATTTGCCAATACATTCCAATCTTTTCTTTTTTACATTAGTTTTGATGGACCTACAATACTAATGAATCATATAAATGTTCTTAAATATACATCTTGATAGTCAATTATGACCAATATTACACCAATTTGAACATAATGTGTACAACTTGATTCATCAAAAAATATAGTCAACTTACAAAAGAACATTGAGTTCATAGATCAAATGGATGTATTTCAACTATAACAAAAGAGATAACATGGAATCATACATGTGTCTTTCATAAAAAACATTGAAAAATGTTTCACAAAGGTGAACATGGATGTTTTTGTGAAAGAAAGTTCTTCCCTAAAAAAAAATGTTATTGTTCCCCAAATGACAAAAGTTCCTCCCAATGTAACAACAATAAATGGCCAAAATTATGATCTAATGTATTCATAGTGGTGGATGCATGGTAGGGTGGACCAATTTGGAAGTACACGATTTACTTTTCTACTACTTAGGTGTGATTTTAATTGTCACATTGTGCATATTGACATTGTTAAATGAATCTCATTATGAGATTATAGACCTAGATAGCATTGTTGTAATTTAATTAGAAAAAAATGTTCTAGTTTGAAAAAATACAAAGGAAACATAAACTTGCAAATTAGGAAACTCTTGCCACTTTTTGATCCACTTCACCATGCACTTACATTCTTGATTTGGTAATGGAATTAAAACCAAGAAAAAATCCTTTCACAAATTTTTTCCCCTTTCATTATTCAAAATATTATAGTATTATAGCTTCAAAAAAAACAAACATCAAACAATTGTAATAAAATACCATAAGTGATTGAAATAGATGGTGTGAAAACAATGAAAACATTGAGGTTTAAAATAAGCAACATATGAAAAATGATTGATGCTTCTATCTTTCATGGCCTTCCAATAACAAACTAGGGTTTTTAAAATTCAACCATCTCAAACTATATTAAAACATGAAACAAACACAAAATGAGATAATCCAAGTTTCAACTTTCTAATCGTGGCACCCATGGCCACAAAAGATGTGGACAACAATGAAGATGTTGAGGTTGAAAAAATGCAACCTTTGAGATGCATGAAGAAATGATTAATGCTTTCAATCATCGATGGCCCTCCAATAACCAACTAGCTTGTCTTTTCAACTTCCATTTCAAATTATATTAAAGCATGAAACAAACATAATATGAGATAATCAAAATTTGCAACTTTCTTACCATGCGTCCACTTCCTCAAGTTACAAGTTCTAAATTTGTAAATGATCCAAAACTTATTAACAAAGTCCTACATGTTGACACAAATCAATGGTTTAGTACCCACTAGCAAAAGAAAAGTGGTGTGTAACAATTGGCCAAGAAACATAGCTAGATGATTGCTTTGCATTGAGTCCTTCAATAATTGAAGTGCTCCACACTCAAATATCTTTTAAGTGATTAGTTGTATAATATGGCCAAAACCAACTTGTCTAATTAGCAACTCACATGTTTTTCAACATGTTAATGAAATCATTTTTTGATTTTAGAAAAAAAAATTGAAGACTTTCTTTTGTAGTAATCTTTGGATGCATTTATTCTAAATTATTTTAGCAATTGTAACTTTTTTTTTCCAAAATTCTAAATAGTTAATAAATATTTTTCATTCTAAGAAATAAAATTATTAAATTGAATGTTGAATGTGTTATTTTAAGAAAGATATTTGTTTGTGCAAAAAATGTCAATTGTTAGTTATAAGTATGGTATACATAGGTATCCCTTGTTTTTAAGGAGATAGGGATGTGTTCCATTGTGATAACCTTTTGTGTCATTAGAGAGTCCATATTGAGCTAATTTACCATATAATCTAAAAACCATAAACTACAAGAACTTCATTCATAGAAATCAACATGCCAATGTACACATTTTTAGTAAATTTCTTGTTTGAGTATGTTGTTTTGCAATTGAAAAATGTGTTTAACATTGTAAACACTTGGAAGATTGCACCAATGCTTGAAATCTTTCATGTGACAATCACCATTTTGTTGTTTATTAACCACAATATCTTTTGTTTAGATTAATTATATTTATAGCATGCACACATGATGAACTTCACAAATGACTAGAATGCTGGGTGAAAACACTTTAGGTGAACTTTTATGGATGTCACAATGTTAATTTTTTGGGCAACACAACTTTTGTTGTGTATAATCTTAATGCACTTGAGACATCTAAGAAAAATGAGTCCATCAAAATGTGCATTAACTCTTATTTCTTCAAATTAGAAAAAAACACATACAAAACATCAATATTCAATCCAAGTGGACTTTGCAAGTTAGGCTAGAATCATTAGTAGTCACAATCCACCAACATGATTTTGGATATTTTTTCTCAATGTAGTGGAATTAGATAATAAAACCACAATTTTGGGACATGAAACTTTAAAGGTTTATATCACTTAGAATGAACTTTCCAAGTAAGATTTCTTTTTGTGAAAACATTTTAATACACAATATTAATTTTCTCAAAGTTCATTTAGATGTCTACATATTTATGTTTTTCAAAACTTATCTTTCATAAAGTTATTTTAAAAGATTTAGAGTAGAGTATTTTGGAATTGGACATGAAAAAAATGTTGTCGTTAACAACACGTGAAAGGTTTTCTTGAAAATACATCATAAATACATTCAAAAAATGGACTTTGAGTTGTTTTTTTCCATCTTGATATTATTGATTTGCCAATAGCAAAAAAAAGATTACAAATCATCAAATTAAAACTTTGAACAAGTTTGTAAAGTGCGCACACCACATAAAGTTCAATTTATGGATGGCCACATGATACTTGGTACCTTTATTAGAAGGTTTTAATTTGTCACAAGGAAATTATCAATCTATTGTGTATTTCATTGTCAAATTCTTCAAGAAGAAATTGCATGAACCAAGTGGTAATACGTGGTTTCAACTTTTCTTTGAATTTTTCACTTAGACATAAAGGCATGCTTGAAGATAACATATGGCTTCTCATAACTACAATTGCAAGAGCAAGTTGAAGTTTCAATTATGATAATTTCTTCATTGAAATTTGAGGGGAAAAATGTAAGATGGGAGTGATCTCTTTTTCAAAAACTTCACATTGATTACATAAATAATGAATTTTTTATAGCTCAATATATACCCAATTAGAAAATAAAAATAAAAATTGCAACAATTCATGGTCACTAAAACATTAATGCAAAACATGAAAGAAAAAAAAAGCTCATAGAAAGAGAATAATATTGTATCACAAGGTGTGAACATACTAGGAGAGAAAATGTTAAAATAAAATCATTTACTTTAAGGTTTGGGGTAATGTTGTCATGTTTAAAAATATATTTTGAGAAAGTTATATTAAAAGTGAACGTGCCCATTTTAGCTTTCATCATTTTTAGGTTTGAATGAATTTTAAGGTAGTTAATTTACTTGTAAGTACAAAAGAAAAATTATTTAAAATTTTTATCTATAAGTTACAATAGTAATATTAATTGGCATTAATTTTTGTGCATAATTTTTTTTTATTGGTTGAAATATATCCTGGAGGGGATTTTTAGTGATGTGTTTAATGACAAGGTGAATTTAATCATCTAATTGGTTGTTTGGCCAAATGTAATAACCCTTTAGTCAAAGATGATGCCAATGAGATGCCCCTTCAAATTAAGGTTGTTAAGAAGGACATCCCAACATGTCCCAAGGATGTTTGCATGTTGTAACCATCATTTTTGTTATCTTGATAGGATGTAAATTTATGCTTACATTTAATTTTTTTTAAATTTGGATTTTTATGTTGAGGTGGAGATTCAAACTTATTTGTTTTTGTAACCATCGTGCTTTTGAATATGCCCAATGTCCTTCCTAACAACTTTAATTCCTCAGTACAAAATGTGGGTGCAGTTCCTTCATCCCCATTTAGTGGACTAATGAATCCATTGGATCCCCACTAGGTGATGTTTAGTGGAACCAATGAATTCACTCAAATCCAATGAAATCACTTAGCGAATAAGGACACATTTTGTTGTAGTGTTTGTTGTCCTTTTTGATGTTCCCCATTGTCCTTCTTAATCCATGCCATTGTTTGTTGTCAATACTCCCATCAACCCAGATGTCATTTTTGTTGGTGTCCCTTTTCATGCCCTTTCAATGGGGGAAAACGTTATATTGGATTCATTACCCCCATTAGTCCATGTTGTCCTCCATTATCCATTCATTCCTTGAAAACAAACCTCTCTCTATATATATTCTTTGGTCTCACCCCAACACCTTGCCATTGGTCTTGGTGCCCTTTCATGCCCACTTGTCATTTGAACTTCTTTTTAGTCACACTCCCATGCCATGCCATTCCTCTTGGTGCTCCTTCTTGTTCTCATTGTCCCCCATCATTTTTCATTGTTAGCTCGTCATCCCATGTCATTTTTCATCGTAAGCTTGTTGTTCCCCATCATCCCCTCTTGGTAGTTTGTCATTTGATGTTGTCCCTTATTGCCATCTTGATATTTTATGTCATCATTGGAACCAAATTGAAACATCCCCAAATCTTGTAGGCTAAGCCTATTTTTGGGATGCTTAAATTGAGATGTCTTAAAAATCCACAACACGTCACCAAGACACTATAGGCAACCTTGTTCCAAATACAATTCACTTTCCCTTAGTTAATGACACCCAATGATGGTCCCTTCATCAATGTTGTGGTGAATTTTCACCATTTTGTGAAGAAAATTATGTATTTTGTTGTTGTTAGTTTCTTAAAATCACCAAAAAACCAAAATAAATTGCAATAATTGCCTACAATATTGAAATGTACTTAAAATTTATATTTTCACATTTTGAATATCACCAAATTTGGTTAAATATACTCGTGGATTTTTTTTTGGAGGAACATCACAATTTTTTAATTAAAAAAACATTAATTCATAGTCATATGTCTTTTCCTTGATGTGATAATCATTTAGAACACGAAATATCTCACCACATTATGTTCCATGAAATTGTATCAAGATGTTGCCACTACCTTAGAACAACTATTACATACCCAAAGTGAAAAGAATGAATTTGGGGACTTTCAGTAGAAAAAGTTTAACATTCAATTGCAAGCATTTCAATTATAAATCATAATAAAAATTATATTCATGTGAGGATACACTTTAGGAAGAGGATAAAATTTTAAATGGTAAGAGTTGTGAGACACATTGACAACATCCCTAATGAAAACCCTCCACATAAATATGATCATTTTGGACAAAAATAAGGATTTATTGTCAATCATGTTGCCATTAAGACTTAATGAACCCATCACATGAACTATTTTGGGCTACAAGTATTCTCACATGCACAACTCCAAAATTACATGTCACACATGATATACATTTTTTAGCAAATGACATGTTAAAAATTAAAATTAGTGGTGAACAAGTTTTTTTTTGGTGCAAAACTTCACACAAATGTGGAAAATAAAAATGAAAAGGGAATGTTTGCCCACATATTCTTCTCCTTTTTTCTTTTTTTTGTTGAAAAATTCACCAAATTTAGGAAATTATTTTCTTTTTGGAAAAATTTTCACCACTATTCCACTTGGATTTTAGATGTACCAGCTTTTTGTTTTTTTGGACATGTTGTAGAAACCTATTGCCATTTAATGCATAATCCGTATTTGGGATACTCACATACAATGATGCAACATTAGAAATTTGCAAAAATGAAGACTAATAGTAAACCATGAAAAATCTCGATAACTAGATTCTCAATTATAAGAAATGAATAAATTGAGAACTCACCCATTCACTCATTTTGACAATCCTTTGAATGAAGGTTGGAACCATGGTAAAATCTAAACCCACCTCTCCCCCTCCTACCCTCCAAACATTTTTTTGGTTTGCTCCTACACACCTTATATTTAAGGTCCTAAGACAAAACCATGGTCTCTATGTCCAAATTTTATATTCCCTCAACAAAATTCTGGTTCTAATTGTTATTTCACATTGATTTCTAACTTGTCTTTTAGATGGTAATAGGGGAGATATATATATATATATACATGGAACCTTCAAAATTTAATGAATGAATATGAACAATATGCATTAGCTTTACACATACAAAATTGGATAGTGTGACTTGGGCCTTTTTAGTACATGTATTATGTATTTGCAAGTCATGTAGCAAATAGTTGCAAATTACATTGGGAATCATGTAGCAAATACTTTGCAAAAATACATTGGGAGAATCATGTAACAAATACTTTGCAAAATACATTGGGAGAATCATGTAGCAAATACATTACAAAATACAATACATTGGGAGAATCATGTAGCAAGCACTTTGCAAAATACTTTGGGAGAATCATGTAGCAAACACTTTGCAAAATCCATTGGGGAGAATCATGTAGCAAACACTTTGCAAAATCCATTGGGAGAACCATGTAGCAAAACACTTTGCAAAATGCATTGGGAGAATCATGTAGCAAATATGTTGCAAAATGCGTAGGGAGAATCTTGTAGCAAATACTTTGCAAATTACATTGGGAGAATCATGTAGCAAATACTTTGCAAAATACATTGGGAATCATGAACCTTTGATGGTATGTGAGAGTTTTCCCATTGTGGACTCTTGTATCATCATCTCACAATGGGAGAGAGGGGTGGTCAATAAGAGACTCTCCCCCCATCCCTAGCTCACCAATCTTTTTGGACACTTGTCTCAACACCAAATTTCCTATCTTCCAAAAGCAGCTTGGCCATTCAAGTGTTGGCCTAAGCATTCCACCTCTTCCCCCCCCCCCCCCCCCCC
>Ga0209208_10002898_pt1 | contig 24647 bp, 15 predicted proteins | sample S1TSphfallax_3_FD_187694 | JGI IMG/M metagenome (GOLD analysis project Ga0209208, IMG submission 187694) | Host-associated microbial communities from peat moss isolated from Minnesota, USA - S1T2_Fd - Sphagnum fallax MG (SPAdes) (version 2) | ecosystem: Host-associated > Plants > Peat moss >...
GTGGCACGACATGCACTTCCCGCCGCGCTGCTGCCGCCTCAAACATAGACTGTGGGCATATGTCTTATTTTGTGCGTCGACACTGCCCTTATTTGGTGCACTTTGTGCGTCTAAAAATAGAACGCACAAAATTATGAGGCCTGATAACATCTTTTAGGTTAAAGTATTCAACACCACTACAATAACATCTAAACATTTTTAAACAAATAATGTATTTGTTAATGTAGTAATTGATGTAACCAGATGTAGTAAAGCACTAGAACAATAAGTGTTCAAGAACTAAAAACTGATTAAAGCTAAAAATAATAATTAATTGGCAAATGGAGGAGTGATTGCTTGATTCAATTATTAATAATGTAAGAGAACTAAAATGTGGTGATGAAGGTATACAAAAAAAAACTAATATCACTAAATCTTTATAATCAAATTAAATTAGACTACTTAAAACTTTGAACACAACCCAACATGTTGGAAATAATCATCCGAGAGATTTATCATTCCAATCAGCAACACCAAAAACGATTTTGGAACACATTTAAAAAGATATCACACTACAAAGAATTTGCAAATAAACGACTAAATTAATGAGTAATTTGTAATCATAATTACCACAAGCGACTTGTTACATGCTTAATCACCCTGGACAAGTCGCATAAAATTATAGTAGCAAAAGTTGGCACCAAGTTGCAATGACAATTGCATAATGATGTGACTTACATGAACTTTTCATCCATCCAGACTAGCTTATGTGGCATTATCATTTTACAATTGATTTTATGACTCACCAATGTAGTTGCAATATTTATATTTATATAATAATAATAATAATTATTATTATTCAATATATTATATTATTGTTAATTTCATTAAGCTCAACCTGTACCATGTTGACATGTGTCATTACATAAGGTAGGCTTAAAAAGCTACTTTAGGTTGTTAAGTAGGTCAACTATTGTGTTTATTTAAGTTCACCTACTAGGTGCTTAGTTTAAGTTGGCTACATAGATAAGGAATATTCAATCAACATTCTAGTTTTGACCCACATAATAACCAAATAAATGTATTTCATATATATATATATAAACCTTCATTTGATTCTAAAATTATATTATACAATTATTTTCTTGGTGTATCAGAATTTTACCAATATAATATAATTTAAATGTGTAATATATTATTTATTCACATATAATATTTATAAATGGATCATAAATAAATTCTAATAGAAATATAATAAAAGTTCTTTTATTAACTATATTATTTCTGATATAAAAGATAGATTTAAATAATCAATTTCAATTTCAAAATATTAATTAATGCCATATCATTAATTGATTTTATGGAAATATGAATTTTATTATGTTTGCATATATAATATTTTAATTTTTACTTAGAATTATGATTTAAAAAATTATGTAAATTTTTATTTTTATTTTTCACATTTCAAACCTCTATTTGATTTTTTAAATTATATTTTACAATTTTGCTTATAATAGATCATACTTGTATCAACAAAAATGTAATTTAGATGTATGATATATAACTTATTCACTATATTATGTTTAGAAATGGGTCATAAATTTCTCCTACTACCTACCTTATTCAATATTTAACAAATTACATTGCTTACCTAATTAAGTAATTAATTAAAAAATCTCACATCTATCAACATAATAAAATACCTATTACTTAACCCACATACATATGACCTACTAGCACTTACTACCTACTACTTATCCTACTTATTGTCGATTTAGTATATTTCATAATCTCCCTAATTAATTAAATAATTAATACAAAAACATTATCACATATCAACATGATAAAATACCTACTAATTAGCCCACATACATACTGCCTACTACTTACTATCTTACAATTTACAATTTAGTAATTGATTAATTACCTAACCTAATTAATTAGTTAAACATAACATTATTTCATTCAACACAATGAAATACTTATTACAATGAGCCTACTTACGTACTACCTAAAACCTATTACCTAAACTACTTAATTAATTAACTAATTAAGAAACACTATGAAATTATCAACATGATAAAATACTTATTACTTAGCCACATACATATTATCTATCGTGTAATTTTATTTCTACCATTAATTTTCACAAACCCACCAAATCTTATTTTACATTTAATGGTTAATTCATTGAAAAAAGTGAAGGGAAAACAATTAGACCATTAAATCCAACAATTTCATTGGCCAACTTTTTTTTTTTTCACCTTTAATTACATGTGCACTTGTGACTAGGATTTATAGTCACAAATTGAGTTGAAAAGATGCCATGTGGTGTCCAATGGCCTATGAATCACTTTCCAAATCATAGAAACAACTATATTTTCACTTCTTTTTGGATGCCATAAAAAATGGATGATATAAATGTATTTTTCATTTTCATCCAAATCGACCATTTATACCCTAAACTTGAGATAATTAATAGAGTTTTACCGGACATCAAACAATATATTTTGAAATTGGTAGAGTTGGCAAAATTGATACCTTTTAAACCAATCTTACTTGAACCTTTAGTGGCTACAATAGTCATTGTTCACCAAATGGCAATCATACCCTATACAATTACATTTATTGTCATATAAAATAATGTTTTTGTTCTAGCTATTCAATGTTATTAGGTTTTCTTTAATTGAGAGATGTTAAAATATCTCATGATTGGGGTAATAACATTATTATTATTCAATCAACCAACTGTATTCAAACCATATTATTCATTAAGAAACCAAGAGTCCAAACATGTGTTTGCAAACTAAAGTGTCCATTTTTGGGCATTGTAGAGGTAGTTTTTTTGCACCCATGTAGATTAAAATTTGTCTCAAGTTGAATTCTTATTATTTTTTAATGAAAAATGACTCATTGATGTGATTGTTTTAAAATTTAGTTTGATACAATTTTGCAAAAAAATTAAATCAAAATTTTTACACCAAATGAGGGACTTTTCCACATAAACAAGTTATAGTGTTACAATACATAAAATAGGTATAAATGGCATATGTTGAGTTTACAAGCATATACATCCCCCCCCCCCAAACTCAAAAATGTAATTAACAATTTAAAATAAGTGTTACAAGTCATTTGAATGTAAGATAAAAGTTTATGGACTTTTAGGTAGGCTGAAATTTAATAAAATGGCAAAGTCCCTCACTACTACATTTTTGTGAATTACTAAAATTTTGTTGACAAATATTGTAGCCTAGGAGGTACTACAGAGCCACCATAAGTTGTTTTATTAAAAAAATTACTTTCGTGAAAAGTTTATGTGCACGAGATGATGATGTCATATTTTACTTTATAGGGTTTAGGGGTCCCTCGTGTAGGCTATTACCCTAGGATACATTTCAGGTTGTAGGTTTTGCTTGATGTTCGACTAATGTGTTTCAATGACCTAGTGTGGAAGGAGCCATTTCATAATGAGAGTCAAAGCTTTATGTTGAAACTGATTTAGGCATAATGTGGTGGTGCCTTTGTGCCGAAACCCTGCAGAACAAGCATTTTAGGTTTATGGTTTGTTGTTGAAGTTTTGTTTTGATGCAATATTATAAAGACATTGCACAACTTGCATTGGATTTTCATGCGATGTTGATATGGGTTTCTTTGTGTAATGTTTTGGTGGCTTAATGTGTAGGCTTAGTCAAGAACACTCTATGGCTTGATGCAAAGGCAATGCACAACTATTTTGTTATGTTTATGTGAAAAACTGCACACCTAGCATCAAAGTTTTAGGGCAAAAAGAACATATTCTATTTCAATGGTATGATGCATAATGTTTTACTTAACCAACTTCAAAGCTCCATACAAAGGTAAGTTATTGTTTCTCTAGTTGATTTGTTATGGGTTATGAAGAGTTTTTTAAAATTCTATAACACCTGTTAATAATGCAATGTTGTTATTCAATCTCTATACACAAGCTTTTTCCTTTTGAGGTTTTAGGGTTTTGGGTTTATGCCACACAAATGACCAGGCTTTTGCATTGTGAGGTTTTATAGTTCAGGGTATATTACACACAAATGACCAAACTACAATGTTCAAAGTGAATTCGGCTAAAAGTGGTGTGGGGATCTTACCACATCTCTTTACCTCTAATTTGTAATCCTTTGATGTGATGTTGTGCACTTGACTCTGTGCAATTTAGGTCAATTGACATAGTTTCTAAAATTTTAGTATTTGTGAGTAGCTCCCTAATACTAACTTTCCATTACATGCACCAGTATGTTATTTTCCGTAATGAATCATTTATGATAACTTAAAATAATTATGAATTCTACTACCCTTGTTTGCTCCTAATGGACTTGTCTAATAAAATTATTTTAGAAGGAAGGAAATTTGCAGGTGATGGTAATTTATTGAGTGAAGACTTTGCTTACAATCAAGAACTGCATATGGCAAACATGATTTGTGGCTAAGCATGTGGCACCAACTTGCCCTAGCAAAACTACAATGCCTCCAACTTAACAACTATGCACGTGGTAAAATGCCTCAATGCCTAGTTCACTTCCATGTAACTTGTTGATGCAATGTCCTTTCCTACTATATGCTGATTTGTCCACTAGTTCTATAGGATGATACATTAGGTTCTGATTTATGTCACTGCTAACATCACCAATTGTAGATGTTCATGAACAGAAATGCTAGTTATGGGAGATGATCTATCTACCTTCAATTTACATTTTTTGGGGGTGGCTTTATGTTGAAGCTAGCATATGGAAAGGTGTAGGTGCTTAGATGACCTATTTTTATTCTAGAACCCACAGAAAAAAATGATGGTGCTGTCATAGAGCCTTATGTTCATCCACTTCATATGCATCTATTATCAAATTTTATCCCACTCTTTCAATGTGTCATCATATGTATAAGCTATATATGTATATGTTTGCACCAATAGAACTCAATATGAAATTAACAATTATGTAGTATGCATGTGCTATCCAAATTTATTTTTCAAGTGCCTTGTTAACTTCCACATGTTTGATCAATAAGTTAATGGTAATGTTGTGTGCTTTTCTACTATTTGTTGATTTTTCCAAGATGATACATCAGGTTGGTTGGTTTTGGTTTAAGCAACATCAACAATTGTAAATGTTCATGAACAGCAAATTTGCAAGTTATGGGAAATGATCTATCTACCTTCAATTACAATGTTTCTAGGTGGCTTTATGTTTTTAATGGATCCAACTTTTATGAAAACCTTTGGTTCCAAGTTTAGGCCAAGCCTGGTTTGATTTATTCTGGAGGATGGCTTGAAAATTGATTTCTAAATGATTCTTATTTTTTTGGATTTTGGTGATCCCAAAGTGTTCCTAGGAACAACAGCAGGGAACAACATAGGAAACAATTAGTCAATAATAGTCTCTAGTCTCCACCCACATTGGCCTTAGTTTGAGCCCCTATTCAACTTCATAGCGAACACCCTTAGGAACATCACAACATATTCATGTAAGCCATTTTAGTTCTACCATTAAAGATACCGTTTATATATTAAAGTTTAGGACTAGTACCTTGGACCAAAGAACCCTAAAACTTAAACATAAGAGCCTAGAACCTAAAAACCCTAAACATTGTCTAAACCTAAAACCCTGATCCCTACCTAACCCTATGACCTGAACCCTGTAATGATCACCCTTAAAATTCATCTGGTCCAATATAAATAAAACTGTCAGTCTGGTTCTTGGCCGGTTCTAGGTGCTTATAGACTCACCAGGTCGAGTTCTTAGAACCGGGGAGAAACCTGGAACTCCCCAACACAGGTTTATTGTCTTTATCAAGTTAGCGTGAATCCCGCTTTTATGAAGTCCTGTGGTCAGGTGGAAGCCCAGGCTAGATATAGATTGACGGGTCTCACCCTTTACAATAGAAGGTAGATAACGAGGCCAGGAACGGGTAAAACGTCAGGAAGCTGTCGTTGGACAGGACGGTTAGAAAGCACTTTTTTGTGGGGTCCTTTTCCAGGAAAAAAGGAAAATAGTAGGGAAAATATCGTTTGAAACCTCTCTACGTTTCCTACCCAGATTTCGTTTTTCACATGTGCTGCTGCTTGACTCTGATTGGTGGGAATTTTTCCGTAGACAATACCATCTCAACTTCTAGATTCGATTCCGTTTTCCTGATGCTAATATGCCGGCAGATCGATAGCTTGATAGGTAGGGTGTTCTTAGGCTATTAGTCCAGGCCCAAAATAGTGGCAGCCAATTTTAGAAATAAAATTTCCATGCAACCAATGCGAAGTCGAGTCATGGAGTGAAGGGGCCTCCCTTGTTTTCTTGTGGGTGGGGACTGGGGTTTTTTTTTCCAAGTTGTGTTTGGTGTGGAGAGTGGCCTGTTCACTTTCCACTTGGACAGTGGACTTTACATACAAGCTTTTTGTTTTTGTTTGGGGGGGCGGGGGGGGGTGGGGGGCTTCAAAGCAAAGAGTTCCCAAGTTTCTGACATGTTCCCCCAAAGAGCTCCCAAGTTTCTCACATGTGCCCCCAAGAGTTCTCAAGTTTCTGACCTGTTCCTCAAATTCAACTCAAATTTATCCCATATTCTTTGGCAAATGTTGCCCTCCTTTTACCTACATAAATCGGCCAAAGGGGAAGAATTCTGTACTTCAAAACAGAACCTTCTATGCTGAGTACCCTCCACAGTCTCATATTTTTGAGTGATGGGCCAATCAAATTGGAAAAACATAAAATTGAACTTGGGAGGCACCTCGCCTAATGAATAGGAGAGGTGACTAGTCATTGATAGGTACCTATTGATGATCCCTACCAACCTAGTCTACTGAAACCAGAGTTCAAACCTAAATGTGAAGGCCTGGGCTATTGATTGGTCCGAAAGTCCAAAGTCAGGTGGGAAGCACTACCTGTGTGTGATTTGCATGGTGCTTGAAATTTAAGCGATGGAAGTTTTTGGATTGATGTAAAACTTGCCAATGAACAAAAACTTCACAAAATAACAAAGAAAGAAGTGGAAGAGGGGAAGAAGAAAATAATTATTAAAAAAATAGAACATACTATAAAAAGAATCCTGTTTTCCGGAACACTTCTCACGTGTGAAGTTGAGTGTGTTGCGTGACCGGCATGTGCTTAACCCTGGAAGCGCCGGATAGGTCGGTGGTGGTAGTCTGTAGACCCCTAGGAGATCACATTTTTCCCGTAACCAACTTATGAACTCGTGTCGTGAGTGTTGAATAGTAAACAATTGTGTTGTTGTAGCTCATCTGATTGGTCACATTACAGAGGGCGGTTAGTTTCTGTATATTGTAATTTACAATTAACAGTTAACACTTATTTTGGGCATAAACATTTAAACCCATATCGCCAAAAACATTACACCCATGTTTGGCAAATTTTTTGACACCTATGTTTGGCAAAATTATTGACACCTGTGGTGGGGAAAATACAATTATATACATAATCAGTAATCAACATTTAAGAGAAATGGGATTCAGCCGCCAGCCGCCCTGAATCTCCATATCCGAAACCAAAATAATCTAGAAGTAAAGACAAAAAGTTGGTAAAGATGTCACTTAAATCGTGCTCATAAAGTTCGAAGTCTAAAAAGATTCTTCCTAGCTGAAGTACGACCCCGAAATAGTGCTATGATTTGTTATGAACTCAGTAGAAATTGTGACGAAGTCAAATTTTGTGAAATTTTGACGCAAAATGGATGTCTCATTCCCAGGACGAAAGAATATCAGGCATGAAGACCATTGATTGCGTGTAGGGCAAAGCTTGAGGGGGCAGACTTTGTGGGAATAAGGGCCCCAAGGTGTAGCCTAGTGTAGGCCCTGTTCCCAAAAAGCCCGATCCCCCTACTGCTTTACCCTCTACGTAAAAACCTGGGCGGCTTATTTTTTGGTGTTCTTGCAGTTTAGCTTACACAGCATAATAGGCCAGCAGGCACATTTTCTAACATACCCTCCTCTAACACAAAGAGATTTCCATGAGATCCTTTACAGCTGTTAAAACATGTTTACTTTAGAGATTGCATTCTATGTACATCATGCAATCTATGTTTACCTAAGGGGAAGAAGGGACTATATTGGCATGTCCTTTGTCCACAGGAGCTGTGGGCAGGTTATTCATCAAATTCTTGGAATTATTTCTCTGTGCTGCAACAACCCATTGTCAGAAAATGTACATTAGTAAGCAGGTGTGAACATTGTCAGTCCACAATCCTTCTCTTGTGAAGCACTGCCACAACATTCACAGTGCATTTGGAGCACATCTTTAAAAAGGTAAGATTCACTTGGTTACACCAGAATGAAATGTTCATCCATACAAATCAACCAGGGAGGTAGTTGCTTTACACTGTGGCAAGGTCCTTGGATGAGGCCATAACCAAAATGTGAGCACCACCTTGGTTGCCCCCTCAGGCAATGCCCTTATTCTGGTAACACCCTAGACATTGGGCCTTACCTATCACTTATCACGAGGGATCAGATTCTTCAAATTGTAACAATACCACTTATCACAAAGGATCAGATTCTTCTAGTTGTAACAATAAACGTCTTCTGTCCTCAAGAGGAACTAAGTAGTAATTTCACAGTCATTTAGCACACTATCCATGTATCAGTCTACAAACATCTACTAATAGTCTCTATCTTCCCATTGTGACAACTCCTTCAAATATATCTGATGATTATTGCAATCTTTGATTTCAATTTGTATCACATTCCACTACCTATGTGTGATATGAGATGTTCTTCTACTACTTATGTGTCATATGATATAACATCTACATCAGTGGAATACACAGTCTGCAGAATCATACACAATGATCCACAATAAGTAATGAAAATATGTCGGTTATTGTGACCACCCCTTCACAGAAAAGCCCAAAAAAAAATGACATGTGTACAATCCTATTTGTATCAGGATTTTTATTACATCAAAATATATAGAAGTACATAATTTCTCCAGAATACAGTATTTGTCATTACTGCAATACACTCTATGTGCATGAACTTTTACAGAAACAGGTTGTTACAATACTTTGATTCTCGATGGGGTTATCTATGAGCTTTAGCCACTACTATGAGAAACTGCAGAGTTCTTCTGCTTTACTGTTTGCTTTCTGCATATACATAAAGTTTGTCTTTGAGCTTTAGCCACTACTATCAGAAACTGCAGAGTTCTTATGCTTCACAGTTTGCAACAGCAAGCATAATAACCCCTAGTATACATGAGGTGCAACATCATCTACACCAATTGATCCCAACCCTTTCAATGAAGCACCAAACCTGAGCAATCAACAGGGCCTTAATCCAACACCAAATACCCTATCATCCTCCCTGGGACATGAAGCTCAACACAGAGTACACATAGGACAGAATGCTTCAATCTATTTTGACACGATCTTCTTTTTCTCAATTTGCAAATTTTTTCTGTGAACGCACTGAATTTTGACGGAATGCGAAGGAGTATGCATGATCAGAGAGTCATAAAGCTCATGACTATGAAGATGATTCTGCAGGAGGGAAGCTTGCCTCTCTCACAACAGTATATGCTTAGGATGGGATGGAGAACAGGCATTTTTTTTCAAAACTTTCTCAGGTTCTGGATGTTTAACTGCAATTTTCAAACATATCTTGTTGCCATACAACGAAAGACTGGCTGAAACTGAAGATAAAACACTTGCGTCACGTGTGGTCTGTGACCTCCTTGCGTGCTCTGGGCAGTAGAGAGAGCAACGAACCTCTCTCTAGACGGATGCTGTTGCCGTTACACTGTGCACAGGTTATCCATGTCAAGCCACTGCGCCTTCTTCCGACCTGATTTAGTCAGAGCGCCGTTGGCAGCCAAACCTTCTGCAGCACTGTGGCCGGAGATGACAATGGGGTGGACAGCTAGAGCGTCTGCTTTCAATTTCATTCCAAAGCGTTGACGAGTATCCCAGACCAAGTCCCTCAATGATCCAAGTGCAACATCGTAGCCGCGAATTACGTGCCGCAGCGTGTGATTGAGCACTCTTGCTACCCAAACCTTGAACAGGAGCTCCTCCCAATCAGTGTCACCCTTCTCAAAATTGTCGAGAAACTTGAGGTAAGCCCCTGCCCAAGCTTCCTCATCAGCAAAGCCCCAGCAAGGCCAATCGGAGGCATTCATCAGGCCCTTGACGAGTGCAGAGTCGAAATGTTGGTGCAGAAGCTCTTGCTGGCGTGGCGTCCAGTGACTCTTGAGGAGTTTCAGACTCTTTTCAATGTCATACCCAACTTTCTGTTTCAAGAGCTCCGGGACGGCCTTTGGGAACTCGATGCAGTGGCCGAAGTCTTCGCCACTCACAACCTCGTTCTTCAAGGATTGAATGGCAGAGAAACACTCCACTAGCATGGTTCGGAGGTCCCGTAGCCCACCATAGAGAGAATGCACCTTGCCTTCTGGTATGTAGACCTCCGCCATCCGAAGCCCATTCTGGGCAATCACGAAGGTGTACAATGTGTCAATACCCCAGTCACTCTGGGAGCAGACGCGTTGGTCGGCAAAGAGGACCTCAGCAGCTTTTCTTGTGACTAGAAATTCTCCACCGAGTGGCTGTTCAATGGAAGGCAGAACCGTATTCGGCCACAGAATCGCGAATCCAAGCTTGGTAACGAGCCATGTGATCATCGCGTCGGTGCTCGACCTTGGAAAGTAGTGACGCACGACATCATAATCAAGGTCCGCTTGCAATTCCGCCTTGCTGATCCACTTTTCGGAGAAGGAGACGATGTCCGCGTCGTAGAAGTGCAGGCGAGGGTATTCGGAGTGCTCCAAGAAGTAAGAGAGCGCAGTATTCATGCCATCACCCTTGCCGCCTCTCAGCGCCACCCCGATTCGCTTCTGCAGCAGCAGAATCACGTCCTTACCAGTCGCCTTCTCAATCCTGGGCTTGGCGTTCTCAATGGCGTGCCAAGTCTCGCCTTGGCTGTAGCCGACACAAAGCACCGCTGCAACACGGGGATGAGATGCAGCACATTCTACATTACGAACCACCACAGAGACATCCTCTTCCTTGAATGGGAAGCAAACTATAGACATGCTCTGATTCTCCCTTGTTTTTCTCACGACCCCCTTCGTCTCTGCAATCCAAGTGTGCAAGCATCCCACTGAGTCAGTACACCTGTATTACCGCCTCCAAAATTCTAGACACAATCTAAATCGACTTTGTTGCGCTCTTATTCTCCCTATCACGTTCGTTCTCCGAGCTTGTTCCTCCTCCTTCGTTCTTCTGTTATATTTCTGCTTATTAGTATGTTCTGGACTTTGTATTCCTAGCCAGCCTCTCTGCCATCTACCTAGAGTGTGTTGGCCTTTCCAGGTGTTGAACTCTGAACAAAAAATCGCGGGAAACTTCTAATGCAAAACTCAAAAGCCGTTTTACAGGCGTATCGACTCTCGAGACGCTCAGATTCCTAAGTCTCTCTCGGCAAACTCATTGGAAGTCGACACAAAACGAACCAGGAATCCTTGGCAACAGCTTTATCTGCAAAAATCAAGAAGGAAGCGAGGGGACTAGAGGGACTTGGAAAGGCCAGAATTATTAGACTTCATCCTCATGTAATTTCCAGGCGCTCTCTATGTATACTCAACCGTCGCTCGAAAAGTAGACAAAGTTCTGTTGCGTGAGTGACAGATAAGGAGAAAGGCAGGAAAGAAGCCTTGAAAGAGCCAAGAACGCACACATAATCCAGCTATGAAGAAGGAAAATAGCTTTAACGGGGATGAGACCCTTTCAAAACCGGCGGCGAGCATCGTTCTTCTTTCGACATCATGAGAGCCTCTCTACAGATATGCTTGAACCTCTCTCAGGAAAGATGACACGTTTCCTGACACAAAATTCCGCAAAAGCAAAGAGAGAGAATTCAAGGAGGAACCGGAAGGAGATTTAGAAATCCTTTACCGTACATCTAATTTTACATCGTGAGATTTATGGTTTCTGCGAACAACACAACAATTATAAAGAAATCAACTCTGAAGGTGACGGAATCGACGGCACAGGGGAAAGAGAAACGAGAGATTCATAGTCCCTCACTACTACCTAGTTTTCACACTCTTTACGTCTTCTCACGCTGACAACCTCACTCCCCGAGAGACAGAGTTTTCTTTCTTTCTTTTGTGTTTGCTTTCCGCGCCCTGTAACATCTCACTCTTGAAAATAAGTTAGTCCACGTAAAAGTAACTGACTGTGCAAGGGCTTCCACGAAGTAATCATCAATGGGTCTTCGACTTACCGAAGAGGAAGTCCGATTTGCGATTCGAACGAGTTGCAAGTCCGTCACAAGAATAGAGGGAAACCGGGAGAGAAGGGGGAAAAAGGTTTGGGGGGGGTGGAGGGGGCGGGGTTTGGGGCAGCAAAACGGGAGACGGTTTGAACTTTCTGTCAACTTTTTCACTTGCGTAGTCGATGATGACAAAACCGTTGGAGAATCAGAACCAAAAGCATGTAAGCAACAACAAAGGCCCGGTCACAACAAATTCACTGAAAGTTTTTCGCAGCAACTCGGTGTTCAAGCAATTGAACAGCGAGGGGGAGCTTAGCAGTGCGCCACAAGACGAGAAACTTGAACCGAGAGGGAGCGAAGAGAGCAAGAAGTCAGTCGCTTACAGAGCAAGAGAGTGCAAGCAAAAGTGCGAAAAAACAGGCTCGCAATTCTTTGCGAAGGAGATGCGGTCTACTTATGCGCAGCAGTGCGGGACTGGGGTGGTGGGTGAGAGAGGGGCGGATTTTTTGGTGCGATTGTGGGTGAAGATAATCGGTGCATCCTGGACCGACCATTTTGGCGCCCTATGAGGGAAGAGCACATGCACCTATTACCGACTACCCAATTGGCAGTTGTCCTTTAGTGAACATAGACTTCAGTATTTTACTGGTGCGTCAGCGATGTTCTCATTGGTCCATCACTTGTTCGTTTATCTACGGAACAGTGGAAGGGACTTCGCGGGCAATTCCTCAATCCCCACATACTAAAGGGCAAGGGGGAGGGGGGGGTGTTGTTGTATTTAGGAATTTTTTTGGTAGCCAAAGTGGTGACCATGCATTGAAAGATGTAGAAAAAGTGGCAATCATCCCTTGGAAGATTTAGCCAAATGTGGCTATAAGCCAGAAATAAAATGAAATTAATTAATCATCCTTTGGTATGTTTGGCTACACAATGAACACCAAATATATGAATCTGATGGTTTTTACTATTACTTTTCCCACTTCTGTTGGCTGAAATAGTTCAAAATCACTCTTTTTCGAATAATTGGATTTTAATTTCCTTTTTGGCGAAATTTCGCCAGTAAAAAAAAGGCTGCTTGGGGGAGAGGTGGGGACAGAATAAAAGAAAAGAGTTCAAAGAAAAAGAACAAACGATAATAAGAATCCTGATTTTTGGTTCTCAGAGGTGAAGTTGAGTGTGTTGCATGACTGGCAATGCTGAACCCTAGGAAGTGCCGGATAGGCCGGTGGTGGTGGACCCGCTAAAGATCAATTGCAACTTGTGAACTTGTGGTGTGAGTGTGGCATCAGCAAACAAGTATTTTGTTGTAGCTCACCTGATTGGTCACATTACTGGGAAGGCCCATTTTTAACAATGACGCCCATTTTGGCCCAAAAAGCTTTTTAAACCCATCTTTGGCAAAAATATAGACACCCAGTAATCCAACTTTAAACGTTTGAAAGAAATGGGATTCAGCAGCCCCTAATCAGACTTTTTTTTTTCTTTTTTGAAAAATCGCCAGAAGGCCACCCTGACTCAATTTTTTGGCAAGCACCTAATTAGAAATCTATCTGGGGGAGGATCGCCACTGTTGCTACACTACAAAGTCGAGGGTGGGGGGATCGGGGTGAAACACTACCCCCAATCTCAATATCTGCCATCAAAATAATCTGAAGTAAAGACAAAAAGTTGTCACTTTAATAGTACTAATGTTAGTCTAAAGCGAGTCTCAGTAGCTGAAATAGGGCCCTGAAATAGCCACTAAGTTTTGTTATAAACTCTATAGAACTCAACTATGACAAAGTCAAATTTGGACACGAAATGGATGACTCAACAAAATCAGGCATGCATACTATTGATTTGTAATGTGGTCCACTCAATTTTGGAACAAGCAAAGTGGCAATCCATATCAAGGCTTTTGACCCATTTCACTCTCAAAGAGGGCCCACTTCCTCTGACACCAAATACCTCTCCAAATGGCTTCACATGTGGAGGGCTGTCTTTGGACAAATAGCAAGAGGACCTTGGTCAGAGGGAATGGGTGTAATAACAAGACGCTTCAAATTCAAGACATTAGCGGGCATCAGCATATATGCATCTGTAGTATTGCACATTGCAAGTACATGGGTGCAACCAAGAAAGGAAGGGCCTTGTAATGAGGGCAAGTGAGGTAGTTTGACAATGTAATAGTGGGTGTCAAACCTTTGCTTCTCTCAACAAAGATTTGCCCTGATCTCATGGAGTGCCTCATTACACTCTTTTGACATCAGCAACAAAATAAGCTGGTTGATGTGTAAAAAGGACATCAAAATTAAATGGAGGATGATGCCTCTCATCGGCTCCTTTCAAATTAAGGTTGATCATAATAAGCTATGATTTCAAAGACATAAGAACAGGTTTGACACCCACTCATGAGATGGAGATTGTTTAATGTTTAGGATGAGAATCAGGTATCTACTATCTAGGGTAGAGAGGCTGGTCATAGAACACTTAAGTGTTCAGATCACATTTGGAGTCAGTCAGGTTTAGGGTCTATATATGAGTTGTAGGCATTTAATGGGTGCATATGTCAACCTTGGGATCGTTTGATTTGGTCAAGAGACAGTCAAGATAGCCTTCCAAAGTTGAAGGTGTCATTGCAAAAAAATAAATCATAACCAATCATCCCCTACCTTGGTTTGCAAGCAATTGTTTCCCTATCAACAAACACAAAATCCTTACACATGTCTAGCATCCATTCTACTAGTACAATATTGGTAGACCAATCCCCAAAAGGTGTATTTGAAAAAAAAAAGTTCAATTTCATCCAATGGACAAGATGCAAAAATGTACATGGGCCCTAAAATCTACGGTAATATGAAACATGGTGCCCATTAAACCCTAAACACATCGCCAACTTCCTTAAACCCTAAACCCAAAGTTTTTTCTCTCTTTCCTATTTCTCTCTTACTACTTGGGCATGAGTAATTGTGAAGTTTGGTGTTCGTTCTACACTCATCTTTTTGTAACTCGTCTTTTTGTAGCTTTACACATTGCTTTCCCGGTGTTTATTGCAATCAAGCTCTCAGTGTATAGCATACTAAAATCCCCTATGTAAAGGTGGGTTTTAGTTTCAAGTTTTTGAATTTCTTAAGAAACATTCTAACTTGAATGTTTTTTGCTTGTGCAAATGTTGGGCATTGGTGGTGGACTTTGTGATTTTGGAATGCGTTTCATGGTTATTGGTTCCCTTTCTTGGTATGTGCCCACTTTCTATCATATTTTGCACATCATGGTTTTTGGTTCTTGTCTTACTTTATGCCCATGTTCCATCATGTTTTGTGCATCTTAGTTTTTAATTCCTATTATTGGTCTACATGTGTGGTATAAGTGAAATTTAAATTCCTATAGAATATTTCACATTATTATAACAACAGATTTGCATTTCACATGCATATGTTCACTATTCTTGTCTTAAGTTTCAACAAACTTAACACTACCATTCATTAAAACTACATATTCATGGTTATTACATATAACCATAATTTGCACTTCAAATTACATAAAAAGAACTCCAAACACAAGATTATAATTCATTTCATCATAATTTGATAATATAGAAAATTCACACAAAAAATGAACATAGAATTCACTATAGAAGTATATGTTTCTCTATATTATTGAAAACAGCAATCAAAATTATAGCATAGTTCCATGATTTATTAAAAAAAAAATCCAAATAAACATTTAAAATTTATGCTATCTCAAACAGAGTTTGTGGTTTTCTACTACAAGTACCTATAGCTCCTCCTACTATGATCTAAACTCTATGTCTCCTCCTCCCTCTCCTATTTTCTATAACTCTAACATTTTGAACTATCCCAAGTCACATCATCATGATCGAAACAACAAAAATTCAAAATTCAAACTAACAAAGTTCCCTTATCAGCCCCTATCTTGATTGTCTTGTTCATCTAAAATCACATATTCATCTCACCCCCTTAACATTACCCTTTTGTACTTTGGATTCCATCCCCAAAATCCTTGTAAAATGATTGAAATGAAATGAAAGTATTTTATATCCTTTTAAACATATGTTTACCCTACTACAATTTTGTAATCCTAATCTACACAAAAACCAATGATTCTATATCTACATTTTGCTCTACAATTTCGATACCCTCCCCCACTAATTCAATTTGTGGTTCTATTTCCAAATGTTGTATCTTGAATATTTCTTTCTTTAGTGTTGGAATAACCTCCACCTTTTCTTGTTCCTGAATTCCCTCTAATTCTTTTTCTTCTTGACCCCCTCTTGAGCTGCTCCACTTTTGAGGTCCTATGATTCCTTAATCTGTATTTCCTCCTTTTGAACTATTCCACTGGGCCCTACTTTTGTTTTTTCATCATGGCCTGATACCTTTGTAATTGTTGGATTGCCACAAATGAAATCTAGAATTTTTTTTAATAAGCTTCCAACTTGTACTTTAGAATTCTTTCATCAACTCTATGTTGAACCAATTTTTTTTCCAATTCTTTTGTAAAATATTCCTCTACAACCTCCCACCATTCCTCAAATTTTATGTCAAAATCCTTCATCTTGTTCTTCGTTCTCATCATGCTATAGTATTGTAGCATCTGTTCATAATCCTCTAGTTTTTTCTTGATACCAATTAGATCCAAATTTTTCTTTTATTCATGTGCCCTCTTCAACTATGCTTGTAAATGTTGTAGAGTTTTTTGATACTCCTTCTTGTCCTCCATTAACTTTTCTTTTTGCCTCTATTATCTTTCTTTTAAACTCCTCATATTACAATAGAAATACATTCTTTAGATTTATTAATTCCAAATTTTTTTGAACATTCTCCTTCTCCTTCTTTTCTTTAGTTAGTGCTTTCACTTGACTATCCAAAGCCTCTTGTTGTTTCTTATGAAAAAACATTGCCTCTTTCCACTTCCTCTCTATGGTTTCCTAGATGCCACCCTTCTACTTTAAACTCTACATTTTTTCATCCTATGATTTCAGCTATGTTATGCTACCCTTGAACTCTTCATTTTCATCTTGCAATTTTTTTATGAGCATTTTATTTTTCTACTTAGTTTTTACCCTGTTCTTCCTCCATATTTCCATATTATGCTTAGACCCCTTCAGGAAATCTCTCTCCTTATCCAATTCCTCTTGTAACATTGCCTTCTCCTTTGCCCCCATAGCCAATCTATTCTTTAAAGCATTTACCTCTAGAGTCAAATTCCCCATATTCAAACTCACAATTACCATGGTTTGAAATAACTCAGTTGCTTTATTTACTTTCATTATTTTTGTAATTACCTCCTCCGTAGACTTTGATGTATTTGTTTGTGTTGTAGGATCTTTAGATCCTTCTACAGATGATCCCAGTTCCCATACCATTCTTCTCCCCAATTTAAATTCAAATGGGAATCCCTCTGCAGATTTTGGCCTACTACGTACTACTTATAGTTTTGTTGGTTTCAACTTTTCAAAAGTAGGTTGTGTCACCACTCTCTTCGTCTTCAATTCAATAGCATGTAGACCTTATTATATTTGTTATTGTTGTTGTTGCAAATGTTGTTGTAAATGTTGAAAATGTTTTGGACTTGCAATGGTTTCCATCCAATCTTCACATACATCCCCTTCAAAGTGCAAATGCTCCTCACCCTCTGGAAACCTTATGTCATGTTCTTTCTAAACTCCATGGCTTTACTCCCTCTTCTGTCCCTCCTATGGCAATGTCATTTGTGGTATTTCTTACTTTTGTTCCCTTGGTTGTCTCTCATGTGGAGAAGTCATTTGTGGCACTGTTGCAATTTGTCTAATTGCATGTACCATTGTTGGCACTGCCTTCACCATTGTTAGCACTATAGATGGTTCCATTCTACCCTTCATCATTTTATGTGCCCTCAAATCTATGCTTTCATGTTCCCTTTTCACTCCTAAGCCTAAGAATATTCCTTCCTCAACTCTATTCTTCCTCTTGAGAGCACTTAGAAAGTCCGTTATAGCCTTCTTTTTGTTCTATAGTGTTGTTTGCATCTTTTCCCCAGTTCTTTTAACCTTGGCTGGTGGTTTTTATGGATTGTCCTTTTGATGCATAAATAGATACTAAAATATTTTTGCCAATACCAATGTATATTGACAAGTATCTTTCTTATCCCCCTTATTTTCCTTAACATACTTCTACCACCTATCTAGCTCACTACACAGACTATTGAATATAATTTGTGCCCAATCTACCTTTTTCCCCTTCTTTACTTTCACTAATGTAATAACATTTTTGTTACAAAAGTATTGTACCTTCTCCCTCTGATAAATGATAAATATTATGGCAAAATATTGGATAAAGTATGGCAAACCCAAACTTTTTGCATTCCATTGATTTGCAAAAGAATTTGTAGGTGGAAATCTATATCTTTGTAATGCCTAAACTGCTAGTGACTTATTGACTTGTCCTTTCGATTCTTTTACATACCCTTCTGCACACACTCCAAAAACATCTACAACTAGTTGTTTGTTGATTACATACACTTTATCCTTATCCCCAAAGTAGATGTTTGCGCCCTTGATCAAGAATCTATTCAGAAATTCCAACATTACATCAAGTATTGGTGCTTCCCACCCCATCAAAAACAAAGGAACAAGCCTTGCTTTAGAAGCCCAATCTTCTTCCTTAGCAATATCCTTCAAGTTCTCCATCCACTCTACATGTTTGTCATAGTTTTGTTTCGTCTATGTCCACATGAATCCCTCAAGGTCTAGAATTTTAATACCTTTCTCCAGAAGTGTAACTTTATCCAAGATTATACATCTTCTCTTTGCTTTTGCTTATGCTTCACATTTCTCCATTTCCATCGCCCTTTGTTGTACTTCTACCATTGTCTACACCTCTGTGGCTTGCTATACTTTCAATTGCACTTCTATGGATAATTGTTATTCCTTCGCAACAACATTCTTTTCCTTTACATCCTTTTGCATTATCTATACCTCCACAAGATGTTGCTTCTCAACTTTGTCTTCCTCCGATTCTTCAATGCACACCGAATCTACCGATGTAACTCCTAATCATGTCTTACACACCAATGTTGTCTAATTCTATGTAAAAACTCAACTACAAATGTTCTAATTATATTTATGTCTTGAATTATGGTCTACATAAATTGTATTGTCTCATTATACGCCTTCCTTTCTGCACATTTCAAAGATGATGGTGAATGTGGTGGCGACCTTATAGCCAATGGCTAAATATTCAACACTCCTTTCTTTGCTTTTCTCAACTCCTCTTCTACTTATGTTCTTCTCAAAAATTGCGCTTCCTCCTCTTACCTTCATTTGTGTTCACTCTCTTATGCTTCTTTTTCCTTTACTATGTGTTGTAATTTTTCAATTGCACTCTCTGCATTCATACTATTGTGAACTCCAAAACTTCAAAAAGGCACATAACTTCTAGCAATAAATGTAAACTGTTTTCAATGGTTACCCCATTTTTTCGTCCTTGAACATCCCACTTGTCACATTCATTTTTTCATTTTCCCATAGTCTTTTAATTAATGCATGATCTTCAAAATTAATACAACCCATCACTACAAGTTTATGTGTCCCTTGTATAGCCACGTGGAAGCACTTGGCATCATCATCATGAATGAACGTCGCAGATTTCATCTTCTAATTACTCCACATTCATAATCTCCTTACATTATTTATACTGATTCCATTTCGTTCGCTCTATGCACCTTCTGTTGACTATGCCCATTTATTTGTTGTTTATGAAAACGCATCTCGTGATTATACCGATTTATCTCTTGACTATGCCCACAATTTTGATGAATGTGTGAATATTCTTGATGATTGAACGAATAAATATTATTAATTCAACTGATACTCCTAACATATCATCTTTAGATCTCTACATCCCAAATCTCGCACTTTTGCAATTATTATTCATTTGCAAATCAAAAATAAAGACTATGTTCACCGTTGGATCTATGATATGTTCTTTATCTTCAGCATTCTTCATCTGTGGTTTCTGAATTTCACAATCTTCATTGTCTTCCTTCATGTCAAAATTCACCTCTTGAATTCCACTTGCATTCTTTTCCCAATATATTGGCATTTGTTGTTCTTTTCTTTAAACTTCAAATTCCATGTATTTATAGGTTTGAGCTTATTGACATTGACCAACACAGGGTTGGTTTCAAACTTCTCAATGGTCACCAATAACATAGTGTTATTTGGCAACACATATTGTATTCTATATGATCCAAACCATTTCTTAGTAAAATCCCTAGGTGTGACTTATTACCCTTTGGAAACCACAAAACATAATCACCAAAACTAAATTGTTTTTCTAGATTCTTTTGTTGACTCCATAATGTTCTATTCCACAATTGAATTCTTGCAATTTCTACAACCTGCATTCTAGCTTCTTACAACTTCTCAAGTTAAAACTTTCACTAAAGTACTATCTACCCTCATTTCCACCAGCAATTGGAATGATGTATTTTGTGGGCATTAATGGATGTAATCCATACACTAATTGATATGTTGTATACCTTGTTGCTACTTTGTATGCAATTTTGTATGAAAATAACAATGTAGATAGATGTTCATCCCAATTTGTTCTATTTTCACTAACCAATTTGGTCAACAATGTCCCAAGTACCTTATTAATAGATTCAACCTGCCCATTCCCTCGAGGATAATAAGTTGTAGAATTCACATGTTTCATAAAAAAATGATCTATCAAATACTTGATGGTATCATTAATGAAATGAACTCCCTAATCTATGACTATAGTCAAAGGACATCCAAACCTAGTTAATATTCATTCATACAAATGTTTTATTGTGACTTTTGTTGTATTAATTCTCAATGTTTTTACTTCCACCCACTTAGTAGCATAATTTGTAGCAACAATTATATATTTGTTCCATGTATATCTTCATGTTAGATTAATTGGCCCCACAAAATCAAGTCCCCATTTTATAAATGTTTTTTCCTAGAAAACTTGTCACCAACTTTGCAGGACTTTGAGTTGCCAATCCTCCTGTTCTTTGACATGCATCACAAGATTTACAATAATCATGCACGTCCCTATACATAGTTGGCCACTAATATCTAGCATCCAATATCTTCCTTTGCGTTATTTCAATTGCAAAATGCCCTCCTAAAGGTTCTTAATGCAATTCTTTCATTGCCATATGTGCTTCTATTGTTATCAAACATCATTGTAGTCTATTATCTTGGCCCATTCTATACAATTCACCATTCTTCGGTGTAAAAGGTTTTGCTCTATTGACTAATCTTTGCTTTGCTACACTGATAACATGTTTTCAATCTGTCTTATTTTTTAATATTCTTTTAGATCATTTAGCCATTCAGGCCCTATATAAAACAAACTTGCATCTATGGTTTGATCAAGCACATTGTGGGTTTTGTAATATCTAGTAATCTTGACAATGCATCTAAAACTACATGAGTTTTGCATGGCTTATACATTACTATGAAATCATATTCGAAGAACATTAACAACCATTTAGCTATTCTCCCTAAAACTTGTGGTTTGTCAACCAAATAGACTAATGCCATATGATTTACTTAAAAAACAAACTTATTGCCCAACAAATAATGTTTGAACTTGTGCAAAAAAAAAACCATTACAAAAGCCTCTCTCTTTGTTGTGTTATAATTTTGTTCTGTTCTATTTAGAAGCCTTAAAGCATACACGATTGGTTGATCACTCTTCCCTATTACGTTCTGAAACAACATAGCCCCCATAGCTAACAAGGACGCATATGTATGAACATGAAATTCCACTTGCAAATTTGGTAATATCAATATTGGTGCTTCAATATACTTTTGTTTAATCAATTCCCAAGCCTTCTGACATTCCTTTGTCGAAAGAAGAGTCTTTATCTTTCTAATCAATTTAGTGATAAGTGCCAAAATAGCAACAAAGTTTTTTATAAAACATATGTAAAATTGTGCCATCCCATTGAATACTTGAATATGTTGGAGATTGTTAGGTGGTGGCATGTTTACTATTGCTTATATTTTCTTTGGATTTGGACTGATGTCATATTCTCTGCACTTTTGAAAACATAGTCTGAACTTCTACAAATGACTTTCCATGTCACTATACACTATAAAGTCATCTAGAAATATCTTCATAAAATTATCCAAATACTCTTTGAATGTTTTGGTCACGGCTCTCTAATATATTGGAGGTCCATTTTGAACTCCAAATGTCATCACCTTCCATATAAAAACCCCCCATGTAACAAATGTAGTCTTGTATTTTTTCTCTGGAGCTATAAATATTTGATGATATCTTGAATATCTAGTTAAGAAATAATATGATTCATACCCTGTTATTGTGTTCAACACTTCATCTGTGAAAGGTAATGGGTATGGATCTTTTTTTGTGGCTACATTTAGTTTTCAAAAATTTATATAGATTTTCAGCTCACCATTTTTCTTGGGTACTACTACTATGGATGACAACCATGTAATTTCTTTTACATATTCAATGAATCCATCTACCAACAACTTATCTATATTTTGTTTGACTATTGTAGCATAGTTTGGATTTAATGTATACCTAGCTTGATGTGCTAGTGGTATAGTAGTGTCCAATTCAATTATGTGTTGTGTTAATTCTAGGGGAATCCCTTTCAGATCTTTGTATGTCCATGCAAAAACATCTTTGAATTCCTTAAATATCTACTCCACTTCCAACACCTTGCCTATTTCTAGTTGTGCATTAGTTTTCACCATTTGTGGTTCTACATCAGTTCCCATATTGAACTTCATTAATTTTTTATCTTCAATTAATGTCCATCTAATTATCTACAATCCCTATGCTTTGATTTTTGCTAGAGTTTCATCCACTACGACACTCCCCAGTTGATGTCAGTTGATGTTTATAGTACATCTTTGGATACACCTATTTCTAGCTCATATCTATTGCCATGTATTTTCTTCTTTGCATTCTATACTTTAGATCTTAGTTCTGAAATATTAGTTTTCACATCTATATCCATGATACCCACATCTATGGTTTCCATGGATTAAATTGTCTCAGGTAAAACTGATTGTTCCTATGCAGAACAATTTTGGCTTTGTAGCAAAGATGATATCTTCTTCTTCATCTATGATGCCATTTTGATATATAATCATAGCACGGTAAGATTTTTGGTCTTCTTACTTCACCTCCCAAATGTTCGATAACTGTAATTGTTCTGATTGTCCAATTCCCTTGTATGGTAACAATATTACTTCCTTAATCATGTCGCTTAGCTTTGGGCTCGCGACCAAAGCAAAAGGGTTGCAAGGGTGCGGGCCAAGAGAAAGACCAGGAGTCACATCACATACTCCCAGGAGTGTAAGAAAGTGTGAGGGAGTGAACCCTCACACTCCCAAGGCAACTCCCACTTTGGAAGATGGAGTCCCAGTGTACTTCCAAAACTTCAAAGAGCAATTGCAAGGGTCAAAACTCAATGGCTTGTGGCGTTCTTTGCATCATTGAGAAGCTCTTGAAACGTAGATGTCTAAAATGGGCTCACATTGCTCATTTGGACATCTGAAACACAAGTTATGGCCAAAAGAAAGGCCGGGAGTCAAATTGCCAGTTTGACTCCCAACCAGAAAAAGTCGGGAATCGACCCGATTTACTTAGCTTTAGATGACGTGCGACATACTTTTGGAAAGCTCTCGACGAGAGCTACACTTTGCTTTAGACCGCACCTCAATCCGAGGTCTGCTCACAAATTTATGGGGCTTCAAAGTTACGAGAGTCCCATTTGGTGCAATTTCAGGACTCCCTCTCGGGAGTCCCAGGAGAGAAAAGCCATTTGGATGTGGGCCTTGTGGAGAGGTGCAAAGTATACTATAAGGGGGAAGGTGGTGGCTTCCCCCAAATCAGGGCCGTGGTGAGTCTTGTGTGTCTGTGTTGCCCGTGGCTCGTCCTAGTACCAAAAGTGCTCCAACTACGCACTAACCACCTTGTGTGGGTTTTGTGCAGGCCCGTGTGAGTGAGTGAAGCTTGTCAACTCTTCCTAGTCCCATCCTGGAGCTCCAACACGCCCTTCTACCCCTCAAAATGTTGTGAGTTAGGGAACGTGCCCTGACTCCTCCCCCTTCCGTTGTCTTTTACTTGGATTCACTTTTGAGTCCTTCAAGGAGTTGGGAGTGCGTCAAATCATGTGCCACTTTAGCATCCTTCAACCATGGTCTCCCCAACAACATGGAATAACTAGAATCTACCGCACTATTCTGAAGTACAATGAATGTAGTTATGTAAGGAATGCCATGAACATATATCTTTAGATCTTTGATCAGCCCCATTGGTTTTGTGGTTATTTGATCTACCATCCTTAGATTATATGGTGCAAGTTTAAGCTTTGGAAGCCCCAACCTCAATTTCAACTATTTTATGATAATATTAATTCCAAAACC